>OCTA010003150.1_pt1 | contig 14686 bp, 12 predicted proteins | sample 1538991 | NCBI WGS metagenome assembly OCTA01 (sample SAMEA3539302, study PRJEB22396) | soil metagenome | biome: tundra; feature: field; material: soil | place: USA | collected 2010-05 | depth 0.15 m | reverse complement strand
GCGACCACCGAGATCTACCCTCTTTCCCTACACGACGCTCTTCCGATCTAGGGCCGGCGCTCCCGGCGCCCCGGACGCCGCGCAGGCGGGCCGTGGTCGTGGCGCCGGCGGCGGTGGCGGTGGCCGCGGCGGAACGCCATTGGGCGTGCTTGCCGGCGCCGGATCCATATTCGTCGGCGACAAGGGATACATGGCGACCGTCCAACGCGGGGAGGGCGTGCAACTGCTGCCAGCCGCGCGATGGGCGGATTACCGGCTCCCCGCGCCGGTTCTCCCGCGCTCGCCGGGGCACTACCGCGATTGGATCCGCGCCTGCAAGGGCGGCGATCCCGCGTGCTCCAATTTCAGCGTCGCCGGGCCTTATGCCGAATGGGTCACCCTCGGCGCAATCGCATACCGCTACGAAGGCAAGCTGAATTACGACGCCAAGGCGGGCCGATTCACCAATAACGCGGAAGCGAATAATTTCCTGAAGCCCGTGTTCCGCAAGGGCTGGGAACCGAAGTTGTAGACCGGGGTCCGCAACGGTGGCCGATCAACCGAGCCCCTAGACGCTCGCGGATGCCTGACATCTGAATAATCGAGTGAACCTGATGCTCCTCGACCAACTCAGCGAGGAGCAACTGGCGGTGACCGCGAATCCGGCTGCAAGACCGTGATCGGTTCCCGGCTCAAGCAATCCGGGATGTTCTGGACGGTTCGGGGAGCCAACGCCATCGTCGCCCTGCGATGCTACCACCTCAACGGCCGGTTTGAGGACTACCGGGAGGCGCGCCGGGCGGCCTGATCTCCACTTTTACGTCGCGCACCCTAGAGACCCCTAGAGACTGCGCCTCCCAGGTTAAGCCCCTACTGGAAAACCAGGTCCTCCCTGCCGCCAAGAAGACGGCCCCCCCACATTCGATCTGTTCAGTGCATACCCTCGCCCTTCGCCCACATTTTCTTCGGAAAGATCCGCCGCGCCGGCCGATACGTAATAACGATGAGCACGCTAACGACGCAGACTCCCGGCAACCCGGCGCGATGCGCGGCTGGGATACTCCAAGCCTGGCGCGGCAACGACGTGGAACGGCTGAACGCGAATCTTGCCAGCGCCGCCGCAATCGAGCCGCCCGACGACCCCGACGAGTGCGAACGCGCCGAGCTCCTGTCGAGCATCGCCGCCGACATGCAGGATATGGTCGCCTCTGGAAGGACGGAAGGCTCGGGGGTCTGTTTGAACCTGCTACGCCATCTGGCCTGCCAGGGCCAGAGAGCGTTCTATACGAACTGACGCGAAGCTGCCACGGGGGACAACAGGCTCCCGATGCGCCGCTTCAGAGCGTCCAGATCGGAGGTTGCCGGCGTTCCCACCCGTCCGCCAGTCCGAAACTCGTACTTGCCGACGCTCATCACCGCCAGCCCGTTTTCCACCCGCACCACGCGTCCCTCCATCGTCACCCGCAGAACGCAGTCGCCGTTGAGCACAGCCGGCCACTCCATCGACGCGTCGATGCTCTGGTTTGGCGTGAGCGCGGTCTCCGTCCGGAAAGCCACGCCGGTGCTGCTGATATTCACCACTTCTCCCCGCCCCTGAATCGGCGATCGGCCGCCCTTGCTCGCGGTGAAGCGGAGTTCCAGGTTCAAAGGAAAGCGCTGCCGGGTCCTTCGTTCGACGGTCACGTTGCCTCCGTTGTTCTCTTTCCTTCTTATCGGCCGCAAGGCCCAATTCCAGCAGGGGGATCGCTATTCGCCCGGAGATTCCTCCGGCGTCCCCCGCGCCGCGAAGGAAAACCCTTGACAGCCCCGTGCGCCGAGGGTAATCTATGCATAGACAGTCTACTATGCAAGGCAGCGAAAAGCTCCACTCCGAGATCCCGCCCGGCACTCTCGAAATGCTGATCCTCAAGACCCTGAAACGGTTCGGCCCCATGCACGGTTACGCCATTGCGAAATCCATTCAGCAAACCTCCGAGGACGTGCTCCGGGTCGAAGAGGGCTCGCTGTATCCCGCGTTGCAGCGGATCTTGATAAAGGGATGGGTGACGGCCGAGTGGGTACAGGCCGGTCCCAAGCGGCGCAGCCGCATCTACCATCTGACGCAGGAGGGGCGTAAACAGCTTATCGCCGAGGTTTCCGAGTACCGGCGGGTGAGCCAGGCCATCGGGCGGGTGATCGAGCCCGCGTGAAAGGAGCGCCCATGCAGTGGTGGGACGAGACGCGCCGCAGGCTTGCGGCCCTCTGGCATCGCGACGTATTGGATCGCGACCTCGAAGAGGAAATGCAGTCGCACCTGGAAATGCAGGCCGGGGAGAATCGGGAGAGCGGCATGGATGCCGCGGCGGCGCGCTACGCAGCCCTGAGGCAGTTCGGCAATGCGGCGCTGCTAAAGGAGACCAGCAGGCAGGCCTGGGGCTGGGGGTGGCTCGAAGACTTGGGCCAGGATCTTCGGTACGCGGCCCGAGCCCTGCGACAGAGTGCGGGCTTCTCCGTGGCGGCCATTGTCACCCTGGCGCTGGGCATCGGCGCCAACACAGCGGTCTTCAGCGCGCTGAACGCTCTGCTGCTGCGCGACCTCCCCGTAGACGACCCCAGCCGCCTGGTGCGGTTCCTTCCCGATCGTTCGTTCTCGCATCCCGACTTCCTGGATTACCGGGATCAAAGCTCGTCCTTCGACGGTATCTCCGCCGTGTATCCGGATGTGGCCGCCGACTTCAGCGGAGGCGGCGCCGCGGTCCGCGAATTCGGCGAGGTTGTGAGCGCAAACTACTTCTCCGTAGCGGGCGTCCGACCTGTGTTGGGACGCGGGTTCACCCCGAGCGAAGACCGCATTCCGGGCGCCGTGGTGGTTGTGAGCAACGCGCTGTGGCGCCGGAGGTTTGGCGGCCAACCGGGTGTGCTCGGCAAGACGGTGGGCATAAACAGCCACGTCTGCACTATCGTGGGCGTCGCGCCGGAGGGTTTCCGCGGGACGCGCCGCGGTTACGTGGCGGACTTCTGGGTTCCGCTTTCCGTGGCCGATCGCATCATGCCTTGGGCCGCCGAAGCTAAGCTGCTGGCTACGCGCGACGAGCGCGGCTTCATGCTCCTGGGCCGTTTGCATCGCGGCATCGGGCGGAAACAGGCCGCCGCCGAGGCGGCCGTGATCGGCGATCGCATCCGCCGCTTGACTGGCATGGGCCCGCGCGATGGAGTGACGCTCGCGGACGCCGGCGCGCTGGCTGGCACGCGCGCGCGCCAGATCGGGAACTGGACCACCGCGCTGATGGTTGTGGCCGCTATTCTGCTACTGATCGCGTGCGCGAATGTGAGCGGCCTGCAACTGGCGCGGGCGGTATCGCGGAGGCGGGAAGTCGGCATCCGGCTCGCGATCGGCGCCAGCCGGGGCCGGATCGTCCGCCAACTGCTTACGGAGAGCCTGCTGCTATCGGGAGTGGGAGCGGCCATCGGCTTCGCGCTCGCGCTCGCTGCGACGCATCCCATATCGCGACTGGAGCTTCCATCCCAGGAGCGGTTCGCCGTGGACGTTTCGCCGGACGCGAGAGCGCTGATGTTCACCGCGGCTCTGAGCGTCCTCGCTGCGGTAGCGTTTGGACTGGCGCCTGCGCTACGCGCTACGCGCCAAGATCCCACATGGGGGCTCCGCCGGGACGCCGGGCGGAGCGCCGCGTCGGGCTCCAGTCTGCGCAGTCTTCTGGTGGCGGCGCAAGTGGCGCTGTCCGTGGCGCTGGTAGTGGACGCAGGTTTGGTGCTGCACAGTCTGTGGAAGTTGCTGTCGATCGACCCAGGCTTTCGATCCGACGGCGTTGTGGTGTTCAACATCGACCCTCGCGCACGAGGTTACTCGCAAGACGCCTCCGTCCGCCTGTTCCGGTCCATCCAGGAACGCCTGACCGCGCTGCCCGGCATAAGCTCGGCTAGCATTGCGAGCATCGCGCCTTTGAGCAACTTCACGAGTGGCCGCGGTTTTTGGGCGGAAGGCCAACACGACGACAAGACCAGGCAGCTTAACGTCGTCGTGGTGAGCGCCGATTACTTCGAGACGCTCGGCATTCCCCTGCTGCGCGGCCAGGGCTTCGACCGGAACCGCGGCGAGCTGCAGGCCATCGTCAATCAGACGGCGGCCAGACTCCTGTTCGCGGGGGAGAATCCGATCGGCCGGCGCATTCTCAGTTACGACCGCAAGCGCGCCTATGAGGTAATCGCCGTGACCCCGGATACGAAGCTCGCGACGCTCGCCGAGGAGCCCGGACCGTGCATGTACCAGATGTTCGACCAGGCGCCGGGCTACGCCGTCTTTGGCATGGCGATCCTGGCCAGGACTGCGATTAATCCGCGGGCGATGATCGAGCCTGTGCGCGCGGAGATTGCGGCGATCGATCCCGACCTGGCGGTGCACGACCTGGAGACCATGCAGGCTCACATCGGCAAAGGGCTGGCGGGCTCGCGTTTCGCCGCGCTGCTGTTCGGGACGTTTGGCGCCATCGGGCTGGCCATCGCGGCCGTAGGCCTTTACGGGCTGATGAGTTTCGCGGCGCGCTGCCGGGCCAAGGAAATTGCCATCCGGGCGGCCCTGGGCGCTTCTTCGGCCCAACTCCTGCGCATGCTGGCGGCCCGCGGGATGGGTCTGGCGCTCTGCGGCGCCGCGGCTGGCCTCTTGGCCGCTTCGGCTGCCGCCAGGCTGGTTTCGAGCTTTCTTTACGGCATCACCGTGAGTGACGCGCCGGTGTTCATCGCCGCGCCCGCGGTCCTTCTTCTGGCCTGTCTGGCCGCCACTGTGATTCCTGCCCGCCGCGCTGCGAAGACCGATCCCATGGAGGCACTGAGGCATGACTGAACTTTGGCGGCGCTTGCGAACCCTGTTCCGCCGCGACAGGTTCGACCGCGACCTCGCAGAGGAAATGCAGTCGCATGTGGAGATGCAGGCCGAGGAGAACCGCGCGAGCGGCATGAATGCCCCTGCGGCCCGCTTCGCGGCTCGGCGGCAGTTCGGCAACGCCACGGCGCTCAAGGAAACCAGCCGCGAGGCGTGGGGATGGCGCGCTTTGGACGAACTCGCACGGGACGTCAGGCTCGCCTTTCGGACGCTCGGCCGCAGTCCCGGTTTCGCGGCGGTCGCGGTGATCACGCTGGCGCTGGGGATCGGCCTGAACATGGCCGTCTTCACGCTGGTCTACAAGGTGGTCTTGCGGCCGGTCGCGTATCCCGGCGTGAGCCGCCTGATGGACGTGCATCTGATCCTCACGGAGGAACGGCGCGGCACGATCCCGATGTCGTGGTCGGCTCCGAAATTCCAGGAACTGCTCCGGTGGAACCGCAGCTTTGACGCCCTCGCGGCGTTTCAAGCCAGAGTCCTGACGCTCGGCGGGACCGACGACGAGCGTCTGACCGCCGAGATCGTGTCGGCGCAGTACTTCCGTATGATTGGCGTCAACGCGCAATTAGGGCGCGTCTTTGTGGACGAGGATGACACGCCCGCGGGAGCGCACGCCGCGATGCTCATTTCGGATGGGCTCTGGCGGCGCAACTTCGGCGCCGATCCGAAGGTGGTCGGACGCGCCATTCGCATCAGCGGGATTCCTTTGACGATTGTGGGCGTCATGCCGCCCGGCTTCAAGGGCGAGACCGGCCGCACCGAAGCCTGGGCGTCCATGACGGCGTATTTCAAAGCCAGTCCGAACCCCGGACGCCGGGAACACAACCTCGAGGCGATCGGCCGCCTCAAACCCGGAGTGAGCCCGCGGCAGGCGGATGAAGACGTCCGCCAGGTAGTGGCGCGGATGGAGCACGAGCATCCGACCGACCCCACCGGCCAGACGAAGTGGTCCGGCGGCGTCCGGCCGTTGCTCGAGGCGAGGGTGGATCCGCAGTTGCGGCGAGCGTTGTGGATTCTCCAGGCCGCTACCGCATGCGTGCTGTTGATGGCCTGCGTGAACTTGGCCAATCTCCTGCTTGGACGGGGCGCGGCACGGCGCAGGGAAGTGGCCATCCGCCTGGCGCTGGGCACAAGCCGCGGCGCGTTGCTGCGCCAACTGCTGGTGGAACCCGTGCTGCTGGCTCTGGCGGGCGGCATGGCCGGCCTGTTTCTAGCGGCCGGGGGACTGCGCGCGTTGGGGCTGATCTTCCCGGCGGCGCAGTGGAGTTTTACCTTCGAATACGCGCGTTTCATCGATCCGGAATCGTTGCGCATCGAGCTGCCGCTGGTGGTATTCGGCGCCCTGCTGGCGCTGGCCACGGGAATTGCCTTCGGACTCCTGCCGGCCTGGCATACCGCACGGGCGGACCTCAACCAGGGGCTGCGGGGCGGGTTGGAGGCCGCCGGACCGCGGCACATCCGCCTGCGCAACGCGCTGGTAGTGGCGCAGATGGCGCTGGCGCTGGTGCTGCTGGCGGGAGCGGACCTGACGATCCGCAGTTTCGCCACGCTGCTGGCCACCAATTTCGGCGTGGAGACCCGCAACATCCTCACCATGACCGTGCAGCCCCGCTCCCACGACGAAGCCGCCCGGCGTGCATTCTACGGCGAGTTGGAACGCCGGGCCGCCGCGCTGCCCGGCGTCGAGTCTGCCGCGGTAAGCGATATGCTCCCCGCTTACGGCCCGGACCAAGGCACGGGCCTCCGCGTTGACGGCCGGGGCGCCGCCATCGATACAGGCGTGCTCAATGCTTCCCCTGCCTACTTCGGACTGTTCCATATTCCAACCCTCGCCGGCCGGGTCTTCGACGCCCGCGACAGCGAAGACGGCCCGCCCGTCGTGGTCCTCGGCGAATCGGCTGCGCGCAGGTTCTTCCCTGGCGCCAACCCGCTGGGGCGGCGCATCGAGTACCCGAGCATGAATCAGTTGAATCCGCCTCTGGCGGAAGTCATTGGCGTGGTCGGCGATGTGAAGTACGGTCCCCCGGAAGCCAAGACGAGGCCTGTCGTGTATGCCTCGACCCTGCAAAGCCGGCTAGGCTACTTCCTGGAGGTGCGCGCGGCTGGCGACCCGCGGCCTCTAGTCCCGACGCTTCGCAAAACTGCATACACGCTCGACCCCGAAGTGCGCGTGTACGACGTGAGAACCATGGATCAGCTTGTCGGCCTAGCCACTTGGCGGGCGCGCCTCGCGGCCGTGCTGCTCGGTTTGATGGCGGCGCTCTCGCTGGCCCTGGCCGCGGTGGGGATCTACGGCGTCTTTTCTTACGCCGTAGCCGCGCGATCCCGCGAGATCGGAGTTCGCATCGCGCTGGGCGCGGGCCGCGAGAGGATTCTTGGGATGGTGCTGCGCGAAGGCGCCGCTCTCTCGGCGGCCGCCGTGGCGGTGGGCGTGCCTGCGGCGTGGATGCTCACGCGCACGCTTTCCAGCCAGCTCTACCGCGTCTCGCCCGCCGACCCGGTGACTTACATATCCGTCGCCGCCTTATTGCTCGCCGTCGCCCTGCTGGCCTGCTACTTGCCCGCCCGCCGGGCCACGTGCGTCGACCCCGTGGAAGTCTTGCGTCACGAGTAAGCTCCGGGGGCGCCTAGCGGAGAAGCGGACTGTAGACAAAGGTGTGAGTGTCATTACACACCACGCCGTTGTGGGTCTTAGTTGACATAAAAAATGCGAAAAAATAGCTTGTTTTCCAAGGTTGAAGGAACCTATATTGTCCATCGCTAGGAAAAATGGAAATTCCGAATAAAAGGAGAACTCATGAGCATCGTCGGCCAATGGACTCTCTTCTACAGCTACGGTTGTAGCGGCAGCTACAATCAGACCACGGTCACCTTCAACAACAACGGCACTTTCAAAACTGGAGACGGCTTCTCGGGCCAATGGGCATCACTCGCCGGCGACGTTCAGTGGGTGTATGAGCCAACCCCCAGCGCCGTGTACTCCGGCAACGTCATCGGTGGCGCGATGAACGGGATGATGACGAACTTTCACATCGGAGCGCAAGGTTGCTGGTACGCGACCACGGCCAAGATCCCCACGGCCTTCGCCACGGAGAAGAAGGTGGACCAGGCGGAGCACCTCGACTCGAGCGGCGGCAAGAAGAAGTAACCACTCGCTCCGTTGAGAGTGACCGGTCGCCGGTCGTCACGGTTCCCGGAATACGCCGGCCCGTTCATGCCGGGGCCGTTGGTTTGCGGCGATTACAGGCAGGGCGCGCGAGAGATGGCGCCCTGCCTGCTCTCCCGGCTTGGCTTCTCGCAGGCGCTCTTCCGGATGGGCTCACTCGGGTCGGGCTGCCGCTACTTCTTCGGCAGCGCGTACGCCACGTAGACCGCCGCCGTCCCGCCCGCTGGCGCTTTGCCGCCGGCCGCGGGGATCACAATGTATTGCCGACCGTTGATTTCGTAAGTCGCGGGAGTGGAATTGCCGGAGGAAGGCATCACGGCCTCCCAGAGCAGCTTGCCCGTGTCCTTGTCGAATGCGCGGAACTTGCGGTCGAAGTCCGTGGCCGCGATGAAGACCAGCCCGCCGGCGGTGACGATCGGTCCCCCGTAGTTCTCGCTGCCCGTATTCTTCAGCCCTTTCGTCACCAGTTCGGGATACTCGCCCAGGGGGATTTTCCACGCAAACTCACCGGTGTTCAGGTTGATCGCGTTGAGAGTTCCCCACGGCGGCGCGGTGGCCGGGTATCCCTCCGGGTCGAGGAACCTCTTGTAGCCCGTGAACCTGTATTTCATGTCGAAAGGCGATGGCGCGGCGGCCGCCAGTGTCCCCTGGCTCTCGCCGCTCACGACGTACTGCACCAGCGCGCGCAGCGCGGGCGCGCGCAGGTTGGGGAACCCCGGCATGCGGCCACCGCCTTTCTGCACGGTTGCCGAGATCTGGTCCGCGGTGCTCCGGCTCGCGATGCCCACCAGGCTGGGCGCCTGGCCGCCGTTTCCAGCCAGGTCCGCGCCGTGGCATGCGGCGCACTGCGCGGTGTAAAGATCGCGGCCGTTCACAGCAGGCGGAGCCGGCGCCAGGCTGGAGGTCCAGGCCAGGTCGTTCGCGTTCACGAACAACAAGCCGCTCGCGGGATCATACGCCGAGCCGCCCCACTCGGCGCCGCCATCGAAGCCGGGGAAGACCACGGTTTCCCGGCCCACGCTCAGCGGCACGAACTGACCCTCGCTGCGGAAAGTCCTGAACTGTTCCAAGGCCCACTGGTGGGCCTCCGGGGTGCGGTTGGTCAGCAGGTCTTCGGTCAATAATTGCCGCGCGAACGGCGCCGGCTTGGTGGGCAAAGGCTGGGTTTCCGCCGCCACTTCGCCGTCCACCGTACTGGGCGGAAACTTGTGATACTCGATGGGGAAGAGCGGCTTGCCGTTCGTGCGGTCGAACAGGAATACGTACCCGTGCTTAGTGGTCTGCGCCACGGCGTCCACCAGCTTGCCATCGCGCTTCACCGTCACCAGCGTGGGCGGCGATGGAAAGTCGCGGTCCCACAGGTCGTGCTTCACCGCCTGGAAGTGCCAGATGCGCTTGCCCGTCGCGGCGTCGAGAGCGATCAGGCAGTTCGCGAACAGATCGTCGCCCACCCGGTTGGCCCCGTAGAAATCGGACGCGGCGGACCCGGTCGGCACATACACGATCCCGCGCTTCCGGTCTACCGCCATGCCGGCCCAATTGTTGGCGGCGCCGGTATAAGTCCAGGCATCCTTCGGCCAGGTTTCGTAGCCGAACTCGCCCGGCCGGGGAATGGTGTGGAACGTCCAGCGCAGCTTCCCGGTCCGCGTGTCGTAGGCCCGTATGTCACCGTACGAAGCCGGGAGGCTCTCGGCCTCCTCGCCTCCGAAAATCAGCAAATCCTTGTAAATCACGCCCGGAGTAGTCAGGGTCACCGACTGCTGTTCCGGAGGCCGGTCCAGATCCTGCTGTAAGTCGATGCGTCCGCCGCTGCCGAAGCCGGAAATCACCAGGCCGGTCTTCGCGTCGAGCGCATAGACATAACGGCCATACCCGAAGAAGACGCGCCGGTCCGCGCCATCGGCCCAGTAGGTGAAGCCCCGCGTACGCTGGCTGCGGGATTTGGAATCCCAGGACCAGACCAGCTTGCCTGTCGCCCCGTCGAGCGCAATCAGCTTGCCTCCCGGCGTGTTGCCGTAGACCAGCCCATCCACAACCAGGGGGTTGGTCTCCAGCCCGCCGCGCCCGTCGGAAGCGTCGTAGCTCCAGGCAACCTGGAGCTTGCTCACGTTGGAGCGGTTGATCTGCTTGAGGGGCGAGTAGCGCGTATCCTCGGGATTCCCGCCATACGCCGCCCATTCCCGCCCAGCCTTGTTACTCGTGCTTTGCGGCAGTGCCAGAGAGGCTGCGAGCAGCGCGATCGCAGCCGGCGACAGATAGCCCAGAACTCTCATTGTCATTAAAGAGTCTCAAAAACAAGTCCCCAGCGCAAGAGTACCACCGCCGGTCTTTGCCGGCGGTGCTTTTCGGCCCGCTTTCGCAGTACAGTCGATAAAGGACACCGTGCCAATGAGAATCCCTCGCCACCTTGCATCGTTTGCGGCGCTCGCCCTGCTGGGCGGGTCCTGCTTCGCCCAGGCTCCTCGGGCGGAAATCGCGTTCAATTCGGATTGGAAGTTCTATCGCGGCGACGCCGAAGGCGCCTCGGCCGCGCAGTTCGCCGACGCTTCCTGGCAGCAGGTCGCCCTGCCTCACACCTGGAACGCGCAGGATGCGCTGCCCGGCAACGCCGTGTACCAGGGGCCCGGCTGGTATCGCAAGGAGTTCTCCGCGTTTCCGGACTGGAAAGGCCGCCGCGTCTTCATCCGCTTCGGCGCCGCCAGTCTTGCTGCCGACGTGTACCTGAACGGGTCCAAACTGGGCTCTCACCAAGGCGGTTTCGCCGCCTTCTGCTTCGAGCTCACCTCCCTGTTGAAGTTCGACGGCCAGAACACCCTCGCCGTCCGCGTGGACAACAAGCGAGGCACAATCTCCCCGCTCGGCGGCGATTTCACCATCTACGGGGGCCTCTACCGGCCCGTTTCCCTGATCGTGACCGGACCGTTGGCCATCACGCCGCTCGACTACGCCGGCCCCGGCGTGTACCTGAAGCAGAACTCCGCCGGCTACGCCAGCGCCGAAGTGGAAGTGACCGCCAAGGTCTCGAACGCCAGCACGCAAACCCGCTTCTTCATCGCCCAGGTCACCGTATTGGACGCGCGGAATAAGACGGTAATGGTCCATCGGGGGAGCGGCGCCGTGAGTTCCGGCGCCACCGAGGACGTCAAGCAGACCATCGTCATGCGGAAGCCGCACCTCTGGAACGGGGTGGCCGACCCGTACCTCTACACCGCGCGAGTCGATCTGATCGAAAACGGCAAACGCATCGACTCCGTGGACCAGCCGCTGGGCCTGCGCTCCTTCCGCATCGATCCCCAACGCGGCAGTATACTCAATGGCCAGCCCATGCAGATCCACGGCGTCTGCCTGCATCAGGAAGGCGCCACCGGTTGGGCCGTTTCGGAAAAGGACGAGGACGCCGACATGGCCACCATGCGTGAGATGGGGGCCGACGGAGTTCGCCTCGTGCATTACCAGCACAGCGCCCACTTCCTCACCCTCTGCGACCGCACCGGCGTGCTGGCGTGGTCCGAGCTCGCCCTGGTCAACAACGTCCACTACACCGACGACTTCCGCCAGAACGTGCGCCAGCAACTGACGGAGTTGATCCGCCAGAACTTCAACCACCCGTCCATCGCGATGTGGAGTATGTACAACGAGATTAGCTCGCGGACGGAGAGTCCCGCCCTCATGGTCAAGGAGCTGGGCGAGCTGGCTCACGCCGAAGACCCCACCCGCCCCACCACCGGCGCCGCCAGCGGCGATACCATGGCGAACCTCCCCGACGCCATCAACGCGCTCGACCTGATCTCCCTGAACATCTACGATGGCTGGTATGGCGGCAAGCCGGAGGACCTCGGTCCGAATCTCGACAAATACAACCTGAAATACGGCTCCAAGGGCGTGTCTCTCAGCGAGTACGGCGCCGGCGCCAGCATTCATCAGCACCAGCAGGGCATGATTCAGCGTCCCAACCCCAACGGCAGGTTGCACCCGGAAGAGTGGCAGGCCATCCAGCACGAAATCCAACTGCCCATTATCCGGAACCGGCCCTATGTGTGGGGATCTTTCCTCTGGGTGATGTTCGATTTCGCCAGCGCCGGCCGCCGTGAAGGCGACACGGACGGCATCAACGACAAGGGCCTGGTCACTCGCGACCGCGCCGTCAAGAAAGACGCCTTCTACTTCTACAAGGCGAACTGGAACCCCGAGCCCATGGTCTACATCACCAGCCGCCGCGACGCCGAGCGCACCTCGCCCGCCACCGCCATCAAGATCTATTCGAATTGCGCGAAGGTCACCCTGAAAGTCAACGGGAAGAGCCTGGGCGAAACGCCTATGACCGCCGCCCACGTCTACGTGCGCGACGGCGTGACGCTGACGGAGGGCGAGAATCTCATCGAGGTCGAAGGAACTTCCAACGGCAAACCCGTCCGGGACTCCTGTAAATGGACGTGCCGCCCCGCCGCGGCTAAGGGCAACTGAGAGCGTCGATCTCTGCTAACATCCTGAGTTCAGCCGCACGATATGGGCGACAACCACAGGCCCGTAAGCCGCGAGCATCGGCCCTGCATCGTTCCGCTGGGCGGATTCCTGGGCGCCGGCAAGACGTCCCTGATTCTTGCGGCGGCGCGTCTGCTCCACGCCAGAGACTTGAGGGCGGCGGCCATCCTGAACGACCAGGGCGCCGACTTGGTGGACACGCACTTCGCCCAGGCCAACGGCGTCCGCGCCGATCAGGTAGCCGGCGGATGCTTCTGCTGCCGCTTCTCCGAGCTCATGGACGCCGCGGAACGGCTCAGCTCCGATTCTCCGGACGTGATCTTCATCGAGGCCGTCGGAAGCTGCACCGATATCTCCGCCACCGTTCTGCAACCGCTGAAGCTGGAATTCGCCGGCCGGTTCCGCCTCGCGCCCTACACGGTTCTAATTGACCCCGAGCGCGCCCGCGAGTGGCTGGAACCGGGCGAGGAGTCCGATCTGGCTTTTCTGTTCCGCAAACAGATCGAGGAGGCCGACCTCGCCTGCTTTACCAAATCGGACATTCATGCCTCGTTCCCGCCCCTCGCAGCCGGAGTTCCCGTGCGCTATATCAGTTCGCATACCGGGCAAGGCGTGGCCGAATGGCTGGACGAAATCCTCGCGGGCCGCTTCCCGGCCGCCAGGATCCTCGATCTCGATTACGATCGCTACGCCCGGGCGGAGGCCTCGCTCGCATGGCTGAACTGCGCTGCCACCGCCAGGCTGGCCACGCCGCTGTCGCCCGCGATGGTCGTCGGGCCGCTACTCGAAGCGCTCGATGCGGCGCTGGCGGCCGAAGGCCTTGCCATCGCGCACCTGAAGGTGATGGACGAATCGCCCTCGGGTTGGCTCCAGGCCTCCGTCGTCCGCAACGGCGCCGAACCCGTCGTGCGGGGAATGCTGGACGCATCGCCCGCCGCCGCTCATCATCTGCTCCTGAACGTGCGCGCGGCCGGGGAACCCGCCGCTCTCCGCCGCATTGTCGAGACGCAGCTCGCCAGAGTCCCTGGCCGCGTCCGGGTGCGGGCCATCCAGTGCTTCAGCCCGTCGCCCCCCAAACCGGAGCGGCGTCTGAGTTACGTCGTCAAAGGACCCGATTGAGCCGATGCCGGAGTTGCTACGAGCCGACGGAATCGGCAAACGCTACGGCGGCGTTCACGCGCTGAGGAACGCCTCGCTCGCTCTCTCGGCGGGTGAAGCCCACGCCCTGGTGGGCGAGAACGGCGCCGGCAAGAGCACGTTGGCCAGGATCGTAGCGGGCTCCGTGCGGCCGGACGCGGGCCGCATCCTGATCGATGGGAAACCGGCATCCATTCGGAATCCGCTGGAAGCCCAGCGCCTGATGTTTCTACTTTGCTCCGTCGAGACAATTCTCCCCCGGAGCCGGAGAGCCGGAGCCGGAGCCGGAGCCTTGACCCGGAGGAAGCAGTAGGCGTACAATCCCACAATGGCTCTCAAGAATGCGGCGTTCTTCGCATTGATCGGGGTGACTCTGCTAACGGTTCTGCTGGCGGCTGGCTTCATCCGTGACTTCTCGGCTTTTCTGAGTGGTGCGGTTGCTGCGATGGCGTTGTTGAAATCGGGAATTCATTTGCTGGCAAGCCTGAGTGTGGCAGTATTCCTGTACGTGTTTCACAAAGCGCAGTCTTGATATTCGACGAGACTAAACATGGCGACGTTATTGTTTGCGCCACAACCGCTTGTTTACGCGCGCGGCTCCGTACGGCGCCGATTCGGAGCCGCGAACGTCAGAGAGCGGATGCGCAATTACTTATGACGTTCTGTTTAGCGACCCTCCAAACCCGGCGCGGCGGCGCTTCGGAGCTCGCAGGGAGTTTCTGCCGCCGGGAGATTTCATCGCGGAGCCTTTAGCAGGGCGGCGGCTACACGATTCGCATCCGGCCGGCCAACTGATCACGCCGACGGGCTGCCGGCGGAAGGGCGCCGCGGGCCGCTACGCGGAGCGAAAGCGGCGAACCCACACCAGCAGAAGCAGTCCCGCTCCTGCAACCGCCCAGGTCGCAGGCTCCGGGGCGAAAGTGCTGAGGACGGCTGCATCGGCGGCGAGCCCGATGAGTTCATGGCCGGTGGTCGTGGGATGGCTCGGTATATCCCAAAACAGGTACTGGTCCGGGTTAACCGCGAGTCCCTGCGCCGGCGTGGTG
>OCTA010003149.1_pt1 | contig 14687 bp, 18 predicted proteins | sample 1538991 | NCBI WGS metagenome assembly OCTA01 (sample SAMEA3539302, study PRJEB22396) | soil metagenome | biome: tundra; feature: field; material: soil | place: USA | collected 2010-05 | depth 0.15 m | reverse complement strand
GGTATTAGGCGACACCGGCTAGCGGGCTGAGCAGCAGACTCTTAATCCGCGGGTTGGGGGTTCAAGTCCCTCGCGGCGCACCCCGCTGTTGCCGTACTGACCTGGCGTTATGCCGGTTTTCACTGGCCTCGTGGAGGCCGTTTCGGGGCTATGTTTGCTCCACGTTTGCTCGTCAGTCCGGACCTAGTCCCACGGGCCGTCCTAATAAGCCTCGCACCCGCCCGTTCCGCCCGGCCTAGTGTGCCGTCCCGGCCGCAGCGTCCGCTCCAGAGCGGCCCTACCGATGGCATTACACAGCGTGATATCTGCCGGATTGCGCAGCTAGAGGGCTCGGGCCCACGCCCCAGGTACACGCGAGGTATATCGGAGGTACACGCGAGGTACATCGGGCTGCCGACACCCGCAGGGCTACGAAGATCAGCCAAGGTGCCAACCTTCGGATGGTCACCATGGCCTGCCGGACCGCCTCCATGGCCTCGATGAGCAGTTAGTAGACCCGATCTGCATCAGCTTCGGGATCGAGCACGGGACCAGGAAGATCGATCGTGACAATGCCGTCGCCTACACGTGAGACACCGCGCTTTGGCGAGGCGTGCGGGACAGACTGCGGGCGGAGCCGGTGGTAGTCCATGCCCCGCCGGGAGTCGAGGGCGACGTAGCGCGGGTCGACTGCCAGCCCCGAGACCGCGGTCGAGATCCGCGCCAGGGGTACGTTGGCAGACCCGCTCGCGGCCTTGGCCAGAATCTCGCTCGACACACTGAGCGACAGCCATGCCCTCTTGTCGTCCGATCCAGGAGCGAAGTCCGCCTTCGGCCTGGCCGCCTGAATCGCCGGGCCTGCCAGCGGATCGAGCAAGCCAATCCGCAAGCCGAGGTTGCCCAGACTGTGCGCGGCGCCGAGCAGGAAATGCCCGCCGGCCTCTGAGAGCGCACGCAACACCAGCCGGTAATGCTCCTCGGTGATCTTCTTGCGAGTGGCATCGAAGCGCCGCGCGTCCTGTTCGAATCCCCAGCACAATCCGGATTGCTCTCCTATGGCCCCGATCATGGCATGAAGCTCGACGATCCGGTTCGGGTCCTTCCGCCGGGCTCGCCGGTCGGCGGACTGGTCGACATAGGAGCGGAAGGCGGGTAGAGCATCGCGGCGATGTCGCGGTCCTCAATGATCGGCGAGCTGAGGTCGAGCACCACCACCAGCGGGTCAGCCAGGCCGGCGTGCTGCCTGAGCTTGCCGCGGACCGCCGCCTGCAGGCCCTCGAAGGTCTCCAGGTGCGCCGCGCCGGCGGAGCGGAGGCCGACGGTGAACTGGCCTGGGCCGCGCTGATCTGCTGGCCGCGGATGCGCCGTGATCCGTACCGACCATCCGTCCCCGGAACGCGTGAACGCAGGGGGTTCGAACGGCCTGCGGACGGCGAAATAGGCGGCCCGCTCAGCGGGACTGGCGTTGAGCCCGGGCATGGGCTCGGCTGCTCGTTCCCGGCGGGCCTGCTGATACTCGTCGCGGCGCCGCACTTCGGTCTCATAGTCCAGGGAGGCGAGCCAGACCTCGGCTTGCCGCCTGACCTGGCGCATGGACGGGACCTGCGCGCCTGACTGCGGGGCAATGTCAAGCCAGAAGTCGGGCGACTCGATCTTCTCCAGCTCGGCGGCGATGTCGCCCAGGCGACGGGCGTCCATCGCTGACTCCCTGGGCGGAGCCGGGCGGTGAACCTCGAAGTGGGTACGGACCGGCACGTCGACGGCGAAGTCGGTCCGGCTCCCGGACCCGGTTTCCGGGTCTACTTCGATGGCCGGGTAGACAGAGTCCAGCAAGACGAACGTGACCAGCTCAGCCAGAGCCGCGCGGACCTGCTCGTCGTGGCGGTCCTGGAGCCTGCGGATAAGAGCGGCCTGCGGGCCGGGCGGCATCCGCGACAGCCAGCCGTCCCATTGCGCGCGGGCAACGGCAGCTACCGGCTCGCTGCTGCGCTCCAGCCAGCGCCAGACACTCTCGTCACGCCGCCGGGCACCGGCCTTGGGGACAGCAACCACAGTGAAAACCGACGATCCGTTGCTGAGACTCACCAGGCCTAGTCTCCTCCACCGCCCGGACATCATGCCGATGACAGCGCGCCAGGATCCGGCGCCGTGGCCGGACTCGCGGGTAAGAAATCTGGGCGGACCGCCCGGCTACGCTTCAGGGCGTGGCACGATCCCATGAGAGCCTCTGGCTGCCTCGGCCGCTTTCACGGCGGTGGCGGTCGCGCTGCTGGGCAAAGGCGGCACGGCGTGCCTGGTGACGCTTCGGGGGTGGCTTGCGCCACCCCCAGGGCGCCCGGTCCGAGCGCCAGGTTGAAACGGACAGAAGCGATCACCAGGATCCCGGCACCGACAATGCGGGCCTCGACGAGCCCGGCGGGCAGGCCGCCGAAGTACTGCACATAACCCACCGCACCCTGTAGCACGGTCGCCAGGAGCAGCATCGCGTAGGCGCGGAGGACTGGCCGGGTGACGGTGCCGGGCCGCAGGGCAAAGAACATGGCGACGGCCAGCCCGCAGAGGAACATGATTGCTACGGCATGCAACTCGGCAGCCGCCTGAAAGCGGAAGCCGAAGCGGGGCACATCCGGGCCGCCGGCATCTGGCCCGGCCCCGGTGGCGACCGTGCCAAGCACGATCACGGCGCCGAGAACAAGAAGCAGGAGCCTGGCCAGCAGGCGCACCTCCCAGCCCGTGGCAGGGAGGTGCGGCCCGGTGCCATGCCCCGCCAGCCAGTGCAATGTGACCGCGCCAGCCAGTACCAGCATGGCCACGACAAGGTGGACGGCGACCAGGGCGGGTGCCAGCTTGGCGAGCACGGTCAGCCCGCCGAGCACAGCCTCGGTCACGTAGCCGGCGAAGAGTCCCGCCGACAGCCGCAGCAGGTCACGCCGACGCCGGGGGGGCGAGCACGGCGCCGATGAGGACGGCGACGGCCGTGATCGCGCATCGGTTCACGAACTCGACCAGGGAGTGGTACGTGTCGTGAGCGACCAGGTCGTTACCGTAACACTTAGGCCAGGTGGAGCATCCGAGCCCGGACTCCGACAGCCGGACCCAGCCGCCTGTGCCGACGAGCAGCAGGACCGCCAGAACCGTCAGCAGAGCCACGACCCGGTAGGGCCGTTCCGGGGAATCGGGGCAGCCGCCCTAGCATCGGGCCATCTTGCGCTGGGCGGCTCACCGAGATGGCCGCCGCACTATGGCTTCACAGGGAAGGCCGATGCGACCGCTCCCTAGGCGCACGCACCTGTCCGGGCACCAGCACGGCCGCCCGGACGGCACCCTCCTGGCAGGCCTTACTGCTGCGATCAGGCCACGTGCGTCCCCCACGGAGGATGCTGACACCCGCGTTGGTGCGTCTCTGCCGACATCGTCAGTTCCCCTCCCCGGTTACCGGACGGCGACATGGCGGTAATAAGTATACTCACGGCTAGAAGAACGTGACTGCCGCCGGTGCCGCCGTGTAAGGATCGTCACGCTCAGCCAGATGGATCGCATAACAGTCGTCGGTGCCCTGGGTGACGCCGCATCGGCGTGAAAATTTGCCACGGTGACCCGCCGTCGCAGGCGGGGTCCGCTGCCGCGCTCAGCGGCGGGAGCCGTGTCCAGCTGATGCCGGACCGGCTGCGCCGTGATGGCGGTGGTTGCGAGGATGGGGACGTGGCCGCCCGCTGACGTCGTTTCTGCTTGGCGGGCCCGACCCCGTATAACAGTCTGAACGCTGGGAGCTGATTTTCCAGGGCCGCTTAATGGTGCCTCGAGCCCGCGGACCAGATTTCCGATTGCCCATCGCTCCCGCGCGCGGCCACGCCCTTCTACCACCCCCTCATCGTAGGAGTCACGATGGAAGACGTCGAAGACGAGCCCCTGTTCGCCGACCGGGTCGCCGGGATAGATATCGCCAAGGCTGGGGCCGAGGTCACCATCCGGGTGCCCAGTGACACGCACCCTGGCCGGCGCCAGCAGGAGACCCGGTCCTTCGGAATGACACATAAGCAGCTGCTGGCCCTGGCGGACTGGCTGCGCAGCTGGGGAGTCACCAAGGCCGGCATGGAGGCCACCGACTACTGGAAGCCGGCGTACTTCGTGCTGGAAGCCGAAGGGTTCGACTGCGAGCTGTACAACGCCGGGCAGGTCAAGGCCCTGCCCGGGCGGCCCAGGACCGGGCCGATTCGGTGTGGCTGGCCAGGATCGCCGAGCGGGGCACGATGTCATCCAGCTTCGTGCCGCCCGAGCCGATCCGCCGGCTGCGGACCCATACCCGCTACCGCCGTCACCTCACCCAGGCCCGCACCGCCGAAAAGCAGCGGGCGGAAAAACTGCTGGAAGACGGGCACCTGAAGCTGTCCAGCGTGATCAGCGACATCCACGGGCTCTCCGGGCGGGCCATGCTGGAGGCCATCATCGGCGGCGAGCGTAACCCCAGGACCCTGGCGCAACTGGCCCGCGGCAAGATGCGCGGCAAGATACGCCAGCTGGAGGAGGCACTGGACTGCTCGTTCTTCACCGGGGACCACGCCGCCGTGCTGGCGATGATGCTCGCCCTCATCGACCACTACACCACCCAGATCGACCAGCTCACCGCCAAGATCGAGGTGCTGGCCGAGCCTTACCTGCACCAGGTGGAACAGCTCGACGCCGTGCACGGCATCGGGACCATCTGCGCCCAGGACATCATCGCCGAGACGGGCGTAGACATGACCGTCTTCGCTACCGCCGCCCACCTGGTCTCCTGGGCCAGATGGTGTCCCCAGGTCAAGCAGTCCGGCGGCAAGCGCAAGGGAAACAACGCATCCGGCCGCGGCAACCCCTACCTCAGCGCGGCCCTGGGTGAAGCCAGCATCAGCGCCGGCCGCACTCAGTCCTTCCCCGGCGCCAGATACCGGCGCCTGGCCAGGCGAATGCCCAAGAAGAAAGCCCTCGTCGCGACCGGAAACTCCATCCTCACCATCGTCCACGCCCTGCTATCTGACCCCGGCGCCAGCTACCAGGACCTCGGGCCTGGCTACTACGAACAGCGCATGAACATCCGCCGCCAGGCCCGCAATCACGTCAAAGGCCTCGAACGCCCCGGCTGCAAAGTCACCATCGAGTCGCTCACCCCCGACACCGAAACCCCCGCCACCCCGGTCACCACCGCCCGCTAACCCGCCACCGCCAAAAGAGCCGATGACGCTGACGCGCCATCGGCCGCTGCCGCCTGCCCAGCGGGCGTTCGATTTTCGGACCAGCCGTTTGATCAGCGCACAGCCGTCAGGCGGCAAGGCAAGGAAGCAGCCATGTACTTCACTGACCGGGGCATTGAGGAACTCGAGGACCGCAGGGGAGAAGAGTCGGCGACCTTCGCCGCGCTAGCCGAACATATGCGCCAATTCGTGGATCTAAACCCGGAACACGAGATCCCGATCGACCGGCTCGCCACCTGGCTGGCACGGCTGGACGACGTGACGATGACTGACAAGCGCACCGCTCCCCTGGCCTGGCACTTTCACTGAGCTGGCGATCCATGGCACGGGCTCAATCGCCCGGCCCCCGCCCGGTTACCTCGCTGACCGCAACACAGCGCGAGCCTGCAGAGGACGAGGCGACGGGCCTCGGCAACAGAGATCATGGCAGCCACGCTGATGGCGGGAGAACGCGTCCTAGAGCGCATCATCCGCGCACCGGGAGGGTCTGCGCCCAGGGCCTGAGATCTGTCGATCCAAGGCGCTGCCGACTGGACCCAAAGTCCGTTCCTGGTAGCCCCCAGTTACGCCTGGCCACTGCCCCAAGGATTGAGCCGCCACGACGTGGCCGCGCTGGCTGTCCCATCCGGCACATCAGCTGCCGAAGCGTGCCCCACGGGTGCGATTGCTGTGCTGGGGGCGGCGGTACGGCACCGGCCCCGGCCAGCGAGAAGAACGGGACATCCCGTTCACGGTGCCGGGCTCACCGGGGCTGCTGGTGCTCCGCGTTCGGGTTCGCCCGGCCGGCGGACGAACTGGGCGAGGAATGCGGTGGCCACCACTGTCCAGGCGGCGACGGCCACCCAGAGCATGAACCGGCTGAGGGGTTCCATGAAATGGAGATGGGCGGCCTTGCCGAATACCAACGTGGCCACGCTGTACATCCCGAGGGGGAAGACCACGCTCCAGAGCGTCGGCTCGTAGGCGAGCGGCCAGTGGCGCCGGATATGCCGCCAGATGCCGAGCACGATGAGCAGCGGGATCCACCAGGTCCCGAACGCCCAGAGAGCAAAGGAGAATCCCTCGACGAATCCGGCAGTCGCCCGGGCAACAGGGAGCGCGGCGGGGAGGTTCAGGATCCGGGCACCTGCCAGGACGGTGATCGCCGTGGCGCCCATAAGGATCCAGTAGGGGGGACCGAGCGTGGCCGGCGTCATGGCCACTGTCAGCCACCGCAACAGGATCAGTGAGACAAGCAGCAGGTACAGCACCAGCCCGACGCTCCACAGCCCGATAGCGGCCGGCGCTAGCAGCCCGGCTTGCGAGGGCCATACGGGAACCAGGACGGAGGCCGCGACCGAGAGGGACTGCGTGCCGACCACCCACAGCAGCCAGGCGCCGTTGACGCCGCCGAGGACCGAGTCGCGCTCCCGCGCGAGCAGCAGGCTGGCAGGTACCCCGTACGTCAGCACGAGCCACACCACAGCAGCGGCGCTGGCCAGGATCGCCGTGGCCAGCGGATGACCCGCGGCCGCGAGCCGCACCCCGAGCACGTCGACCCCGGCCACGATGGTGAAGAAGCCGAACACCCGCTCCGGCGCCCGGATGTCGGCCGCGACGCTGGAGCGGAAGATGGCCAGCCGGGCCAGCAGCGCCGCGCTGAGCACGACGAGCCCGGCCGATGCCGCAATGAGCAATGCGCGCGACAGCCACGACGGTCCCAGCAGGAACGTGCCCGTCGAGATGATGCCCGTGGCCATCACGAAGGCGAAGTAGCCAGGGTGAAGGTCCCTTACGGCCGTCGCGATAAGGCCCATGGATCGCGCCTGCCCGCCAGCAGCGCCAGTGCCGGTGCCCATAGTCATCCTTCCCAGAATCATGATCAGCTGCCCGCTGCCTCATGGCGGCGGCCGGTCATCCACCGGCGCGCCTGGCCGGCTCCCGTCTGCGTCAGGCAGCTCCCCTCCCGCCGCCGCTGCGGGACGAGCCTGACCTGGCCTGAGTCAGCCTGCCAGCAGGACGCCGAGAAACAGCGCGGCCAGGGCGCTGGCGCCAGTCAGGGCACCGAACACTGCCAGGCCCATGGGGCTGCGGGCCCGCGCGTGCAGTGCTGCGGTGATACCGGAGACACCCACGACGATGAGCTTGACGATCAGCGTAACCCGGTAGCTGGCGTCGTGGCTTATCTCGTCTTGCACAGCGATGGTGTTCCAGACCCCGGTGACCACTAGCACGGCGAACGCAGTCCAGGCCACCTGGCCGAAGCGGCGGGCGGCAGCACGTGGCACCTCGGTGCCGAACCGGCGCAGCACCGGGACCAGGGCCGCCAAGGTGAGCTGGCCGCCCACCCAGATGGTGGCGGCGAGCACATGCAGGAACAGCCGGACTGTGTCCCAGCTGACGGCGAGCATCCTGGCGGCCATCCCTCCTGCCCCGGCCAGGCCGGGCGGCGCATCGTCCTGCCTGGCTGGCAGTGCCGGCATTTTGGGCCCTGCAGGGACCACCGGCGCACCGTCATGGTTTATATCAATTTCTCTTGTGCAAAGAAGCACTGGCCCGGGATCCGCGGGCAGCCGGAGGATCTGCGCGCCGGCCAGCGGGCGAGCGGGCGGGTCTTCCGGATCGGTCCGGTATCCGCGCCGCATCCGCGTTCCGGCCGCGAGTGCGCTGGCGCCACGCCGTGCTCACGACGGAGTGATCGCATCGTCCGGCCCAAGCCCTTCGGTGTCGAGGAGCAGAACTGCGACGCGCCCGCCAGCCCGGACGCCGTCGCCGTCTGGCAGCAGGGCCAGGGCATTGGCCTGCGCCATTGCCCGCAGCATGTGCGAGTCCTGGCCGCCCGACAGCCGTACTCGCAGCTCTCCGCCAGGCCCGGTCCGGGCCGTCACCCGCACCAGATGGAGCTTAGGCCCTGGCCGGCGGGGCAAGTCCGTCTCCGCGATCGCGGTGATCCGCGGCCGGTCGAGCACCTGGCAGCCGGCCATGGCCCGCAGCGCGGGCCGGACGTACAGCTCGTAGGTGACGAGAGCGGCGACCGGGTTCCCCGGCAGCCCGAAGGCCGGGACGCTCTGCCCCCCGAGCAGCGCGAAGGCGACGTGCTGGCCGGGCTTCACGGCGACTCGCAGCGAGCGCATCGTCGTGCCGCCCAGCTTCTCCAGCGCAGCCTTCAGCACGTCATGATCCCCGACGCTCACCCCTCCGCTGGCCACGATGGCATCGCACCGGGACGCGGCGCCCCTGAGCAGATCCGACAGGACATCCTGGTCATCCGCGCCAGTGCCGAGATCGACGCCGCGGAATCCGTCGGCTCCGAGCTGGGCGAGCAATGCCGGGCGGTTGGCGTCGCGGATCTTCCCCGGCAGCAGCGCATCACCCGGCCCGGCAAGTTCGTCGCCGGTAGACAGGACACCCACCGTAGGGCGCGGGCAGGCCAGCAGCGACTGGATGCCCAGGCTCGCGAGCACCCCGATATGGGCGGGCCTGAGCTGGGTCCCTGGCGAGAAGACCTCGGTGCCGGCGGCGATGTCCTCACCGGGATAGCGCACGTTCGTGCCGGGACTGACCGCAGCCTCGATGAGGACGGCCGATCCGCCGTCCTGAACCTGAACGCGCTCGATCATGTACACCGCGTCAGCACCGGGCGGCAGCGGCGCACCTGTCATGATCCGTATCGCCTCGCCGCGGGCCAGGGCGGCCGTCGGCCCGTCACCAGCCACCACGGTCCCGGTCACGCGCAGGCAGACCGGGGCATCAGCCACGTCAGCGGCCCTGACGGCGTAGCCGTCCATCGCGGAATTAGCGAACCGGGGTATCGCCTCGCCGGCCCGGACCGTCTCGGCCAGGACCTGCCCGGAGGCATCGCCGATAGCGACACGCCGCGGCGCAAGTGGCACGATCCCGGCCAGGACAAGACGGCGCGCCATCGCCACGGAGATCACCGCAGGCCCGGTCTGGTCATCCGGCTGCGCGCGCTCCGGCGTACGGTACGACGAACACTGATCGCTGATTGTCATCATCCCTCCCGCCGTCATAGACCCGGCTCCCGCTGGCGGCGGCTGCCTGTTTCGTCCGCGGCGGACGGCGCGCCCTTGCGTCCATCGCCGGAGCAGTCTCGTATGGGCGGGCACGACCAGTTACGCCCGCCGAGGTCAGCTGCCGTTCGCCTCATCCTGCCCGGCGAGCCGCTGCCCGATGGCGAGCGCGTCCTGGGGATCCAGGCCTGCCCGGCCGGCTAGCCAGCAGGTGATCGGCGCGGCTTGCCGCGCCGATGAGTGCGCGGCCACGGCAGCCAGCTTGAGCAGTGCGTCTAGCTCCTCGCGGGTTGGCGGGGTGGTGCCGATCTCGGTAGCGAACCTGGCCAGCCAGTCCTGCATGCCGTATGCCGGGCTCTGCGTGTGGCGATCTTGCGGGAGCACGGGTCACCGGCATTCGCTGGCGGCCGGTGCAGCCTCCCAGCCTTGCTTGTCGATGGTGGCGCGGGCTCGGTCGATCCGCACGCAGTGCCCGTCATGGATGGCGATCACGGCCTCGGGGGGCACGTGCACCAGGCGGTGATCAGCGTGCTTGCGTGCGATGATGAATCCGGCCCGCTCGCCTATTCCGGGCTGCACGCCCTCGACCGCTGCCCAGCCGGTGAAATCACTGGTGCACAGGTCCATTCCCGGCGCTACAGCCGCCAGCAGGCTCTCCGCGCTGTCATAGGTCACTCCGCCGGCACCGGGATCTTCCGTCTCCTTGCACATGCCTGAATCCCTCCTCAGCTCGTCCTGTCAGTGCCACTGCCCTAGCCCGTCCATCCCCAGCCACAGGGTGCCGTCAGATCGGCCTCCGCTCCGTTTCCGGCACCCGCTGCACGATCAAGCGGCAGCCGGCCCGGTGGGGATCCTTGGGGACCAGGCGTTCCACCTCAAGCTGGCCGAGGCCCTCGGCGAGCCCCTCGGCCAGGCCGAGGTGCAGCTGGCAGATCGTGCCCGGGTCAGCGGCCGCAACCTCGGCGAACGGGCAGCGCCTGAGCACCAACTCGACCCGGCGGCCCCGCCCGGCCCGGGCCGGGCGGAAGCCCCGCCGTGATATCTCCTGTTCCAGCAGGTCAGCCGGATCACCCGGACCGGAGATCTCGGCGGCACGCCGGTGCCCATCCTGCCGCCCGGCCTGGCGCGGATCCTGCTGACGGCGTACCGTAGCGGCGAGCAGGCCGGCCAGCCAGGCGTAGGAACCGGGCGTGTCCCATCGTTCGGCCACCTCCGGGTGCTGGCGGTAGAGCAGGCGGGGACGGCCGGGCCGGTCACGCTGCTCGGTCTCCTCGATCACCAGCCCGGCGTCTTTCAGCACCGCCAGGTGCTGGCGCACCGCATTGTGGTTGAGGTGGACATATTCGGTCAGCTCACCGACCCCCACCGGCCGGGACGCATCCACGATGTAGCGGAACAAGCGATAGCGCGTCGCATCCCCGAGCGCCCTGGCCTCAAGCTGGAGGTCTGCTGACATTGCGACCCCCTGTCCTCGTATATTCTTCGTCTCCACACTAGAACAACGTCAGCGGCGGGGCGTGCGGCCGGCCGCTGGCCGCCGCCAGGGCACGGATGCGGGCGCATGTTACCGCTGGCAGCAGCCCGCTGCCGGTCAGCCAGCGCTGGAGGGGCTGGGCCTCCCGGCGTCGTCCGGTCCACCGTCACCTGATCCGGAAGCCGAGGGCTTCGGCCGCGGCGTTGTCTATCATCGCCGGGCTCCACGGCGGGTCCCACACCACGCGCACGTCTACCGCCGTGACATCATCGCCCACCGCCTCGGCGACGGCTGCCCGTGCCATCTCCGGGAGGCTCTCTGAGGCTGGGCAGCCCGGAGTGGTGAGGGTCATCTCGACCACGATGGTGCCGTCCTCGTCCCGCACGTCGTAGACCAGGCCAAGCGAGACCACGTCGAGGTACAGCTCGGGGTCATACACGTACGTGAGCGCGTTCCATGCGGCGTTGACTGAGTGAACCAGGGTGAGCCCGCCGCCCGGCGGCCCGTCCGGGGCCGGGCTGTCCGGCCTTATCACCCTCATGATCCCTGCCGGAACGTGACCTGCCAGTCGCCGTCTCCCAGGTCGGCTGTCTCGTAGGAGAATCCCTGCGAGCCCAGCACGCCTTCCAGGGGGACCGGCTCGAACGGTGCCAGCACCACCAGTTCCTCGTGCTCGGCGAGGGCCGCGACGGCGGCCATGATCGTGTCGAACGGCTCACCGCCAGCAGCGATGATCGGGCGCGCGTCGACGGTCGCCATGCGCCGCCTCCCTTCCCGCCGTATCCGGCCGGGCTATCGTTGTCGCCCAGCCCGGGCTCCGGCTCTCACAATAGTTCTAGCTGTTTCTAGATTTATATCATGCCGAGGCGCTCCTTGGCCGCACCGCGCAGGATGCGCTCTCCCGTCATCGCAAGCAGAGCGCCCGCGCCGGCGAGACGGGCGACCCGCCCGGCCCCAGTCGCCACGGTGACGGGACCCGGCTTGGGTAATCCGGGGTGCTGCGGGAGCTGGGCGAGGACTGCTGGCTGGCTGTGGGTGATGTCGCGGGTGGCAGTCAGCAGGGTGACGGGTCGGCTGTGCGCCCGGGCGCACAGCCGCCCGGGAGCGGCCTGCGGTACGTCCCCGGCCAGTTCAGCGGTGCAATGGCGGCGGAATGTGGCGGCCTTCGCCGGGTCGTGCCCGTGCCCATCTGCGCAGCCTGGAGGCCGGCGCAACGTCCGTGGCCCGTTCATCTGGCCGGTCCATGGTCTTGCGCAGGTCCCGCAGGCATGCCCGGCCATCAGCACCCGGGCCCCGTCCCCGGGCCGTCGTGGACGCAGCAGCTCCGGGCGCCGTGCTGCGTGCGCGGCGCCATCCTCCTGCCTTCAGTTCTCAGGGCGCGGCTGGCCTGGGCTGCGGCTGGGCTCCAGGGTGGCGATGCACAGGCTCGGCTCGGCGAACGGCTGGAGCCGGCGGGCGGTCAGCGGTGCCCGCATCTGCTCCAGCGCACCCTGCATCAGGCCAAGGTGCAACTGGCACACGACCTCCTGGTGGGTTTCGGCCGCCTCGCGGAAGGGGCACTGCCGCAGGCGGAGCTCATACCTCGTCCTGTCAGTCATGGCCTCCGGGGCGAACCCGATCTCTTCCAGGATGGTGGTGAGGGCCGCGATGGCTGCGGGTGCGTCTGTCCGCTGGTAAGGGGCGGGCTGCTCGGTGAGGTAGCGGCCCCATTCCCGGCCGGCCTGCGCGGCGGCCTTGCCCGGCTCAGCCAGCGTGCCCGCGATCAGGCTGGTGAGCATTTCGGCCAGCAGCCGGTAGTGCCGCTGCCCCGTGGCATCGCCGCCCTCGATCGCCTGGTAGGCCATGCCGGGCCGCCCCGGTACGGCCCGGGGCTGGGACGCCCGGGTGGCCAGGCCGACGTCCACCAGCGCGTCCAGGTGGAACCGGGCGGTATTGGGATATAGCCCGGTCCGGGCAGCGACGTCTCGTACGCCGACCGGTGAACCTGTGGCGCGCAGCAGGTCAAGCACCTCAGCGCGCCTGCGGCCAAGCGCTGGCCCGGCATCCGGCGCCAGCAGCGCCTTCACATCCACTGGCATAGTTTACATTAATCCTGCTAGTAGAAACAAAGCATGGAGGCAGAAGACGGTGCACACGGCGAGGCCGGGGTTGGGGATCGGGCTGCTCGGGCACCAGCGCATGCGGCCGACCCAGCGCAGGACACGCCCAGCTCGAGGTGGGCCGCCGCCGGGCGTCCTGCCCACGGTGACCGCGGCGAGGTTACCGGCGCGGGGGGAGCGCGGCGACCAGGGGCGTGTCGCTGCCCACGGCGCCCAGCTTCGCGGCACCGGCGGGTGAGCCGAGCGGCTCATCGCGGCCGGGCAGCGGCTCGGCGAAGAACCGCGCGTTCTCCCCGGCGTAGCCCTGCCACTGGTCCGGGAGATCGTCTTCGTAGTAGATCGCCTCCACCGGGCACACCGGCTCGCACGCCCCGCAGTCCACGCACTCATCCGGGTGGATGTAAAGCATCCGCTCACCCTCGTAGATGCAATCCACCGGGCACTCCTCCACGCACGCCCGGTCCAGCACGTCCACGCACGGCTCGCCGATCACGTAAGTCATCGTTTCCCTCCTCCGGGCAGGGCTACCGGCTGGGCAGTGCCGCGATGTGTATTTAAACAATAAGATTTAAGAAAACAATGATCTCCTGGCCGGCTGGGATGGTGCCGGGCCGGGTCACCGGGTGCTCGCTATGAGGTAGCCGGCCGCCCCGGCGGCCGCGTGATCGAGGTGGTGGTCGAGCATCTCGTAATGACCGGCGGCGGGCACGGTGAACTCGGCGAAGCCACCCTCGCCGGGCATCAGGTTGAGGGTCTGGGCGGCGCCTTCGGCCGGGTTGCCCGGCTGCAGCAGATACGCGCCGTTGTTGAAGACGGTGTCGAACTGGGCGCCGACCACGTGGAACGCGGTGTCGCCGGAGGGCCCGGCATCGAGTACCCAGATACGTATCCGCTGGCCGGCCCGGACGCGCAGGGGCGAGAACAGGTACTGATTCAGGTAACCGTTGAACACCACGGCGTCGGGCTGCCCGCGGAGCATCTTCGCGTAGTCACCCGATTTGCCCTGCGGTCCGAGGTAGAGCTCGGACTGGACGACGAGGAACTCATGGGCCACCGGGGCAAGGTGGGGCGGGTCGATGATGACCGCCCCGAACATCCCGTTCGCGAGGTGCTCCAGGACCGGCGGGTACCGCAGTGGTAGAGGTAGATCCCGGAGTACCTGGCACGGAACCGCTCAGTGATGGACTGCCCCGGGCCGATGGTCCGCATCGCCTCGATGGGCTGGCTGGCGGCGTGGAAGTCCAGCGAATGCCCCATGGACGAGTGGTTCACCAGGGTCACGATGAACTCATCCCCGACGTGACCGCGCAGGGTCGGCCCGGGGACCTGCCCGTTGAAGGTCCACATGTCCTGGGTGACCCCGGGCGCGACCTGTATCTCATTGTCCTCAGCGACCAGGGTGATGCGGTGCACGGTGCCGGCCGGCGCGGGCGGCAGGGCCGGGTTAAACGGCCGCCACCCGGCTGGTGGCCTGGCGCTCAGGCTGATGACCGCGTCGCGTCCTGACTGTCCGGCCAGCGCTGCGCCCTGAGCCGCTCCGGTGACCCTGATGGTGAGGATCATGCCGGCGGCCTTGTGACCGGGAACAGTGCACCAGGCTTGCCCGGTATGGCCGAACACCCCGTAGTCGACGGTCTGGCGCTGCCCGGGGGCGAGCATCCCGGTACCCAGGCTTCCCCCTTCGAGCTGCAGGTCGTGGCTCATGGCGCCATGGTTGACCACGTGCAGGACGACCCAGGTCCCGTAGGACACCGAGATCGACGACGGCCGCACGAACAGGTCACCCAACTCGATGTCGAATGCCTGGGTCTTGCCGTTCGGCTTCACCTGCGTGGTGGCCGCCGCCGGCGCGGCCGGGCCCGCCTCGCCGGGCCGGCCCGTCCACAGCGCGGCGGCC
>OCTA010003148.1_pt1 | contig 14690 bp, 13 predicted proteins | sample 1538991 | NCBI WGS metagenome assembly OCTA01 (sample SAMEA3539302, study PRJEB22396) | soil metagenome | biome: tundra; feature: field; material: soil | place: USA | collected 2010-05 | depth 0.15 m | reverse complement strand
CCAAACACAAAACCACAAGCTGTAGTGGTCACTGTACTCAGGCAGCTACCCCACTAATACGAATTGGGTGATACCAAAGAAACAGTAAAGTGGATGACCTTCAAGGTTTCAGTGACCGTTCCGAAGTCATTTCAATCCCTCGATCCATCCTGGATAGCCGTACCCTGCCCGGAACGAGAACGATAGCCTGCAGATGCCCTTGTCTTCCGATGCCGCAAAAGTTGAAAGACCGTCTTATCGTTTCCACTTGACAAACAAGTAAAGCGCATCCGAGACTTCTATTTGGGAAGATCACTTGAATGTCTAGTAAAGAGAAACGACCGGCGCAATTACTTCAGGGCACGCTGGACCTGATCGTTCTGCGCAATCTGGAGATCATGGGGCCGCAGCACGCATATCAGATTGCAAGCAGACTGGAACAGGTGTCTGACCAGTTGCTGGAGTTGAATCAGGGCACTCTCTACCCTGCTCTAGTCAGGCTGGAACAATACGGCTGGCTCAAGGGAACGTGGGGTAAGACTGAAAGCAACAGGGACGCCAAGTTCTATGCGGTGACGCCGGCAGGGCGAAAGGCCTTGAAAAAGGAGACGACGCAGTGGAGAAAGATGTCCGAGTTAGTTGAAAGGCTTCTTCTCGAAGGGACTTAAGGGTGAACCGGTATATCGCGCAATCCATTGCCAAGTTGCGAAATCTTATCGACAGCCGTGAGGCCGACGCGGACTTTGAACGCGAAATCAGTACGCATCTTGCTTTACTCGAAGAGCAGTTCCTGCACCAAGGAATGGCTCCTGCGGAGGCGCGCAAGAAGGCGCGACTCGCTTGCGGAAACTTGGAGCTGACGAAACAGTTGCAGCGCGACCAGCGATCTTTCGCGTGGTTAACTCAGGCGAAACAGGATATTCGACACGCTCTTCGGTCAATGCGCCGTTCGGTAGGATTTACAACTACGGCAATCCTGACGCTGGCCTTGGGCATTGGCGCTAACACCGCAGTTTTCTCCGTTCTTGACGCTGTGCTGCTCAGGCCGCTTCACTATCCAGATCCGGATCGCATTGTCCAATTCCTTCTTTCTTCGTCAGGTGGAACGGTTCCGGGCGCATCGATACCGGACCTTCGCTTCTGGCTAGACCACGCCAGCTCCGTGCAGGATATATCCGCCTTCGACTTCGGACAATCAGAGATGGGCTTGACCTCCGGCACACCGGAACAGGTGCATGGGATCCATGTCACATCAAACTACTTTCGCCTCTTTGGTGTTCCTCTCCTGCTTGGGCGTGGTTTCAACGCGGGAGAAGATAGCGCCCAGGGCGCCAGGGTTGTGGTGCTGAGTTATAGCCTGTGGAAGCGTCGGTTCGATGGCGATGAGCGAATCATCGGCAAAGAAATCTCGCTCGACAAGGAGTGGTACACGGTCCTTGGTGTTACAGGCGAGAGCTTTCACGCGGAGCCCGAGGCCGAACTTTGGATTCCATTTCGTTTCAACCTCAGTGGTACCGATCAGTTGCATGCGTTCGGTGTGGCGGCACGCTTGAAACCCGGCGTGAGTCTCGTTCAAGCCAATACGCAACTGAAGACAGCTTCGGAAGCGGCGCGGCGCGACTCCACGCTACCTGATCCGGATTTTCAGTTCCAGCTCCGAAAACTCAGTGATGCGATGGTGAGCTACGTACGGCCCTCGCTTCTGCTGTTACAGGGAGCAGTAGTTCTTGTTCTCCTTATCGCTTGTGCCAACCTGGCGAATCTTTTGCTGATTCGAATGACAATTCGAAAACGCGAATTTGCGATTCGCGGCGCCATCGGGGCGGGGCGCGGCCGAATTCTGCGCCAACTCATTGTCGAGAGCCTGTTACTGTGTTCATTCGGCTGCGTCGGTGGGATCGCGTTCGCACTGATAGGCGCGCACGCCTTATTGATGGCGAACCCCAATGCTCTTCCGTACATCGGGAAACCGAATATTGGTTTTGGACTCGATTGGCGCGTATTGGGCTTCGCGTTCGGAATTTCTTTGCTGACCGCGCTGATCTTCGGCCTGATCCCCACCCTTGTCGTTTGCCGCCGGGGATTTGAAAACCTGTTGCGTGAAACAGACAGCCGTCAAGGTACAGGAATGCGAAGCAAGAGAGCGCATTCCCTTGTCGTCATCACGGAAGTTGCCTTGTCTGTGATTCTGCTGATTGGAGCAACACTCCTGATCCGCACGTTCATGTCCTTGAGCCAGGTGGATCCAGGCTTCGACTCCCACCATGTCGTCCTGATGACCATGCCCCTTCGCGGCGTTCAATCCAATACGGCTGCGAGCGTCGCCTATATGGTCCACGGAGCTCGTCAACAACTATCGGGTATTCCGGGAGTTGAGGGCTCTGCTGCAACATTCAGCGCCCCGTACGCGAGCAGAATGGGATTGCCCTTTACTTCCGTATCGAGCAATTCAACTGTTTCCGGGGATGGAGAATGGATGGCTGTGACTCCAGGGTATTTTGGAGTGTTAAGAATTCCTATCGTTCGCGGCAGGGATTTCAATTCGAACGACACCGCGGGCGCGCCTGCGGTCGTTCTGATTAATGAATCGATGGCAAAGCGTTTCTGGCCAGACCATGATCCTGTCGGCCAACAAATACTTATCGGAAAAGACCTCGGTTCCAAGTTCGAAGACAGACCTCGCCAAATCATCGGAATCGTCGGAGATACGCGCGACGACGATTTGAGCCAGGAACCGGCCCCGACGATGATGATTCCCGATGCGCAAGAGCCCGACTCGATGGTAGATCTCGAAACTCAATTTGGACCTATCTGGTGGTTGATTCGCACGCGCCTTAAGCAGGAGCAGTTGGTGTCGGCCGTTTCCGAATCCCTTCGCAGGGCAAGTGGTGGCAGGCCGGTAGGAAGCATCCGGACCATGGACGAAATTCTTTCAAGTTCAATCGCCAAGCAGAAATTTAACATGCTTCTGCTTTCTTCGTTCGCAGTGATAGCGCTGCTTCTCGCGGCAATTGGAGTTTATGGCGTGATCGCGTACTCGGTAGCGCAACGTACTCATGAGATCGGCGTGAGAATGGCACTCGGAGCTGACCGAAGGAATGTCCGGAACATGGTATTGCGGGAAGGCCTGGTGCGTGGCTTGGCTGGCGTGGCGTGTGGGATGTGCGCCGCATTGGTCCTGATGCGGCTACTTGCGGGGCTACTCTATGGCGTGTCGATGCGGGATCCCGCCGTCTTCCTGGCCGCAGCGGCATTTGTGGTGCTTTTGACTGCTGTCGTCGCGCGGGTCGACTCGATCCTGTACAGGCTCTGCGATTCGAATAACCCGGCTAGTCGCAATCGAGGTCGAAACAAGGATAATCCGACGGCCTTTTCAAATCATCTGTGCAGAAAATCGCTGGTTCACACATCCTTGCTTGACGGCCGAAAAGTCTGCTCTCTTTGAGGTTCCTGGAGCATTGGCGGGATGATCTGACAGCGACGTGGATTTGGTCTGCAGGATCGAATCTAAAATTATCTATCTGAAAAAATGGCGGCTCCCGTTGAAGAGAACCGCCATTTTTACATCACAATCAGTCGTGCTATCGGACTTCGAGCCCCGCGGTCAAACGACTACTTGCTTCCCGCTGCGGCCGAGGCAATATAAAGATCGACGCTGTTTTTGTCGACCAGGGAGCTGCCTGTATCCACAAACACCGGATAGGGCGAGAAAGAGTCGACGCTATAATCCTTCGCCAGCGTCTTCGGTGGATCATGGAAGATTTCGTCGAGAACCTTCAAGCCAACGTAGCCCATGGTGAAGGGCTTCTGAGCAATCGTGGAGTCAATGGTTCCAGCCTTGATGCCGTCGAGGGTGTCCTGGTTCACGTCCCACGCCACGAGCACGCGATCAGAGGCGTTGGTACGCTTCAAGGCGTCGGAGACCATCTTGCCCGAGGCCGACTCCAGGCACACAAAACCATCGATTTTCTTGGGGCCGGTCAAAGCCAGCATTTCCTGCGCCTTGTCGAAGGCCGCGCGCGCATCACCCTTGACGTCGACGACATCGACAATTTTGATCTCCGGTTTGGCGGCGAGTGCATCCTTGAGACCCTTTAACCGCTCTTCGGTGTTGGGTTGGCCGGCGAGAGTGAAGACCAGGATGTTGCCCTTACCACTGAGCTTCTCGATCACACGCTTGCCGCCCAGCCGACCCGCTTCAAGATTGTTGGTTCCGATAAAGAAGAGTCTGCGGCTGGCAGCAGCGTCTGAGTCGATAGTGACCACGGGAATGCCTGCGTTTACAGCAGCATCAATCTCGGGTTGCAGCACGGCCGCGTCGGCCACGGAGATGAGGATGCCGCCCGGCTTGGCGTTCACCGCCTTGGTCATGGCCGCGAGTTCAGCCTGAGGATCGTAGTTGTCGGGCCCTTCCACCTTGGCCGTGACCTTGTACTGTGCAGCAGCCTTGTTGAAGCCGGAAGCTGCTGTCTGCCAGTAAGGCAGCGCGGCATTTGCGGTTACCAGGTAAAAAACTTCCTTATTCGAGTGCCGACCGCACCCGCAGGTAAATGCAACTGCTAGCGCCAGCGTGGCTAACGCTGCTTTCTTCATTGTTCTCATGCTGCCTCCTGGTCCGGATGTGAAAAGTCTGTTCGAAACCGGATTGTAAAGCTGACTTGCCGGTCTTTAAAAATTCGGCTGGATGGTACTCTCGCATAGCGGAGCTTGTCCAATGTACCGACGCATGGAAAACCTTATAGCACCGCATCCAACAGTTCAATGGTGATTCCCGGCACGTAATCGCCTGGTAGCGCTGCGAAAGCGAAATTTCGCAGCAGCGCATCGGGAGGTGTACCGCGCTGCGGTATAACCAGAGTTGAACCGCAAGTGACCCCATGATAAACGCGGAATCCAAGTCGGCCGCATTGCTTCCACAAGGAATCGCCGTACCGTCGGGCGGGGACCGTGGTGGGACAGGCACTGACCTGACCGCGCGCGCCTTCCCGGAGCGTCCGCATCCCTACCGTACGCCTTTCGCTCGCGATGGGGCACGCATCCTGCATGCTCGGGCTTTTCGACGGCTGGCCGGAAAAACGCAGGTCTTCGCGCGGCTCCCAGAGAATCCGCCGGGCGACCACTTCCGCAGCCGGCTGACGCACACCCTTGAAGTAACGCAGATCTCCCGAACCTTGGCCACCGTGCTGGGACTCAATGTTGAGCTGACGGAAGCTTTGGCGCTTGTACATGACATCGGACATCCGCCATTTGGCCACGCCGGTGAAAAAGCTCTGGATCACGCTCTTGAAAGCTATGGATTGAGCTTCGACCACAACCTGCACGCGCTACGCATCGTTACTTGGTTTGAGGAGCGCTATGCGGCGTTTCGCGGTCTCAACCTCACGCTGGCGGTGCGCGAAGGTATCATCAAACATTCGCGGGACTACACAGCGACTGATCATCCGGAATTAGCAGAGTATTTTCTCGATCTGCGGCCTCCTCTCGAAGCCCAACTGATCGATCTGGCCGACGAAATCGCCTACCTGACGGCAGACCTTGACGATGGGCTTGATTCTGACATTTTGACACTCGACCAGGTGCGCGAAAGCGTGCCTCTCTTTCGTGGATTTCATGATTCCGTGGTGAGAGAATACCCAAACGCATCGCCGCGTATTGGCGCTAATGAAGCACTCAAGCGGGTTTTGAATGCGCTCGTCACCGACTTGATGTGCGAAGTGCAAGCGCGGATCGATGTTCTGCATATCACGAACCTGGACGAGGTAAGACGGGCGCCGGAGCGGCTCGCCGCCTTGAGCCCGGCGATGGAAACTGAGCGTGCCACGGCCAAGGCATTCCTGTACGCGAATTTCTACAATTCGCCGGACATGGAAGAAACCCATCTTCATGCAGAGAAGGTGGTCGGAGGCCTGTTTGCGGCTCTGATCACTGATCCCAGTCTGCTTCCGGACGACCACCGCTCGCAGATACCGTTGCAGGGGTTAGCGCGAACAGTCACCGATTACATCGCGGGGATGACGGATAGCTTCATCGAGCAGTCTTGGACGCGCATCCAAGCCGGCTCAGAAGCCTGAGACGGCTGGCTGACGCAGCTCCGAGTGCTTTTGGGTGCGACCCGATTCCGGTTTACTGGACTGTGCCCTGCGGTCTCAGCCGGCGCAGATCGAGCGCGCAGGCCACGGCATTCTGTGCATACAAGCGGAGATTGTCGGACGCAGCCCACAGCCAGAGACGTGAAGTTTCCGAGGGATTCCGCCCATCCTGGATTGGCCGCAGACGCACCAGCACATCATCCTGCCCAGTGGCTGCGAGGTTCGAGGGTGAGTCGGTGTCTTCAAGTACCAGGTCGACATGATCGCCGCCCAGGGACTCTTCGAGACGCGAGATGTCGACCGGGCGCTCCAGTTCGATGGCAATCGAAAACGCATGCCCGTGAAATACGGGCGCGAGAATTGCCTGCAGGGCCAAGGTAGGCCAGCGGCCACCGCCGAGCGCCTCGTAATGGCGATGAATCCGCGACTCCAAAGCCATCAAGCTGGCCTTGGTGCCTTCTCCAAGTCCTGAGAGCAGGTTGTAAGCCGCTTGGGCGTCGTAAATGGCGCGGGGAAGCCCTTGAAAGCTGAGCAAACTCACCGTCTGCTGGTGCAGCTCATCCATCGCTGCCCGGCCAAATTCACTGGCGGGTATCAGTAGGGTCGCCGCCGCAAAACGCACGATTGCGGCCTGCTGCAGGCGTTCCAGCATCAGCGCGAGAGCCAAGGCTGCGGGGTGAGCTGGAACCACAGCAGGGGTAAACAGGTCCGCCGATGAGCCATCGGAGCCAAGCCACGGAGCTCGCACCAGTACGCCCGGCTCGCGATCCAAAGCGCCGGAAAGATCGAGCACCGTCGACCCAGCACGAAGCGCTTCGCGCCAATGCCTGCGGGTCATCTCTTCCGAACCGCAGAAAAATGTGAAATCTACCTTCTCAAACGAGTCAGCAACAATCGCCTGAACGAACGTAATCTCATCTCCGACCTGGTCCAGCTGCCCGAGAGCATTGTCTTCGTCGAGCAGGGAGAACGAGGCGGCCACCAACGGCGAATCGGTGATGGCTTCCTTCAATTCCTTGCCCAGCAGGGTGGAAGCACCGACAATTGCAATCTTGTACACAAATTCCCCTGTGATCGAAAAGTTAGGAGCGGTGGCTGAACGAGTCCGGCTCAATCGGAGGTGGTTCGAGCCTGGAAGCCGGAGTGCGGCGACGACGCCGAGACCAGGAATAAGCGGCGCGCGCCCAGATGCCTGAAAACATGTAGAGCAACGCCCCGGCAAACAGCACAACTTGCGAAAACCGGATGATCACGAACAGAACGATGGCCAAAAGGAACAGAATCTGGAACGGATGACTGCGAGAAAGGTTGATTTCCTTGCCCGACCAGAATCTCCAGGTGCTGACCATCAAGAATCCGCTCATACCGACAATGGCCAGCCAGATGATCGCGATCCACCACGCCTCAACCGGGTAAGCGCCGCAAAAGTGAACCGTGGCCGCCAGTAGGCCGGCCGCTGCCGGGATGGGCATGCCCACGAAATACTTTCGGCCAGGACGCCCAGGGTTGCGCGGCTGAGCGTCATGGCTGATGTTGAACCGAGCCAGCCGCGATGCGCCGCCAATCAGGTAGAGGAAGCAGATAAACGCCCCGGCATGGAGCAAATCCTGGTGTAAGGGACGATTGATGGAATCGGGGAGGAAACGGAAACCCCAGATGTACGCCAGGAGGCTCGGAGCAACTCCAAACGTAATGACGTCGGCCAACGAATCGAGTTCCTTGCCAAACTCGCTCGTAGTGTTGGTCATGCGGGCGATGCGTCCGTCCAGCGCATCAAAGGGGATCGCGAACAGAATGGCGATGGCTGCCCAATCCAGATGCATGCGGGCATCGGCGTTGCTGCCAATGGCCGCGATGGTCTGGGTAATAGCAAAGTAGCCGGCGGCGATGTTGCCTACGGTAAACAGCGAGGGCAGCAGGAACATGCCTCTCCGCAGTCTGGCCTTAGCGTTCGCCCGCGCCAATGCCGGATCGCGGGTACTCACCGCGCAGCCCCAAGTGGCACGTCGGCCAGAACACTGGCTCCGCCCTTAACCCGCTCCCCCACCTTTACCCGCAAAACCGCTTCGGCGGGAAGTACGACGTCGACGCGGGAGCCGAACTTTATGAGCCCAACCCGCTGTCCGCGTTCGACGCGATCACCCTCGCGCGGCACAAACACGATGCGCCGGGCTAGAAGACCTGCGATCTGCTTGAAAGTGACTTCGATGCCGTCGCCCACAACCGTAACGATATTCTGCTCGTTTTGATCTGCGGATGCGGGATTCAAGGCGTTCAGATATTGACCCTTTTGGTAGCGCACTGCACGCAAGACGCCAGCGATGGGCGAACGATTTACGTGCACATCAAAGACGCTGAGGAAGATGCTGATACGCTGACGAGGACCGCTCGGCGTCATGATGGCCGCAGTCTCTGTGACACGACCATCTCCCGGAGACACCACTAGTCCCGGGCCAGTAGGAATTGCTCTTTGGGGATCGCGGAAAAACCAGAGGAAAAACGCCGCCAGCAGGACTGGCGCGATGGCCCAAGCCCAATTGCCAGTTGCCCACGCCAGCACCACTGCCACTGCCAGCAAACTCACACCGTAGATGTAACCGTCACGAACCATTGTCCCTAACGATTATACGGTTGACCTGCCCGTTGTGTGCCCGGGGCGCACACATCTCTCTCGTAACGGCACTTCTAACCGCCGCTCCGTCCCGCGCAGCCTTCAGCTGAGCCCAGTCAATTTCTAAGCGATCGCTGGGGTACGGCGTTCCAAGGCATATATCAAGTCCTTGGCATGAAGTTTCAGCTTTTTAAGCCGGACTTCTTCGAGCTGTTCGTCTGCAGAGAGATACGGTTTCTGGATCAACTCATCCAAACGCTGAGCGTAGCGATGATGTTCGGCATGTAGGCGGTTAATCTCTTCGCTCAGCGTAGAATCGTTTATTTCGATCATAGGCGCCTCCCTCGATTTGATTGAACACCTAGATATAGCTCCGATCGGAGACAAACGGCAAGTGTGAAAGCAAAGCAAAAGTAATTGAACTGTGGATTACTTGGAAAGAATGCCTCGTTCTTGGACACGCCCACTCCAAATCCACGATAAATCAGGATGGGAGCGAGGAAAGACTTCATGAAATGCGTAGCTGTAAAAGCAAGGCATCTTCAATGGGATCAACGTAATAGCTATCACGACCCCCGATCTCAATAAAACCTAGAGAGCGGTAAAAACCTTGTGCAGAATAATTCGAGCGGCGGACTTCGAGTGCGATCTCAGTAATATGAGCTTTCTTAAGCTCCGTCCGAAGCGAGAGGAAGAGTTGCTGGCCAACTCCCCTACGTTGAGCCTGCACACCTACCGCGATCGTCTCCAGTTCGGCTTGCGGCAGAATCAAAACTGCTATTGTGAAGCCCGCGATTTGCGAGTCAGAGGCTCGGGCGACCAAGGCAATGCGCGGCGGTTGAATTCCAGGATCGATTGCCGCCAGGTAGGCCTCTCTTGGCCATTCCGGCGCGTCGGGCAGAGTTTGAGAAATTGCCATAACCGCGTCGAGGTCCGACTCCGTCATGCGACAGATGGTGATGTCGGCGCCGAGCCTGTTCATGCTGGCTGTTTGCCGGTGGAGGCCGGTTCTCCGAAGATCTCCGCGTCGGAACGGCGCAAGTAGTTTCCATCGAGCAGGGCGAGATCAACTGGTTTGGAGATTTCACCGGACGCTACAGCTAAACGAAGCCCATCGGCGGCAGTGGGCGGAGTCACGCGCACCAATTCAGCTGCGTCCCAGGCCTCGGTCAGCAGTGCAGCGGCGGGTTCATCGCAGACGGCAACTCCACCGGCTATGGCAGAAATGGATGCAAGGTCAGCTAGGCCAGCTAACAGTTCCTGCGCCGGCTGTCCCGGCGACTCAACTCGCAGGAAGACTTCATGCCGGTGCGCATCGAGCGCGGAAGAGCCGAGACCGGCCTTGTTTGCTAAGACAGCCAGGCGCGAAAGCGCGACGATCGAGATGGCAGCCCCGTCGGCAAGACCTTTCACCGCGCTCAGGCCGACTCGCACGCCGGTAAAGCTTCCCGGCCCATTTACGGCGACGATGCCGTCGATGTCTTTAAGCCTGATTTGGGATTTTGCGAGCAGTTCCCCGATCGCAGCGACAAGGGTCGAGGAATAAGTGCGGCCTTCCAGCTCGATCTCACCCAAGATTTGGACATCCTGCCCGGTGAATCGCCCCAGGGCCACCGACCCTGACGGTCCACAAGTATCGACACCCAGCAAGAGAGTCGGGGGCTTTGAACCTGGGGATGGATTGGCTTGCATAACCACCCAGCATGACACACGGGCTAGCATGGCTTCCAGCCAAACCCGTGCCGAATCCGTTACTCTGTTGTCAGAGACCCCTGAACCCTCCGGCGAACCCTCCGCCGTAACGAAAAGGAACTGCCCTGGCGGCTGCAGCGACACTCTCGTTCCACGACACATGGCGCCCCCGAGCCAATCCCTGGGTCATCGCCATCACTGTCACGCTGGCTACCTTTATGGAGGCGCTCGACAGTTCGATCGCCAACGTAGCCATGGGGCACATCGGTGGTTCGCTCTCCGCCAGCCGCGATGAAGCGACCTGGGTTCTGACCAGCTACCTGGTGGCGAACGCGGTGGTGTTACCCATCAGCGGGTGGATTGCGAATCGTGTAGGGCGCAAGCGCTTTTACATGAGCTGCGTGCTCTTGTTCACGCTCACTTCGCTGATGTGCGGCCTGGCGCCGTCGCTGGGCGCACTGGTTTTCTTTCGTGTGTTGCAAGGTGCGGCGGGCGGCGGATTGCAGCCGAGCGAGCAGTCGATCCTGGCCGACACCTTCCCTCCTCAGAAGCGCAGCATGGCGTTCGCGGTCTACGGCATGGCAGTGGTACTGGCGCCAGTGCTTGGTCCCACAGTGGGCGGCTGGATCGTGGATAACTACAGCTGGCGCTGGATCTTTTTCATCAACATTCCAGTCGGCATGTTGTCGCTCTACCTGACCAATCGCGTCGTCGAAGACCCTCCCTACCTGGCTGCCATTCGCAAGCGGCGCGAAGGAGTCGACTATTGGGGACTCGGGCTGCTGGTGGTCACGATTGGCGCTCTGCAGACGATGTTTGACAAGGGCCAGGAAGACGACTGGTTCAGTTCACGCTTCATCACCACGTGCTGCGTAGTGTCGGCCATCGGCATCGTGTTGTTTGTGATTCGGGAGTTCCATGTCGAACATCCCATCCTCGATCTGCGGCTGCTAGGCCAGCGCAACGTGGGCACCACCATGTTTGTCATGTTCATGGTCGGCGTTTCACTCTATTCATCCACGGTATTAATCCCCCAGTTTCTGCAGGAGATCATGGGCTACTCTGCCGAACAAGCGGGAATGGCGGTATCGTCGGGGGGACTGGCGCTGATGCTACTCTTCCCTGTCGCGGGCGCCCTCGCGCCCAAATTCGATCCGCGCAAACTTGTTGCCATGGGATTCGTGATCACAACCTTCGGCCTCTACCGCATGTCGGGGCTCGATATGAACATCAGCTTCGGCATTGCCGTGAGCTGGCGCGTCGTCATCGCACTAGGATTGCCGTTCCTGTTCATTCCCATCAACACGCTTTGTTATGCAGGGATCCCGCAGGAGAAGTACAACGAGGTCAGCGGGATGTCGGCGCTGATGCGCAACCTGGGAGGCAGCGTAGGCATCAGCTTCGTCACCACTCTGTTAGCACGCCTGACGCAGAAGCATCTGGCCATGCTGGGCGCGCATACCACTAGTGGCAGCGGTCCTTTTGAAACTCTGCGCCGCGGACTGGCCGGGGCCTGGCGGCAACGGTCAGGCGGTGGGATGCCCGACGCCATGCAGCACGCCAGCGCGCAGATCTACGGCATGGCACAGATACAGGCGCGCCTGCTGGCCTATGTCGACGTGATCTGGGTGATGGTGGCGCTTACGGCAATCCTGATTCCGCTGCCGTTCCTGATGAGGCGTCCCAAGAAGGCCGTATCGGTAACGGTGGGACACTGAAGGCGATTACACTGCCTTCAGCGCCTGGTCCAGATCCGCGATCAGGTCGTCCTTATCTTCGATTCCTACCGACAGCCGTACCAGCCCTTCGGTAATTCCAATCGCTGCCCGCTCCTCATCGCTGAGCGAGGCATGCGTGGTGGTCGCGGAGTGCGAAGCCAGCGACTCAACTCCTCCCAGGGATTCAGCATTCAGGAACAACTTCACGGCAGCGAGGAATCGTCCCGCATCGCCGCGGGAGCCCAGGTCGAAACTCAGCATCGATCCGAAACCTTTTTGCTGTTTCAGGGCCAGGGCGTGCTGGGGATGGCTCTTCAAGCCTGGATACGCGAGCCACTTCAACTTAGGATGGGTCGACAGAAACTCAGCCACTGCGCGCCCATTCTCCTCGTGCTGTTTCATACGCAGAGGGAGCGTCTTGATACCGCGCAATACCAGGAAGCACTCGAAGGGCGACATGATGCCGCCCGCGGCCTTCTGCACCAGCAGGAAGCGCTCTTTGTGCTCCGGTTTCGACCCAATCAGCGCCCCGCCCAGGCCATCGGAGTGCCCATTGAGAAATTTAGTAGTCGAGTGCATCACGATGTCTGCGCCCAGGGCGAGCGGACTCTGCAAAACCGGCGACATGAACGTGTTGTCGACACTGACCTCGACGCCCTTGGCATGGGCAATCTCACAGACTGCGGATATATCAGTCAACGCCATAAGCGGGTTCGTAGGCGTTTCCACATGGATCAATTTGGTGGCGGGCTTGATCGCCACCGAGACAGCATCCAGATTGGCCATGTCGACGTATTCAATCTCGATGCCGTAGTGCCGCACGATCATGTTGAAGAGCCGCGCTGTTCCGCCATACACGTTGTGCGAGCACAGCACGTGGTCGCCTGCGTGGAACGTCGCCACCAGCGCGTAAATGGCCGCCATGCCGCTAGCGAAGGCGTGCCCGGATGTGCCTCCCTCGAGCGCAGCGAGAGACTCCTCAAGGCGGTCGCGGGTGGGATTGCCGGCGCGCGAATAGTCCCAGCCCTTGTCTGAGCCGATGCCCGTCAATTCAAACGTCGAGGAAAGGTAAACGGGCACGTTAACCGCGCCCGTCAGGGGGTCAGGTTGCTGCCCGGCATGTACGGCAAGCGTTGCATATTTGTGTTGGGACATGAAGGGGACGAACTCCTAGCTTTAGCTTCCAAGATCTAGCTTATCGTGAAGGGCAGCCGCCAGCTTTTGGCCATTCGTCCGTGGCTTCAGGTTGGCGATGCGTAGAGTTGGAACCGAGCGGAGCTTTCGATCTGCCAGCTTCTCGCTAAACTCCGCCTTCGAATATTTTCTTGGATAAGTAGCGTTCCGCAGAATCGGGAATTATGACGACTACGCGTTTGCCTGCACCCAGTTCACGAGCCAGCTGAACAGCCGCGTGCACAGCGGCGCCTGCACTTGACCCGGCCACCAGCCCTTCTTCAGCAGCCAGGCGCTTGACCATGGCAAAAGCGTCTTCATCGCCGACCATCACCACCCGGTCGCAGACCTCGCGATGAAAGGTTTCCGGAACGAAATGGACGCCGATGCCCTCGACCTTGTGCTTGCCCGGCGCCCCACCCTGCAGAATCGACCCCTGGCTTTCGACAGCCACATTCACGACCTTCGGGTTGTGTTCCTTGAGGAAGCGGGCCACACCAGAAAAAGTGCCGCCGGTGCCAACACCGGCAACAAATCCGTCAACGTGCCCTTCCATCTGCTCCCAGATTTCCGCCGCCGTCGTATCGTGGTGAAACTGCGGGTTGGCCTGGTTGGTGAATTGTCCCGCCATGAACGCGCCAGGAATTCCGGCCGCAGCTTCCTCGGCCCGACGGATAGCGCCCGCCATGCCCTCAGCTTCGGGCGTACGCACCACCTCCGCACCAAAGCCCCGCATGAGAATGCACTTCTCCTCAGCAAAGCCCTCGGGCACAAACAGCTTGACCGAATAACCGCGATTGACACCAATCAGCGCCAGTCCGACGCCCGTGTTGCCGGCCGTCGCTTCAAGGATGGTGGACCCAGAGCGCAGCAGTCCTCGCGCTTCTGCCTCGAGAATCATACCCAGGGCGGCGCGGTCCTTGATGCTGCCGCCAGGATTGAGAAATTCGAGCTTGGCGAACACCGCAGCGGGTTCAGGCGCAAGCCGGGTCAACTTCAACATCGGCGTATTGCCCACAAGCTGAGTAATGTCGGCTGCGATGCGCAGCGAAGATGTGTTGGAACTCAAAACGGCCATGGAATGTCAGTCTATAACGTCCGATGCACGAAGGGCTCCGAGGGCCTCCCAGAGGAAAATTCTCCGTGTATCGACGGTCCTCAGGAGGTGCCGGTACCGAATCCGATCCCGGTGTTACTGCTTATTGTCTTGTTTGGCTGGCCGTTTGGAACGCACCACGGGGAAGTAGCCCGTCCTGGTACGCACATTCAGCTTGCTCGAACCCTTTTGCTCGGCCGTGACTTGGACACGGCGGAAACCGGGCTCGGTGGTCGGCTTGGTGGAGTGATAGCCGATGGTGTATTGGCTGCGGATGTCGCGCGCAACAGATCGGAAGAGCGTCGTGTAGGGAAAGAGTGTAGATCTCGGTG
>OCTA010003147.1_pt1 | contig 14697 bp, 16 predicted proteins | sample 1538991 | NCBI WGS metagenome assembly OCTA01 (sample SAMEA3539302, study PRJEB22396) | soil metagenome | biome: tundra; feature: field; material: soil | place: USA | collected 2010-05 | depth 0.15 m | reverse complement strand
CTTCGTATGGGGTCAGCCGGAGCCCATCTCCGGCCAGTCAAACCCCCGCAAAATGCGATTGAGGTCCGGCCTTCAACGTCTCGGCGAATCATCCTCCATAGGGTCTAGTCGAGCGCCTGGCGAGGTTATTTCCGTTCGCCCGACGTAACGCTTACTTGGTTCGGGCTTGCGACGTTCCGCGAAGACGTGAAATCGGTTTCAAATCGATCCCAGGTAGCTAATGGTCGACTCAGATCGGCGCGCCGTACGGTGACTCGGTCAGCCATGTGGTGAGCTCGTGGGCCGGGCATGGTTGGCTGAAGAGGTATCCCTGGACGCTGTCGCATCCGTAGCTGACCAGCAGGTTCATCGCGACCTCGTTCTCGACGCCCTCGGCAACGACGCTCAGACCGAGGTTGTGGGCGAGGTCGACGGTCGAGCGCACGATGACCGCGTCGTCGCTGGCGGCGGCGAGGCTCGTGACGAAGGACCTGTCGATCTTGATCTCGTCCACCGGCAGGCGCTGCAGATAGGCCAGTGACGAGTACCCGGTGCCGAAGTCGTCGATCGACATCCTCTCTCCCATGTCGTGCAGGCGGCCCAGGATCTCGGGGGCCACAGCTTCGATCAGGGCGCTCTCGGTGAGCTCGAGGGTCAGCCGGTCGGGCGCGGTGCCCCAGGCCTCGGTCAGCTCCGCCACGATCTCGGGGAGATTGCTGCCCGAGCGAAGGCTGTGGGCGGAGATATTGACGGCCATCGTGAGATCGACGCCCTGATCAAGCCAGATCTGCTGCTGGCGCAGAGCTTCGTCGAGCACCCATCTGGTGACCGGCTCGATCAATTCGGTGCGCTCCACCTCGGGCATGAAGCTGGCGGGAGCCAGTAGGCCATGTTCGGGGTGCTGCCAGCGGACGAGCGCCTCGACGCCGGAGATCTCGCGGATTCGCAGTTCGATCTTGGGCTGGTAGTGAAGGACTAGCTCGCCGCGGGCGATGCACTGACGCAGGTCGTCCAGCAGCGCGAGCTGATGCTCTGCCTGCGTTTCGTGCGCCCTGTCGAAGACGGCGTGACCACTGCCGGTCCGCTTGGCAACATACATCGCCGCGTCGGCGCGGCGGAGCAGCTCGGCCGTGGTTTTGCCGTGGTCGGGAAACACCGCGATGCCAACGCTCGCCGACACGTGAACGACCTCGTCACGGACCTCGAATCCCGGCATGCACGTCTGCTGGATCTTCCAGGCCACCGCCGCCGCCGCCGCGAGGTCGGTCGCGCCCCCGGGCAGGATCCCGAACTCATCACCACCGAGCCTGGCGATGATGTCGTTCTGTCGCAGCGCGGCGACCAGACGCTCGCCGACCTGCTTGAGCACGGTGTCGCCGTGCTCGTGTCCGAGCCGGTCGTTGACCTGCTTGAACCCATCCAGATCCATCACCAGCACCGCCCGCGACTCGTCGTTGCGCTTGGCCGACGCGACCGACTGAAGCAGGTGCTCCCCGAACAGCGTGCGATTCGCCAGACCCGTGAGCCCGTCGTGCAGCGCTTGGTGCTCAAGACCCTCGGTGTAGGCCTTGCGCTCGGAGATGTCACGCACAAAGGCGAGCGTGAGGCTCCGATCGCCGAGCTTCATCTCGCCGTGCTCCAGCTCCATCGGAAACGTCGACCCATCCTGGCGGCAGCCGAGCGTCTCAGTCGGCCGGTTCTTCGCGCCTGACTCCGGCAACCGCCCTCGCGCAGCCGTCGTCAAGCCACAAAACTCACCTCGGCGTGCGGGAGCGATCATGAGCGTCAGCGGCTGTCCGATCACGTCTTCCTCGCGGTAGCCGAACAGCGCTTGCGCCGATCGGTTGAACGATTCGATCACGCCCCCCTCGCTGAGGGTCACGATCCCGTCCGCAACGTTGTCAAGCACCACTTGCGTGCTCGCCTCGCCGTCGCGCACGGCCGCGTTCAGCGTCGTGATCGATTCGAGCGAGCGTTGCAACTCCTGGGCCTGCACGAACAGGTCGACGAAGACCGAGACCTTGGCCCGCAGCACAGCGGGAACGACTGGCGTGAAGATGAAATCGACCGCGCCACTGGCATACGCGGTCAGAGTCTCCGTATCCTCGCGCGCATGGGCGGTGACGAAGATGATCGGCGTCCGGCTCGACTCAAGCCGCTGCCGGATCAGCTTGGCCGTCTCATACCCGTCCATGATCGGCATCAGTACGTCCATCAAGATCAACGCAAACGTCTGGCGCAAAACGGCGCGCAGCGCAGCTTCTCCCGAGTCGGCCTCGACGACAACCACGCCCAGCGAGTCGAGGATCGCACGGATCGCGACTCGCTGACCCTCGCGATCGTTGACAACCAGCACCGCCGGTGACCGCGCCACGCCAGAAGCCTCGATCGCGCCGTCGCCCACCATCAGCCAAGCACGTCAAATACCGGCGCAGCAGCCACGGCAACCTCGATCCGCTTACCGAAGGCAAGCAGGCGGTTTGGGTACCGCGCAGGGAATTCGGTGTGCGCGCGGGGTCTGCGCTCGACTCCCAGGGCCTCGGACGGCGGCGAGTACTCGGTGCCGTCGACAGGCTTGCTGGCATGGTGAGTGATCATCTCGAAGGCCGATTGTGATATCGGCACGAACGAGCGCACACTTGAGCCCGAGCCTTCCCGCGATCCGCCATTCCTGGCGTTCGAACCGCTGGGGGAACGGTCAACGGGCACTTGACGCGAGAGGGGCTCGTCTTTGCCAGCGAGCTTCAGTTGCAGCAGCTGTTGCGGTTGCTCGATCGACAGGCTGAGGTGCTTGCCCAGCTCCGCGACCGAACCGGGCCGCTTCTGCCCGCAACCCGCGTAATTAGCGCGTTGTTCGGCGAAACCGCGCTCAAGGATCACCTCACATAAGGTTGGTTTCTGGCTCGGGTTCGGCATCGCGATGGTCGGCCTCCTAGCCGGGCTGTGGTTCTCGATTCGCGTGCTGCTTCCGGTGAGCGACGTCCAGACTACCAGCCGCTCCAGCAAGGACGACACTGAGCGCAGGAACGGGCGCGAGCAGCTGACTGGACGACCGGGTGCTGCGCGCAAGGAAGGCTCCGAGAGATCGCAACAGAGCCGGTCCGAGCAGAACCTTGGCCACGAGCTTGGGCGCTCGGCTTGGTTGGCCGGATGGCTACGCAAGCGCCTGCAAGGTCCTCGCGAGCAGCGCGACTGGCACATCACACTTGGTGCGGACGCGTTGGTTGACCTGCCGGCCGACGAGGCCGGAGCGCGCGCCGAGGTCTACAACGCGTTGAACGGGTGGCTCCGGAAGAACCACGCCACGATCGACGCGCGCACGGACTGCTTCATCGCTGCCAGCGCAAGCCTGTTCGTGCAGCTCGCGGGCTGGATCATCGCGCTGATCGCTCCCGGCTGAACCACCCAATCCCCACTTCCGCTGGTGATTGCAAATTGCGGAAAGGCCGTCGGCGCGGGCGCCACCGCTGTCGGGATAAAGAACGCTCACCGAACACTTGACGGGGCCGGGCGGACGAAGTCCGTCCTCCGGTGTGCCGGCGTCATGCCTCGGGTCTGATCGCGGCGGCCGGGATTACGATCACCGGGCGGTCAGCGATGTGCAGCAGCTCGTGTGAGACGCTGCCCAACAGCGCCCGGACGCGCCCGAGCCCGCGGGCACCGACCACGATCTCATCGGCGTGGCGAGCGCGCGCAACATCGATGATCGCCTCGGCTGCCGGACCTCCGATCAGCTCTGTCTCGTACTCCACGCCTGCCAGCAAGTCATCCAGCGGCAGGTCGCGAAGCAGAGCCTCGCCGCGATCGCGGCGGTCGGAGAGAAAATGATCGTAATAGGGGGAACCAAGGAAGTCCGGCGGGAGCTCGTAGGCGTGGACGACGAACAAGCGGCCCTCAGTTCCCGCCCGCTGCGCGGCGAACACTAGCGCGGCGCGTGCCGGATCCGATCCGTCGTAGCCGACCACGATCGTTGGCGTGGGCTCTCGTGACGACATCTTCAGAACACTACGCGACGGCGTGCTTCCCGGGGGAAACCGGTCAGGGAACCCCGAGTTGTCGGTGGCGCGATCGGGGAGGGGATCGGATGATCCCTGCGGAAGGTCTGGCTGGTCAAACACCGCCCGCGGGCGGTGTGCACAACATCGCAGCGTCGGGCTCTCGCACATGAACAGTGGGGATGTCGCCGCTTTGCAACGGAGCGTCACGCCCCCGAGGATGCTTCCTCTACTCGGTCGGCGCGCGCTGCGTTATCGGCGCGCTGCGGGAGGGTGTGGAGCGGGCAGCCCACGATGCTTATTCAAGGCGATGGGTTCTCCGGTCGATGAGAGGGCATGGGTGAGCTACCGTGGATCTGCGCGATACGTCGCTGATCGTCGCCTTGGCCGTCGTCGGCGCGCAGCCGCGAGCGGTTGCGAGCGAACAGGCGAGAGCTCCGTCGAGCGTGGCGCGAACGGAGCAGAATTCCGACTCGATCGATCGAAGCTGTGACAGGCCGGTAGCTCGAGCGTCCTCGCCGGCAACCACGGAAGCCTTGCGCCGGCGGGGCGCTTCGCGCCGCTCGGGGACAACCCGAGAACCGGCTCACGCTCAGGGGCCGATCCATGCACGCCTAGCGGGAAGCCTCTCAGAGACAGGCCGGCCATGAGAGTCGCTCGCGTGGCGGGTGGTTGCGTGGTCGCTGTCGGGCTGCTGGTCCTGGCCGGGTGGCTGTTTGACTTCCCGCTGTTGAAGGGACCGCTGCCCGGTCTCGTGCAGATGAAGGCGAACTCCGCGGTCGGTTTTCTCGCGACAGGAGTCGCCCTGCTGCTGACGATCTCGCAGCCCTCTGCAGGGGGACGGCGTGCGGCGCGTCTTCTCGCCGGCCTCGCGATAGCGATCGGGACGCTCACGCTGGCCGAGTTTCTGCTTGGTCGCAACCTGGGACTCGACGAGCTGCTGTTCCGAGACGCCCGCGCCGCCCACATATTCGCGCCTGGCCGGATGGCTCCACAGGCCGCGGTCAACTTCATCTCGCTGGGTTTCGCGCTGCTGCTCCTGAGCACAGCGAGGGCCAAGAGCCGGCTGGTGGAAACGCTTATCGGAGCGTCGTTCGTGATCGCACTCTTCGCCGTGATCGGCTACGCCTTTGGCGTCTCGGAGCTGAACGGGATCCCTGGCTTCAGTCCGATCGCGTTCACCACGGCTCTTACGTTCCTCGTGCTGTGCGTTGGCATCGCTGTCGCTTCACCGGATCGTGTGTCCGTCGACCTAGCGTCGAGCAAGGGGCCGGGGGGCGTCGTGTTGAGGAGGCTGCTGCCGTCCGTCGTGGTCTTCCCGATCTTCGGCTGGCTTCTGCTCGAAGGCGAGCGCCATTTACTGTATTCAGCGGCGGTCGCGGTCACGCTGTTCGTGATCGTCGCGACAGTCGTGCTCGCGCTCGCGATCGTGTTGCTCGCGAAGCGGCTGAATCGGCTCGAGCTTGAGCGCCAGCAGGCTGCTGCGAGGGGGATCCGTCTGGCGACGTTGATCGACGCGTCAAACGAGGCCATCATCAGCGCGAACGCTGACGGGCTGATCACGACCTGGAACCGTGCCGCCGAGGCGTTGTATGGATACACCGAAGAGGAGATCACCGGCTGGCCGATGAGCGTCTTCTGCCCGCCGGAGAAAGTCCAAGAGCAGCGACAGTTGCTGCAAGCCGCTGCGCGCGGGGAGGTGATCGTCGAACTCGACACCCAGCGCCTCAACAAGAACGGCTCGCTGCTCGACGTCTCGGTGACGATCTCGAGGATCATGGAGGCTGGATCTGTGAGCGGCTTCTGCGCCGTGACCCATGACATCACAGACCGCGTCCGGGCACGCGACGAGCTCGAGCAGAGGGTCCGCGAACGCACCCATGACTTGTTCCGCTCACGCGCCGAGACTCTGCAGAGCCTGGCACTCGCAGCGGAGTACCGCGACCACGAGACCGCGCAGCACACCGAGCGGGTTGGCGAGAACGCCGCACAACTCGGACTCCCCGCCAGCGTCGTCGCGCTGATCCGCCAAGCTGCCCCGCTGCACGACGTTGGCAAGATCGGAATCCCCGACCAGATCCTCCTCAAGCCCGCACAGCTAACTCCTGAAGAGGTCGCGATCATGAAGCAACACACGACCCTCGGCGCGAGACTGCTCGCCGGAAGCGACGGCGAGATCCTCCAGCTGGCCGAGCAGATCGCGCTGACCCACCACGAACGATGAGACGGCAACGGCTACCCAGCCGGCCTCGCAGCTGAAGCGATCCCGATCGCCGGGCGGATCGTCGCCGTCGTCGACAGCTTCGACGCGATGACGCATGACCGCCCGTACAGGGCCCCCTCCTCCGCCGCAGAGGCCCTAGCCGAAATCTCGCGCTGCAGCGGAAGCCAGTTCGACCCCCGAGTAGTCAAAGCATTCCTGCAACTACATCACGCCGCTAGCGAGCACCCCCCGAAGACCCCTTCATACCCTCAAACAGAACACCTCAGCGCCGTGCACGTCACGCCTCGCCTCGCCGACGATGAGAACATCGAAGACCCACTGGTCGTGTGAGATGCGTTGGTTCAGCCGACTGCGTGGGCTTGCTGTTTTCGGATTTCGGGCATCGCACTTGCATCCACATCGTCGTGGCGACGTTCCTTGGGCTGCGTCCGGCAACGCCGCCATCGACGAGGGCTACTTGCTCCAGACGTTCCTCGCGAATACGCCCGACCACGTGTACTTCAAGGACGCCGAGAGCCGGTTTACACAGATCAGCAGCTCGCTCGGGCGCTGGATCGGTGTTGAGGTCGAGACCAACGCTCTCGGCCTGACCGACTTCGACTTCTTCGCGGACGAGCACGCTTGCGCCGCAAGGGAGGACGAGCTCAGGGTGATGCGTACGGGAGAGGCGATCGTGGATCTCGAGGAGCGGGAGGTCTTTCCCGACGGACGGATCACGTGGGTGTCGACGACAAAGGTTCCCCTCTATTCCCGCGACGGGCGAATGATCGGCATCTTCGGACTGTCACGTGACATCACGGCGCGGAAGCTCGCTGAAGAGCGGGCGCGAGAGCAGGCGCAGGAGCTGGAGCGTTTGACCAGGGAGCTCGAGGAGCTGGCAATTCATGACGCGCTCACCGGCCTCTACAACCGGCGTGGGGTCGAACTGATGGGCCGCAGAGCAGTAACGCGCGCCAGCCATGACGGCAACGACGCCTGCGCGCTGTTCATCGACGTCGACGGGCTCAAGTCGCTCAACGACGGCCTCGGGCACACCGCTGGCGATCGCGTCCTCATCCACGTCGCCAACGTCCTGCGCGACGCAGTGCGTGCCACGGACATCGTCGGTCGGATTGGCGGTGACGAGTTCACCGTGGTGCTCGCGGGTCAATCAGCTCATGACGCCGAGGAGCTACGCGAGCGCATCGAACTCGCGATGCAGAGGCTCCCGTCTGCCGAGAACCCCGTGTCGGTGAGTATCGGCATCGCGACACGGCACCGCGACGCTGCCGAGACTCTGGACGACCTGATCGATGCCGCGGACCGCTCCATGTATGCCGTCAAACGGCAGCGTGCCATCACCCGAGCATCTACCGAGAGAAGAGTGAGCGACCTTCGGGTCAGACCTGCCGACGGCGCGTATGGGGCTGGGCAAGACAAGCCGAACAGCGGCAGTAGCTCGGCTGGTGGCGCGCCTTCGAGTATCCCCGTCGGTTGAATCGAGGAGAGGTCCGCTCATCGCCGCACGTCCTCTGAACGAGCTGGCGCCGATCTCTTCGTTTGGCGTTCCCCTATCGGGACCGGCTAGTACCGGCTCAGGCAAGTTCGTTCAGGCGGCGGCTGTGAGGCGGCGAGGTCCTGCTTTCCGGTGGAGAGCCGTGCGCAGCTGACGAGCGCCATCAGACGGCCGCGATCGTCTCAGAACCCGTAGGCGCCGCCATGATTGGGACGTTGATTTCGGGACGCGATTGCGGGACGGTGGATCGCGGCTTGCCGCGGGGGCGGTCGCCCTCGCTCGGGCCCTACGCCTCGTACGGCAACTCGCAAGCCTGTCCGTCCACGGGCAAACGCCACCGCAGCCGCAACGGCACCTTCCCCGCAGCCCGCCAAGCCACCGGCGACCAAGCCCGCCACCGGCCCAAGTCCTACTGCCGCGCGAAGCGCCCCGGGCGCAACCAAGGCCGCCATCCGTGCGAAGCTCGCCGATGGCGATGCGATGACCGCTGGCGAGATCGCCACTGCGACCGGACTTGGCCGAGCGACCGTCAGCACCACCCTCTCAAGGCTCGCCAAGACCGGCGAGGTGACCAAGGCAGCTCGCGGCTACGAGATAACGAAGCAGACGACCACCCCTGTAGCCGCCGACTCGGCCGGGTAGCGCGTGGAGGGGCCGAGGACCACGGAAGGCGCAGCCCTCGATCGCGGGACTACGTAGGGCGCCAGCTAGAAGACCTGGCGTGGCCTCGCCCATCGAAACAGCGCCTGGCACGATTAGACGGCGTATCGCGCTGCCCCTCCTACGCGATAGTTCGCCAGCGCCATCCCGGATCGTACGTCGAAGCGGCACGGGCCCGGGCGAGTCAGCCGCTAGTCGAGATCGACGCGCGCGACGGCGTGCTTGACATTGCGACGCTCGTGATGAAGGGTGAGCCCGGCAATGGCGACGACGAGCCGGAGGGCTGTGAGATGGCGGACGGACTGATGTTGGAGTTTGAGGGCGTCGGCCAGGAGCAATACGACGCCGTCAACGCGCGCCTGGGAATCGACCAGGTAAGTGGGAAAGGTGACTGGCCGGCTGGGCTGGTGTTCCATGCCGGCGGGGCGAAGCCTGGCGGCTGGGTGGTCTTTGAAGTCTGGGAGTCCAAGGAGGCGCAGGAGCGGTTTATGAACGAGCGGCTTGGGCGTGCGCTTCAGGAGGGCGGCATCACCGACCCTCCAACGAGGGCGGAGTGGCTCGAGCTGGCCGCGTACAACAGCCCAGGGGCCTGAGGCAGTCGGCCTACCCGCGGGCTCGAGGGAGGGCCGTCGATCACTTCCGCTTAGCGCGAGGACCGGAACTGTGACTTGGGTGCCGTCAGATGTCTCGATCGTGGCGGCCCCACGCGGAGATGGCTCGCTCGGTTAGCGCTGACGCCGCGGTCTCAGTCTTCGCCGGCGACCCGTGATCTGCCACGGGCCGGGCGTGTGGTCCAAGACGAGGTTCACGATCCAGACGATCAGCGTCGCCCCGACCAAGGTCCAGAAGCCGCGGACGTGGAAGCCGCTCACGATTGATTTGGTGATCACGAGCATCAGCAGGGAGACGAAGAACCAAGCGATCCCTAACGTCAGGATCGCCAGCGGGAATGTGACCAGCCTCACGAACGGCTTCAGCAGCGTGTTGAGCACTCCGAAAACGGCTGCCGCCGCGAGCAGCGCTCCGGCGTCCGCGACATCCACGCCGTGGAGCGTGACCGCGACGACTGCGAGCACGAGTGCGTTCGTGAGCCAGGAGATCGCGAGCCGCGTGAGGAGCGACGGCGAATGCATCTCGTGACCAGCTGTGAAAGCTTCTGGCGTCCGGCTCACCCCTTCCAGCTTACGCCGACACAGGTTCCGCACAAGCGTGGCGCGGTCCAGAGTGCGCCTTCGCCAACTCGCTCGCGTGCGAAGCGCGTGTACTCGACCGGCACGAAGTACGTGTGCGCCTCGCGCGATAGCTCTGCGCTGAGGTCGAGCATCCTCGACCCTAGCCGCCATGCAGCGCCGATAGCGCGCCACGGGCGTGTCCGCCCGGTCGAGACCGTCGAAGACTCGCGCATCATGGACACGGTCTGGAGAACTCGCTCGTGCCTCCGCATGGCCGATACCGATGCCGAGCAGCCCGCGAATTGCGAGCGCCTGTCTGTGCCGAGACCTGAAGCGAGAGGGGAGGGTGGCCCGGCGCGGCAGGCGGATCGTCGTTAGATAGTCTGCCCGCCTCCCGGAGCGACGGTCGACGACGATCCGCGCTAGCGTCGCCGGGCCTGGTTTTGAGGAGATGGCGACAACCAACAGGAGGAGCTAGTGGCGATCGTCGTGCTGTCCGAGACGCCGGAGATGACAAGCGAGCAATACGACACGGTGGCCGCCGAGCTCGGGCTGAGCGATTCGTTGCCCGCCGGTTGCCTGGCGCACGTCGCCGGCGTGGGTCCGGACGGCTCCACCTGGCGAGATATACACGTGTGGGAAAGCGCAGCTGAGGCCAAGGAGTTCATGGACGGGACGCTTCGGCCCGCGATGGAGCAAGCCGGCGCCACGCCAGTGTGGGGACCGCCGACAACGTGGCAGGTCCACAAGCTAATCACGTGATCAAGCAAGCGCCGGTGCGCGGCCACGCGTGTAAGGTTACGGCCGCCCAAGTCGGCACCCGCGCTACGCAACGAAGGGCTCGAGTCGGGGGAACGCCTGGCCGCAGAATGTCTTCTTGCAGGCGTCGAGGAGCCAGCGGAGGTCGCGCTCTTCGTTCGGGCTGCCAACCTCGGCCGAGGGCGATTCCTTGAATGGAGACCTTCACCAGCGATGCCGCGGAGGGAATGCCTCCCCCGTGGTTGGCATCGCGCCCAGGCCCTACCGTTCCGGTCGTACAGCGCCTAAGGCCACACGAACGTGCTCATCGCGTGCGATGGGATCGTGTAGGTGAAGTAGCGCCCGTCCGATTCAACCGCGAAGGCGATCGGCGCCGTGGAGTTGTTGTAGGCGACTAGGACCCTCGACCCGTTCGGGTTCAGAAAAGCGACATCATCGAGCCCCGCGGTTACCGTCTCTACGTTGGAGCTGCTCACGCCGTAGTCGACGAAGTTCTGGGACTCGATCCTCGACGCGCCCGGCTGCACGAACGCGCCCACCTGTCCGAGTTGGTAGTACTCCGCTCCGAAGCTCACGGTGTGAGTCTGCTCGTTGATCGTCACCGCGCCCGTGCAGCTTGGGCAGCCGTTGGCTGCCTGCTTTGGGCCGCCCTGCGGGTCAAGCGCCACGTTCCACACGGACACGATGCTCGCCCAGTTGCGCAACGATGAGATCAGGAACTCAGGCGCTCCGAACGCCCTGATCTCCGGAGAGCACTCGTCCACGATCTGACCAAGGCCGGGAGCTGTCTGGTGAAACTGGCTCATCGCAGTCGGCGAGCCGAAGTAGCAGTGCCACGAGATCCCGGCCAGGTCGCCGGCGCTAAGCCCGGATGCCAGCGCGCCGGCGTAGGACAACTTGTTCCAGCTCAGGTCATTCCCATAGATCCCGGGGTGCAGCCCGGCCGCACTCAAAGGAGGCTGCAGATCCTGCGCGATGAACTGAGCCTCGGCCGTCTCAGGGAGCGTCAGCCCGGGATAGGAGGTGCCGGATCCTCCGGGGGACCTAGGCTCGTTCTGCGGTGTGATCGCGCCGATCGGTACGCCCTGGCTCGCATACGCCTGGATGAACTTGACGAAATAGCTCGCCAGCGGCGTGTACGCCGAGCCAAGCAGTGTTCCCTGAGCGCCGACGTTGTCCAGTGACTGGTTGCTCTTCATCCAGGCCGGCGGGCTCCATGGGTTCGCGAGGATCTGAAGTCCCGGGTTGATCTGCAGCGCCTGGCGCAGCGTCGGGAGAATGTACGCCGTGTCGTGGGCGATCGAGAATTGCAACAGGCTCGGATCAGTCGTCAGCGACGCGCGGGTGTGGGAGAGTCCGCGGGCTTTGAGCGCGAGATAGTCGGGGTGGTCGAGCTGGCTGGTCGGCGGGCGGACTGAGCGGCTTCATAGAGTGCCCAGCGCAGCTCGGCTGAGCCTTGGCGGGTGAGCTTGCCCAGGCGGGAGGACAGCTCGCCCATCCCGTAGAGGGTCATCAGCGCCTTGCAGCCGGTCTGGCGCCGCGTGACCTTTAGCATGGTCCCGCTCGATCGCCGCGATCTGGATATCAGGCGGTCGCGCGGACGCCCGCTTTCCTCACAGATCTGAGTTCTCGGCCCTCGCTGGTAATCTGGTAAAGATTGTGCGTACCGGTGATCCGGTCGCCCACGGCCGCCGTACAACGGCTAACAAGAGTCGAGTGCCCGGCCTCGCACACTGAACTCGAGGCGGAGTGGGAGCCGAATGGGACGTTGCTGACCGGTTTGCTCGACGAAACCCATACAGGAGAGGAACACCATGAGTGACCTCACTAGGCGTGGATTCGTCAAGACCTCGGCGGGCGCTGCGGCCGGCATGACCGCGATCGGAGCGCTCGTCGCCGGTCAGGCTAACGCGGACGTGAGCCCCGCCGGACCAGATCCGGTCGTTGCCTACGTCAAGGATCCCCGTAGCGGGGAGATCTCGGTCATGTCCGGTGATCGCGAAGTCACTGTTCGCGACCCGAAGCTGGCCACCCAGATCGCCCGCGCGGCGCGCTGAAGCACCCGTTCACACACACACGACTCGGAGGTAAGTCATGTCGTCTCATCGCGAGGCGCCGGCGATCAGCAAGGACCCAGTCGCCGACAACACCGACACGTACGCGTTCGTCAGTCCCGACGACCCGGGCACAGTGACGGTCATTTCGAACACCTGCCGCTCGAGGCGCCGTTCGGGGGACCGAACTTCTTCGAGTTCGGCGATGACGTTCGTTACGACATCTACATCGATCAGACCGGCGATGGCAAGCCGGACATAACGTATGAGTTCGAGTTCCACACGGAAGTGCGCAACCCGAACACGTTTCTCTACAACACCGGCACGATCAAGTCGATCGACAGTCCGAACTGGAACCGGCGACAGTTCTACTCGGTCACGCGGGTCAAGGGTGCGCACCGACAGGTACTCGCCCGCAACCTCGCGTGCCCGCCATGCAACATCGGGCCGGCCTCGACGCCGAACTACGACAAGCTCGCCGCGGAAGGAGCGCACCATATCGGCGGCGGGCGCACCGTGTTCGCGGGTCAGCGGCTCGAAGGTTTCTACGTCGACCTCGGCGCGATCTTCGACCTCGGCGACTTGAGACCGTTCCAGAGTCTGCACATCGCCGCGATGGCGAAGGCGCCAGGGGTGAACGCCGCGAACGACTTCGGCGTCCACTCGATCGCGCTCAAGGTTCCAAAGCACGAGCTGACGCGCGACGGCTCGACGCCGACCAACCCGAAGGCGCGGGGTGCGGTGATCGGGATCTGGGCGGCGGCAAGCCGGCGGCGTGCCCTGATCCGAGAGCCGGGTACGGGTACCAGCCACGAGAGCGGCCAGTGGGTTCAGGTCTCGCGGCTCGGTAACCCGCTGTTCAATGAGGTGATCGTCCCGATGGGCAAGAAGGACCTGTGGAACTCGCTGTCGCCAGCGCATGACGGGAAGTTCGTCGGGTACGTCCAGCACCCAGAGCTCGCGGGGCTGCTGCCCGTGCTCTACCCCGGTGTGTTCCCAAGGCTCGCGGCGCTCAAGGCGCCACGAGCCGACCTCGCGGCGGTTCTGCTGACCGGGATCCCCTCCGGGATCGTCCCTGGCTTCCAGAACTACACCGGGAGTACCCCCGCCGACGAGCTGCGGCTCAACATGGCAATTCCGCCGACGACGAGCAATCCGAAGCCGCTGGGGCTGATCGGAGGCGACCCCGCCGGGTTCCCGAACGGGCGCCGGGTGTTCGACGACGTCGTCACGGTGGAGCTGCGCGCGATCGCCGGAGCGACCTATCCGCTCGTCGACAAGAGCTACGAGCCCGATAGGGCGGCGTCGCTCATCACCGACGGGCTCGGTCCCAACAGCACCCGTTACCTGTCGGGGTTCCCGTACCTCGGGACGCCACAGGGCGGCTACCAGACCGCGCCGCTGGCGCTGGTCTAAGCAAGGATGAACAGCGATGACAATGGCAGCGACGAACGGGTCAGCCGCGGAAGCGGCCGTCAACCCCGGTCAGGCGTCGAGCGCGAGCGTGGCGATCGACGTTGGGGCGGAACGAGGAGCGCTCGTGATCTACCCGGACGAGCGCTTCCGTGACCGCGAGATCGAGATCAGCCGCGTGGATGGCGACGGGCGCCGGGTCCACACCGGAGTGCACGAACGCGGCACGCACGCCGGAGCGGTGCTGACGGCGATCTTCGGCAGCCTGCCGTCGGGCGACTACGTCGTCTGGCAGGACGCAAGGACCGCCGGCCCGACGGTGACCGTCCCCGAGGGAACGGTCACGGAACTCGGGTTGAGCTAGACGCTTTGGGCGCCCGCCGCGCAGGCGGGCGCCCGAGGCCGCGCTGGGCGCAGATCGAATACGAGAGAGAGGGAGAGATGAAAGCGATTACTACGGGCGCCAGCCAGCCGTCGCTCTGGCAACGCGTGAGCAGTGCTCTAACCAGGCGGGAGTGGCGCACCGTCGTGGGCATGGCGTGCGTCGTGATCGGGCTGCACGCCGTCGGATTCTTCATCCTGATCACGGTCGTCGCACCGCACCACTACCACCTCGGGTCTTCCGGGGCGTTCACCGTCGGGCTCGGGCTAACGGCGTACACGCTCGGTTTGCGACATGCCTTCGACGCCGACCACATCTCGGCGATCGACAACACCACGCGCAAGCTGATGGCCGAGCGCAAACGCCCGCTCAGCGTCGGCTTCTTCTTCTCGCTCGGGCACTCGACGGTCGTGTTCGCACTCACGTTGCTGTTCGCCGTGGGGATCCGTGCGCTGGGCGGGCAGGTCACGAACGGCGGCTCGACGCTGCACAAAGTAACGAGTTTGATCGGGACTCCTCGTCATTTGGGGGTGAATCCGAGCGGTCGCGAGAGCCTGACGTGCT
>OCTA010003146.1_pt1 | contig 14699 bp, 11 predicted proteins | sample 1538991 | NCBI WGS metagenome assembly OCTA01 (sample SAMEA3539302, study PRJEB22396) | soil metagenome | biome: tundra; feature: field; material: soil | place: USA | collected 2010-05 | depth 0.15 m | reverse complement strand
GGCGAGTACACGCTGGAGGCCGAGAGCGCGCAACTGGGCCGTGGGCGCGTGGAGGGCATCTTTGTGGCTGCCGGCCACGAAGCGCGTGTGCAAGCGGCTATTCAGTTTGAGCTCCCTCAGCCCAACCCCATCCAGACTGCATCCCATGCCCTTCGACCGGTGACTCCGGTGGTGACGGCGCCAGCGGCTTCCGAGGCGTTGCAGCAACAGGCGGTGAACGGGCGGGTCTCGGCGGAACTGATGCGGGAGATGCCGACGGTCTTGAGCCTGGGGGTGAGTGCGACGGTGCCTGCGGAGGCGATGCAGGAACTCCCGTTGACCGGGCGGCGCTTGCCGGTTCCTGCGCGTCTGATGGCGACGACTGTAGCGCCGGTATTGATTGCCACGTTGGCTCCTGAGCCATTGCAAACACTGCCCTTGACAGGGCATGGGGCCCTGGCCGCAGTCAAGGTTGAATCAGCCGGCATTGGGCTGCCCTCAGGGCTGGCCTCCGGTAGCCGCGCTCTGGCCTTGCGCGAGGCGGTGGCGCGCATGGCGCTGGCGGCCACGCAGTTTGGTCAGTTCCGGCTCAGGGTGGGCCGGGAAGAGTCTTTTGTCGCAGCCTCGCATGAGGTCGATCCGGTAGGGCCGGTGGTGACCACGACGGTAGCTGGCGAGCAGTTGCAGCAGTTGCCCCTGAGCGGGCGGCACTGGGAGAATTTTGTACTGGATACGCCCACCGCCTCAACGCCTGCGGGCGGTCAGGTGCAGACTGCGCTGCGCGGCGCCGGTCAGCAGCCAGCCTCGGCCACGGTGGATGGAGCTGGCAAAGGGCTGGCCTTTGGCGGTGCTGGCGGTTCCGGCACCGGCACCTACGCGCAGGGGGGCACCAGCGAGAACGGGGCAGGGCAGAGCGGGATGGAGCAAGCCTGGGCCGGGGGACGCGGATTCGGCGTGGCCCAGGCGGCGATCCGCGAAGTGCAGACGACGGCGGGAAACGTCGAGGCCGCGGCCTCGAGAGCCTCAGGCGGGCGCGTGAACGTCGAGACCCAGCGCGGCTCGAACGGGCTGCACGGCCAGGGCTTTGCTTATGATCGCCAGAATACCTGGGGTGCCAAGAACCCCTTTACTCAGTGGGTTCAGAACACCGGCACCGTCACGAACCCAGTCTTTACGCCACTAGCTTATACTCCGCCAGATCACGAATCCAACTGGGGCATCGGACTGGGCAGCCAGATTCGGCGCGACAAACTCTTCTGGTTTGGTGCGTTCGACAATTACCAGCGCAATGATCCGGGGCTGGCCACGGCCAAGCATGAAGATCAGTTCTTCATCCTTCCCACCAATGGCGATCTGCAAATGCAGGTGCTCGGTGCGCGGCTAGGTGAAAGTACCGGGAAAGCCTATACCGACTATCTGGGAATGATCGAGAACCTGGGCCAGTTGCTCGGTCCGGCACCGCGCACGGCCAAGCAGTGGGTCGGCTTCGGGCGGCTCGACTGGGAGGCCACCGAGCGGCACCGCTTCACGCTGGAGGGCACGGGCGCTCTGTGGAATGCGGCCGGAGGCGGGCTGACCCGCGTGGCGGAGGCGTATGGAAGCCATAGCTTCGGGTCAAGCAAGGCCAGCGAAGAGTGGTTGCTGGGCCGCTGGGAGGCCTTCCTGAGCCCCAACCTGCTGGCCGTAACCCAAGGCTCAGTAGGGCGCGAGATTCTCACCTCTCGGCCCGATGCACCCTCCGCCCTCGAACAAAAACTGCTGGTTGGGAATGTGTGGGGCCAGTTGCCGCAGATTGTCGTCGACTCCCGCTACGGCTTCACCATCGGCAATCCCTCGAGCTTCGGGCAGGGCAGCTATCCGGACGAGCACCTCTATCAGGTGCGGGAGTCTGCGGACTGGGTTCACGGCAGCCTGCTGGTCAGGGCAGGCTTCGAACTGGCCCACAATACCGACGCGACCAGCCTGCTGCGCAACCAGACGGGCACTTACTATTACTCCAATGTGGGTAACTTCATCTCCGACGCGCTGACCTTTGCCGGCTATGGACTCAACAACGCGCTCAATCTCGACGACCAGCACAACTGCGATCAGACGGGCAAGTCTTGGCGCGATTCGACCGGCACGCCACGCGGCCTGGGCTATCTTCCTTGCTACTCCTATTACTCGCAGAGTAGGGGTCCGACTAACTGGTGGTTGAGCACCGACGATTTAGCCGGTTACGCAACCACTCAGTGGCAGGCTAGTAAGTTACTGGTCCTCTCCGCCGGATTGCGCTGGGAGCGGGAGCAGATGCCGCCGCCCATTGGCAAGGTCAACAATCCAGAGCTTCCGCTGACGCAAAAACTGCCCAGCCTGGGCAATAATTGGGGTCCGCGCTTGAGCCTCGCCCTGGGCAGCGCGGAGACCCACTTGCCTGTACTGCGGGTGGGCTACGGAATGTACTACGGACGCACGGAGAATGCCACGCTGGAGACCGCACTCACTCATACTGGTTCGCTCAGTGGCGATATGAACCTTTTCATGCGGCCTACCGACGATCTTCAATACCACAGCGGCGGCGCTCCGCCGTTTCCCTACGTGCCGGCAGGGCTGCCGGGAACCGTGGTGAAGCCGGGTGCGGTCGAGCTTGCCCCCAACTTCCGCAACTCCGAGGTGCATCAGGCCGTGGCCGCCGTCGAAGAAACACTGCCCAGCCACATCGATCTGATCGTCAGCGCCTTGGTCAGCCTGGGCCGCCGCCTGCCCATCTCTATCGATACCAACATCGACCCCACGGCCAAGCCTGCGACCATCACGTATGCCGTAGAAAACGGCGCCGCGGCTGGTCCCATCAAGGGTCCGAAGATCACGGTTCCTTTCTACAGCGCACGCCTCAACCCGGACTATCAACAGATAACTCAAGTCATGAGCATGGCTAACTCTACTTATGAGGCGATGATGCTCACACTAACTCGCAACAGCCGCCGAGGGCTGAGTGTGCGCGCTCACTACACTTACTCCCACGCCATGGACTGGAACCCCAACGAGACCACACAGGTGGCGGGCAGCGACGTGCTGGACCCGGCAAACCTCCGCCAGGAATATGGAACCAGTAATTTGGATGTCCGCCACGCGGCCGCCGTCTCGGTCATTTATACGGCACCGTGGAAGCTGCATAATTTAGCCGGAAAACTGGCCAACGACTGGATGGTCTCCGGCATCGGGCAATTTCGCGGCGGACTGCCCTACACCATGCGTACCTCGGGTTCTCTGCCCGCTGTGTTCCAGCAGGGAAGCGACCCCATCGAGGCCCTCGGACCGGGAATGAACGGCTCCGGCGGCGATAACCGGGTCTACGGCGTGGGTCGCAACACCTACCGCTATCCCACCACCTGGAAGGCGGACCTGCGGCTGGGCAAGAGCTTCGACCTGGGGCAAATGCGGAAGTTGGAGTTGCTCGCGGAGAGCTTCAATCTCTTCAACCACCAGAACGTCACTCAACTGGAAACCACGGGCTACTATATCCAACGCAGTTCCTCGCTCGGCGAACTGCCCACGCTCAACTTTCTCACCGGCCTCAAAGCCAACACCACCGCCTTCGGCCAGCCGCTGAACATCAATGCAACTACTTTCTACCGGGAGCGGCAGATTCAGGTGGGGTTGAGGATGAGGTTTTGAGCGGGTTCAATTGGTTTGGATTGCCTTTCGTGTTGGCGGCAACTCATCCGGGACACTGTCTTGCGCCCCCCCACAAGACAGCGTCTTTTCTCCACCGTGTCTTGCTATTGAATCTTGAACGCGACGGCTATCTGTGAAGGCATCCGGGAGGGACAGACAATGGCCAGGCCGTCGGGATGCTGGCTCCAGACGAGCTTTTCCCGGCTGCCCAGCAGAGTGACCGAGTGGATGGGAGCTGCGAGCAGACCGGCGCTGCTGCCGAGCGAGGCGATCGTCACATGCGTGCCCGGTTGGGGCACCGCCATGGCGAAGGCGTAAATGGAGCCATCCTTGCCGGAAGTGAAGCGAAAATCTGTGGGGCCGAACTGGAAGTCGGCTTGCGCCTGACGGAGTGCGCCTGGGGGCATTGCCCGGAGGTTGCCGTCCGCATCGGCGGCTCCTTCACCGAGCTTGACCCACGCCTTGCTTCCATAGATGCCTTCCCCATTGATCTTCATCCAGGCGCCGACCTGATGCAGCAGCTTGAGGCAGTCTGCGTCCAGGGATCCGTCTGGCCGGAGCGGTATATTCACGGCATAATTGCCATCGCGGGAGACGACCTCTAGCATGTACAGGATGAGCGCGCGTGCGCTATAGGTGAAGTCAGGCCTGTAAAACCAGTCGCCAAGCGCGTTCTCCCCGATCCACATCTGGTCTGTCTTGATGGCTTTTGGAAAGCGGCTTTCGACCGTATTCACGACGCCGTTCGTGCGCGGGTGGAACTTCACGATGCTGAATGTGTCCACCTTGCCGCGGGCGGCCAGCGTGTGGTTGTAGTAATCGGCCATAACGCGCTGCATGGCATCGCACTTATAGCCAGTCCCGGTCTTCTCGCCGGTAAACGGCCCAGTCGAGTCGCCATCGGTGTAGATGAAGTCGGGATCATACTTGTTGATCACATCCATGATGCGCAGCGCCCAGCGTGTTGCATACCAGTGCGCATAGTCGAGATGCTCATAGAAGATGCCCTGTTCCGGCCTGAACTTCGCATTGGCGACGTCCTTGTAGGCGCGAAGATTGATGCCATAGAGCAGGCGTGGATCGTATCCCTCCCACCATTTTCCCTTGCCGTCCGCGATGGTAAGGCCGGCGTCATAGGGCACGCCGGCTTTGGGTCCGGTAGTGTCGCTTCCAAAGGCAGGCTGATACCACCACCAGGTGTACTCATGATGAAACGCTACGCCGTAACGCATGCCGGCCGCGTGCGATGCCTTGGCCCACTCACCGATCAGGTCGCGCTTCGGTCCCATGTTCACTGAGTTCCAGGGCTGGTAGGTTGAGTTCCAGTTGTCGAAATTGTCGTGATGCACGCCCTGAACGATCAGGAACCGGGCGCCGGCGTCGTGGTAGATCCGGACGAGCTTAGCAGGGTTGAGTTTGGTGGGATTCCAGGTATGGAGCACGTCCTTATAGCCGGATTCCGACGGATGCCCGAAGTCGCGGATATGGTTGTCATAGGCCGGGGTTCCCGGTTGATAGATCTTCCGCGCATACCAGTCGCCGCTCTGGCCCGCGGCCTGCGGCCCGAAGTGCACCCATATACCGAACTTTGCATCGCGCAGCCAGGCAGGGTCTCCGGGATAGTTCCTGGCGATGGAATCCCACGTCGGTTCATAGGGACCGGCCGCGATGGGGAAGTCCATCTTTACTTCGGCAAAGTTAGCCGGGTTCTGCATTGAGATGGAGTCCGGAGGCTGCACCGCGGGCACATCCGGAATCGGCGCGGGTTGGGGCATCTGCTGTGCGCACGCGGGGGAAGCCGTGCAGATCGAAAAGCCGAAGGCCAACGATAGGCTGCATAGCGCGAGGTTGCGGCGAATACGAAACAATTCATTCATTGGAATCATCGCCCTATGAGGGTATCCGATACGTCTATGAATCTGCAACCTGCTTGCTGGCGAAACACGACCGACGCTGAAGGAGATCGAGGACCGCGTAGAAGCGCTGCGCAGGTTCTTCTCGTAGCTCTTGTCTGTGCTTATTCCTGCAGCTCGCCGATAGCGTGGCTGGTCTCAACGCGCGAGGCCCTCAGCAGCCTCGCAATCTGCTTGAGATGCAGTTGCACGGCATAGGCGCGCAGAATCTCAGTCTGCGAGAACTCGAGGCCGGTGGGCCGCACCGCGGTCATGCGGGCTTCAAGCTGTGCAATATCTTCTTCGAGATTCATCTGCGGCGGCACACTGAAGCGCCATTCGTGAATACGACCGGCCACATGGTTGAAGCCGGTGCGAATATCCGCAGTCAATTGCCCAAGGGCAGGTTCCAGTTGCTGCGCGTACCCATACTCGTTCGTGTCTTTGACTGAGAACTCCAGCGCCACCAAAGCGTCAAAGACCGAGCGGCCAAACTGCGAGAGGGTTCCCAGTCCCTCGCGCCATCCTGGGCCGCCTGAGGGTTCATTGCGCGTCGCCTCGAGCAGTTGGTTGTTGCCGCGCAGCATGGCCAGCGCATCGTCGCGCAGCGAGGGTAGGTTCTCAGCGTGCGCGCCGCGAAAACCCTGCACAATCGCATCGAAGAAGGCGCCCAAAACCAGAAATTCCTGTGCCAGGCCGTCGCGCAGCCGCAGTCGCGCGCGGTCCGGGAATACCAGAGTGGTCACGGCGAGCGCCACCACGATGCCCAGCAACACCTCGACCACGCGGTCCAGCGCAAGACTCCAGCGCGGCCCCGTCTTCTGGACCAGCATGATAATGGTGATGGTGACCCCGGCCAGCCGCGAGCTGCTGCGCAGCCCCAGCAAACCGCAGACAATCACCGCCGCGAGCACGGCCAGGATGTAGTTCCACGGAAGCACGCCGAAGAGCGAAAACGAAAAGCCAAGCAGCGTGCCGATCAGTGTGCCCAGGATGCGATCCCGCGAGGCGTTCACGGTTGCGCCCATATTGGATTGCAGCACGATGATGGCGCTGATCGAACCCCAATAGCCGTCATGCAGGCCAAAGCGCATCGCCAGACCCCAGCAGAGGCCTGCCGCCAGCGCGGTCTTTGCGGCGTGGATGAGAAGCCGCTGCCGCTCCCAGGAAAGAATCCCGGGAGCCATCGTCTTTTCCACGCGCAGCTTGATGGCAAGCTGCTGCTGGGACCACGTGTTGTTTGGCTTCAGGCGCATGGATCGAATCCGCAGTCGAAGATTGTCATGGATACAGAATGACCGAGCACGCCCCGTCGCGGCGGTGACCAGTCTCACGCCCGAGCCTGCTCAATCAAGGCTACCAGCCAGCGCGCAGGCCTGAACGCGGCTGGAATCGCCCTGCTCGTTTAGCATGATATAGAGGCGCCCGCATTGGCCGGGCCGAGCAACCCATGCTACGAGTCGGATACCCAGCAACGTTGGCCGCGGAATTGTTCAGCGGCTTCCCCCAGGAAATCGAGCTTGTTCCGCTGCCCGATTCATTGGACCATGAAATCGACATCGACGTATGGATTCCCGATCCTTACTCGACGCGTGCGATAAAGACCTGGCCGCATCTGCGCGGTGTGCGCCTAGTGCTTTCAACCATGGCCGGCACCGAGTGGATTCCCGCCACCGTTGGGCCGCATGTGACCATCTGCAACGCCCACGGCGCACATAACATCTCCACGGCGGAATGGACCGTGGCCTCGATTCTGGCCATGCTGAAATATTTCCCGTTCTATCTCGATGTCCAACGCGCCGGTCAGTGGAAGCGCCGCTTCGAGGCCAGCGCGCGCTACGCAGACCTCACTGGCGACACACGCCCGCTTTATCCGCCCGTGATGCTGGAGGAGCTGACCGGCAAAACGGTGCTGCTGGTGGGTTATGGCGCCATCGGCAAGCAGATTGAGCGAATGCTCGCGCCCTTCGACGTGAACTTGCTGCGCGTGGCCCGCAGCGCCCGCACGGAACCTCTTGTTCATGCGGTCGGCGATCTGGATAGCCTGTTGCCACGGGCTGAAGTTGTGATTCTGATTCTGCCCTCCACTGCGGAGACGTACAGACTGATCGGCGCGCGCCAGCTTGCTTTGATGCCGCAAGGCGCGCTGCTGGTGAATGCCGCGCGCGGGCCGATTGTGGACACAAACGCATTGGTCGACGCGCTCAACGCGGGCCAGATTCGCGCCGCCCTGGACGTGACGGACCCCGAGCCGCTGCCGGAGGGCCACCCGCTATGGAGCTGCCCCAACCTGCTGCTCACGCCCCATGTAGCCGGATCGAGCCCGCAGTTTGCGCCCCGCTCTCTTAGCACAGCGGCAGACGAGTTGCGCCGGTACATCGACGGCGAGCCGCTGCACAATGTAGTTCAGGCGGCAATATAACTGACCCCGCCTTGTGTCCCGCAATCACTGGGTGCCCCATCCTTGCGATTTTTTCTGTCGCAAGGGTGGGAAGCCACGAACCTTCACTTGTGTCCTTCCACCAATAACTCAATAACTGGTTGCCTTTGTCTCCGCGCGGCGCCAATCGACCAACCCCACCACCGCCAGTATCACCAACAGCAGGTAGAGCACGGCAGTGGGCCTAAGTTCCTTGTAGAGATACTCGCCGATATAGACCACGTCCACCGCGATCCACAGCCACCAATTGGCCGTGTGTTTGCGCGCCTGCCACCAACTCGCCACCAGGCTGTAGCTGGTCAGCGCGGCATCCAGGTGGGGCAGCGCCGCGCCGATGCGCACCATCAACCACCCCAGCAGCACCGCGCCAGCCGCGCCCGCCGCCAGGCCCGCAAGCCAGCCCCGAAGCCCAAGCGGAACCACGCGCACCTCGCCCTCCTCGCGCACACCTTGCCACCAGTGCCACCAGCCATAGAGCGTGAATGCTACGAAAAAAACCTGTAGCAGCGAATCGGAGAACAGCCGTGCGCGATAAAAGACAACCAGGTAAAGCAGGTCCGCGGCCAGCACGAACGGCCAACAAGCCATCGTTCGGCGTGTCGTGAGCCAGATGCCGACCAGTGTAGTGAGGAAACCCGCAATCTCCAGCCAGTTCACGGCAAGATAGTTTGTAATCGCCATCCAGCTCATCATGACTCGCTTCTCTCGGATCTGCGCCTGCGGTCCTCGGCCCATCGGCGCAACGCATTGAGCAATCTGTCGCCGCCCGCGCCGCGAAACCAGAGCGCATGACCTACCAGATAATCGTCGAACGCTACGCGCGCTTTCTCTTCCGAGTGCAGCACGCCGAGGAAGTAGTCCGCCTCAGAGAGCGCAAACTCGGCGTGGCACAGCGCGGTCATGGGCGCCAGCGCCGCGGACTCTTCATCGGAGAGCGGGCGCGCCGACTCATAGCCGGCAAGCAGCGCTTGTAGATGGTCAAGATGCACGGGCACATTCTCAGGGTGAGCCGGGTCTTGCATCAGCGCGAGCCACTCCACGATGTTGCGCTCGATTGCCTGAGCCAGATCGTGTACGGCGTTGGTGCGGTCGGCCAGGCCAAAGTCGATGATCGCAGTGGCCCGCGCATCGGGGCCGGCATCGCTCCACAACAAATTGGAAGCGTGCAGGTCGTTGTGCGTCCATAGCGGTTGCAGCGCGGGCAACAGCGGCAGAAGCTCGGCATGAAGCGGCGCGAGCAGTTCGAGTGCCTGTTCGCTGGATTCGCGCGCAACCGCATCCTCAGCCAATGCAGGGCGCGCGGCCAAATAGCATTCCAACTCCGCGCGGGGCTCCTGCGAAGCAAAGATCGTAAAGCCGGCTACCAGCGGGCGAGGCTTGCGGCGCGGTGCTCCGAATCCCTCCGACGCACAATGCAGCCGAGCAAGCGCCTGGCCCGCGGAGTGCGCGTGCGCCGCGGAGCGGAACGGCGTCCAGGAGAGCGCATCTTCGTAAAGGTCCACGCCCTCGGGCGCTTCGTGCACCTCATAGGTCCACTCGCCCATCTCGATAGCCGTCTCGCCGGATAAGGGGTCAAATACGCGCGGCACCGGCGCTCCATGGACAAGCAGATGCGCAAGGAAGCGATGCTCCTCAAACAATCCCTCCGCATCGCGCACGGTCCGGTGATGGCGCTTGATGAAGACCCGCCCGCTCGGTGTAGCCACCACGCTGGCCGCCGAAAACGGCCGCGGGCTGACCGATAAAATCTCAATTGGCTCGCCGAAATCGGGATACTGACTCAACAAAGCGCGCACCTCGGCAAGCTCAAGCGGCGGCCAGTCGGGTTCCGCCAGCGTGCCGTCCATGCCGTGCGCTTTCGCTGTTGCCCTCGTCGCCATTGCATCCTCCGCCTTGAAAGGGCGCGGCTGGCAGATCGGGGTTTCAACCCTGACAGAATCCCCGCCGCCCGATAGAGAGAATAAATCCCTGGGCTTTAGCCCCCGAAGCAATACTCTTTCCCTACCAAATGTTTCTTCTGGCAACTTGATCGGAGGCTCCCTAGCCTCGTCCGGGGCGCAGGTGGCTCATGTCGAATGGCTCTGGGCCGTCGTAGGAGGGCAGGACCGGCAGGCCGACGCGCAGGCCGGTCCATTCTTCGGCCACTACGATGCTGTTGTGGGGATTGCCGGGCTGATAGCGGACCGTGCAGGGAAAGCCGGCGCGGACCTGAGCCGCATCCAATACGGCGGCCATGTTTGTAATGTCCTGAGAGCACTCGTAGTCTACGCCGGCGATGCGATAGTCGTAGACCAGCATGGTAAGGGTGCGGCCGTCCTCGGCGACTACCTCGCAAATGTCGAGCAACATGCCGTCCACCAGGCGGCCGGACTGAACGAGAAACAGGCGGCGGGCGCACTCCAACTCCTCGGCTGTGGGGCGTTTGCGGAACACGAGCCAGAGCCCAACTGCACCGAGAATGGCTATCGAGGCCGATCCGGCGGCAATCTCCCATGTATTTGTGTTGACGAGGGTCATTCTGGACGGGACTCAACCCCATGGTCCCAATCAAAGAATACTCCAGCCGGTGACCGGAGCAGGTGGATGGATGGGGCAATCAACACCGGGATTCTCGCTGCGATATACTCAGGTCTGTATCTTTGAAGGAGTTCCGGCCAGCCGGACGCCCCATTTCTGGAGGTTTTTCTTGGTTTCGAGCAAGAGTTCGACCGCGGTGGCACAACATTCCCGAATCCGCTCAACCACAGTGATCTGTGTGCGGCGCAATGGTGAAGTGGTGATGGCTGCCGATGGGCAGGTCACGTTGGGCGATCACGTGCTGAAGCACTCGGCCAAGAAGATACGGCGGCTTTACCAGGAGAAGATTCTGGCGGGATTTGCCGGATCGACGGCGGATGCGTTCAGTCTGTTCGCGCGCTTCGAGTCCAAGCTGGAGCAGTATGCGGGGAACCTGAACCGCGCGGCCGTCGAGTTAGCCAAGGACTGGCGCACCGACAAGATGCTGCGCAACCTGGAGGCCCTGCTGCTGGTGGCCGACAAGGGGCAGACCTTTCTGATCTCCGGGTCGGGAGACGTGATCGATCCCGACGAGCCTCTGGCGGCGATCGGCTCCGGCGGCAGTTATGCCACGGCCGCAGCCCGCGCGCTGATGGAAAACACCGATTTGAGCGCGAGAGAGATTGCCGAAAAGGCGATAAAGATAGCCGGAGAAATCTGCATTTATACCAACGACCACATCACCATTGAGGAGTTGAAGGGCTAGCGGAACGTCTCGCAGCCCCGTTTATTCATGGCCATTTACCTTCCCGCATCCGCTGAAGAACAAGATCTCTCGCTGGACGAGCTGACTCCGCGCGAGATCGTCACCGAGCTCGACAAGCACGTGGTGGGCCAGCGCGCCGCCAAGCGGGCCGTGGCCATTGCTCTGCGTAACCGCCAGCGCCGGCAAAAGCTGCCGCCCGATCTGGCCGACGACATCATGCCCAAGAACATCATCATGATCGGTCCCACGGGCGTTGGAAAGACGGAGATAGCGCGCAGGCTGGCCAAGCTGACTAACTCGCCATTCCTCAAAGTGGAAGCCTCGAAGTTTACCGAGGTGGGTTATGTGGGACGCGATGTGGAGTCGATGATCCGCGACTTAGTGGAGATATCGATCGACATGGTGCGGGAAGAGCGCCTCGAAGAGGTAGAAGACAGGGCGGAGATGAACGCCGAGGAGCGGCTGTTGGACGTGCTGCTGCCGCCTCCGCCGCCCACGCCGCCGGCTGCCGAGGGCCAACTGACTCTGCCCGGAACCGATAGCTACCAGCGCTCGCGGGAGAAGCTGCGCCAGCAGTTCCGCGACGGCAAGTTGGACGAACGCCAGGTGGAGCTGGACGTGCGCGAGCGCAATACGCCGCAGTTCGGGATCATCAGCAACCAGAGCCTTGAGGACATGGAGATGAACCTCAAGGATATGCTCCCGAACATCTTCGGCGGCGGCCCAAAGAAACGGAAGATGAAGGTGGGCGATGCGTTCGACTATCTGGTGCAGGAAGAAGAGGGCCGGCTGATCGACATGGATTCGGTGAATCGGGCGGCCACGGAGCGCGTCGAGTCGAGCGGCATCATTTTTCTGGATGAGATCGACAAGATTGCCGGACGCGAGGGCGGCCACGGGCCGGATGTTTCACGCGAAGGCGTGCAGCGCGACATTCTGCCCATTGTGGAAGGAACCACGGTGAATACGCGCTACGGCATGGTGCGCACCGACCATATTCTGTTTATCGCCGCCGGCGCATTTCATGTTTCCAAGCCCAGCGATCTTATCCCCGAGTTACAGGGAAGGTTTCCTATCCGGGTCGAGTTGCAGTCGCTCACCGTGGATGACTTTCTGCGCATTCTCACGGAGCCCAAGGCATCGCTGACCAAGCAATACTCGGCGCTGCTTGAGACCGAGGGAGTCAGGCTGGAGTTTGCTCCCGAGGCCCTTCGGGAGATGGCCGAGTTTGCATTCAAAGTAAATGAACAAACCGAAAACATCGGGGCGCGGCGTCTGCATACAATCATGGAACGGGTGCTTGAAGATGTGAGCTTCCTGGCGCCCGACGTGGCCCGCCGCGCGCCGGATGAGGCGGCTGCCGCGGCGCTTTTGGAGGCCATCAAGAGCGAGTCGTCCACGCCGCTGCCTTACGAGGAACGCATGACCGCTTCCGGTCCGGAGAAGGTCTTTCTGATCGGCCCCGAGTATGTGAAGCAGATGGTCGCGTCGATCGTAAAGGATCAGGATTTGAGCCGGTACATCCTCTAGGGAACCTCTGCGCAAGTTCATTGAGCACAGCGCGGAATGTTTTGAAAGGGCGCTGCTTTAGCCGCGCCGCCAGTTGGGCAAATGAAGTTTTGGGCTTTAGGCCCTGAGGGAACGCTTCTTGCCGCCCAGGCATTTCTTTTGGGCAACTTGATCGGGAATTCCCTGTTATGTGCAATTATTAAACAGCCACCTTCGGCGTTCTGGGCTGGCCGGAGAGATAATAAGCTATGTCCCATCGCATCCTGATCGTTGACGACGAAGACGACATCCGTGAAGTGGCTGCCCTCAGCCTTGAGACCATGGCCGGTTGGAAAGTTGACGTTGCCAGCTCCGGCGCCCAGGGCTTGGCCAGCGCAATCGAGTACCAGCCCGACGCCATTGTCCTCGACGTCATGATGCCCGGCATGGATGGCCCCGCAACCTTCCGCGAACTGCGCAAGAATCCTGCCACCGCCCACATTCCCGTGCTGCTGCTAACCGCCAAGGTGCAAAGCTCGGACCAGCGCCGCTTCGCCGACCTCGGCGTCGTGGCCGTGCTCTTCAAACCCTTTGACCCCCTGACGCTTGCGACCCAGATCGAAGACGCGCTGGGCTGGAAATAGGGCCTGTTTCAAATCTTGGACCCTGAAGGGCGCCCGAGCCTCCCGAAAGGCACTTGAATTTTGGACCCCGCCGATCAGAACGCGCTCACTGAGGCCCTCGACCGCCTTTGGGTCAGGTTCCTCCCGCAGATCGAGGAGCGGGTCGGCCTTCTGGAATCTGCCGCCGCGACTTTTTCCGCCAACCAACTTTCGATCGAACAGCGTGAGGCCGTCAAAGCCGCCGCCCACAAGCTGGCCGGCGTGCTGGGAACCTTCGGCCTCACCAAGGGCACCGTCCTGGCCCGCGAGTTGGAGATCATGTACTCCCGCCAGAACGGTCCCGACCCCGCCTTCGCAGCACGCCTCATTGAGATTGCCGCCGAATTGCGCACCATCGTCGCCAGCCGCAAGTAAGCCCTCGAAATCACTGCTCACGTTCCACAGATAAAGTTACAGTTGGCGAATTCAGGTGGAACTGCCAAAGCTTCCAAGATGGCGGTTCGCAGGAACCAACCGACCTCTTTCGCAGACCCAATAGAAATCTGGTACCGTGTTGCGCGGGAGGTAACACGATGAATGTCCGCAACGTAATTTTGAGCAGTGCGCTGGTCCTCGGATTTGTCGCTGGTGGCGTAACCGTTGCCCAGAACGTGGATCCAAACCGGCACCCGAACCTTTACGCCGCGCAGGTTCTCATCGACCAGGCCATCGCCAAAATTGATGCCGCGCAGCACGACAACGAATACGACATGAATGGCCATGCGGCTCACGCCAAGGACCTGCTGATGCAGGCGAACCACGAACTTAAAGAGGCGGCCAGGGCGGCCAACAGGAATCGCCACTAGATTCGCCCCACAGTAAGCTGGATTCATGGATTCCAACTCCATGTCGAGGAGGGGCGCTGCTCCTTTTCCGGCTTTTCAAACCCCTCACCAATTACACTTTGTAGGGAATGCCCTCGAAGGATCCATTCGCGCCCCAGCTTGGCCTCAGCCCCCAGCTGGGCCTCAAGTTTGACGAGCCGCGCCCGACCCGCCGCATCTGGCCGGTCCGCGAGCTGGTGGGCCAGGTCCGCGAGCTCATCGAGCTCGAATACGGCGACGTTTGGGTCGAAGGCGAAATCTCCAACTTCCGTCCAGCACCGTCCGGGCACCTCTATTTCACTCTAAAAGACGCCGACGCCCAGCTTCCGATTGTTCTTTTTCGCCGCCAGGCCATGCTGCTTCGCTTCCGCCCGGAGGATGGCCTGCACGTGCTGGTCCGCGGCCGCGTCAGCGTCTATGAACAGCGCGGCCAGATGCAACTGGTGGCCGAAACCATGGAGCCGGTCGGCGCCGGTTCGCTGCAACTGGCCTTCG
>OCTA010003145.1_pt1 | contig 14703 bp, 6 predicted proteins | sample 1538991 | NCBI WGS metagenome assembly OCTA01 (sample SAMEA3539302, study PRJEB22396) | soil metagenome | biome: tundra; feature: field; material: soil | place: USA | collected 2010-05 | depth 0.15 m | reverse complement strand
CATCGATCGCGAAAAGCACCGCGCCGACGGCCACATCGGTCCAACCGGCCTCGGCAACCTGCCCCGCCCCAGCGAACACGGCCTCTGCTCCTGCAAAACCTGCACCGCCAACCAAGCCCTGCAGTCCGTCTACGAACCAAAAACCGCCCGCTGAACAGCCGGCTTCTAACAGAGCCGCGCGCTCAGCAAGCGTGCCTTTCGGGCCGTCCATTGAGGCGCGTCCACCACCCCGCGGTTTCGTTACAATGAAGCGAAAGCTCCAAGGGCACTGCCGAGCGCCCGCAACTACGAAGGCCAACCGAATCAAACATGCCGCAACCAACTGACCCTGCGTCGGGTATCAATAGCTGGTTAGAAGACGAACTTTATTACCAATATCAGTTCGACAGGAAAGGACTCGACGAAGGCTGGACGGCTCTGTTTCAGCAGCCCGGCCACAATGGCGCTCCCAAGCCCGAGAACGGGACGACCCAAACCGCCGCCGCCGTAGCCGCTCCGCCGCCCCCGCGCGAACCCGAGTCCCGCGGTAGCGAACCTCAACAGCCGCCGCCTCCCGTGCAGGAGCCGCCGCAAGAAGAGCCTCCCCGCGAGGAACCGCCGCAGCCCGCGCCCATTCCCCAGGAAACCCGCAACGCGGCGCCAGCCCCAGCTGTAAAGGAAGCCGTAAAGGAAGCCGCAAAAGAAGTTGCTCCCCCCGCCCCTGCTTCGAATGCCATCGCACCCGCCGCCCCAGCGAAACGGGAAGCCCAGCAGGTAACAAAGTCCGTAGCCGAAGCCGATCAGCTCGTTCCGTTGCGCGGTGTCGCCGCCCGCATCGTCGAGAATATGACAGCCAGCCTGTCGATTCCCGTCGCCACCTCCCAGCGCCAGATCCCCGTCCGCGTCATCGAAGAGAACCGCAACACCATCAACCGCCAGCGCGCCCAGCAAGGCAAGGGCAAAGTCAGCTTCACGCACCTCATCGCGTGGGCCATCGTTAAGGCCATCAAGAGCAATCCGGGTTTGAACCACGCCTTCGCCGAAAACTCGGGCGAGCCGTTTCGGATCGTTCGCAACACCGTCAACATCGGCCTGGCTGTGGACGTAGCCGGCAAGGATGGAGCCCGTTCCCTCAAAGTTCCGAACGTTAAGAACGCGAATGGCATGAACTTTGCCCAGTTCGCCGCGGCCTACGACGACATCGTGGCTCGGGCCCGCACCAACAAACTGCAGTTGCCGGATTTTGAAGGCACCACCATCACGCTCACCAATCCCGGCACCGTGGGAACTCTCGGTTCCGTGCCGCGCTTGATGCCTGGGCAAGGCGCGATCATCGCCACGGGTGCCATCGATTTCCCGGCGGAATTCGCCGGCGCCACCGAAGAAACGCGCGCCACACTGGGCCTCAGCAAAGTGTTGATGCTCACCTGCACCTACGATCACCGCATCATTCAAGGCGCGGAATCGGGCTCCTTCCTCGCCAAGTTGCAACAACTGCTGCAAGGCGAAGACGGCTTTTATGTAGACATTTTCCGCGATCTGAAGATTCCGTTCATGCCGGTGCGCTGGCAGACCGATCAGCAGATTGGCCCCAACCGCCATGCCGCCATCAACACCGACGTCGCCAAGGAAGCGGCCGTCGTCCAACTAATCAACGCCTACCGCATTCGCGGACATCTGCTCGCGAATACCAATCCGCTGGGCAGCGATCCCGCCTACCATCCGGATCTCGACCCCGCTTCTTACGGTCTTTCGATTTGGGATCTGGACCGGCCGTTTCTGGCGGGCGCCGTGAAGGCCCCAAGCGGCGCGATCGCCTCCTACATGCAGCCGTACGAAACCCTGCGTGAAATCCTCGAACGCTTGCGCGCCACCTATTGCGGCTCCATCGGCGTCGAATACATGCACATCCAGGACCCGGCCCAGAAGCAATGGCTCCAGGACCGCATGGAAGGAACGATGAACGCCTGGAAGCTTGACGGCAACGTCCGGCATCGCGTGCTGAACCGTCTGATTCAGGCCGAGGAGTTCGAGCACTTTCTTCAAACCCGCTTCGTCGGTCAAAAACGCTTTGGCCTGGAAGGCCTCGAAAGCGTCATGGTGGGGCTTGACGAAATACTGGAGCGCGCCGCCAATCAAAACGTTCTCGAAGTGGTCATTGGCATGGCTCATCGCGGGCGTCTGAACGTCCTTGCCACAATCGTCGGCAAATCGATGGCGCAGGTTTTCTCGGAGTTCGAGGGCGAACCCGACCCCGAGAGTGTGCAGGGTTCGGGCGATGTCAAATACCACTTGGGCGCAAGCGGCGTGCATCGCTCGTCGCATGGCAAGGAAGTTGTCGTTTCCGTCGCCTTCAATCCCAGCCATCTCGAAGCCGTCGATCCGGTTGTGGAAGGATTGGTCAGGCCCAAGCAAGACCGCGTCGGAGACAAGGATCGGGAGCGCGTCATTCCCTTATTGATCCATGGCGACGCCGCCTTTGCGGGCCAGGGCATCGTGGCCGAAGTTCTGCAGATGTCCCAACTGGCGGGTTATAAGACCGGCGGCACGATTCACGTCATCACCAATAACCAGATCGGGTTCACGACGAATCCGCTCGAAAGCCGCAGCAGCGAATACTGCACCGACGTTGCGCTGTCCGTGCAGGCGCCCATTTTTCACGTCAATGGAGACGACGCCGAAGCCTGTTTCCGGGCCGCTCAACTCGTCTACGATTACCGCCAGGAGTTCAAGCGCGATGTCGTGCTCGATATCATCGGCTACCGTCGGCAAGGTCACAATGAGGCGGACGATCCCAGCTACACGCAGCCCGTCATGTATCGCAAGATTAAGGCCCTGCCCACCGTTGCGGCGCAGTACACGGAGCAACTGGTGCGCGAGAAGTTCGTCGCCCAGGATCATGCCGATGCCGTTCGAAGCCAGGTCCGTAAGCGTCTGAACGAAACCTACGACGAGGCCAAACGCAACCGGGAGGAGTTCGTCATCGAGCAGTTTGCGCAAGCTCCAGCCGAACTGATCTACCAGCCGATTCCGCCAACCGCGGCCGACTACAACACGCTCGTGACCGTGGTCGAGAAATCGACGTCTTTGCCCGACGGCTTCAACCTGCATCCCAAACTGAAAGGCTTGATGGACAAGCGGCGCGAGGTGCTCCGGGGAGCGCCTATCGACTGGGGTTTTGCGGAGCTCCTCGCTTTCGGCAGTATGGTGCTGGAGGGAACGCCCGTGCGCCTCAGCGGCGAGGACGTTTCGCGCGGGACCTTCACGCAGCGTCACGCGGAGTTTAGCGATTACGAAACCGGCGAGTCCTATATTCCGCTCTGCCACCTCGGCCCCAAGCAGGCGAAATTCGAGCTGATCGACAGCCTGCTCAGTGAGTACGCGGTGATGGGCTTTGAATTCGGCTACAGCGTCGCCGACCCCCTCACGCTGGTTCTATGGGAAGGCCAGTTCGGCGATTTCGCCAACGGCGCCCAGATCATTATCGATCAATTCATCGTGTCCGCCGAATCGAAGTGGAATCAGCCGAGCGGCCTCGTTCTGCTGCTCCCGCACGGTATGGAAGGGCAGGGTCCGGAGCACTCCAGCGGGCGCATCGAGCGCTTTCTTCAGCTTTGCGCGGAGGGCAACATTCAGGTCTGTAATTGCAGCACCCCAGCGCAATACTTCCACCTGCTGCGGCGTCAAATGTACGGCGGCAAAGACCGCCGCGGTATCCGCAAACCGCTGGTGGTCTTCACGCCAAAAGCTTTGTTGCGCTTTGCCAAAGCGTCGTCGCGCCTGGAGGAACTCTCAAACGGCGCGTTCCAGCAGGTCATCGGAGACTCGCGCTACATCGGCAGCCAGATCAGCCGCATTCTTCTCTGTTCGGGCAAGATCTACTACGACCTTGCGAGCAGACGCGAGGAGCTTGGACGCAGCGACGTCTCCATCATCCGGATCGAGCAGCTCTACCCGTTTCCCTTGCAGTTGCTCACCGACATTCTGCGGCGCTACTCCGACATGGCGGAATTGTTCTGGGTGCAGGAAGAGCCCGAAAACATGGGCGCGTGGTACTTCGTCGAAGAGCAGATGCAGCCCCTCGTCAATCCGCCCGACGGCGCGGGCTACCGGCGCCAACTGCGCTACGTGGGACGCGGGTCGGCCGCCAGTCCGGCATCGGGCGCGCACAAAGTTCACAACGACCAGCAGGAGGCTTTGGTGAACGAAGCCTTCGCGGACGCGCCCGGGATTGTCCGCAAAGCGCGGCGCTTGGTTCGCAAGAAGCGCAATTAACGCTGGTGCGCAAAAAGCGCGATTAACGAAGAACCGCTTCGATAGCGTCGCAAGCGGCTGTCACGCCGTCTTCACGCGCCACCAGTTCGCCGATTTCCCGCGCGCGTTTGGCGTACCCGGCGCCGCCCAGCAGCTGCGCCACTTCCCGGTCGATGCGGGACGTTTTGTAGCGCGTTCGCGGAATCGTCCGGGCCACGCCTAGCCGTTCTACGCGGGCCGCGTTGTCGGGTTGGTCGTGCGACCAGGGCACGACCACCATCGGCCGCCCGGAGCGTAACGCCTGAGCGGTAGTTCCAATTCCGCCTTGGTGCACCGACGCCGCGCAGTGCAGCATCAGTTCCGAGTACGGCGCGTAGGCGGCAATATGGATGGAAGCGGGGATCGGCTGCGGGAGCGCATCCGGCGGCATCAGCCCCACCAAAAGCACGGCCCGCACTTCCAGCCGGAGCGCCGCGTCGAAGCTCTCCCGATAGAACGTGCCCGGTTCCATCACGGCGGACGATCCCAACGTGAACAGCACGGGCGGCGGCCCTTCGGCAAGGAATCGCGCCAGCCGCACGATCTCCACTTCTTGCTTAGGCAATTCGATCCCCGCCAGCGGCACGCCCGGCCGGTCATAGAAAGGGAACCCGGTGAGCACGGTGTTATCTGGCCAGTCCGGCTGGGGGGCCGCGAAGTGCCGGGAAAACAGGGCCAATGTCCCAAATGGAGAGAACTGCCCTTCAAACATCGGGTTCGCTTTCGAGGGTTGCAATCCAACCCGCTTTCGCAGGCGCTGCACCGGTTCCGCCCAGTGCGCCGTTTGCCTCCTGGCAAGATTTAGAAACGCTCTTGTCACTGAAGGTCCAAACAAGTGCAGGAGCTTTATCCCTGGCACTCCGGCCAGCACCGGTTCGTCGTACGCGGAGAAAAACAGCAGCGGCTGCAAAACCACGGAAAGCCATCGCATGTTCAGCTTTTCGGCCACGACCGGCCCGGCATAAGCGGCGGCATGAGTAAGCAGCAGATCGGCATCGGCGCAGACGGCAGACAGGTCATCATAGCTCTGCTCGACGCCCGGCATCAGGTAGCCGCGAATCAGCGTCTCCGGTCCGCGCCGCGGGTGCCAGATCTTCTTGACCAGATCCGGCCTCGCGAGCAGTTCGCCAACGTCGGGCCGCACGGGAGCGAACTCCAGTCCTTCCGCCTCGATCTTCGGTCGATAGACTTCCGACGTGGCAACCACGGCCGAGTGTCCGCGCCGCTTCAGTTCAATGGCGATCGCCAGGTACGGATGAATGTCGCCGAAAGAACCGAAGGTGTTGAGAACGATCCGCGACATCTGGTCCTACCATCATCGACTACGGTCTGATACAAATGACGTGATGCAATTCAAGCGAACTCTGTTGTCCTGCTCCCTGCTGCTTGCGGGCGCGCTCGCCTGCCTACAAGCGCAAACCGATGTCGGCGGTGTCTGGCGCATTCACACCGAAAGGCCCGACGGCAGCACTCACGACGTCTTCCTGAACTTGGCTCAGAACGGCAGTGCGGTGACCGGAACCGTCATCGATAACTACCACCCGAGAAAGATCGTGAACGGCGCCTTCGCGGCTGGAAAACTGCATGTCGAAATCAATACTTGGCGCCAGATTGTCAAAACGTACGAGGGTACCTTGACCGGGCGTCGCCTGGAACTGACCATCAGTGAAAAGGAAACTCCCGGCAGTAAGCCATCCGACCCGAGCAAAGTCACGGCGGAGCCGAGCACCGAAGAAGCGACGCGCCCGCCCGCCAAGCTGCCCATTCCCGAGCTGCACGACTTGCCGGATAACGGACTGGCGCGGACGCCGCCCATGGGTTGGAACAGTTGGAACCACTTTGCGGGTCGCGTCACCGACGCCACGGTGCGAGCGACTGCCGACCGTATTGTCGCGACGGGTATGAAAGCCGCCGGGTACATCTACGTGAACATCGACGACACCTGGGAGGCCGGGCGCGACGCCGAGGGCAACATTCTGACGAACAAGAAGTTCCCCAATATGAAGGGGCTTGCCGACTATGTTCACTCGAAGGGTCTCAAAATCGGGATCTATTCGTCGCCTGGGCCGTTCACCTGCGGGGGCTACGAAGGAAGCTACGGGCACGAAGAGCAGGACGCCAAAACCTACGCGGCTTGGGGCATCGATTATCTGAAGTACGATTGGTGCTCGGCGGGCGAGATCTACCACGACACCGACATGCGCCCCGTCTACCAGAAGATGGGAGACGCTCTGCAGGCCAGCGGTCGGCCCATCGTCTTTAGTCTCTGCCAGTACGGCAAGGCAGACGTTTGGACCTGGGGCACTAAGGTTGGCGGCAATCTCTGGCGCACCACCGATGACATTGCCGACCACTGGAAGTCGCTGGAAGAAATCGGCTTTAGCCAGGCGAAGATTGCGGAGTTCGTGCAGCCCGGACATTGGAACGATCCCGACATGCTTGAAGTCGGCAACGGCGGCATGACCAACGACGAGTATCGCGTGCACATGACTTTGTGGGCCTTGCTGTCGGCGCCTCTGCTGGCGGGAAACGACCTCGACAAAATGTCCGACGCTACGCTGAAAATCCTGACCAATCCGGACTTGATCGCCATCGATCAGGATCAGGCCGCGCATCACGCCAAGCGGACAGCCCTTGAAGGAAACACCGAAGTCTGGACCCGCGAGATGAACGATGGCGCCGCTGTCGTCGCGTTATTCAATCGAGACGACCAGGCCAAACAAGTCACTGCGACATGGTCGAAAATCGGCTTGACTGCCGGCGCCAAGGCGCGGAATCTGTGGACCCAGGAAGACGTCAACCTCGCGGGCGATTCCTATACTGCGACTGTGCCAAAGCACGGCGTGGTGCTGTTGCGGCTCGGGAAAGGCTAATACTCGGGGAACTTGGTCGGGTGGGCTGTTGGGAATTGTTGCGGAGTTTGTGTGGCGTGGCTTAGTGCTGTGGGCTTAGTGGCAGAACAACCATCATTCCCCGAGTTATTCTTTTTACGCCTTCCTGCTAGCATCTGAATTGCCAAACTACAGCTTGTTTGTTTCGAATCACTTACCAGACCTGCTAGGCTTTTTCACTAGCGAATTTTTACCAAGTTGGAAACAAAAGATAATGCGAAGGTTCACAGTGAACCTTCCGGTTTACTCAAGGCCGCTCCGGGACCGCGGCCGGAATAACAGACGTCTTTGCGACGCGCCCCGCCATCGCCTCTTTGATCGAAATATGATTGGTATCCAGAGTGGTCCCAAGCGTCTCGTCAAGTCCCACGCGGGCATTACTATAAGCGACTAGCGCCGCCACTGCGCTCGACTGTGCCGCCGCCAGATCCCGCTCCTGCGTGACCACGTTATAGGAAGTGGAAGCGCCAAGCGAGAACTTCTTCTGCTCGGCGTCCAGCAACTGCTTCTCAAGCACACGGTTCCTGACCGCCGCCTGATAACGCGCCCGCGCCTGCTGCAATCCCACTACCTGATTCGACACATCCACCGCCATTTGATTCAAGTCTTTCTGATCCTGCAACTGCGTCTGCCGAATCGTAAGCTGGTCGATCGCGTAGTCGGCCTGATTCTGCCGGTTCCTGAGTCTCGCGGAGAAGAAAATACCGCCACTCTCAGTCGGATAATTGCGCCTGAACACCTGGCCTAATGCATTGCCGATCCCGCCAATCAGATAAGGGTCGGGCGTCTCGCATTGACGTCCCTGCGCCGTCACCTGACAGAAAGGCCGCGACGCTCCCGACAGCCCGGCATTCGAGACACTGGCGAAACCCGCCAACTGCGGCAGCACATTATTGGAAGTCCCCAGCGAATTCAATTGCGCAACTTGCAGATTCAACTTTTCGGTTGCCAGGTTTACGCGGTTAGCGCGCGCCTGGGCGATCAGGTCCTTCAGCGGCGGCAGAACGTCTTGTTCGGGAACGTCAATCCTGTCGAGTGGAATGATCTCGGCATTCTCCAACAGCGGCTCGGCGTTTCCATTCCGGCTCAAGACATTCTTCAATTGCAGTTCGGCGGTCTGAACATCGGTTTGCGCGTTGATCAGATCCTGCTGACTGACGGCGACCTGCGCTTCCGCGGTCGTGATGTCAAGGGGCGCCATGCTGCCCAATTCCACCTGCTTTTTGTTGTTCGCGTAGAACTGCTGCGCAACGGTAAGGGCGCTCTCTTTGGCCCGCAGCGCTTCGTAGTCGGCAACCAGCCCGTAATACAAATTCAAGACGTTAACCACTACCGTAATCACTTCCGCTTTGAAGTTCAGGTCGTCGATGTTGAGGTTCATCTTGGCCACGTTGATGCTCCGGCTATTGAGAGCAATCCCGAAACCGGCCAGAAAATTCTGCTGGACCGAAAGCTGCAGGCTAACGGCCGATTCGGGATTTACGATTGTGGTTGGGGCATTCTCGTTCAGGTAGGCGTCCGAGTAGGTGATCGTCGCCTGGCCGCCAGTCAGAAACCCCTCTTGCAAAGAAACGGTGTTGTTGCGCGTGCCGTCGATCAGATTCGCCACCTGAGCCTGCCTGACGTTGGCCTGTGGCTGCGAAAGGTGGGAGAACGTCGTGTTGTCTTGAAAAACCGGATCGAGGTTCGGAGTGACAGGACCAATCTGACTGATAGTGGCATTCGCGGTGTTAGTGGCTGAACCGCTGCCGCCAGAAGTAACTCCCGCCGCCGCCTGGCTTCCTCTGACGCCCTCGCCCTTGGCCACCGAGCCAGCCTGCGATGCGCCGCTCGGAACGCCCGGCAGCGCGCCTCCCGCCTCGGTCCTCTCGAGGTTCCAGGAATCGAGTATTGGCGTGTACCGCGCCACTTCGATATCGATATTGTTCTCAAGCGCCAAGGCAATCGCATCCTGCGCCGTCAAGTAAAGTTTGCCGCCGCGGATGAGGCCTGCCAGTCGGCCCGAATTCCCCAGTGGAGCGGCGGGAACGTGCGGCGCCAGGTAGGGACGGATCAACACCGACGAGGTGGACCTGACTGGGGTAATGACGTCCGCTTGCGAATCCTGCGCCCATCCAGCCGGAGCCGCGCACGTGCAGCACAAGGCTGCCGCCAACCACTGGCGAATTAGTTCCGAAAGCTTTGTCCGCGTCATTTCTGCGCCTCCGGCTGCTGCACCCCAGCCTCCGGTTGCGGAAGATTCGGAAGAGTCGCGGGAAGCGCCGACTGCCGGCTCACGCGTCCCGAAAGAGCTTCGTCGAACGAGATCTGATTCACGTCGAGCGTCGTGCCCATGGCCTGGTCGAATGCAATTCGCGCGTGGCTGTAATTCGCAAGCGCCTGTGTCTCCGAACTCTCCGCGGCCGCCAGAGTCTGTTGATCCGTGACCACCTGGAACACGGTGGACGCTCCCAAAGTGTATTTCTTTCTGTCGGCATCCAGCGTCTGCTGCTGAAGAATACGCGCCTTCACCGCCGAGTCGTAGCGCACGCGCGCCTGCCGCAGCCCGATCACCGCGTTTTGCACGTCTACCCGCACCTGATTGATCGTCTTCTGGAATTGCAGTTCAGTCTGTCGCAATTCCAGTTCGCTGGTCACATAGTCGGCTTGCGCGGCCCGGTTGCGCAGCGGAATATTGAGTGAGACGCCGGCGGAGTAGCTAGGGTAATTGCGCTTGAAGATCTGCCCAAGCAGGTTGTTATAGCTGCCGACCAGTCCCGCCGCGGTTGGATCGAAAAACGGACCCGCCGCGCCGGAGAGGCCATTGTTGGTCAGCTCGAAAAACGCACTCAGGTTAGGCTTCAGCCCGTTCTTGATGCCCACCAGATTCTTCTTGTTGCTGTCTATATTGATCGTGCTCTGCAAGATTTCAACGCGCCTGTGCATGGCCTCGTTGAACAGTTCGTCGGTCGGCTTGAACTCGTCTTTCTCAGGCACTTGAATGCTGTCGAGCGGAATCACGTGAACGTCCGCCAGCGTAGGGCTCGCCACCCCGTTCTTGCTCAGCGCATTCTTCAGCACCGTTTCCTGCTGTAGCAAATTCGTTTGCGATACCAGCAAGTCCTGCTGACTGGCGTACACCTGAGATTCGGCGCGCGTCACTTCAATGGGCGCCAGGGTTCCGATATCCACCTGCTTCTGGTTGTCGCTGAAAAGCTGCTGCGCGGTCGCCAGTTCGTCTTTCTTCGCCCGAACGTCCTGATAGAACGCCACCAGATCCCAATAGAGATTCAGCACGGCCGAGACCGTTGTGATCACCTGCTGTTTGAACTGCAAGTCCGCGTATTTCTCGTTGTTCTTCGAAACCAGGATGTTGCGGCCATTCACCGCTCTGCCGAAGCCATACAATAGCGGCTGAGAAACTTGCAGATCGAGATCGCCTTGATCGTAGGGATTGATTGTAAAAAATGTACTGTTGAATTTATTCCGTGTGCTCGCGTAAGTCAACTGATAGTTCAAGCCGAAGTCGAGCGTTTGCGCGAACACCGCCTGGTAAGTGCGCGTATCGTCGGTCAGGGCCGTCGTGCCGGTCAGAATGGTATTGCTCTGAACGCTTGTCGAATGCGAGAAATTCGCCAGCAACGAGAGGCTAGGGTCCAGGTTTGGGATTGCCGGCCCAAGCTGAGTGATGATGCCGCCGCTCGATCCGACGCTGCCCGCAGCTCCGGTTGAACCGCCGCTGGCATTCAAACTGACTCCCGTCAGGCTCACGCTTTGCGGCCCTTGCGCCACGCCGACGCCGACAGTGCGCAAAATTCCGCCGCCCTGTGCGCGCTTCGTCACTTGCCGCGTAAGCACCGGCCCGTAACGTTGAATTTCGATGTCCAGGTTGTTCTCAAGCGCCAGCGCGATCACGTCCTGAGCCGAAACATACAGGTTGCCCGCGCGCACCAGCGATTCCAGGCGTCCCGAATTATTCATGTCGATGGGTGGAACGATGGGCCGCTGATAGGGACGGGTCAGCCAGCCCATGCCCCCCGTCGGCGGCTCAATCCGGACGGCGTTTTCAGCCAGCGCCGATCCGCCCATCAGCAAGAAAATACACAGCACTGCCAGAGGTGCTTGGAGTCGTCTCATCAAAATGTCAAAGCCCCTTAAATTACAGCCGCGCGGGCACAATCGTTTACGTGCCGGCGCTTTGTCCGTCGCAGAAGAAAACGAGATGCGCACGTGTCAGGTTCCGTGAAAGTCTTCCGTGATGTCCCATCGTAGCGCAGCGATAGAGCTTATCCGTTCATAGGCTTACGTCTTATCGGCTTGCACTCGGACACGCGGCCACGAACCTAATGGCACGGTAAGGCCCAATACTTCGGGCCCATGCCGGCGCTTTGTTATCAAGAGAAATCGAGCATTAGAATCAGGGAACGTGCACACTCTTGTCCGGTTTTGGGAATCGAGAGAACGAATTTAAACTAGTCGTCACGGTCCGTCTGGTCCGTATATCATGAATATTCGCTCTAGCAGTTTAAGAGCCAGCTAGCGGCGCTTGTCTGCGGCTCGGAGTTTGTCGAGACGGACAGCCCGCAAGCTTCAAGCCGGAGCTTCCAGAGCAGACATGAGCGTTCCTACCACGCCTTCCGAATCGCGCCCGGGGGCAAAGTTTTGGCCGGCCATGTATGCGCGATGGTCGTGGATCAGCATCGCACTTTTGCTGGGCATTGGCCTGTTCGCCGCCATCCGCCTCATCGAACTGAGGCGCTCCACTTTTGGCGTCGATCACACACACGAGATCATCACGCACGTGGATCGGCTGCTCTCGGCGCTTAGGGACAGCGAAACCGGGCAGCGGGGATTCCTGATCACCGGCGAGGAACGATACCTTGAACCGTACGTGGCGGCCCGCGCCGTGATCGACCGCGAACCCGCCGTCCTGGGGCGCCTCATGGCCGACAACCCGGGCCAGCAAGAACGCTTGCGAACTCTGGCTCCGCTGATTCAGACCAGGCTCGGAGATTTGGCCGAGACCATTTCCTTGCGGCGGGAGCAAGGGCTCGAGGCCGCCCGGCGCGTGGTGTTAACGGACCGCGGCAGGCGCGTCATGGACCGCATACGCGCCGTTTGCGCCGACATCAAGACGGAAGAGTACGATCTGCTGCGCCAGCGAACCGATGAGCAGCAAAACAGCGCATGGGAAGCGTCCGTGGCTACCTTGGGCGGAGTCCTGCTTGCTCTGTTTAGCGTCTCCGCCGCGCACGTTGCGATCAGGCGCAGTTTAGCGGCGCGTCAACAAGCCGACGAAGAGAGGCAATGGTTTGTTTCGCTGGTTGAAAACAGCAGCGACTTCATTTCCATGGCCACCATCAAGGGAGAACGCGTGTACCTGAACCGCGCCGGCCGGGAACTTGTCGGCCGCCTGTCGGAAGAAGAACTTCAGGGCACCTCGATCCCCGACTACGTCACGCCCGAAACGTGGACCGCGTTGCAGCGGGATGCCCTGCCGGTCGTGAGGCGCGGCCAAGCATGGAGCGGGGAAGGGGAGCTTCGCCATGCCCGCACCGGTGAAACCATTCCGGTCCTGATGAGCGTTTTTCCGCTGGGCGAAAGTCAATTCGGCAAGCCGCTGCGCATCGCCTCCGTGCAGCGCGACATCCGCCAACAGAAGAGAGCGGAGTTGGGCCGGCAAAGAAGCGAACAACGATTTCGCGCCGCCGTGGATGCGGTGAGCGACATCGTCTGGACTAACGATTCCCGGGGCGAGATGCGGGATGAACAGCCCGGCTGGGCAGCTTTCACCGGCCAATCCTTCGACGAATACCAGGGCTACGGCTGGACCAAGGTCATTCATCCCGAAGACGCGCAGCCTACCGTCGAGGCCTGGAATCAAGCGGTGGCCGCGCGGAGCACGTTTGTTTTTGAGCATCGCGTGCGGAGGCATGATGGCGTATGGCGCCGGCTGACGGTGCGGGCGGTGCCGGTCCTGAACGAAGACGGCTCCGTGCGCGAGTGGGTGGGCGTTCACACCGACATCACCGACCGCGGAAACGCCGAAGAGCAACTACGCCAGAGTGAGCGCGAGTTGCGCCTGGTGACCGACAACGCGCCCACCTGGCTCGCCCACTGCGACCGCGATCAGCGCTACCTATTCGTCAACCAAGGCTATGCGGCGCGCTTTGGAAAGCGCCCCGACGAAGTCATTGGCAGACGTATCTCAGAGTTGTTGGGGGAAGCCGCCTATGCGTCGGTTTTGCCGCATGTGAAGGAGGTTCTCGCCGGCCGGCTTGTTTCGTTTGAAATGGAACTCCCTTACCCAGTCATTGGCAAACGCCACATTAGCGTGGTTTACATCCCGGAGTTCGACGACGACGCCAAAGTGCGCGGGTTGATTGCCGCCATCACCGACATTTCAGACCGCCGCCGCGCCGAAGATGCAGTGCGCGAAAGCGAAGAGCGCTTCCGAACCCTGACCGAAGCCTTGCCGCAGATGGTTTGGACAGCGCGGCCGGACGGCTACCTGGACTACTACAACGAGCGCTGGTACCAATTCACTCGCATGCCCAGAGGCGTAGGCGGCGAGCCGAGTTGGGTGTCGGTGCTGCATCCCGACGATCTCGCCCTTTGCATGCAAACCTGGTATAAATCGGTCCGCACCGGCCAGCCTTACCAGATTGAGCACCGCTTCAAAGACCCGCGGACCGGACTCTATCGCTGGTTCCTCGGCCTTGCCTTGCCCATGCGCAACGCCGAAGGCCAGATCGTGAAATGGATCGGCACCTGCACCGACATTGACGATCAAAGGCGGCTTGCCGAGTCCCTGCGGCGGCACAACGAGGAGTTGGAGCAATTCGCCTTCGCCGCCGCGCACGACCTGCAGGAACCGTTGCGGATCGTGACCACGCAGGCGCAGTTGCTTGCCCGGAGATATCGCGGCAAGTTGGATGAAAAAGCCGATGAACTGATCGGTTACATCGTTGGGAACTCGCTGCGCATGGCCGACCTGATCCGCGACACCCTGGCCTACTCGCGCCTAACGTCCTCTGAGCTTGAGCGGCAGCCCGTGCCCGCGCAGGAGGCCCTGGAAGCGAGTCTCAAGAATCTGGAACTTAGCATTCGCGAGAGCGGCGCTGTTATCACGCAGGAGCCGCTCCCCTCGGTTTGGTCCCAGTCCGGCCAACTCACCCAAATCTTTCAGAATCTAATAAGCAACGGCATTAAATATCATCGTCCCGGCGCGCCGCCCAGTATTCACATCTCGGCCCGCCAGAAAGGACCCGAGTGGGTTTTCGCCGTGAGCGACAATGGCGTCGGCATTGAGCCGCAATACCAGGAACGAATCTTCGGATTATTCAGACGGCTTCACGGTCGCGAGGTCCCGGGAACGGGCATCGGCTTGGCTCTTTGCAAGAAGATTATCGAGGGCCTGGGCGGCCGCATTTGGCTCGAAAGCGAATTCGGGGACGGCTCCACCTTTTACTTCAGCCTTAAAGGAACCTAACCTCTCTAGTGTAGTGTCCAGCAAATAGCTGGACATATTATGCGGGCATTCTGGATAATCAGACATGCC
>OCTA010003143.1_pt1 | contig 14706 bp, 16 predicted proteins | sample 1538991 | NCBI WGS metagenome assembly OCTA01 (sample SAMEA3539302, study PRJEB22396) | soil metagenome | biome: tundra; feature: field; material: soil | place: USA | collected 2010-05 | depth 0.15 m | reverse complement strand
TGGCCGATAGAGACGAACTCGATCAGCTTTGGTGCGGCCAGACCACTGGTCCGCCCACAAAAGGAGAAGATATGTTAACGATTGCGATGGAAAGAGCGAACCGGTTCGATCATACGATCAAGGCTCGCAACTGGAGGGAATGCGGGGGGGCGGCGCTGGTGACGGCGTTCTTTGCCTTCATAGCGTGGCGGTCGCCGAATGCGCTGGCTTGTGCCGGAAACCTGGTGATAGCGGCCAGCGGTTTGTGGATCGTCTTCTACATGCTGCGCTACGGGCGCGAAGCGCCGGCGCCCGCGCCGGATCGAAGCCTGGCTGATTTTCAGCAGGCCCTGCTGCGCAAGTACGAGCACCAGATCCGGCTGCTGAAGAACGTGAAGTATTGGTACCTGCTGCCGCCTTATGTAGGGCTGCTGCTGGCGAGCGCGGGTAAGATGATGGCGGACGACGCCAAGGGCCAGCCTGGCTGGCCGGAACTGGTCGCGGTGACGATTTACACGGCTGTGTTCGGGGGCCTCTGGTGGCTCAACGAGGTATATGGCGTGCGAAACCTGCGGCGCGAGCGCGCGCGATTGTTGGAGGAGATGGACAGGCCAGAAGGCCTGGCCTACTAGCCTGGATTTTCGAGGATTTTCGCGCCAAATTCTCGTTAACAAATTGGGTGCATCCCATGCATCGCGCATGCCCTGAGTCGGGGTTCCTCGGTGGCGTGCGTTATATATTGGGTGAAGTAATGCTCAGAATGTGTAGAGTCTTCTTTGGTTAGCCTCTTGATCGCCCGCTGACCACCCACGCGGATCGGTCAGCCCCTTGTGCCAGCAAATCCGGGCTATTGCCAGGTCGAGACCCGAACCACCATCAGTTTGCTATTGACATATCGAAACATTGTGTCGATCATATGTTTTATGGAGAATTCACCAGATCCATTAACATAAGAAGGCCGCTTCTTCCTGGAACCCGCCTCCCCTTCCCACCGCCAATACGAGGCCCTCCGCGCCTACTTCGTGGAGGGCATCTCTTCCCAACTCGTCGCGGAGCGATTCGGCTATACCGCCGGTTCCTTCCGCGTCCTCTGCCACCATTTCCGCCGCTCGCAGCCCGATTTCTTCCGCGACCTCAAGCCCGGTCCCCGCACCCAACCCAAGAAAGACGCATCCCGCAGACTCCTCCCCTCCCCAGAACTCCGGCTAAACCACACCGCTCCATGTTGGACCATGGTTTTTTGTTCGGCGGAGAGGCTGATCTGCTTGGTGCGTCCGCCGGGATAGCTGACGGTCAAAACCCAGACCAAGTGGCCGGGTCCGCGGGCGCAGACGGCACAGCCGGTGCGATGGCGGATGCGGCGATGGAGCAAGGAGCCGCGGAGGATCTGGGTGGTGGAGGGCAGTGCGGCGGCGAGTTCGGCGCGGGCTTTGGGGGTTACCGTGTGTTTCACTTTTAACAATGAAACACACAAAGGACCTTCTTGTCAAGCCCTCCCGGGGGCCGGAGGGCATTAAATTTCATTCATAACGATGAAACAACGACAAGCGGTGCTTGATCGCCCTGTTTTGGGCGCAGGAACTGCGAGCCGGCGAGATTGAACCGGCGGCGACACCAGGGGTGCCTGCGGACGACACCGAGCGCCGAGGGTCACCGCCGTCGCGATCTTTGGAAAGGGCGGCCGGCGAAAGAACGGGGCCTCGCGGGCAACGGCAGAGTCGGCCTCCCAACGCCAGCCGCACCAATAACTGCTGGCGTATCAATGGCTTATGGGTTTCGCGACAGAAACTAGCTAGCGCAACGGCTCGCGGCGCAACTGAAACCACGCTCCGAAAGCCGCGATCAGCGCACCGGCGGTCAAGTACAGCGCGCCGCGAAATTCCGGCAGGCCAGCGAAGTAATAGTGGCTGAAAAAGAATCCCCGGGCCATCGTCGCCAGGACGGCAAGGCTCCACAGGAAGAACAGCGGGCGCCATCTCCGGCAGATCGCCAGGATAACCGACGCCAGACCCACCAGAGCGGCGCAAAGCAGCCAGTAGGTGAGCGTCTGGCCCTGCCAGGGCAGCATTTCAAGCTGCAACGGCTGGCCGCTGGACCACGCCACGACTGAAATGGCCAGCAGGAACAGCGTCAACAGACCGTGAAAGAGATAGCTGAACACGCGCATAAGGGCCCTCAGTGCAGCCACCAGCAGACCTCCGATTTAAACGAACAGGACATTGTAGCAAGTTGTTCGCGGAGGGCGGGCTGAGCGGGCGACGCGGCGACGCGGGGACACGGCGACGCGGGGACATGACTACTGTCCAGGCTTGAACTCCAACCGGACTTCCGTAACGACATCAACCTGCCTTCCGTTCACCAAGGTAGGTTGGTAAACCCACCGGCGGAGCGCTTCGACAGCGGTTTGAACCAGCCAAGGATTCCCGCTGATCAAGGTCTCGGTAACAATGTGGCCTTCCTTGCCAATCACGACGACGAACCGCACCGGGTCTTCAGCTCGATGCGCCGGCCGCATACTCGGGATCTACCTTGGCGATGAGCTTCTGCGCCTGTACGGCTGGGGCAACGCGAATTGGCGGCGCCTCATCGGCGCTTCTCACCGTTGGTTCAAAACGAATCACTCCATGGCTTCGGGGCCCGCCGGATGCCGGCCCGCCCTTAGCGGAGGCCGGCGGTGGAGGTGGAGGTGGAGGTGGCGAGACCGCCATCAAGGCCCATTGCTTTAAGAGCGGGTCCGGATCGCCAATGTCCGGCGGGCGGCTAACGGTCCGTGCAATCGCTGCCTGAACCTTTTCGGCCCGGGCGTCGGCCGACTTCTCCAGCCACCGGTCGGCCGCGGCCAGGTCCTGGCGCCTCTCTTCGTCGCCATCGCGCGTTCCGGCACGCTCGCGAAGCAGCAGGCTCAGATACTGCATGGCAACTTCGTGAACAGGATCGAGTGCAACGGCTTTCTCGAAATCCACAATCGCCTCGTCGAGAATTGGCTGGTGCGCCGGCTTGCCCTGCCGGAGCCACTGCTGCTGGGCGATTGTCCCGAGTGTGCACCAGATATCCGCGTTCCGCGGTTCGGCAGCCAACGCTTTCCGATACCACTTGCGAGCCTCCTCCAGCCGGCCCTCGTAGAAGGCTAACTGACCCAGCATGACGACGGCGATCCGACTCATGGGGTCCAGGGTCAACGCGCGGCGTAACTCCGTTTCCGCCCGGCGCGCGCGATCCGCATTATCCGCGGACACGGCATTCGGAATGTACTGCTGAAACCACCCGAGCGCCAGGTAAAGATGCGGCACTGGGCTTTTAGGATTCGAATCGGACGCCTTCTGAAACGCGGAGACCGCTTCTGAATAGCGCGCGTACCGGAACGCCTCAGTGCCTTGCTTGATCCAATCCCGCCAATCCGGCGGTTGCGGAGAATCTTGCCCCATGAGCGTAGTTACCCCAAGCACCAGCAGCGCGGCAACGGCTCGCATCGTTCGGTTCCCAACACGGATCTCCATCTTGGTATCCTGAACGCCCCTACTGTACATCGGGGCCGGCAATCGCATCGTCTTGTCTCTTCCGGAAGTTTGGGCGTTCGGTCAGATTTAGTGTCAGTCTGGGATTTCCATCTTGCGCATGATTGCCATTCAGTATACATCCAATTCCGATCCCGCGGCTCCACCTATTTTTGGATTCGTTGACCGATCGCGTGCTGGGCGCCATCGCGCTACGCTGAGCGCATGGGGCATTACCCGTTCACCCTGTTCAATGGCATTACCGCGCTCGTGCTGGCGTTGACGCTTATGCTGGTGTGGCGGCGCTTCCGCGGGTCGCTGGCCGCCAACTGGCCGTTGGTCTGTTACGCGCTCATCGCGGGCTACACGATCGGCTTTTCCGGCGGGCTGAATCCTTACTGGGTGGCGGCGGGCGTGGCGTGCGCGGTGGCGATTCGCTTTGGTCTTCACCCCAGGCAGATGCGGTGGGTGGAAGCGATTCCGCTGGGGTATGTGGCTTGGCGCTGCGTGGGATTGCTGTTGATGTGGTGAGTCACTCGCGGTGACCTCGCCGTCATCTCAGGGATGCACCTTCTCGTGCCTCTTCAGCATTTCGATGAATTGCCGGATGCGCCGCGCGCGCGTCTCGGCCTTCTTGACAGTCTGAATTCGCCAAAGGATGGCATAGCGATTCGCGCGGTCCAATGCGCCGAAGAAGGCCTTGGCCCGCGGATTCCGATCGAGGGCCGCCTGCAAATCGTCCGGCACCTCGGCGCTGCCGGGCGAATCGTATGCGGCATCCCACCGCCCATCCTTCTTCGCGCGCTCAACCTGCTCCAGTCCGGCCGGCTGCATGCGGCCCGCTTTGATGAGCGCCGCGGCTTTCCCGCGATTCACCTTCGACCAGATGCTTTTGTCCCGGCGCGGGGTGAACCTTTGCAGCCAGGCCTGCTCGCTCTCGCCCTTCTTTTGGGCGTCGATCCAGCCGAAGCAGAGCGCCGCTTCGAGCGCTTCCCTGTATGACACCGACTGGATGGCGGATCTCTTCTTTGCCAGCCGCAACCAGGCGCCGGACGACGTGGCGTGATTGGCGCCCAGCCAGTCCTGCCAGTCCTTTTGCCGGCGAAACAGGAGTATGGACGTATTCGATTCTTGCATGGCCGTGCTACGACTAGGCATCCTTGGAGGAACGCCATGATACAGTTTATCGCTAAGTTCGAAAAGACGAGCATAGCTCGCCGTGGCTGGGGGTTGGCGACTGGTGGCTGGTGATTGGTTCCGGCTATGAGAATTCTATACAATCAAATGGATTGAGGGATCTTCGTAAGCCGATCTGCTGGCTCGGAGACAGCCGTGACCGCCTGCGACGTTTCCCCGAGGCAGCGCGCTGGGAAGCTGGCTATCAGTTGATCCAGGCGGGACGTCCAGCCACGGACTGGAAGACGATGCCACTTGTCGGACCGCGAGTTACAGAGATTCGAGTTCATTTGGAGAGCGAGTACCGGGTCTTCCACTTGGACATGAAGCGCTATCGCGAACTGCTGGAAAGGCGGAAGTGATGCGAGCCACCAAAGGTAATGAGAATGTTTTTGTGGATTGCGGATTTCCACCGGCCTAGGTTGAAAACCTCCGCATGAGAGCCAAGATGATGATCGCCCTGAGCAGCTATTTCCAGGACAGAAAGATCAGTCAAGCCAGCGCCGCCAGGATCATGGGTGTTTCGCAGCCCCGGATCTCGGACCTGATGCGCGGTAAGATCGGGTCGTTCACCTTAGACACGCTGGTCAACATGCCGACCTCCGCGGGCCTAAAGATAGACATGACCTGATCCTGGCGGCAAGGGCATTCCGCGACAGATGCCCGCCACCTACCCGAACGGCTGCTCCAACGACGGGCTCTGCGGCGTCAGCAACTCCGCGGCGGATTCCGTAATGTGCATATCGTCTTCCAGCCGCACGCCGAATTGCCCGCGGATGTAAATGCCCGGCTCATCGCTGAAGGTCATGTTGGCCGCCAGCGGCAGGGTGTCGCCCCGAACCAGGTACGGCCACTCATGGCCGTCCATCCCCAATCCGTGGCCGACGCGATGCGTGAAGTATTTGTAGCCGGGGCCATAGCCTGCATCCACGATCACCTTGCGCGCGGCGGCGTCCACGGCCTCGCACGGCACTGCCGGACGAGCCGCCGCCAGCGCCGCGCTTTGCGCGCGATGCACGATGTCGAAGACCCGCTTCATTTTGTCCGTGGCCTTCCCCAGCACAAACGTGCGGCTGATATCGGACTGATATCCTTCCACCGTGCAACCATCGTCGATCAGCACGATGGAACCCTCGCGGATGATTTGCGGCTGACGCGAGCCATGCGGCAGCGCGGTGTATTCTCCGGCCTGCACACTGGCAAAGCCCGGAAACCCGAGCGCCTGGTGGGCGGACCCAATCAGTTCGCCGAACTCCCGGGCGGTCATGCCGTCGCGCATGGATTCCCAGGCGGCCTCATAGGCCTGTATGGTCACGCTGGAAGCCAGGCGAAGCAGCGCCATTTCAGCCGGGCTCTTGATCATGCGGCACCCGGAGGTAACCGGCGTGGCGCTGGTCACGGTGGCCGCCGGGACGGCTTTCGCGATGCTGTCGGCGAAGACAAACGGCGTGGTCTCCTCGATGCCGATCTTGCCCGTGAGGAGGCCGGCTTCTTTCAGACCGAAGGCCGCCAGGGCGTACGGGCTTTCGTCTTCCTGCCAGGTGTAGACGTGCGCGCCCGTTACCGGTCCGGCGGCGATCTGTTCCCGCGCGCGATCCTCTTCGAAGCCCGGGCAGACGAAGAAAGCATCGCCGCGCGCCGGAATGATCATCATGAACAGGCGCTCGCTATTGCCCCAGCGCGCGCCGCTGAAATAGTTGAGCGACGTGCCGCCGGCCAGACAAATGGCGGCGATCTTGTTCTCCACCATCAATTGCTGCGCGCGTTCGATGCGGGCGCGGCGTTCGGCGGTCGAGATCGGCTGGGCTTCGGCGCGCCGGTTCTTCAGTTGGGCGATCGGCGAACCGGCCGGCGCGGCGGACAAAGCGGCGGGCGCCAGTCCCGCGGAGAGAAGGAAAGATCGGCGTGTGGCCATCTCTGTAGTTTAGCCTCCCGACGTGGCGCACGCTCTCAGCGTGCCGTGTCCGCACTCCTGCGGACACGTGCGTCCCCTCAATGGGGTGCTACCCAATACGATACATTGGTCTGTTGCGTCTACTGACTGCATTCTTCGCTGTAGCGCTCGCGGCGGCGCGCGGGCAGGGCAACTACGAGGTCCAGGTTTATGGGTCGGACCTGGTCCCGCCCCACAACACGATGGTGGAATTGCACTCCAACTTCACCGTCCAGGGCAGCAAGACCATCATCGATGGCATGCTGCCCACCGAGCACCAGGAGCACGAGACCCTGGAGATCACGCACGGTTGGAGCGAATGGTTCGAAACCGGCCTGTATCAATTCACCGACCATCAGCCCGGCGGCGGTTGGATGTGGGTTGGCACGCACATCCGCCCGCGCGTGGCCGTGCCTGAGCGCTATCACCTGCCAGTTGGAATCAGCCTGTCGACCGAGATCGGTTATCAGCGCGCCATCTTCTCGGCGGATACCTGGACCTGGGAGATCCGCCCGATTATCGATAAGAAGCTGGGGCGCTGGTACAGCGCGTTCAACCCCTCGCTGGATCGCGCCTTTCACGGTCCCGACACGCGCCGCGGGCTGGAATTCTCGCCCAACTTCAAGGTCAGTTATGACGTCACGCCGAAGATCGCCGGTGGTATCGAGTATTATGGCGCGCTGGGTCCCGTCACCGGCTTCGATCCGCTGCGCGACCAGCAGCAGCAGATCGTGCCCGCCATCGACCTAAATCTGAACCCGAAGTGGGAGTTCAATTTCGGCGTGGGCGTAGGCATCACCCACGGCACCGATCATCTGCTGGTAAAGATGATCCTGGGCTACCGCCTCAGCCGGTAGGCTTCCGCCCCAGCACCACCACCGTCCAAGATTTGCACTTGGTTGGGATGTTTCACGCGCGGCAACGCGAATCCGGCATCGCGCATGATTTCGGCCGAATTCCTTCGGCTCGTATAGCCGGAATCCCTCGTGCCCAGCCCGATCCCTGCCGGAGGTCCTGCCTGAGCGGCTGTGCGAGGCGGACACGGGCTGGGTGTTGCTGTCGGTCTGGATCCCGATCATGGACAGGTTGATCCATCGGCTTGACAATTCACGTGCTTCTGCAGTCCAGCACGCGGAGGCGGTCGGACGTATAATAGATGGCCGGTGAGGAAGCCACAACAGAGGTCCTTGTTCCCACGGTCGCCAATATCAGCAGTTGTTCCCGGCGGTTGCCGGTAATACGAGTAGATCTGGCGAGCCAACTCCCGATCTATCTGCGCCGACTCGCCATACTCGCCGCGGGCGCGGTGCTGATCCCAAGCGCGTGGGCGCAGGCCCCGCCGGGCGGAGCCGCGCCGCCGGCCGTGGCTCGCCAAGCCGGGAGGCTGGCGTTGCATCAGCCGGTCGAGCGGGAGCTGGGGCCGGGGCAGACCGACGTGTTCACGGTGGACGTCGCCGCCGGGCTATTCCTGCACGTGGAAGCCGAGAAGAAGGGTGTGGATGTCGTGCTGGTGCTGGCGGACCCGGCAGGCAAGCCGCTGGTCACCGCGGATAGCCCCAATGGCGCGTTCGGTCCCGAGCCTGCCTCGCTCATCGCCGATCAAGGTGGCGAGTACCAGATTCGGGTGCCGAGGTCTCCGCGCAGTGCGGAGACAGGCCGCTACCGCATCGAACTGACGGACCTTCACGCGCCCACGGAACAGGACCGCACGCGGCTGCAGGCGGAGACCGAATTCTTCGCCGCGGTCGCCGATGATCGTGCGCAAGATCGGGAGAAACGGCTCCAGGGCGTGGTTGGCTACGAACGAGCGGCTGCGCTCTGGCATTCGCTGCACGACGCGGGCGCCGAGGCGCTCTGCCTGCACCAAATTGGATCCATTTACTATAACTTAGGGGAACCGCAGAAGGCGCTGGACTACTACAATCAAGCGCTGACGCTACGGCGTGCGGCGGGGGACGGCGTGGGCGAGGTGTCTACGCTGAACAACATCGGCAATGTCTATTCGGGTCTCGGGGAGCAGCAGAAGGCGCTGGACTACTACAGCCAAGCGCTGCCGCTGTTGCGCGCGGTAGGGGACCGCGCACGCCAGGCGGCGATGCTGACCAACATCGGCAATGTCTATGCGGATCTTGGGGAGAAGCAGAAGGCGCTAGATCACTTCAACCAGGCGTTGCCGCTGGCGCGGGCCGTGGGGGGCCACGCGATCGAGTCGAGGATGCTGAACAACATCGGCGTTGTTTATGCGGATCTTGGGGAGAAGCAGAAGGCGCTGGACTACTACAATCAGGCGTTGCCGCTGAAGCGGGCGGTGGGGGACCGCGCAGGCGAGGCGGGGACGCTGAACAACATCGGCTATGTCTACTGGGAGCTGGGCGAGAAGCAGAGGGCGCTGGACTACTTCAACCAGGCGCTGCCGCTGGAGCGTGCGCTGGGGGACCGCCCGGGCGAGGCGAACACCCTGAACAACATCGGCAAGGTGTACGCGGATCTTGGGGAGAAGCAGAAGGCGCTGGACTACTACGACCAGGCGCTGCCGCTACGCCGCGCGGTGGGTAACCGCCAGGGCGAGGCGTACACGCTGAACAACATCGGCGAGGTGTACTCCGAACTTGGGGAGAATCACAAGGCACTGGGCTACTACATTCAGGCGCTGCGACTTGCCCGTGCGGTATCCAGTCCCTCTTATCAGGGGCTTGTCCTCAGCAGCTTGATGCGGTACTGGCAGAGCGAGCACCATCCGGGGCTCGCAATCTTCTTCGGTAAGCAAGCCGTGAACCAGTACCAGGATCTGCGACGAAATATCCAGGGACTCGATCAGCAGTTACAACGAAGCTACCTCGCCACCGTTACGAAGACTTATCGCAGCCTGGCCGACCTGCTCATCGCGCAAGGCCGCCTGTCCGAGGCCGAGCAGATCTTGAGCCTGCTCAAGGAGCAAGAGTACTTCGACTACGTCCGCCGCGCCGCGGCCGAAGCCTCCTCCGTAGAGGGGCACGCCAATCTGAATCCGGAGGAGGCCGAGTGGGACCGGCGCTATCGCGAGGTTGCCGACAAGCTGGTTACGGTAGGAAACGAGCGCGTGGACCTGGTCGCTAAGAAGGCGCGCACCCCGGAGGAGACACTCCGTCTCGATCAGTTCGAAAAGGATGTCGCGGCCGGCAATATGGCGTTCGAGAAGTTCTTCGCCGATCTGGCGCAGCGCTTTAGCGACAAGCCGGCGGGGACTCTGCACGTCGAGCAGTTGCGTGAGACGCAAGGCATCATGGAAGATCTGCGGGAGCTGCCGGCGGGCACAGTAGCCATCTACACGCTGGTGGGCGAGGACAAGTTCCGCGCGATAGTCCGCACGCCCGACGTGCAGAAGGCCTACGAGTATCCGATTCGGGCGGGGGACCTAAACCGCAAAGTGCTGGCATTCCGGCAGGTGGCGAGAGACCCCAAGCTCGACCCGCGGGCGCTGGGCGAGGAGTTGTACAAGATCGTGGTTGGCCCAATGGCCGAGGATCTACGGGAGGCCAAGGCGCAGACGCTGATGTGGTCGCTCGACGGCGTTCTGCGCTACCTGCCCTTGGCGGCGCTTTACGACGGCAAACAGTATTTGATCGAGCGCTACCGCGTCTCCGTGATGACACTGGCCAGCAACACGCGGCTCAAGGATCGTCCGGATACGGTGTGGAAGGCGGCGGGGTTTGGGGTGACGAAAGCCTTTGAAGGCTTGCCGCCGCTGCCCTTGGTATCAGCCGAACTGGCGGGGATCATCGCCACCGAGCCGGGCGATGCGGGAGTACTGGCGGGCGAGATCAAGCTGAACGGGACTTTCACGGAGCAGTCAATGCGACAGACCCTCCTGAAGGGCTACGCGGTGGTGCACATTGCAAGCCATTTCCGCTTCCAGCCGGGCAACGAGACACAGTCGTACCTGCTGCTGGGCGATGGGGGCCATCTGAGTCTGGCCGAATTGATGACTTCGGCAAACCTGTTCGGCGGCGTACAACTCCTGACGCTGTCGGCTTGCAATACGGGGATGGGCGACGGGACGGAGGTGGAAGGATTCGGGACGCTGGCCGAGCGGCAGGGGGCCAAGGCGGTGATCGCCAGCCTGTGGCCGGTGGCGGATGCCAGCACCAAGGTGTTGATGCAGAGGTTCTACCGCATCCGGGAGTCATCGCCGGGCAAGACGAAACTGGAGGCTCTGCGCGAAGCGCAGTTGGAGTTGCTCGGCCGGACCGCCAAGCACGCCCAGAGTGCGGAACCCGTGCGCGCTTCGATTCATGAGCCCATGGAAGGCAACCTCCCGGTGGAGGCACCGCGCTTTCGTGTCGATCCCCGATCTCCTTACGCTCACCCGTACTACTGGGCGCCCTTCTTCCTGATGGGGAACTGGCTATAAGCTCAGCATCGGGCCCGATCACCGACCGTCTTGGTTCTGTTGGGCCTATGGAGTTTCGCCTAATATGGTGACAGGACCGGCAATAGTGTGGCGCACGCTTCAGCGTGCCGCGGCGAACTTCAGTTCGCCGTCTGGCCGTGGGCTGAAGCCCACCGCAGCACGCTGAAGCGTGCGCCACGACGGCGGTCCGGCTGTCACTGTATTATGCGAGCCTCAATGGTTAGCGCGGCTTCGATCCCCTCACGACGTGAAAATAATACGACTCAAGATCCTCGTATCGCGCCGTCCCCAAACGACCTTTGACGACAACGATGTAGTCGCCCTCGGGGAGGCTGGCTGCGGACAAATCGATTGCCAGCTTGCGTCCCGGCCTAAGGAGGTCCTTGCCCGGGAAGTCGCGGCTTGACACCTCGCCGCCATCCACGGAGGAGACGATTACGCGGTAGGTTGTATACTGCCCGAACGGAGTGAAGTCAAGGTTCAGGCGCACGCGATCCACGCCCTTGGCGGGTATGACGAGCCGTTTCTGGCCTCCGCCTTCGCCCCTTGTCACGCCCGGCGAAAGCACAAAGGCGAGGGGCGCGGCCTTCATCCCCGCGCCATATCCCTTGGCAGACTCGCGAGCAGCACTGGCTCGGTGCGACTCCGATTCCGCACGCTCGGCCAAAACGTTGCGCGCGTCAGCCGGATTGCTTTTGGGAGCCGCAGCCTGCGCTTGAAGACGAGCGGCAAGGCTACTCCGTTGGGATTCGGATCTTGCCAGTTCGGTCCGGAGCCGCCGGTTGTCCAGACCAAACCAAACCGCAACGAGCATTGCGACCGTAACCAGCCCGGCCGCTGCAAAACCCAAGACGCCGGGCCGGAGGCGGAAGGATTCGCGCAGCCTCTCCAGGATTGACGGGCCTCCGCGAGCCGGGGCCACGGTTGATGCCTGCGGCGGCGCGGAGGCCGCCTGCATGAGCAACCGCGCGGACTCGACCCTTTTGCTCAGTTGTGGCGATTGCAGGTAATGCGCTTCAAAGCGCCGTCTCTGGTCCGCGGGGAGTTCGCCCCGGAGGTAGTCGCGAATCAACTGCTCTTCAACGGAGCGAACGGATTCAAATAGCCGATCGTCAAGGAAGTAGCGCTGTTCGAGCTGCCGTCTTTCATCAGCCGGCAGTTCGTCCAGGAAGTATCGAACAATCAGCGCATCGCCCCCGGTCTCCAGCGACATTCACACGCCACCCTTCCCCACTGCTCTACATGACGGAACAGAGACAATCATTTCAACCTCCCGCTTTGGCCACACGGGCTTGGCCGGCCATGTTCTCCTCCACCTTGCGCTTGATTCGGAAGACGCGAATACGTAGCCCGTTCTCGGTCAACTGGAGTTCCTCGGCGAGGCTGGCGCGGTCCTCCAGGTAGTAGCGCAGCAGGATCTGGCGCTCGTTTTCCGGGAGACCTTGCAGGCATTGTTGCACGAGCACATGCTGTTCGACGCGATTGAGGCCCAGGGTGGAGGCTGGCCCCGGCTCCGGTATCTCGGCGGGCAGTTCCTCCGGCCTGGGGCGCCGGCGGTGCTCCCGGAGGATGTGTTCGGCGATGCCGAAGCAATAGGCGCTCAGACCCGAATAGAAGTCGACGTCTTCGGTACTTCGGCGCAGGACCCGGCTGAAGACTTCGTCAGCCGGATCTTCCGGGTCGGCGCACCCATTATGCTGGAAATAAAATACCAGCTTGCCGCGTAGCGCCCGATACTTGCGTTCGGCTTCACGCGGATCGCTATCCAGCAGATCCAGAAACCGATCATTGCCCGCAGTCCCCCTCATTGACCCCAATCCTAGCACCGATGGCCCGCGAATCGTGGACGCGGAGAATCCTTGAAATGGATTATCGCCAACCGACATATATGCACATGCCGGGTTTGGTTCCAAGATGAAAACCCCGCTCAAGGAGAACATCATGCGAGTATCAACCAATTTCGCGCCGCCCCTGTCGGCTGTGCTTTTCGGGCTTCTGCTCGTCTCACGGGTCGCACTGGCCGCGACTGCCGACTGTCCCGTTGAGCCTGCCTCGAACGTGCCCCTCGCCGACGGCGAGGTCCTCGCAGGTACGAACTGCACCCTCAACACCGCCGGAGATGTCGATTCTTTTGTGTTCAAGGGAACGAGCGGAGACACCTACCAGCTTGCTGTAGCGATAAACGGCGCCATTGGTGGGGGCCCAAACGTCTGCTTGACGCTCTACAATCCCAGTCTATCGAAGATCTACGGCCCCCAGTGCAGCAATGTCAACGTCGGCCAGAACTCCGTCGTGACCGACCAGAAGCTGACTGCGACTGGCAGCTACACCATCGATATAACTGAGCCTTACACTGGCATGGTCAACTACGCGGTGTCGCTCGAACGTCTCTACCCGTTTCCTCCAAACGCGCAACAAGTCGGGCTCGCAAAAGTGGTCGCCGGTGACATCGCCGAGCTGACAGACTCGAATGCCTTCACCTTCGAGGCCGTTACTACCGGCGAATACGGAGTGTCCGCCACTCTTCCCAGCGGCGCCCCCTTAAACCGAAACCTGTGTATGACCGTGTATTTGCCTGACGGCACTAGCCCTCCTAACGGATCGGGGTGCACCAATATCAATGTAGGCAACTACAGCGTCATAATCGACTTCACGCCGACTCAAGACGGCACGAGCATGGCTTTCCTCTACGTAGAGGGGAACGACGGGACCGATACCTACAGTCTGGAGGTCTCGTGCTTGGCCGGCAAATGCATACAGCCCCCATATTGTGGCCTGACCGATACGCTCAGCTACACCTCCGGCACCCTGACCATGAATTTCACCGTCGAGAACAGCTACGCCACCACTTGGAACGCTTGGCTGATCTATCAAAACACCATGGTGCCCCTGTTCTCTGTACCGCAGCCAATCACGCCATCGCCGACCCCATACCCTAAGACCGCCACACTGGGTACGGAAGGCAACGTAGGGGTTCTCTCCACGCTCACCACACCCACAAACGGAATAACCTGCTCTAGTTGGGCGCAGATCCAGACCGGCGCGCCCTAATCGATTCGGACAGGGTAATCGGCCGGCCCACGCGCTCACTGACCCGAACCGCGTGGGCCTGCCGGAAGCGCTCGCACCTTCACCGCGGGATTGTCATCACGAGACCGAGGGCGACCTCAAACGCCGCTGAGGCCATCGTGACGATTCGTAATGAGATAGTCAGGGATTTCGATACGCGCGCTGGCCGCCTGGCTATGCTCATCTACGAAAACGCGCGTTCTACCAACGAGGCGATCCGAGAGCTTCGCACTGGCGGAGGGCCGGGCCGCCGCCTGACCGACGACGACGAATTGGTAAAACCCATCTGAGCGGCATTTTCGGCACTCGTGTTTTGAGCGACATCGAGGGGTGAAAACACAGCCTGCCTCCGACGAGGTGGGACCGGTCGTCAAGATTCTGGGAAGCGATCTGACCCTCGCGACCAGCGTCGGCCTTACCGGCACGGGGGCTACGTTCACCGTGGTATCGGGTTCCGAAATCACGACCACCGTACCCGGGGCACCACCGGCAAGGTCCAGGTGACCACGCCGCACGGCATTTCGAGCAACCTGCCCTTCCGGGTGATGCCTAGCTACGCTAGAGTCCCGGCTCTCGCCCAAGAGCCCGGGTGGGTAGGGGAGTGGTGATCGGGGGCGAGAGCCCCACCGTAGCGGTCGGGGTGAGGCGCTGACGTTGCTACACGA
>OCTA010003142.1_pt1 | contig 14707 bp, 14 predicted proteins | sample 1538991 | NCBI WGS metagenome assembly OCTA01 (sample SAMEA3539302, study PRJEB22396) | soil metagenome | biome: tundra; feature: field; material: soil | place: USA | collected 2010-05 | depth 0.15 m | reverse complement strand
CGCGCTGTCCAGCGACGAATTCCACGCGCCATCCCTGGCGGACTTTTTCCACCTTGCGCAGGAGGATGCTGGCGATCTGTCCCGTATGCGCGACGTGCGTGCCGCCGCAGGCCGTCAAATCAAAGTCGCGGATGTCGATGAGGCGCAGTTCGTCGCGTTCGGTCGGGGGCAGTTTGCGCAGGCCAAGTTTCCCTGCTTCGTCGCGAGTGACGAAGCGGATGTCGACGGCGCGGTCCTCGAGGATGATCTCGTTGGCCAGGCGTTCGGCGGATTCGATTTGCTCTTTGGTGAGCGCCGGCGTGTCGAGATCAATCGAGCAGTAATCGTCGGCCATGTGGAACGAAACCGTCGGCATGTTGTACAGGCGGATGAAGGCCGCGGAGAGCACGTGCTGTCCGGAGTGCTGCTGCATGTGGTCGCGACGGCGGACGGCGTCGATCTGGCCGCGGACGCGGGTTCCCGGCTTGAAGTCTTTCACGGGCGCTTCGAGATAGTGCACCACTCGCCCGTCTTCGGCATCGGCAACCTCCATGACACGGAGTTTGGAGCCTGCGTCTGATGTGATCCAGCCGGTGTCGAATACCTGTCCGCCACTCGTGGGATAGAAGGCCGTGCGATCGAGAACCAGCGCGGGGCGCGGGGAGTCGAGGACGTCGCGGACTTCGGCGTCGAAGTCGTAGAGGAAGGAGTCGTGGTAGTAGAGGCGTGTGGTCATGGAAGAATCATTTTAACCACAGAGGACACGGAGGACACAGAGGTGTTGAGAGGCGGAGCGTTCATTGAGGTGGAGATCCTTCGACTCCGTCGTTACGCTCGCTCCGCTCGCGCAACGACTTCGCTCAGGATGACATTCATGATGAGGAACCCGATTTCTAGTACGGGCCGATGATTCCGCCGATTTGGCGCGCGGCTGGCTTCGGTTTTGCTGGCTGCGCGGGCGAGTCGCCCGCGCCCACACGGGCATCTAGGACATCCAGATATTTCAGGCCGCTGCCGGTATTGAACAGGACTACCGTGTCTTCGGGCTTAAAGAATCCGTTGGCGCGGAGTTTGCGATAGGCGACCAGCGAGGCTGCACCCTCGGGTGCGGCGAAGATGCCTTCGATCTTCGCCCAGTGGCGCGTGGCTTCGAGAATCTCTGCGTCGGTCGCTGCGACAGCGGTGCCTTGGCTCTTCTTTAATATGTCGAGGATCAGATAGTCGCCGTAAGGCTTGGGGACGCGCAGGCCCGAGGCCATGGTCGCAGCGTTCGGCCACATCTCTGACGACTGCTTGCCTTCGTCCCATGCCTTTACAATCGGCGCGCAACCCGAGGCTTGCACCGTGATCATCTTCGGACGCTCGGAACCGATCCAGCCCAGGGCTTCCATTTCTTCAAACGCCTTCCACATACCGAGCAGGCCCACGCCGCCGCCGGTCGGATAGATGATGCCCTGCGGCATTCTCCAGCCCAGTTGTTCGGCGACTTCATAGCCCATGGTTTTCTTGCCTTCGACGCGGTAGGGCTCTTTGGTGGTGGAGACGTCGAACCATCCGTCTTTTTCCCAGGAGCTTTCTTTTTTCAGGTCGGCGACTTTGCGGGCGCAGTCGCTGATGAGGCCGTCGACCAGGGTGACCTGCGCACCGTAGTAGTCGCACTCGATGCGGTTCGCCATGGGGACATCTTTCGGCATGAAGATGTGCGCCTCGACTCCGGCTGCGGCGGAGTAGGCGGCCAGCGCTCCTGCGGCGTTTCCCGCCGAAGGGATCGCAAGTTTCTTCGAACCAAAGTGGCGCGCCATGGTCACGCAGGCGGAGAGGCCGCGCGCTTTGAACGATCCGGTGGGATTGAGGCCTTCGTCCTTAATGTGGACGTTGGGATATTCGCGGCTGAGCAACATGGGCGTAAAGCCTTCGCCTAGGGAAACGGGATTGGCGTCGGGCAGCACCGCGTCGTAGCGCCACATGGTGGGCGCGCGTCCAGTAAGTCGCGCCGACGAAAACGTGCGCTTGATCGTTGCGAGATCGTAACGCGCATAAAGGATCCCCGCATCTTTGGGGCAAACAGATTGCGGACGGTCGGCGGGATAGTGTTCGCCGCAGCGGGTGCATTCGAGGTGAGTCAGCATGCCGATGCTGAGTTTAGCATCGGGACGGGAATCAGTACTCAGTACTCAGTACTCAGTACTCAGTACTCAGTACTCAGTACTCAGTACTCGGTGCTCGGTGCTCAGTTCTCGCCGTCTGCCGTCGGTCCTCAGTCTTCAACGGATCGATTCGGAGTTTCCGCGTCCGGTTTCGGATTGGAGATCTTGCCTTCTTCTTTTCCCGCCATTGCTGACTTAAATCCGCGGATGCCTTCGCCAATTCCCTTGCCGAGTTCGGGTAATTTCTTGGGGCCGAAAACGAGCAGTGCGATGCCGAAAACAACGAGCATGTGCATGGGCTGAAATAGTCCTTCAATCATAAGTACTCCTCATCCAAGAATTGAACCAACAGTTTTCCAAAAAACCTGTAGAGGGTGCGAACACGGGCGCCGTGCAACGGTTATCGACACAGCGCCCGCAGGCGCGGCGACAAAACCTATCGACTAGACCTCGCGTTCGGCAGCGTCGGCCGCCTCGGCGAGAGTTCGAAGCGTCTTGAAGAAGTCGGGCGATTGTCCAATGAAGAGGCCGTCGTTGGTGAGACCCCTGACCGCTCCCATCGCCGCTCCTTTGGTGTTGGTGGGCCGGATGATCGAGCAAGGTGGAAACTTCCGGCTGAGGAATGGGCAAGGTTCAGGCATGATGAGGTTCGATTGCAGGGACTCGGGCTGGTTGGTCGAGAGTTGCCGGAATGAAACTTTGGAACCAGTCATCGGATCGACATCGGTAACGGTGAGCACGTTGCCTGCTTTGTCGTGCCAGGTTTGGAAATGTGAGGTCTCTGTGGGGCCAATGCTAAGCAGAATGCGCAGCACATCGACGTTGGTGACCCGCTGTGCGAGCGATGGATAGAGACTGCTGCCACCCTGTTCGATGGCGCAGAAGTGGAAGCCCGCGGTGAAAGCGATGGCCTTCAGGTGATCGGGAATATTGAAAGGCGCGATGTGCGCGGGGCCGACGAGATCGTCATCGGTACGCGGGATTGCGGTGCGGTTGACAATGGTTTCAGCCTGACCGAACGCAAAATTCGGATCGAGATCAGGATTGTTCTTCGAGCTGCGGTATCGCGTCCAGAAGCTGGTGTCGACGTTGAGGTTCATCAGATTCGTCAGCCGTCCCAGATCTCGCGCTCCCGTGGCTTTGCTGCTCGGCAACGTGGCGAACTGGGAGAGGTCGACAGGATCGGCGCCTACGGATTCGAGAAATGAGTTGATGAAGGTGAAGTGGCTCTTCTCGTCGTCGGTGTTGTCGTGGATGTACTGCGGCATGTCGGAGTCGAGAATCTGCAGGGCAGACATGTAGAGCGGGCTGCCACCGTTCACTCCGGATTCTTCGCTGTCCTGCGTGCCTCCGAGTTCGGTGTATTGCAGCCAGAGGTCGGTCTCGAGGATTTCTGCCGCGGCGAGGAAGCGCAGGATGGCTATGTCGCCCTTGGTGACCGCCGCTCCGTCGCTTGCGCTGGCGAAGGCAGGGATCCCTTTGCCGAGAATTCCGGCTCCCACGGTGATCGCGGCTCCGGCGACCATAGTGTTCTTCAGAAACGAACGGCGATTGAACGGGCTGGCAGGCGCAGGAGTTGCGTCCGGCGCTGAAGATTGAGTGGTGTCTGATGCGAGTGAGCGGACTGCTTCGTTGCTCATGATTCCATACTCCAGAGTCTTGGCGTTGAATTCCGCGATTTCTGCAGGGATTCGAGTCACGGTGAACGCAGATTAGGTCACGTGCGAAGTGTGCTTGTCACGCGGGCGTCGGAGGTTTGTAAAACTTTGTAGAAAAACTAGACAAATGGAAATCGTGTTTCCAGCAGAGTGTTCGCGGTTTTTCGGGTAGTATCATGTCCAAGTAAATTCACAGGAGAACGTGGAATGGGCAAATTTCTGGTTGGGCTGATTCTGGGGTTAATCCTGGTTCCGGCATGTGTTTATTTTTATTTTTCATCAGGGACTGCACCGGTGGCCACGGCAGCGCCGCCGATGCCGTTTGAGAAGACATTTGCGAGCATGGCGCTGCACGCGCGCATGGAAAAAGAGATGCCGAAGTCGGTGCCCATCCCCGCGGATGAAGCCGCATATGTGGCGGGAGCGCAGATTTACAAAGAACATTGCGCGGTATGTCATGGCGTGTCGGGACAGCCTCAGACCGTCATCGCCCAGGGAATGTTCCCCAAGCCTCCCAAGTTGATGGAAGGCACCGGAGTGACCGACGATCCTCCGGCAGAAAGCTATTGGAAGGTTGCGGGCGGAATTCGCATGACGGGAATGCCGGCATTCGACAAGACGCTCTCGACCACCCAAATGTGGCAAGTCAGTCTGCTGCTGGCCAATGCCGACAAATTGCCGAAGGCGGCGCAGGATGTGCTGGCTGGAGCGCCTTTGGCAGTGCCGGCTGCTGCGCCCGCGAGCCCTACCGTGAAGAAATAGTTCAGTCGTCTTCTTCCTTGCTCATCGAAGATCAAATTCCCCGCCCTGTCCCTCCAAAGAACGGAGGGACAAGGATGGGGCACCCTCGCTAAGGTGCGAGCGTGAAGTTCACGTGCACCTGGGTGTCGACTTCGACTGGAGTCTCGTTCAACAGGTAGGGCTTGTACTTCCACTGCTTCACGGCGTCGATCGCCGCTGGCGCCAGCAACGGATGCCCGCTGATCAGCTGGATATTTGCTACATTGCCTTCCTTGTCGACGATTACATTCATCAGGACCACGCCCTGAATGTGCGCATCCTTGGCCTCGGGCGGATATTGCGGAGGCACCTTGGTGATCACCAAACCCTGCTCGACGCCTGAGGACACACGCACGCGCCCGGGAACTGCGGGTTGCGGGGCAAGGCCGCCTTGCTCACCCTCTGGAATGCCGCCGGGCATATCGCCCACGACGCCTGCGACCGGCAGTTTATCGGGAAGCGTGAAGTTCACAGTCACGTTGGTTTCGACTTCGACGGGCTCTCCGTTGAGGAGATACGGCTTATACTTCCACTGCTTCACAGCCTCGATAGCAGAGGGAGCGAGGATGGGATGTCCGCTGACGAGTTGAATGCTCTCGACATCTCCGGTCTTGCTGATCTGCACTTTCAGGATGACCATGCCCTGGATCCGCGCCTGGCGCCCCAAAGGGGGATAGACGGGAGCGACTTTCTTAATGATCAGACTCTGCATGATGCTGTCAGAGGTGCGGACACGCTGAGGCGTGCTTACCTGAGCTGTGGCGGACGACGCGAAACAAATCAGGAGAAAAAGCGGTACCACCAGATGTCTTTTCATTGAGACCTCCGATCAGCATCAGGAACGTTTGGCGATTCTACACCCGGGATTACAGCGCGGACACGACTGCGAATGCTGCCGATAACTGCTTAGACAGCGCCGGCTCCCGATTTGTTCCCGGCGATCCGCTTCACGAACTTGGCGATTGCTGCGAGCGTCGCTTGCGGCTGATCGCGCTGTGGCGAGTGCCGGCAATCCGCCAGCGAAAGAATTTCCACCGGGCCGCCCGACTCGCGCGCAATAGCCCGCACCTGTGCCATGGTTCCGTACTGATCGTCGAGGCCCTGAATGGCGAGGATGGGGCAGGTGATGCGGGGAAGATATTCTTCGATATTCCAACTGCGGAAATCGGGATGGAGCCAGATGTTGTTCCATCCCCAGAACGTGCGCGCGGGGTCGCGATGATGACGAGCCAGTTTCTCGGGAAGGTTCGTGGTCTCGAAGCGGGTCTTGGCCTCGCCAATACTAGCGACGCTGAGGTCCTCGACGAATACGTGCGGAGCGAGCAACACCAACGCGCGCACTGCGTCGTTGGCACCGGCGTGAATCAGAGCGATGGACGCGCCGTCGCTGTGGCCAACGAGGATTGGCTTTTCGATGTGGAGTTGCACGAGAAGATCGGGCAGCGTGTGCAACGCCTCATCGTGCATGTAGGTGACCGTGCTGGCTTCGGTGAGTAGATCGGAGTTGCCGGAGCCGTAGCGCGAATATACGGTGACGGGGCATCCCGTGGTGGTAGCGACGCGCGCCGGGAAGTCTTTCCAGTGCGAGACCGAGCCGAGTCCTTCATGGAGAAAAACGAGTTCCGGTGCCTGCGGGTTGACGCCGGGAGTGCGGTGCACTTCGAGACTGCGTCCCTGGACGGTGGCGTGGAAGGTGCCGCTCTGATTTCGAGCCGGGTGCTTCATACCCGAGGCTTCCGGAGGTTGCATTCCTTTTTTCTTGCGGCTCGCGCACCGGTCATTTTTCGGGTACTCCCCGCTACCTTCCTCCTGCATCGAACCTCCAAGATATCGTAAGCTATATAGAGAAACGAGGAGGATTGGTGCGCTGCGCTCGCTGTGGCAACGAGAACTCGGACGGGAACCGCTTTTGCGGCATGTGCGGAGCTACGCTGCTAGCGGCATCGACGCCTGCGGCCTCTGCCTCGGTTCAAAGCGCTGCGCCGTCTCCATCCAAGGTTCCCTCGGCGGCGCCTCCGTCTCCTGTACAGCCGCAAACTCCGCCACCTTCGCGAACGACCGCTCCAGTCTCAGACGATGCCCCCTACATCAGCGGACCATCGTTTCTGGGATTGAACGATCCCGCTCCACGAAAGCGCGCGAGTTTGAGCACCGATCCGCATGCCAGTTCGAGTGCGAGCAATCTCGACTATCTGTTGGAAGATGAGGAAGAGCCGCGGCGCGGCGGCGCGGGAAAATTCGTTCTGATTGTGCTGGCCCTGGCATTGGCTGGGGGGTTCGGATATTTGCGGTGGAAGAATCAGAAGTTCGGATGGCTGGGTGCGGGGACGAACAAGCCGTCGGCGGCGGCGCAGAATCCCGACGCGAGTGATACGAACGCGGCCACACCAGCTGCCTCAAGTGCGCCCAGCACACCGGCAACGACGCCCGCGATCCAGCCTGCACCCGATCCAACGGCAGCGACTCCAGCGGCAGCGGCCCCTGCGACCACGAACGCGGGCAGCCCGAACACCGCCAGCCCGGCCGCCAGCGCCACAGCAACCAATCCGACGACTGGAAGCACGGCGGCGAGTTCGGCGCCGACAACCGCTGACAACACTGCCGCTCCGGCGAACACCGCTCCCGCGACCGCCGGGCCCGCGGCCACGGAGCCCGCAGCGAGCGCTCCCGACACTCCGGCGGCGACAACCCCGAAAGCCACCAAGCCAGCGGATGTCCCGCCGCCCAAGCCTGCCGCCGCCATCAAGCCCGCAAAGCCATTCGATTCGGTCGCGGAAGCGCAGAAATATCTTTACGGCAAGGGCGTGCCCCAGGATTGCGAGCGCGGCATGCGGCTTCTGAAGCCGGCCGTCAATCAGTCGAATCCCAAGGCCATGATCGAAATGGGAGCACTCTACTCGGCGGGATTGTGCACGCCGCACGACCTTCCCACTGCCTATCGGTGGTTCGCCCTGGCGCTGCGGAAGGATCCCGACAATCAGGCCGTGCAGACCGACTTACAGAAGCTGTGGGGCGAAATGACGCAACCGGAGCGGCAACTGGCTATCAAGCTGAGCCATTAGGGGTTTACGAAGAAATCAAACCTGGATTGGGCCAATCCATCTGCGGCTTTGGGCACGTATCTCTAATTAAGGAAGAGACTAGAGCGTTTGTCGAGTCCTGAACGACAAGGGATATCGCCGGATCTGGCCACGGTGACGGCCATGAAATCGGGCGACCAGAGCGCCATGGCGGAGCTCTACGACCGCTATTCTTCCGTCGTGTATGCCGTCGCATTGCGCATGCTGGGCGATACGGGAGCGGCCGAGGACGTGCTGCAGGAAGTGTTTTTGCAGCTGTGGCGCAATCCGGGCGCGTTCGATGCCGCGCGCGGAAGCCTGGGAGCGTGGCTGGCGGTGATCACGCGCAATCGCGCCATCGATGCGCTGCGACGGCGGCGGCCGGAGACTGACATTGAAGATGTCATTGTGTCGGTGGCGCCCGACCTTGCCGGCGAGGCCGACCGGTCGCGGGCTGCGGAAAAAGTACGCGGCGTGCTGGGCTCGATCCCGGCTCCCCAACGCAGCGCGCTCGAGATGGCATACTTCGAAGGCATGAGCCATTCTGAAATCGCGAACAAGACGGGCGAGCCGCTGGGGACGATCAAGACCAGAATTCGCAGTGGATTGATTGCGTTGAGGAAAGCGTTTCAGGGTTGAGGGTGCGAAGTCAAAATCCCCGCCCTGTCCCTCCAAAAGACGGAGGGACAAGGACGGGGCACCCCGTACGATGAGATGAGTGGACACGAACAATTCGCCGAGGATCTCGCGCTCTACGCGTTGAACGCGCTCGAGGGTGAAGACCGCGCAAACCTCGAAAAGCATTTAGCGACGTGCAGCGCCTGCCGGCTGGAGCTCGAGCAGTTGCGCGGCGACGGGGCGCTTCTCGCGCTGTCGGTGATGGGGCCGAAGCCTCCACAGCGTGCGAGGCAGCGTCTGTTGGATGCGGTGGCGAAGGAATCAGCACAGGCTCCCACCCTTTCGCAAAAGGCGCGAAAGGATGGGCCACCCAGTGCGAGGCGCTCGTGGTGGGGCTTCTTGGGATGGGCCGCGACTGCTGCCGTCATCGTGTTCGCGGCATCGCTGTGGAAGGAAAACGCTGCTCTGAGGCAGAATGTCTCCACCTTGCGTGCCGCCTTCGGCCAGCAAACACTGGAATTGGATCAATCGCGAAGTGTCGCGAGCGCCATCACTGACCCCCAGGGGCAGCACTTCACACTGGTCGCGATGAAAACTCCGCCGCAGCCCCAAGGCAAGGCATTCTATATGCGCAATCGCAGCAGCCTGGTGTTCGTGGCGAACAACATGCCCGCCCTGCCGTCGCAGAAAGCGTACGAGTTGTGGCTGATTCCGATGCAGGGCGCGCCCATTCCGGCAGGCATGTTTAAACCTGACGCTCACGGCAGCGCAACTGTCGTCAATCCTCCATTACCGGCGGGCATGGAAGCCAAGGCCTTCGCCATCACCGTAGAGAACGAAGCCGGAGCGACCACGCCCACCATGCCGATCGTAATGATGGGAACGGGAGAGTAGTTGTCGCACGAGCGCGTGCCAAATCTCGAAATGTGCAGCACCGCATCTAACCTTCGAGATGAATCTAAGATTCCACGTCACGCAGTCCGCCACGTTCGCGCTGCTGCTTTTGTTTGCGCTCTGTCTCAGGGCTGCACCCTATCAGGCGGAAAAGCCTACCCCAGCGCCTGCGGAACACACGATGGGAACCAGACTGCACGCCTAGGGGATTCCGAATTTTGGCGAGATCACTCCCAATCTCTATCGTGGAGGGCGACCGAGCCATGAAGGGCTGGACGCGCTCAAGGACATGGGTATCAACCTCGTGGTCGACCTGCGCGGAGCCAACAAAGAGGAAGAGGCGACGGCGAAGAAGCTGGGAATGCAGTACGTTGCGATTCCGTTTCACTGCCCGTTTCCGAAGGATGAGCCGTTTGCGAAGTTTCTGCGGGTGATCCGGGAGAATCCAGCAAGGAAGGTTTTCGTGCACTGCCGACTCGGCGACGACCGGACCGGAATGGCCGTGGCGGCCTATCGCATGGCCGAGGAAGGCTGGTCAGCGGAGGAGGCGATGAAAGAGATGAAAGCGTTCGGCTTCACCGCCGTTCATCACGCCATCTGTCTAGGATTAGCGGACTACGAAGAGAGTTTCCCAGAGCGGCTGAAGACCAACCGCGCGTTCAAGGATCTGCGGCCGTACGATACATCGCCAACGCCGAAATGACGCCCTCTTCCGTGCTCACTTTCACGCGGATCGGATTCAGGCAGTACGCGCGGAATAGGCGGACCCAGCGCTCAGGAGGTAGGGATGCTTCGACTCCGCGGGAGCATGACAAGCGTCTTTAGACTTCGTCTTGCTCCTGCAGTTTGGCGATCACGCCGAAATCTTCGAGCGTGGTGGTGTCGCCCTTCACGTTACCGTTCGTGGCCAACTCCCGCAGCAGGCGCCGCATGATCTTGCCGCTGCGCGTTTTCGGCAGAGAATCCGTGAAGCGAATGTCGTCGGGCTTGGCCAGCGCTCCGATTTCTTTCGCCACCCACTTACGCAACTCTTCCTTGAGTTCGGCCGTGGGCTGTCTTCCCTGCTCGAGCGTCACGAACGCTGAGATGGCCTGGCCTTTGAGATCGTCCGGACGCCCCACGACCGCAGCCTCTGCCACGGCTTCGTGTGCGACCAGCGCGCTTTCCACTTCCATGGTGCTGAGACGGTGGCCGCTGACGTTGAGCACATCGTCGACTCTGCCCATGATCCAGAAATATCCGTCTTTATCTTTGCGCGCGCCGTCTCCGGTGAAGTACATACCGGGAATCTGCGACCAGTAGTTCTTCACATAGCGGTCGGGATCGCCGTAAACCGTGCGCAGCATGCCGGGCCACGGACGTTTGATGACGAGGAATCCGCCGGAGCCGTCGGGTACCGGCTTGCCGTCCATGCTGACGATCTCTGCCACGACGCCGGGGAACGGCTTCGTGGCCGATCCGGGCTTGGTCGCAATCGCGCCGGGGATCGGCGAGAGCATGATGTGTCCCGTCTCGGTCTGCCACCAGGTGTCGACGATGGGGCAGCGATTGCCGCCAATCGTTTCGCGATACCACATCCATGCCTCAGGATTGATGGGCTCGCCCACTGTACCGAGCAGGCGCAGGCTGCTCATGTCATGCTTCTTCGGCCATTCGTCGCCCCATTTGAGGAAGGTGCGAATCGCCGTTGGCGCCGTGTAGAAGACGTTCACTTTGTGCCGCGCGATGATCGACCAGAAGCGGTCGGGCTCCGGACAATTGGGCGCGCCTTCGTACATCAGGCTGGTGGCGCCGTTCTGCAGCGGACCGTAGACGATGTAGCTGTGCCCGGTCACCCATCCGATGTCGGCGGTGCACCAGTATGTGTCTTCATCCTTCAGATCGAAAACCCATTTGGTGGTGAGGTAGGTTCCGACGGAATATCCTCCCGTGGTGTGCACTACGCCTTTCGGTTTCCCCGTGGTTCCCGACGTATAGAGGATGTAGAGCGGATGCTCAGCATCGAGCGGCTCGGCTGGGCACACATCTGAGGCCTTGGCCATCAGCTCATGCCACCAGTGATCGCGGCCCGACTGCATATTGATCGGAGTCCCGGTGCGTTTGTAGATGACCACGTGCTTCACGCTTGGACACGACTTCAGCGCTTCTTCCACCGCCGGGAACAATTTCACTTCCGCGCCGCGCCGGTACGATCCGTCTTGCGTGATGACACAGGTCGCTTGCGAGTCGTGGATGCGGTCGACCAGCGCGTTGGAGGAGAATCCGCCGAAGACGATCGTGTGCGGCGCGCCGATGCGTGCGCAGGCCAGCATGGCCACGGGCAATTCCGGCGTCATGCCCATGTAGATGGCGACGCGGTCGCCCTTCTTTACCCCAAGCCCTTTTAGAACGTTGGCGAACTTCTGCACTTCGCGATGCAGCTGCTGGTAAGTCAGGATGCGGACTTCTCCGGGCTCGCTCTCCCAGATGATCGCAGCTTTATTCTTGCGCCAGGTGGTGACGTGCCGGTCGAGGCAGTTGTAGGAGAGGTTGATCTGGCCGCCGACAAACCATTTCGCCCATGGGCAATTCCATTCGAGAACCTTGTCCCACTTCTTGAACCAGTGCAGCTCGCTGGCGATGCGCGACCAGAATTTGTCCGGGTCGTCGACAGATTCTTTGTAGAGACGCTCGTATTCTTCGAGGCTCTTGATGTGGGCGTGCTGGCTGAACTCCGCAGGCGGATCGAACCTTCGCTGCTCGTTCAGGATGGAATCGATGTTGGGGCCCTGGGCTTGCGGAGTCTGGGTATCGACAACGGCTTTGTCGGCCATGATGAGAACCTCGACGCGGAGGAATTTTCCTCGTGCCAGAAAATGGGGCACGAGATCGCAGGAGTTTATTCTACACAGCGCGGGGCGGGATGTGATTAGGATCACAGATGAGGAAGCTGTCAGCTATCAGTCATCAGGCATCAGCTTAGACCCCAACCCGCTTCGCGCTTACTGTCGGCAGTTTCGCCTGCTGCCAGGCATCGAAGCCGCCAACCACATTGATCACGTTCTTGAAACCGGCGCGTTGCAGCAGGCTGCTGGCGATCATGCTGCGATATCCACCCTTGCAGTGAACCGCGATGGGCACCTCGTGATCCATCTCTGGCGGAGAGACTCGGAAATTGTCGAGCGGCCACCAGTTCGCGCTGTCAATGTGTCCGGCATCCCATTCGGGTTCGCGGCGCACGTCGAGAACTTGCACCGCGTGGGACTTCAACCGCGCGTCCAGTTCGCTCGCCGTCATCTGAGAAATGGTCGCGACTGGCAACCCGGCCTGCCTCCAGGCGGCAACGCCACCATCCAGATAGCCATCCAAGGCTTCGATGCCCACACGCGTGAGCCGGAGACGGGCCTCCTCCAACTGCGCCTCCGATGCCGCAATCAGCACTGGATGCGCCGACAGCCCCAGCACCGTGCCTGCCCACGAGGCAAACTGCCCGCCCAACGCTATGTTTACCGAGCCCGGCACATGCCCGGGGGCAAACTCGTCATTCGCACGCACGTCGAGGGCAATTTCCCCTGCGCTCAACATCGCCTTTAACTCCGCGGGCGCGATGGCCCGCAACGGCGGCAACTCTGACAAGGGCGCGGCACCGGTGCGGTTGATCTCGGCGTCTTTGAGGAAGTATTCCGGCCGGGCTGGAAGGTTGCTGGTCAGCTGGGCAACGAACTCTTCCCTGCTCTTGATCTGCAGCGCATAGTTGGTCAGTCGCTCGGTGCCGATCGTCGACGACCGCTCGGCCCGCATGTTTTTTCCGCAGAGCGATCCCGCGCCGTGCGCCGGATAGACCAGCACACCGTCGGGGAGTGTCAGCAACTTCGTATGCAGGCTGTCGTAGAGCAGGCTCGCCAGCTCCTTCGGCGTGTGTCTCGGAGATAGGTCGGGACGGCCCACATCGCCGATGAACAGCGTGTCTCCGGTCAGCACGGCCCAAGGCAAGGGGGATTTTTCCTGATCGGTGACGACCATGCAGATGCTCTCGGGAGTGTGGCCCGGCGTTTCCAGCACACGAATCGACGCCTGGCCGAACTTCAGCTGAAATCCGTCGGTCACCGGGACGTGGAGAAACGTCGCTCCCGCCTGAGCGCCCATATAGATAGTCGCACCCGTACGGGCCGCTAGTTCGCGGTGTCCGGAAACGAAGTCGGCGTGCAGGTGGCTCTCAAAGATGTGGCGGATCGTAAGTCCGTGATCCGCAGCCGCCTTCAGGTACAGCTCCACGTCCCGCTGCGGATCGACCACGACCGCTTCCCCTTCTGAAGCCAGCAGGTAGGAAGCGTGGGCCAGACATCCCAGATAGAACTGTTCGAAATACATGGAACCGCCCCCAACGTGCATGTCGATGCTAGGACGACATGCTAGGACAAGATGCTAGAACAAATCGGTCAGCAATGCCACGGGAGAGAAGACGAAGTTAGGCAGGCAGCGGAGTGATGAATTCCAGCCCAAAGCAGAAGCCGTTACGCGATCGAACGATGGCGGGAAGGCGCGAGGAGGTGGGCGTATCGAACTCGATCTCCAGCAAATCCCCGGGGTTCAACAGGATTCCGGCATACAACACCATGCCCCCTTCACTCATTTCCGTGCCACGGCCCTCGACTACGGTGGTCGAAAAGCCCTTGGACGTCACTACACGGACGGGCATATCGACGGGCAGGCGTGGCCAGCGGCGCGTATTTTCAGAGTTTGGCACGTTGCCTATCATCATCCTTGCCGTAAATTTCTTCAAATTACTAAGGTGAGATGAGCTTGTGTGCAAGGGTACCCGGTGAAGGGACGGCGAAACCCTGGCTGTAATTGTGCCGTGTCATCAGCGTTTCATGTCAGTCTTGTACAATTTGCCTGTGAATTGGCGTACGAGATGGTGTCTGGCTGCGGTCCTGGTGTTGTCGCTGGGCACACTCGCGCGCGCAGAGTCTGTCTCACAGCTCCAGCCCACGGGTTACGTCAACGATTTCGCCCACGTCCTTGATCCGAGTACGACCGCGCAGATCAGCGACATCTGCCGCCAGGTCGACGAAAAGGCCCACACCCAGATCGCGGTCGTGACCATTAATTCGCTGGACGGGGCTGACATCGACTCTTACGCTGTCGATCTATTCAAGAAATGGGGCATCGGCGGGAAGTCCACAGATCGTGGAGTTCTGATCCTATACGTCATCCGGGATCGCCTCGCGCGTATTGAAGTGGGTTACGGACTGGAACCGATTCTGCCGGATGGGAAGGTGGGCGGTTTTCGTCGTGAGGCTATCCCGCTGATGCAGAGCCAAGACTATAACAAAGGCCTGCTCCTGGTCACGAGCCGCATTGCGAATGTCATCGCGACGGATGCGGGAGTGCAACTCACGAACTCGCAGCCGCGCGCTCCCACGCAACGCGTGCCGCAACCCGGCGGGGGGATCTCCATCGGCGGGGTCATCATATTTATTGTCGTCGTGGTAATCATCCTCGTCACGCCGTTGCGGACCATCCTTTTCTGGCTTCTGTTTTCTCAGATTTTCGGCGGACGGGGCGGGTACGGGGGCGGTGGTGGATTTGG
>OCTA010003141.1_pt1 | contig 14710 bp, 8 predicted proteins | sample 1538991 | NCBI WGS metagenome assembly OCTA01 (sample SAMEA3539302, study PRJEB22396) | soil metagenome | biome: tundra; feature: field; material: soil | place: USA | collected 2010-05 | depth 0.15 m | reverse complement strand
TCCTCTGCTTCACTCTCCTTAACACCCCTGCGGGTTGCTCCGCACGCCAAGGCTGAACGTGCTTTCCCGCTGGCCGGGAATTTTGCGCCGGAAAGTAGCTAGCCGCTCGCAGTCCGCTTGCCAGCAGATTTGCGCTCGATGGAGCGAAGCCCATTGTTTTGCTTTCGTACACGTTATATGTAACACTGCAGCCGGATGGTGTTGCCACCGCCGTCCAACTCAAATTCACTTGGCTGGATGAAGTGGCAGTAGCGTTCAAGCTTTGCGGAGTCGATGGCGCTGCCTGACAGGACGGAGAGGCCGTACCGGGCGCTTGAATTGACGCCAGCGCTTGCTGCTTCGCCGCGCTCGCCGGCGTGCCATCGTACTGGCTGTCCAGCAAGCCATACGCGTCCTCGCCGTTCAACGCCCAATAAGTCCAACTGATGTGCGAGTTCGTGGACAGAAACGAAATCAAGCTCTGGAACCACTGTCCTTGGGAGCCCGCCGCCGAGTTGCCTATCTCGCTGGCATTGTTAGTGGTCCCAAATTCGCCAAGCCACACTGGCGCCGCTCCGTTCAAGCTCAAGTACGCCCAGAATTTAGTCCAGACCGCGCTCAGGCTGCTGTACGTGGTCGAGCTGTTGAACCAGTTCTGCCCGTATTCATGCGGTCCGTAATCATGCGCTGAATACACCAGGCGGTTGGCCACATTCAGCACCACCGGGTACGAACTTGCCCCTTCCAGGTTGCCGCCCCACCAGTCGCAATCACCGTTATAGCAATCGGTGCCTTCCACAAAAACCAGCAGATTTGGATTCGCGGCGAGCACCGCATTTCCGCCCCGCTGCGCCGCGAGACGCCAGTCGTTTGTCGTCGATCCGCAGCCCCAGCACGATCCGCCGCTCGTCGCATTATGCGGCTCGTTCCGCAGGTCCATCCCGATGACCGTCGCGTTGCCTTTATACCGGTTCGCGAGCACAACCCAGTCGTTTGTCCAGGCGGATTCCGGATAGCTGCCCGTGTACCACAGCCCGTTTCCTTCAGCGCTATTGCCCGCCTCCGAGTGGTGATTGTCGAGTATCACGCGCAACCCAATCTGTCCGGCGTAGGCGACAAGTCTATCCAGAATCTGCAGCGAGTTTAGCGCCTTCAGGTCCGCGTTAATGGCACCGCTACCGTTGTTGTAGCTGATATTCGACGGCGTAATGGGATTCTCCACCATCTGGTTCGAAAACGGAATTCGAACTGTGTTGTAGCCGTTCGAGTGAATGGCATTCAGAATCGATTTGTAATCCTGCGCCCAGAGTCCATGCACGATCTCATCGGTCGTCTCGAGTCCATACCAATTCACGCCGGAGATGCGCACGGGCTCATTATTCGAGTCCGCAATCTGATTTCCGGACGTATGCCAGTATCCGCTTGCCTGTCCATAAACGAACGGCGTGGTTAGCAGACAAATCATGGCCCATTTCGCTGCGGCGAGGCTTTTCATCGGTGCTTAAGCCTACCAGACAACTGCTCTAATCCGCTGATAAAACAATGCCTTGCGGCTGGTGGCCAGGCCGAGCAGAGCCTGGCATGGGCGGTTCTCGGTACGCACAAGATTAGGATTGAGAACCGCGAACAATCCGGGAGCGGCCACCTCCCGAGCCCTCTAAACATTGAGAGCCACATTGTTGAATTCGGGGTCTGTTGAGCAGGGCAGTCCGTCTGCTTCAGAAACAATTGTGCAACGACGTCAAGGCTGAATTGCACCCCGTTGCGAAAAAAACGGGCTTTCTCTCCTCACAAGAGTGGGCGAACAGCAAGACGACTCCGATTCTGCGCCCGAATCGAAATCGCTGTTTTGGCGCCTATAGGGGTCGTCTTTGTGGCTGAAAGCGACGTGGCCAGGTTGTGGTTTGGCTTGCAACTCCTCCGCTTCTCGGCTGGCCATCTAATTAGACCAGGACTTCTTGCCCGTCTCATAAGTCGGGAGAGAACATCCAGCCGGCTCCCACTACTTCTTCTGACTAGTCACTTTCAGGAAAGGGACGTATTCGACGCCTCGGGCATCCCTGCGCACCGGGAGTTGAGCCTGCGTAAGAAAACTCATGACGGACCAAACACCCGACGACATATTTGCTTTGTACTCGCATTTTAATCTGGATGGGGGGAACTATCGTGTTTTTCCGCAACCGGAATCAGCGGCAGCAAAGACCGCGACAGCCAAACCGGAACACCTCGCAGACGTGCCGGTTGAAAGCGAATCAAAACCGACGTTGGCCGCGGCCGGTCCGGTGCAACAAGTGGGAGTGGCCCCCGCAAGCGTCCCCGAAGCATCTTCCAACGAGAAGAAGGCCGCCGACATACTTCGCACCGGGCCAATACCCGCCAAAGCTCTGGAGAGCGAGGGCAGCCGGAGGGCGTTGCAGAACCTGTCGCGGCACGTAACACCCGCGCGCGAGGCCGGTCCAGTCATGACCGCTGCCACATTGGCCGCCGCTTCGGTCGCCATCCATGGAGCGGCCGGCGGGGTGGGAACCACCACGATTGCCGCAGCCTTAACGCGTTTGCTGGCAAAATCGGGCCGGCGCTGCGCAATCTTCAATGAAGCCGACGATTCCATCCTGCCCCTCTTCTTTGGAGCGCAGCGAATTTCAGAGGATCACCGGCGGTTTTCCGGTCTCCACTCCCTCTTCGTGCCGAGAATTCGGATCTTCAATCGGGAAATGTTTGAGCCATCGAAGCCGGCAGCGATGGATGGCTCAAGCTTCATCGAGCGCAATTTTTCCGACATTGCCGCAGAATTCGATCACGTGATCTTCGATCATCCGGCCCGCTTTGCGGAGAGCATGGGCGCGGGACTCACGATTTACGTGGCCATCCCGGACCTTAGTTCGCTGGTGGGAACGCGAAAACTGAAGCGGAGCCTGGAAACCGCCGGCGTTCCGGCCAAAGCCGTCTGCGTCTTGAACCGCTTCGATTCCGCCAGTGCCCTCCATCAGGAAGTGCTTGGCTGGTACCTCGAAAGCTTTCGGGATGTGGTCATCATCCATAACTCTCCGCTTGTACCCGAAGCGCTTGCCGAGGGAACGACCGTGATGGATTGGGCGCCCGACGCAAACGTCTCCGCCGACTTTCTCAAACTGTTCGCAACAGTAGCCCAACTCTTAAGCTGCGAATCGGAAAGGTTCACGCTATGCTCTTGAACGCCGAGGCAAAACCTCAACAGGCGCACGGAAATTTTGTCCGCAATGCGGTCATTATCCCGTTCGTCATCGGACTGATTTTTCTGATTCGTATGCCGCTCGTGTGGACGGATCAGGCCATCTTCAGCGCCATCTTAATTGCCTGCTGCATCCTGATGGGCCGCATCAGCGAATCGCGGTTCGTGACATCCACCCTGGCTATGGTCTCAATTTTTTGCACTCTGCGGTATATCGTCTGGAGATGGACTAGTTCGGTCGCGTTCCTGAACAACTCCGGCTGGAACGTCGATCTCGTCGGCCTCATCTTCGCTCTGCTCTTGCTGTGCGCCGAGACGTACTCGGTTATCATCCTGCTGCTCGGCTATTTTCAGAGTGCCCGTCCCTTGCGGCGGCGCCCGGCCCCGCTGCCCGACGACGTGAGCCTATGGCCGTCGGTGGATGTGTTTATTCCCACTTACAACGAACCGCTCGAAGTGGTCCGGCCGACGGTCCTTGCCGCCATGGGAATCGATTGGCCTCCCGACCGGATGCATGTTTATATCCTGGACGATGGCCGCCGCCCCCAATTCCAGGAATTCGCCGCCGAGTGCGGCGCGGGATATTTGACGCGCTTCGATAACGCCCACGCGAAAGCGGGCAACATCAACAGCGCGCTGAAAAACACGAAGAGCGAATACATTGCCATCTTCGATTGCGATCACATCGCCACCCGGTCGTTTCTGCAAATGACGATGGGATGGTTTGGCCTGGATAAGCGCCTGGCGATGGTTCAGACTCCTCATCACTTCTATTCGCCCGATCCTTTCGAACGCAACCTGAATGTCTTCCGCACAATCCCGAACGAAGGCGCGTTGTTCTATGGGGTTGTCCAGGATGGAAACGACCTCTGGAACGCCACCTTCTTCTGCGGTTCATGCGCCGTTATCAAACGGGAAGCCCTGGAGGAGATCGGCGGCATCGCGGTTGAAACCGTGACGGAAGATGCGCACACAGCGCTGCGCCTGCAGCGTCTGGGTTGGAACACCGCGTACATTTCAATTCCGCAGGCGGCCGGTCTCGCCACCGGCAGTTTAGCCGCGCACGTTGGCCAGCGCATTCGCTGGGCCCGCGGCATGGTGCAGATTCTTCGGACCGAAAACCCCTTGTTCGCCAGCGGGCTGACCCTTCCGCAGCGCCTCTGCTATCTCAACTGCGCCGTGCATTATCTCTACGCGATTCCACGCCTCATTTTTGTCAGCGCCCCGCTCATTTTCCTGCTCCTCGGCAAAAGCAATCTCTACGGTCTTATCTGGGAGATCCTGGCTTACGCCGCGCCTCACTTGGTTCTCTCGAACATGGTGAACTCCCGGTCTCAGGGCGACCACCGTCATTCCTTCTGGAACGAAGTGTATGAGATGGTGCTGGCGCCTTACATTCTGCTGCCCACCACCTTTGCGCTCATCAATCCGAAATGGGGCAAGTTCAATGTCACCGCCAAAGACAGCGTGGTTGAAGAGAGTTTCTTCGATTGGAAAATCGCCCGGCCTTATCTCTTCATGATCGCGTTGAACCTGATCGCCATGATCGTGGCCATTCCGCGATATTTCACGTCCGGCGATTCCTCTGGAGTGCTGATTGTCAACGTCATTTGGGCCATGCTCAACACGTTGATGCTGGGCGCCTGTGTTGCCGTCTCGTTCGAAAGCAAGCAACGCCGCTCTACCACGCGCGTTGAAGCGGCGCTTACCGCATCGCTCATGCTTGGTCCGAACGAAACGCACCATTGCCGTGTCATCGACCTCTCCGAGGGCGGCATTGCCCTGCGGTCCGACCACGTTCTCACCTGCGCTCCTGGCCAGGCGGCAAGAGTTGTCGTTCGGGTCGGCGAGGAGGAGTTCCGCTTCTCCGTCCACGCCGTGCGGACCGACGAAAACCGCATCCACCTCCGTTTCTCCGAAAAAGACATGGCGCATCAGCGGGCCATCACCAAAATCGTTTACTCGCGCGCCGATTCGTGGATCGACTGGAATAAAGACCAGAGCCGCGACCGCATCCTGAGCAGCTTGATGAATGTTTTCACCATCGGCGCAAAAGGCATTTGGATGCTGCCCGCTCTCATGATTAAGCGCGAGGCAAAGGTCCCCCTGGGAGGGCGCAATGCGGCTCTGGCGAAGGCCACCCTGCCCGGCCTTCTCTTCTTCGCGCTCCTGCTTCCGTTCTTCCAATCCCGCGCCCAGCAGGTCCCCGTGTCCGACGCGCGGGCCGCCGAAGCCTCAGTTCCGGTCGGGGCGGCGGCGGATTCGGTCGAGAAGATCGACGACACCTTTCGCGACCGGCAGAGCTTCTCGGATCTTGGACGCAAAGCGGCGCTGGTGCTGCGCGGCGATAAATCCAAAGCGGCCTTTAGCTTCGCCGTGCCAGGGACGAAGATCGTCGATTCCGCCGATCTCGCGATCCATTACCAGGCGGCCGAGGCTGGCGGGGAAAGCAGCCTTGAACTTGCCGTCATGCTAAACGATGTGGAAGTTACGAGCTTCGCTGTCCGCCGCGGCAGCGTGGCTTCGGATGTCGTCCGCGTCGCCCTGCCCGCGGATCTGCTCGTTCATGAGAATACGCTTTCTTTCGAATTACGGCGCAAGTGTTCCGCCCCCTGCCGGCAGGAAAACGAGAATGAACTCTGGCTGCGCATCGAACCCACTACCGAACTCGAGACGTCCGGCGTTGTCCTGCACCTTCCCAATCGCCTGTCGATGCTGCCGTCTCCGTTCTTCGACCCTTCCGTTCACCGCTCCATCGACGTTCCTTTAGTTTTCGAGGCACAGCCCGATTTGCCGTCGCTGAAGGCGGCTGGCGTGCTTGCCTCCTGGTATGGCAGTTTGGCCGGTTATCGCGGCAGTCACTTCACCGTATCGATAGGCCAGTTCCCCAAAGGCAACGTAATTCTGCTCGCGCAATCCGATGGCGCTTTGGCCGCCAGTCTCGGTTTAGGGGGAGCCGATCGCGAGGTCGCCGTCCGTGACAATCCTTCCGATCGATACGGCAAGGTTCTCGCGCTGGTGGCAAGGTCAACTGGCGCCCTCGAACGCTTGGCGCAGTTTGTCGCCCGCAATCGTTTTGTGGAAGACAGCGATAGTCTCTCGCTAGACGCCGGGCGCTTGGCCGATCCGCCTGCGTCCGCCCGCGCGCCTCTGTGGCTTGAAACCGGCCAGCCGCTGCGCATCGCCGGAGATCTGAGCGCCAATCTGCTGCATGACAAGATTGGCTCTCCGACCAGCCTCTATTTCCGCATAGCGCCCGATCTCGACTACGGAACGAACATCACCGTTCCGCTTCGCCTCGCTTTTCGCTTGACTGGCCTGAGCGGAGACGACCACGTTTGGGCGGCGATCCGGCTGAACAAGACTTTTGTGACTAAACGCCTGCTAAGCAGCGCCGATTGCGCTGGTTCTCAACTGCAGAGCTACGCCATCCCGGTATCGCTGCTTTATCCGAGCAACACGCTTAGCATCGAAATCATCGCCAACCGCTCCGACGCCATGGTCTCAGATCCCGCGGCGGTGGACCTGCAGATCCTGCCCGCGACGAATCTGGATCTACAAAACCCCACGCACCTTGTCCGCATGCCCCGGCTTGATCTATTCGCCGCCGCTGGCTATCCGTTCACGTCGAAGGTGGATGGGAGCGAGACCGCCATCGTCCTCCCTGACTACCCGACAGCGGCCCAGGTCGGCTTGTTCTTGGACGCCATAAGCTTCCTGAGCGCTCAGACCGGAGTGGGCGCTGCAAATTTCGAGCTGCTGAATGCCAAGGATCTTGGAAGAAATCGCGAGCGCAATTTCCTGGTAATCGCCAGCAGCAACGACGAAAGCATTTTTAGGCGCTTTGAAGGCGCCATGGTCGTCATTCCCATGGACGGCAAGTTTGAGCTTGGAGAAAGCTCTCTGCCTTGGCGGGAATGGCTCTCCCGCGCTTGGGTAGGAAGAAAAGAAGAAACGCAGAGCCTCTCGGCCTTGCTGGGACGGGAAGGTGGACCGGCGTTTCTGCTCGAACAATTCGCCAGCCCGTTTCGGAGCGATCGATCGGTGGTTGTGCTTGCCACTCGCTCCGAAACGGACGACCAGCCCTACTTCGACCAACTGGCGGATGCCTCGCGTGAAGGATCGATCAGCGGCGGCCTTACGCTTGCGGCCGATGGGCGATTCACCTCGTTCCGGCTCAATCCGCTTTCCTACGCCTTGGGCAGCGAAGTCTCCTTGGCCGCCGTCTATGGCTGGCTTCGTTTCCATCTCTGGATTCTTCCCCTGCTTCTGATTGGGGCCGCGATGATTGTTGCCCGCTGGTGGGAACTGCTTTTGGAGCGGCAAGCGGAACGCAGACTTCAGGCAATGGCTTGAAGCCCAAGTCTCACCGTCCTCACGAGATAACTTCTATGAAACCTATTACCCTTCTTGCACACTCTTTGCGCGTTGCTGTCGCGTTTGCACTGTTGACTACTCAGGTTCTTCCCGCCGAAGATCTACGCCCGCGCGCGACAGTTTTGGACATGCTGATCCAGAAAGCTCGTTCCCTTGAAGCCCGTGATCGCGACGATCTGGCGGCGCAGGTGTGGCAGCAGGTTTTGGTCACGAATCCCAACCAGCCCGACGCTCTGGCCGGTCTTGCCCGGTGGGCGAAACACAGCGGGAAAAGCGAAGAGGCTAACGCTTATCTCAGCCGTTTGCGCAGAGCCTCGCCCGATGCCCCGGCGCTAAACCAGTTGGAGCCCGTCGATTCGACGCACAAATCGAGTGGCAGGCTGGATGAGGCCGGCAAGCTGGCGGCCAACGGCCACTTTGATGAGGCTATGCGGATCTATCGCGAAGTGTTCGGCACCACGCCTCCCGCTGGTGGCTGGACCTTCACCTACTATGAGACGCTGGCGAATACTGCGGGCGGATTTGAACCGGCGGTAGCGGCGTTGAAGAAGCTGGCCGCAACCTATCCCGATGTTCCCGCCTATCAAGCCGCCGCCGGGAAGCTGATGACTTATCGGCCTGCCAGCCGCCAAGCCGGTATTGCGCTGCTGTCCTCCGTTTCCGGCTCTACCAGCGCAGCCTCCAAGGCGCGTGAAGCGTGGCGGCAGGCCCTAATTTGGGAGAAAGCGAATCCCGCCTACGCGCCCGCTCTGCAAGCGTACCTCAGCCGCTACAACGATCCCGAACTGCAGACCGCAAGCGCGGCGATGCGAACTCAGACTGCCAGAATGGAGCCGCAGGGTTCGGACTCGCGCGAAGAGCAACTCGGTTATCGCGCGCTGAAGAATGGAAATATGGCAGAAGCGGAACGCCAGTTCAGCGCTGCTCTCGCCAAAGACGACGAGAGCGGACGCGCACACGCCGGTCTCGGCTTCGTGCGGCTGAAAGCCGGCGATTTCGACAAGGCAGTGGAACAATTCGAGGCGGCCCACAAAGCCTCTCCCACCGACACCGCGGTCCGCAACTCGCTCGATTCCGCCAGATTCTGGAAAGCAATGCGGCTCGGCGCAAAGTCCACCGACGAGGGCGACTGGACGGAAGCCGTCGTTCATTATCAGGCGGCCATCGCTCTTCGTCCAAACGATGAGGATGCGCTGCGCGGGTTGGGCGGTTCCTTGCTCGCCGCCGGGCTTCCTATAAAGGCGATTCCTTATCTGTCGAAAGCAGTCCGGCGGAAAACTCTGGATGAAACTTCCTGGTGCGCCTTGGTGCAGGCCAAACTGAGCGTCGCGGGCGGCAAAGCCGCTTTGGCCGTCATTCAGTCGGTGCCCGAGGCGTTCGCCGCTACTCTGGACCACAACCTCCAATGGAAAGCCTTAGAGGCGTCGGCTTACGCGGACGGGGTGGATAACGAAAAGGCTCTGGAAATCTATCGTGAACTCATGGCCGGAGAACACACCAATCTAACGGCCGCGCAACAGTTGGAACTCGCCAGCCTGGCGCTCCATTTCCATGAACCAGCCCAGGCCCTCCCCTTCGCGGAAAAAGCGCTGGAAACGACTGGGGAGAAGACTGGCCCGTGGGAGGTTTTGCTGGCTGCCCTGGTAGGCTCTGGAAGGCCGCAGGAAGCTGAGCGGGTCTACGCCCGCATGCCGGCGAAAGCCCAGAAGATTGCCGCGACGCATCCGGCGTTCCTCGAAACCCAGGCTTCTCTGAAAGAGGCGACCGGTGATCTGGACGGCGCCGAGGCGCTTCTTGAGAAGTCACTCGCAATGGCTGGCACCGTTGCCAGCGAGCCGGATCGAACTTCCGCCAAACTCCATCTCGCTCAATTGCTCGCGAAACTCGGGCGCGGAAGCGAAGCCGAGGCAATGGTAACTGGCGTCGCCGAGACTCGCCCGGACGACGTGGACACTTGGCGGACGCGCCTGCTAATTCTGCAAACGCTAGGCCTTCAGAACGAGATTGTCACCGCCGCCGCGCGAATGCCGCAATCCGTTGCGGTCCGATTGGCCAGCGAAGGGGACATGGTAACCCTGCTGGCGCGCACCCATGCCGCCGGGGGCGACAACGAAGGTGGCGTGAAATTGCTTGAGGCTTATATAGCACGCAATTCGTCCGACCCCGCGGACAGCCTGCCCCAGCGCATTCAACTCGCTTGGCTTCTGTTGAACTCGCCCAGCGGAAGCGGACGCCTCTACCCAGTTCTCGATGGCTTAAACGCGCGTACAGATCTGAATGTCGATCAGCGGAAGGAAGTGACGAGCCTCTGGACCACGTGGATCCTGCGCTCTGCCGAAACCGCCCGCCGAAGCGGGAATGAGGAGCGCGCGGTTGGCCTACTGGAGCAAGGCTCCAACATGTTTCCGGGCAATGCTGATTTGCTGCGCGGGCTGGCCGGTAATCTGCTCGCTGCCGGCAAAACAAAACGCGCGTTCAACGTTTACTCTAATTGGGGTCTCGCGGACGCGCAGGCCGACGATTATGCGGGAGCGATAGGCGCTGCCTTGGCGGAACACAATGCCCAGTATGCCGATGCCTGGATTAACAGCGGTCTGGCACAGTGGCCCAATAATCCTAAACTCCTCGAGCTTGCTGGCGAGCGTGCGCAAGCCAGCGGCGATCTTAAGCGAGCGGAAATGTACTGGAAAGAAGCTCTGGCACAGAAGCAGTTGCAGTCGAAAAACCAAGTGATGGCGAGCGGAGAATCCGGTCAGTCCTTGAAAACGCTGCTCGTCGGGACCGATTCGTCACGGAGAGAATCATCGCAGGGACTAGACGGCAACTCGAATGGGCGGAATGTATTCGCATCACCATCCGATCGGTCGGCGCCGGAAGTGCACCTGTCGAGTTTCCAAGGCAGCAATGGACAGCCGCGCGAAGATTTCGTCGGCGGGAATGCGCTATTCGGGGGAACGGTCGGCGGCCGCCTTGAGACTCAAGGCGCGCCCGGCTCCAACTATCTCGTTAATTCCCTATTGGCTGCGCCAGCCGAGGGCGATTCGCTCGAAGACAAGATTGCCGGTCTCGAAAGCCGCAACACTCCTTACCTGGACTCTCGCATGTCCGTGTGGAGCCGCGGTGGTGAATCTGGCTTCAGCCGTCTGGTTATCGAACAGGCGCAGTTTGAAGCAAGTACCACGCTCGGCAATTCCCTTCGCGCTTCGTTGTTGCTCGAACCCACTTACCTAGCGGGCGGCACGGCAAGCGGTACTGGCGATTCGCTCTTCGGCACGCAAACCTCTCCGGCGTCGTTCGGTTCCCAGAATGCCAGCGGTATCGGGGCAGAGGCTCAACTGTCCTCGCAATCTTTCGGCATGCGCGTTGGCACCAGCCCGCAAGGGTTTCTTACTCACAACTGGATCGGCGGCCTACGAGTTCAGCCGAAGCACGGCCCCATCACCATCATCCTGGAACGCGACAGCGTCAAAGACACCATCCTGTCCTACGCGGGCGCACGCGACCCACAATCCGGTCAAATCTGGGGCGGCGTGATGGCGAACTCCGCATCCGTTCAGGGACGCTGGGGCAACGGCGTTTCCGGCATCTATGTGAGCGGCGGCTACCAGACTCTGGAGGGCCGCAACGTGGTCCGCAATACCGGGGTGAACGGCAATTTCGGAACTTGGTGGAAGGTGGCGGTTCTCCCCACGGGAAATTTGACGGTCGGAATGAACTTCTCCGCCATGCATTATGAGAACAATCTACGCTACTTCACCCTTGGCGAGGGTGGATACTTCAGTCCGCAACAATACTTCCTGTTCAACGTGCCTGTGCGCTGGACCGGAAGCTATGGCCACCGCCTCCAATACACTGTCGGCGGCAGCCTGGGTCCCCAGCACTTCGTCGAAGATGCGTCCGAATACTATGGATACCGCTACCCGGCGCTCGCCAGCACGGGCGCGAATTTCAGCTTTGATGCGCGGCTGAATTACCAATTGGCGCCACACTGGGTGTTGGGCTCGTTTGTCACCGCCAGCAACGCTCGCAACTACACTGCGGCATCTGCCGGTATCTTCGCCAAGTACACCTTCGAGGAGCGGCCGATGAGCTTCGATAACGCCCTGCCGTCCGTACCCGATTGGCGCGGACAACAGCCTTTCTTGATTTATTGATCGTTTGTTCTGCCCTGAGCCTTATCCGAAGACCGGCTAAGGCTCCGCCCCGATGGATGCAGGACCACGCGCAGTGGTACCGGTTGCGGGCGCTCATGTTTACCAAGCTGGGCCAAACACCGCACAGGTAGGTCCCTTCCCGAGGATTTCTTCCATCAATTAAGATTTTCTGCGCAAGCAAGCACTCCTTTAAGTACGCGCCAGAGATAGGAGCGGACTGCCCAGCTAAAGCGGCCGAAATTCAGATGACTAATGAACTTGCCCAAGGGACTAAAGAGCTTACCGAAGCCGAGATGAGTGAGGTTATGGAGGGTTTCGAGTGGCTGAAAGAAAAACCTAAAAAGGACAGCCTCAAGCATCGTCTGTTCTGGGTATTTTTAGGCGCCATAATTTCCTGTACGGGTATTTTCTTCGGCCTGCAAACACATGACTCTTGGGTGGTCGGTGCCGCGGTTGTAGGCTTTTTAAATGTTGTGATCAGCGAATGTTGAAATCGCGATCATGACAGACGACACACAGACATGTCCAGCTTCGATCCGCCATGCGTGAGGTCGGCCTTCACAGCCCCGCACGCATGGCAGGTCTTGCTGGACGGAAACCAGCGGTCGGTCACCGCCAGATGCCGTCTGTTCCAGACAGTTATCTTTGAGCCAAACTCCGGAAAAGCTTCAAGCAGACGCTTGGACCGACTTGCGCCATAACAGCCAAAGGGGGCGAGCGAAAAGACCGCTACCGCACGGGGCGAGATAAGAAAAATCTGACTGCTATTTCTCGGGCCTATTGCCGACAAGACGTGCATGAGTGAACTGTCGGTACTGGACAGCATGATCGTGCCATCACCGCAGTGGTTTCTGTTGGTTGTGCGATCGAGAAGCGAGCGGAGTGTAGCGGCTGCACTTCGCGCAAAGGGCTTCGAAGTGTTTCTTCCTATGCACGCTGTCAGACAGCAATGGTCAGATCGGGTCGCCTCCTATTGCGCCCCACTGTTTTCCTGTTTAGTGTTCTGCCGCTTCGCTTTGTGCGACCAGTATCAGGTTCTCAACACGCCAAATGTCTTTTCGACCCACGAGAACGCCGGCAAACGCGTGCCAGTACCGATTGAAGAGATTACACGTCTACAGAAAGTGCTGGAGTCCGACTATCCTGTTGAACTCTGTGATGTACCTACGTTAGGCGATTTAGTCCAACTTGGGGCAGACGAGATAGTGCGGGGAGTTCTGGTCGAGCGAGGTGAGGTATGCCGCGTTGCGATCTGCCTGGATTCCATTGGAAGGGCAGTCTGCATAACTGTACCGCGCGAAGTGCTCAAACCGGTATCGGATGGCGGCACTACAACATACATTCCATTCCATATGCTTGCCGAATAAATCACGCAATGCTTCATAAGCAATGCTTTGATCGACGGGCGTTGCGCTGCCCGCCGGTTCGAATTCGCTTCCTGCTCGCTCACCCCCTGGGATAGCGATCTAAGCTCTGGAGCAATTGTCGCTCCACAACGCGAGCCGTCACGTTCAGGCGCAGCAATTGCGATGTGACGGCACCGATGTCCGTCAGAGGTTCGAGGATTGGACCGACGATGCGAAAATGCTCCGTCCAACGATCCTGGCGGGGATGAAATAATCGCACCAGCTCGCCGGTTCCGGATGAAGGGAGGCGATATCGCTTCCTTTGTACCGATTGCACAGGTAACAAGCAAAGGCTAAATTCTCGGGGTTGCCCTCCCCGCCATGTTTTCGGCTGATCACATGGTCGATTTCGTGCGGCAGTCCCGCATCCGCTGGCTCGAGCAAGCAATACTCGCACCGGCCGAAGGCGCGCGACTCGACCAGCTTGCGTATGGCCTCGGGCCAATTCACTGCTGGGCGGCGAGGATCTGGCGGGCGCGAGCTTTGGCCATACGGAGGATGTGCTCCAATTCGGTGAAATGCTCCAACTCGGATTCCTGCTCAGGAGTCAGCCGATCTTGCTTTGCTAAATCGAGCAGTTCCAGTGCGCGTTGTTGCGCGGACGGAGAGGGTTGGAAGTCCACCACCGCCTGCGGCGTGGTGCCGGAGGCGAAGAAGTCCACGATTTCCAGATAAACGGGATTGCTCGCCATCGGCCACTCCTTTACTTTATGATTATGATCCAACCAGGCGTGTCGGTCTGTTCAGAGCGGAAGGAATTTGCTGGAACTCTCCTTAGGCCGCGCATGCAGATATCTTCCGGTGGTCGTAATACTGGCGTGTCCGAGCGTGGCCTGCACCAAATGAATGGGCGCGCCCCGGTCCAGGGCATGGGAGGCATGGGCATGCCGCAGCCAGTGCGGCGACACAGGCAGCTCCAGACCGGCGCGCTCGGCTGCCCTTCTCACAATCCGCCAGATCGCCGATTCGGTGAGCGCGTGTCCCTTCTTCCGCGACCGAAAGACCGGATCTTCGGACTGGGCCTCCCCCTGCAGTTTCCGCAACTGCTTCCAGACCGAATCCGGCAACTGAATGGAGCGGGTTTTCCCGCCCTTGCCAAATACCGTGATCTGCCCACCTTCGCCGGTGGCCTGCAGATCCTTCCAGCGCAGCCCGGCCAATTCCCCTCTCCGGACGCCCGACGCATATAAGAGGATCAGCAGCGCCCGGTTCCGTTCGTCCGGCTCGAGGCTCAACACCCGGTGCAAATCCGCTTCGGGCAGGATCCGTTCCGCCAGTGTCAGTTTTCACAATTCATGCGACTGGCCCGACCTGAGATCAATCGCTTACAGACCTCGCCCCGTCACAATTGTTGCGACTGTTACCCAGAATTGCTGCGAACAGATAGCGGATTGTCGCGAAAATCTCACCTTCCCGGATGGCATTCTGGCTTCTCCCGGAGCCTTCGGCCCGCCTCGCACGCGGAAGCGCCGTCACCCGAAACGGCTTCGTCGCGCCTCAAAGGCCGATCCCCTCCGCCGCGTTTTCCCGAAACAGGTTGCCGTCCCGGATATAGCGCCGGACGGTGGACAGGCTGCGATGTC
>OCTA010003139.1_pt1 | contig 14711 bp, 13 predicted proteins | sample 1538991 | NCBI WGS metagenome assembly OCTA01 (sample SAMEA3539302, study PRJEB22396) | soil metagenome | biome: tundra; feature: field; material: soil | place: USA | collected 2010-05 | depth 0.15 m | reverse complement strand
AAGGCATGGTGCTGCACTATGGAACATTCAACGGCCATCGGCTCACGATGCGGGTAATCGCGGCTAACCTTGACCTGCTGGCAGCGAACGAAGGCGCAGTCTACAAGCAGATTTATTCGGTCGGAGACGCCGCCATTGCGGGGCTACGCGACATTTTTCGGCGCAGGAAGATTGCGGCGATCGTGCAGGGCTTCGGCCCGATGTTCCAGATCTATTTCACGGGCCGCGACGCCATTAATGATTATCGCGACTATTGCCAATATGCCGAAACGGCGAAGTACTCGCGGTTTATCCACGGGCTGCTCGATCGCGGAATCTACATGACACCTTCGAACGGCCTGCACTGGATCATCTCGACCGCGCATACGATGAAAGACGTGGAGGCCCTGCTCTCGGCTGCCGATGAAGTTTGCGCGGAGATGCCATGAACGTCGTGTTCCTCGGGGGCGGACGGATCACGTCGGCGATGCTGGCGGGTTTACGGCTGGCGAAGACGAAACATCATTTGGTGGTACACGATCGCAACCCGGGCAAGCTGCGCCAGTTGAAAAAAACCTACATAATCGCAGTGGAGCACGATCTGAAGAGCGCAGTTCGGCGAGCGGACTTGCTGTTGATTGCCGTACGGCCAGATTCAGTTGACGATCTTCTGCACGCGATTGCCCAAGTCAATCGGCCATTGCTCGCGGTCAGCCTGGCGGCGGGGGTTCCATTGCGAGTGTTAAAGAGGGCGTTGGGGGCTCCAGTGCGATGGGCCCGTGCCATGCCAAGTCCGGTGTGCCGCAGCGGGCGCGGCCTGACGGCGGTTACGTTTCCGCGAACGTTGCCCAAGGCGGATCGCAAACGCGTCCACGCTCTGTTTGCCAGTCTTGGTCGGGTCGTCGAGATCCCGGAAAATAAGTTCGATGCGTTTACCGTCATCTACTCCTGCAGCCACGGCTATCACGCGCTGGCTGCGCTGGCAAAATCTGCGCAAGAAGCCGGCCTTGATCGAAAAACCGCGCTGCTAGCGAGCGCGCATGCGCTGGCGGACGGCATTGTGGCGTGGCGCCAAGGTAGATTGCCGCTTGAGTCGTTGTTTGAGGAGGCAGCCACACCCGGTGGAATCGCCGCCACTGCCGCGGCCGGAATGGACGCGGCGGGATACCGGGCCGCAGTCCGCAAAGGCGTGGCCGCGGGCCTGCAAAAGGCGCGTGCCAACGCTCGCGTATAATTTCGGGAACTGATAACCATCTTCTTGCGTATTCGTCTAACAACATGCTGTGCGATCGCTGTCTTCACGCCAGACCAAATCCCTATTCTGGAGTTCGAATGCGCTACCTAATTTGCCTGCTCGTCGCGACCATGCTGATTCCCGCGACCATGTCTGCCGCCAATTCCCCAGCCGATCTCGAATCCCGGCGCAAAGCGCTCAACGATTTGTTGCACGAGCAGTGGGAATATACGCTGCGCACCAGCCCCATCTACGCTTCGATCCTGGGCGACAAGCGCTACAACGACCAGTTGGACGATTTCTCGCAGCACGCGATCGACGACAACCTTGAGCAGAGTCGACGCTTTCTGACACGCTTCGAGGCGATCGACACGGCCGGGTTCCCCGACCAGGAAGTTCTGAACAAGCAGTTGATGGTTCGCGATTTGAGTATGGGGTTGGAGGAGGCGCGCTTCAAGCCCTGGGAGATGCCAGTCAACCAGTTCAGCGGGATTCACATTGAAGCTCCGCAGTTGGTCAGCATTCTGTCTTTCGAGAGCGTGAAGGATTACGAAGACTACATTACTCGCCTCAAGCTTTTGCCCCGGCTCTTCGACCAGAACATCGTGCAAATGCGCAAAGGCACGGCCGATGGCCTGATGCCGCCGAAAATTCTGCTGGAACAGGTGGTAACGCAATCCAATGGCATCGCTATCACGGATGCTGAAAAGAGTCCCTTTGCGCACCCGTTTGACAAGTTTCCCGATGGCATTCCCGAAGCCGATCGCAAGCGCCTGCGCGAAGCTGGACTGGCGGCGATCCGCGGTTCCATCATTCCGGCTTACGTGAAGTTCACGGCCTTCGTTCGCGACGAGTACGCCCCCAAAGGACGCACTGAGCCCGGGGTTTGGTCGCTACCTGACGGCCCGGAACGCTATGCGTTTCGAGTGAAGGACAGCACGACTACGAATCTGACGCCCGAGGAGATCCACCAGATCGGCCTCGCACAGGTGAAGGAGATCGAAGGCCGCATGCTGGGGGTTGCCCATCAACTCGGCTATCCGGATCTGAAGAGTTTTTACGCGGCGATCAGAGAAAATCCCAAACTGCACGCGCACTCTCGCGAAGAGATCCTTGATCTTTACCGCAAGTATATCGACGCCATGTATACCAGACTTCCAGACTTGTTTGGCCGTTTGCCGAAGGGGCGACTGGAAGTAATGCCCATCGAAGAGTTCCGCGAGAAAGAAGCCTCGACGCACTACATGCAAGGCACGGCGGACGGATCGCGCAAGGCGCACGTCATGGTGAACACAGGAGACTTTGCAAAGCGGACGACGCTGGACGTTGAAACGACCGCATACCACGAGGGCGTTCCCGGTCATCACCTGCAGATTGCCATCGCCCAGGAATTGCCCGAGTTGCCACCCTACCGCCAGCAGGAAAATTACACGGCTTACACGGAGGGATGGGCGCTGTACTCGGAACGACTGGGCAAGGAGGTTGGATTCTTCCAGGATCCGTACAGCTATTACGGCCACCTGCAGGATGACATGCTGCGCGCGATCCGCCTGGTTGTCGATACTGGCTTCCACTACAAACGTTGGTCGCGGCAGCAGGTGGTGGATTTCTTCCACGAACACTCGGCCATCGATGAGCCCGAAGTGCAGAGTGAAACGGACCGCTACATGGCATGGCCGGCACAGGCGCTCGGCTACAAAATCGGGCAGTTGGAGATCCTGAAGCTGCGCCAGTACTCGAAAGATGAACTGGGCGCCAAATTCGACTTGCGCGGATTCCACGATGAGGTGCTGGGCGGCGGCGCTGTGCCGCTCGACGTTCTCTCGACGCGCGTCCATGAATGGGTGGGCCAACAAAAAGCGCAAGCGGCTGCAGGCGGAGCTATCAACGCCAAGTAGACGGCAACTAACTCGCGGTTCTGCGCGAGCTATAATCGGCAGCAATGCGCCGGTTTTTTCGCATGCTGCTTCTGACTCTCGTGCTGATAACGGTGGCGCTCATTTCGGCGCTGACGGCCATGCGGCTGGCCATCCACGGGCGCGAAGTCACGATCCCTAAATTGGTGGGCATGAGTCCGTCCGAGGCGGAACGCGTAGGCGCCGCTTCCGGCCTGCTGGTCGTGGTCGAGCGCGAGTTCTACAGCGCAGACGTTCCCGAGGGAAAGATCATGACGCAGATGCCCGCGCCGGGCGCGAAAGTGCGGCGGGGATGGTCGATCCGCGTCGCGCAGAGTCTCGGTCTGCAGCGGGTGGCAATTCCCGACGTCACCGGAGAAAGCGAGCGCGCCGCGGAATTGAACATACGCCGCCGCGGCCTTGCTCTGGGTTCGGTCGCGCAAGTGAGCCTTCCCGATGCGCCGGAGGACCGGGTTATATCGCAGAGTCCACCCGCAAATGCGATCGGGATCGCCGCGCCGAAGATCAATCTGCTCGTCAGCGCCGGTGCCGAGCCCGCAAACTACGTGATGCCGAACCTTACGGGACAACCACTCGGAAGCGCGACGCTGACTTTGCAGGATGCGGGTATGCGCGTCGGCAAAGTCAGTATGGTTCCGGCATCCGCGCCGGGCGACGCGCAAGCCGCGCCCGTTACGCCATCTGAGCCGAACTCGGCGAGCATGATTGTGACGCAAACTCCGCCGCCTGGGCAGAAAGTCGTGGCCGGCACGGCGGTAAATTTCGAAGTGCGCTAACGAGGGGTTGAGCTAACAGCGCGCTGTGCTACTTCTTCTTTTCAATGAGGCTGGCGAAGAAGCCGTCGCAAGGATGGATTCCGGGAAGCGTGCGCAGATTCGGTCCGCTAAGAAATGATCCGATATCTGTCACGCACAACTCGCCGGACTGCCGCAGGTGTTCCAGTTCTGTCCGGCAATCGACGATCGAGAGATCGGACGCGCCACCAAGCGCGGCTTCCACCACTTCTTCATTCTCCTCGCGCTCCAGCGAACACGTGGAATAAACGAGCCGCCCGCCCTTCGCCAGTTGCCCGAGCGCCGACTTCAGGATGGCAATCTGCCGCGCTTGCAGATTGTTCAGATCGCCGGTTGTGAGGCGCCACTTGATCTCGGGATTGCGGGCTAGAGTGCCGGTCCCCGAACAAGGAACGTCGGCCAGGATGCGGTCGAAGGCCATCGAAAAGGGCAACTGGCGGGCATCGGCGCCAACGACGAGGACGTTTGGCTGCCGGACCAGGCTGCGCAGCAGACGCGCGCGGTGGGGATGCAGCTCCGACGCAAAGACAGTGGCGTGCGGGTTGCGCGCGGCAAGTAACGCAGTCTTGCCGCCGGGAGCGGCACAGCAATCGAGAACTGTATCTCCGCGACCCACCAGCAGCGCTACAAGTTGCGAAGCTTCGTCCTGAATCGAGATGCGACCCTGCCGGTAAGCGCTGGTTCGCGTTACATCGCCCGCAAGAACCGTTCGAGCGGCTGCCAGCAGTCGGCCGGGCGCGAGTTCAATACCCGCGCCGGCCAGCTCATCCATTGATTGAAAATCAGGTGATTGAAACTCGGATTGACCATCGTAAATATGAATGGCCGGCCTCGGCGCATGTTGATCGTGCGCGCAGATCTGGCGGGCCGGTTCGAGTCCATAGCGCTCGGCCCAGCGCGCCACCAGCCACTCAGGATGAGCGGCATTCTGCGCCAGCGTGCGCGAGTCTGCGGAACTGTGGATCGTGGCAAAAATGTCTTCGATTGCGGTGCTGCCTTCCCCAGTCCCTTGGGCAGGAGCTTTGGCAAGTTTGCGGAGGATTGCGTTGACAAACGCTGCCGCCGAAGCCTTTCTTGCCGCTTTGACAAGTTCCACACTTTCGAAGATGGCCGCGCGCGCCGGGACTCGAGAAAGAAATTGCAGTTGATATATCCCGAGACGCAACGCGGCGAGAACCTCGTCGTCAAGTCGCTGCAGTTTCTGGGATGAAACAGCGGCCAGACGCTCATCGAGCAAAGATCGCCAGCGCAGGACACCCAGGACCAATTCGGTCGCAAGCCCGTGATCCGCGGCGGAGAGTTTGGCGAAGCGGGCAGAATGGAGCAGTTCGCTGGCGTAGGATTGTTCGCGCTCAACCTTTAGAAGTATTTCGATCGCCGCGGCGCGAGCAGGAGAGACGGCCATCGCAGACTATTGTCCCACGGCTATTCTTTTGCGGCTATCCTCGCCGCTATTCCCCCAAACGATTGCCGGTTTGGGGCCGGTAGCCGTTGATGAATTCCTGCGCGGTCATGCGGCGCTTGCCCTCGATTTGAACTTCGACCAGATCGAGCGCTGTGCCCTGACCACATCCGACCAGCAAATGGGCAGCCTCCACGGCGATGGTCCCAGGCATTAACTCGCCCGGACGCTGCACTGGTTCAGCGCGGTGCACTTGCAGCGTCTTTGTCTTGAACGTCGTAAACGCCCCGGGCCAGGGCTGGAAGCCGCGCATGCGATTGAACAAGTCGCTGGCGGGGCGAGAGAAGTCCATGCGGCCATCTTCTTTTTTCAGGATCGGTGCCAGCGTGGCGCGCGAATGACCCTGCGGAGTGGGTTGTATTTGCCCACCTTCAAGCGCGCGCAGAGTTTCCACCATGAGTTCCGCGCCGACGGACGCGAGCCTGGGAGCAAGCGTCTCCGCAGTGTCCTCCCGCAAGATCGGTATTTCGCGCTGCAAAAGTATGTCGCCTGTGTCGAGTCCGGCGTCGATGCGCATGGTAGTCACGCCGGTAACGGATTCCCCGTTGGCGATTGCCCACTGGATCGGCGCGGCGCCACGATATTTGGGCAGTAACGACGCATGCAAATTCAAATTCCCGAAGCGCGGAAGATCGATCATCCACTGCGGAATGATGCGGCCATACCCGACTACGATGATCGCGTCCGGCTGCAGGGCTGCAAGTTGCGCGCGGAATTCGTCGTTCGTCTTGATCGTGGCAGGCTGCGCGATCGGGATGCCGAGCCGCACCGCAGCTTCTTTCACCGGCGAGGCGACCAACTCCATGCCGCGCCCGCGAGGGCGATCTGGCTGCGTCACAACCAGGGGCACGGAATGACCAGCCGCAACCAGCCTTTCCAGGGTCGGGACCGCGAAGCGAGGCGTGCCGCAGAAAGTCAGGTTCATAAATCTGCGCCCTTATTAGACTTTGTCATCAACGGCCGGCGCAGCGACAACTCCTCATGAATTGTCATCCCGAGCGAAGCGAGGGATCTGTAGTTCTCCGCAAAATGCAGATCGGTTGCTCTGACCCAGATCCATTTTCCGCCACCAGGGATGGGCTACCACTCGCCCGCCTTCACCAGTTTTTTGATCTTGCGTTTGATGAGGTCACGCTTCAGCGCGCTGATGTGGGAGATATAGAGTTTTCCATTCAAATGATCTGTCTCATGCAGCAAGGCGCGCGCCAGCAGGTCTTCTCCCGTGTGCTCGAAAAACCTGCCGTGGACATCCTGCGCGCGCACGGTTACGGTCTTGGCGCGCGAGACATCCTCGCGAAAGTCCGGGATGCTCAGGCAGCCTTCGCTTCCACGCTGCCGTCCTTCTTTACCGACAATCTCGGGGTTAATCAGGACAAGCTTTGCGCCCGGGTCTTCCTTGAAAGTCACATCCACAACGGCGATTCGTTTCGAAATGCCAATTTGCGGCGCAGCCAAACCGACGCCGCGAGCGGCATACATGGACTCGAACATATCTTCGATGAGTTTCTTGATCTCGTCATCGAAGCTGGTCACTGTGGCCGCGGATTTCTCCAGAACGGGGTCGCCGAATTTCACAATTGGATAAATCATCTTGATTTGCTTCAGTAGTTTTTCAGGTGTTCCAGATAACCCTGGAAATTTCGAATTGTTTCTTTCAGCGAGTCGCCGCCGAACTTCTCAAGCGCGCAGCGTGCCAACGTCAGAGCAACCATGGCCTCGCCCGCTACCCCGGCCGCCGGCACCACGCAAACATCGGAGCGTTCGTATGCCGCCTTCACTGGCTCGCGCGTCTCGAAATCTACCGATTGCAACGGACGCCGCAGTGTGGAGATCGGCTTCAGATAGCCGCGAACGCGAATCTCCTGCCCATTGGAAACGCCGCCTTCCAGGCCACCGGCATTGTTGCGCGTGCGCGTGAAACCGGCAAAATCGACGCCACGCTGATATCCAATTTCGTCATGCACCGCCGACCCCGGTGAATGCGCCGCCTGAATTCCGCTTCCAATCTCGACTGCTTTCACGGCCTGCAACGACATGACTGCCGCGGCCAGCAGCCCGTCGAGCCGCTCATCCCATTGCACGTAGCTGCCGAGGCCGGGTGGAACATTGCGCGCAACGACCTCGAACACGCCGCCCACCGAATCGCCTGTTCGCAGAACCTTGTCGACCTCTTCCTTCATGCGCTGCTCGGCGTCCGAGTCGGCACAGGAAAGCAGGATCTCGTCCTTGCGTGACAGTGGCTCGATCTGGTCCCATCCCACTTCACGGTCGGCAATCGAAACCGCGCCGACGGCAATCACGTGACTTAGAACTTCCACGCCCAGCTCACGCAAAAACAGCTTGGCGAGCGCGCCGATGGCAACCCGCGCCGCTGACTCGCGCGCCGAAGCGCGTTCCAGAACATAGCGTGCTTCGGGGAAATCGTACTTCAAAGCTCCGGCAAGATCGGCATGGCCCGGTCTCGGCGATGCAACACGCTTGTGTTTTTCCGGGTCGCCCGTCTCAACCGGCAGAGACTCTTTCCAATTCTGCCAGTCTCGATTGGCCAGCAACACGGCAATCGGCGAGCCGATCGTTTTGCCATGATGGACGCCCGAGAGGAAGTGCGCCCGGTCGGTTTCGATCTTCATGCGTCCGCCACGCCCGTAACCCTGCTGGCGTCGCCAGAGTTCGCGATCCACAAATGCCTGGTCCACTACCAGCCCGGCGGGCAGCCCGGAAAGGAAGGCAACCAGGGCTTCGCCGTGCGATTCTCCGGACGTGAAGTAGCGCAGCATGTAAAACAGGCAATTGTAAATGAAGCCGAAGGGATCGGCTCTTTATGATTTTCAAGGCGTATGCCCGGATAATGCGGATACAATAGGTGAAGCTAGCTTGCAGGCCGGCCGGGCCAAATGCCAGATCCAGCGCGCACTTCGTCAAGAGACGCGAGGCATTTTGCGGTGTTAACCACGAAGACAGGACCCTTTCATCCCGAAAGCACGAAGCGCGTTCGTTGCGTGATCTCCGATGACAACGAACTGGTGCGCTATGGCGTGCGTCGACTGCTGGAGGACACTTTCGATTTTGTAGTGGTGGCGGAAGGAGCCGACGCGGCGGAGGCTCTGAAATTCACCCTGGAGCACCGTCCCGACCTGGTGTTGCTCGAGATCGGCATGCCCGGCATGTCGTCGTTCGAAGCTGTACGCCTTATCAAGGAGCACTGCCCCGATTCGCGCGTCGTGTATCTGACTACGCACGAGGACAAGGAGTATGTGCAGCAGGCGATGCGCTCGGGCGCGAGCGGCTACCTGCTGAAAGATACTCCCACCCTTACTCTGTTGCGGGCGCTGCGGGAAGTCAGCCGGGGCGAACGCGTCTGGAGCCCGCGGATTCGTGCACAATTGAAACAGGATGCGGTCCGTCGCCTTGGCGTGGCGCAGGTGCCGCTCCGAAGAGCCACTCTCACGGCGCGGGAGCGAGAAGTGATGCGGTTGCTCGCCGAAGGACGCACCGTGCGGCAGGCAGCTACCAAGCTCGGGGTCAGCGTGAAGACCGTCGAAGCGCACAAGTTCAACCTGATGCGCAAACTCGACATCCACAACAAGGCGCAACTCGTGACGGTTGCAATTCAGAAGAGGATTCTTCCCCTGCCGACCGCGATGTAGCTACCCGTTGCGCTTGAAGTCAACCCTTGGGGACTGCAAGGGCGACCAGTGTTGCCAGGTCGGGAACCACAAGATCGGGCCGGCCCACCGCGGCGCGCACCGCGCCAATTCCAGGCCGGGCAGACCTCCGGTTCACCCATACTGTCGAAATTCCCAACGATTGCGCAGGAACGACATCGTGATAAATACTTTGCGCGGCGTGCAGCAGCCGCTCCGGTGGCAGGGCTAGCGTGCGTAAGGCCAGGTCGAAGTTGTGAATGGCAGGCTTGTAGCTCCTTGCCTGCTCGGCTGTAATGACGGCATCGAATTCTACCTCGAGATGTTTGCGCGTTGCCGCAAATAGTTCGTCGTCAATGTTTGAAATCACCGCGAGTTGGAATCGCTTCTTAAGCTGGAGCAGTGCGGCGACTGTATCCGGAAAAGGCGGCCACGAAGGGACGGATTCAGGCAGGGCGCGAATCTCGTCAGGAGAGGCTTCGAAATTCAGGCGATCCCCAAACGCCCGCACCACCGACTGCAGGACCTCCCGATAGCTCTGGTACGGGCCACTTTCCGCTTCCGCCTCAAATTCCCCGTAGAGTTCAAGGATGGCAGCGTCGTCGATCTTTCGCTCATGGCGAACCAGTACCGCGCGCAGCACCGGCAGGATTCCCGACTCCCAATCAATCAGGGTGCCGTAGCAGTCGAAGCTGATGGTGGTAAATCGCGAGAAATCCATGCCGTGTTGTGGCGGGGCTCCGCCTCGCCCTAAGCCTTCTGTTCGAAGAGGTCAAGGTTGGGAGCGTCCCCATTCGGCGGCTCAGGCGGGGATGGCGGCGCGAGCGGTTCATCGGCCTCGGCCTCGGTCTTTACAGCCTCGGCTTTCTCGCCCTGCAAAAATTTTCGCGAATCGAGCAGCGGGCGTCCCAGCGATGCGTTATAGCTGGACCACGGCCCTTCGAGTCCGCTCTCTCGCTCGAAGTGGGCGCGCATCGCCTCCATCTTGGAATCCAGATCGTCCAGATAGTGCAGCATGAGCGCTTCCGGAAACATTGGCAGCTTGGGCGATCCAAAATCATATTGACCGTGATGACTGATGATCAGGTGTTCGAGAAGAGTCTTGAGCTCCGGCGGAAAATCGGGCAGTTTCGCCAGCTTCGCCTGCAACATCTCCAACTCGATGATCATGTGCCCGAGCAGTTGGCCGCGCGTCGTGTAGGAAAACGAACGCTTGTAGGTTAGCTCCTGAATCTTCCCGATATCGTGGAGAAACGCGCCGGTCAGCAATAGGTCGCGGTTGATCTGCGGATAGTTGCGGCTCAACAGATCGCAGGAGGTAAAGAGCGAAACGACATGATCGAGCAATCCGCCGATGTACGCATGATGGAGTGTCTTGGCCGCAGGCGCGTTGCGGTAGCGCTCGGCGATCTCCGGGTCGGCCATGAACGATTCCACCAGCGCCTTCAGATGTGGATTCTGGAACGTGCCAACAAAATCCGCGAGCGTTCGCCAGAGTTCGCCGATGTCCTTTGTGGCCTTGGGCAGATAGTCGGTGTAATCAATCTCAGATTCTTCCATGCGCCGAAGTTTGTGAATCGTCAATTGGAAACGATTCTTGTACTTATTGATGAGGCCTTTGATCTTGAGAAAATCGTCCTGCTCGAAGGCGGCAATGAATTCCTCGACGTTGTCCCACATTTTGGCTTCGATCTGACCGGTACGGTCGGCCAAAGTGAGCGCCAGGTAAGGCTCGCCATTCTTTTTTGGCTTCACCTGCTTCGATGCCACCACGAAGCTGGAGGTGATGATCTTGTTTTCCTGCTGGGAACAATCGCAGATGAAAAACTCTTTCATGAGCCCCCGCGAATCGATTTGCGAGCCGAGTCTAAAACACCCCGAGCTTTTTCTTCTTTTTCAAGCTCTTCGAAGCGACTTCCTTGGTAGTAGTCTCGACGGGCTTGGTTTGCTTTGCGCTTGCGCCCGTATCGACGTATCCAGCCTTGATGTCGATGAACGCCTGTTCGCGCAGCGTCGTCAAATACCCGCGTAGCGCGGGCTGCAACTTTTGCATGTATAAAGCGTCCTGGATGCGGGGCTCAATTTCTTTCAGGGTAGGAATACCCGCCATCTGGTGCTCGGTCACTTGCAGGATGACATAACCCTGCTTGGTGCGAATCACGTCCGTAACCTCACCCGCCTTCAGCGCGAAGACTTTATCTTCCAGTTCCTTTGCGAGCGTGCCGCGATTGAAGTAGCTGAGGTCGCCGCCGTCTTTCGCGGATGGTCCTTCGGAGTTCTTCTTCGCCAGATCCGTGAAGGTGCCGCCCTTATGAATCTGCTCAAGAATTTCCTGCGCCTTGGATTGCGCGGCCGCCAGCGCTGCTGCCGTTTCCGCTTCCGTCGGAGGTTCGGGTTTGCCATCCGGCCCGGCCGGTTTTGCCGGAGTTTTGGGTGCGATCAGAATCTCACTTAGGCGAACTGCTTCCTGCCGTTCCAGATCCGCGCGATGCTCGTTATAGAACTTCAGCTCGTCGTCCTTATTCATGGAGAGCTTTGAGCCCACCTCTTGCCCGATCACGCGCTGCGTAATGATCTGATTGCGCATGTTCTGCTTGAATTCCTCGTAGGAAGCGCCCTGTGCCTGCGCCGCCTTTTCGAGATCCTCCATGGACTCGAGTTTCATCTCCTTGCGCATCTCATCCAGTTTCTTGACCAGTTCCGTGTCACCGTTGATGCCCAGATCCTTGCCTTTTTGCAGCAGCAGTTGCTGGTCGATCAGATCGCGCAAAACGTCGGCCTGCTTGTCGGCAAAGGCGCGGTCGGCATTGCTGGGTTCCTGCTGCTGGACCTCCTGCTTGAGCTGGTCGCGGCTGCGAACATATTCCGAGCGGGAGATGATTTCGTTGTTGACCCGAGCGACGATCTCTTCAACGATCGTGTCCGCGGGCAATAACGTAGGAAGCAACATGGCACAGGCAATCGCCAACAGAACGGTCAGTCTGGTCTTATTCATTGAGGCTCTCTTGAAACCTGGGTCAAACGAAACCTGGGTTAAATGAACCTGGCTCAAACCCAGAGGTAGTTTTGAGGATATTTTACGCCGGAATTGGCGCCGAGACCAATCCGGGCGACAACAAGGTTGTGATCAGAGGCCCTCGTGACCGAGATGCGCTAGTGCACGGCGATCTAGTCGGCCCGCATCAGCGTCAGCGCCGTCACGTCGTTGTGTTTCGGCACCGTGTGCATGAAAGTTTGAACTTCTTCCAGGATGCGCTGGGAGAGATCTTTCGCCGAGGCCGGTCCAGCCTGCATCACGTTCTTCACGCCTGTGAGTCCAAACTCGGAGCGCTTGCTCTCCGCCTCGACCACGCCGCGAGAGACTACAGCAATTGCCCCTTTTGCTCCCATCCCGACGATGCGGGCGTCGGTGGGCGCAAGTGAGAACAGGCCAAGGGGCAGGCCGGTAGCTGGCAGCTCGACAACGCTCGATTCATCGCGCAGCAGGCCAGGCGTATGGCCCGCATTTACGTAGCACACGGTACCCAACTCTTCGTTGTAGCAGCCGGCGAACGCGGGGCAGCTTCGCACGCCCCCGGCAGCGCGCATGATCTCAAGATTCAAACGCCGCGATAGTTCGATCATAGCCTCCGGCTCATTCAGTTCCGGGGCGGAGAAAATCGCCTCGGCGGAGGAGAGAAAACATGCCTGCGCCGCCTGCAGTATCGGGCCACTGTTTTCGCGCTTGCCCGCCACGTCGAGCAATCCGAAAAGGAAACGGGTGGGACTGACTCGTACGAAGGTGTGAAAATCGCCCCCAGCCTGCGGAGAAAAATAAGCGACAGCCATGGCAGCGCCCTGCAGCGGAGGGGTATTCGTGTGAACGATCTGTGGAGGCGCCTCCACTGCTGAGCTGAATAGCTTTGAAAGGAGCGCGTTCATGTCGGGCGAAGGTACCACAATCTGGGTGGAGGGGCAATCGGGAAGAAGTGGTGCCTGCCCCGGAAACCCTGGGTCGACGGCAAAACTCAATATTTCAGCGATTTAGGTGCATAAGGCAGTGAGACGCGCCAGAAAATGCCGCTACTGGCTGTACTTGTCGGCAAGCCAGCGGGCCATTTCGTCGCGCAGTTGCCGATAGTCGGAGTGAATGATGCCACGCAACGTCGCCTCGGTGGCCCCGCCCTGCGACAGGCGTTCGAGGATGCGCTGAATGTCGCCCATCCCATAGGTGTCGCGAATATATTCGACGGCGGCCAGAGACTCGGCGTATGCGGTACTGGCTTCCGGACCAGAGAAGTTCATGAAGCTGCCTTCCATCATGTTGTATGGAATTTCGGCTCCCGCGGCGAACAACTGGGCGAGAGGACGGCCGTTGGAGGCACTCGACTTCCCTTCCTCAAGCTGCGCGATGCCTTCATTCAACCAGGTGGGACAACGATTGTTCGACATCTGCGCGACGAAGGAGTGAGTCAATTCATGTTTGAGCACGCGCGCAAGTTCGGGAGTGATGCTGGCCATTCCGCTGACGGGAATGCGGAGCTTGCCATCGTTGATGGCGCCGCTCCAGGAGGGTGCCCGCGTCACATCGAAGAAAGCCTGCTGCGTATAGAGCGTCACCACGATGTTATTCCGCGGCGAGTAACTGAAATCGCGCACCAGGTCGTCATAGTCGGCGTCGAGCGTGGCCAGCAAATCGCGACGGAAGTTCTCGGATGTCTCCTTGCCTTCGAAGTGCAGGCTGAAGTGGCTGCTCTCACGCTGCGAAAAGTCGGACTCGGCTTTCGATTCCCTCTCGGCCCGCTCCAGGTACTTGCTCACAGTGGCGTCGGGACGCAATGCCAGCGACTTCTTCCAGGAGCGAATTGCATCGGGCGTATGATCGCCCGCGAATTGAACGAATCCCAGCATGGCAAGCGCATCGGGCGAGTCGGGAGCGGCGCGCGCGCCCCGCTCCGCATACGGCAACGCTTGCGGGGCTTGGCCAGTCTGCATGAGGGTGGCCGCGTAGTAGATCAGCAAAGTTGAATTATCGGGCTGAAAGTGCAGAGCCGACTCGTAGTAATGCCTGGCCTGCGGGAAATTTCCGTGATCTGATTCGAACTTGCCGGCGAGGAAGTATCCCATTGCCGCAAGCTCGAGATTTCCGCCTTGGTCCAGCGCGCCGAGGGCTTCCGTATCTACCTTGCCGTCGCGAATGATCTTCTCGGCCACATTGCCTTCCTGGTGGAACGTAGGAGCGGGCGGAGTGAAATCTGGAACGGCGGCGGATCCTCCCGAACCGGAAGGGGCGGGCGAGACGCCGCCCGCGTCGATTCGTTCAACGGATGATTTCGGGATCGCGTAGGTATCTTCGCCCACGTCATATTCCACCCGGTCTTTATTCTTGTCTTCGCGAACCTGGTCGGCCCAGATCGTACGCCCATTCTTCAGGTGAATGACGTCGGCGCGCGCGGAAAGCGCAGCTAGAAGCACTAGAATGGGACAACTGATTCGCATTCTTGCTGATTCTAACAACGGGGGCGGAGGCTTCGTAGGTGACCAAGGTGTTCGTTCGGTCGCGCCGGATGATTTGGCTGATGTGCCTGCTGGCCGCAACGGTCTGGGCGCAGTCGCCGCCTGCCCTCCATTGCCCGCAATCGACAGGCGAGCTTTACTCGCGGATTCGCACCGTCGGTCTGGATTCCGAGCGCATCTACCACG
>OCTA010003138.1_pt1 | contig 14715 bp, 12 predicted proteins | sample 1538991 | NCBI WGS metagenome assembly OCTA01 (sample SAMEA3539302, study PRJEB22396) | soil metagenome | biome: tundra; feature: field; material: soil | place: USA | collected 2010-05 | depth 0.15 m | reverse complement strand
CGGGATTCCCGCGCCTACGCCGAAGTGTGCCTTGCCCGTGGTAAACATTCTCGGTTCACACTGCCTAGAATACGGGGTTTCATGGCTGCATTTGGTTAGAAATTATACTATATTTAAGCAGGATTCACCTTAATCATTGTTAATCTTTCGCACCCTTAGAGGATTGATCGACGCCAAATCGGCAGTCTGGACGATAAGCCGCGCGTCTCGAAGTCCGAGGACCGGCAGGAGTTAGGACCGACAAGTCGGCTTCGGCCCGGCGATGCAGCCCCAACCGGCACCTTGCAGCAAAACGCCCAAACCGGAAGGCTGAGGCCGGTGCCTGGTAACTGTCGCGAAATCCCCTTCTGACCACCGACCGGGCTCGGCGTCCCGAACGGTCTTGCGGATCAATTAGGTCCTGCCTGGTCGCTCAGCGTTTACCGATCCCGCGGCGGATCGATTTACGGCCCGTACTCGGATACTCATCTTGAAGGTGGCGACCTGCCCTTCGAGGCTCTTCAGACCGCCTGGGTCGCTTTTTGGAAAGCAAACGCGGGGTCATTTTTCGCAAGCGCTGAGGCCCGCGCCCGGTCCAATCCACCGAAGCGCTGCTTGTGCGGCGGTTCGGTAATATTTGGGACGGTCAGGGGCGGCTCGGATGCGGTGGCCGACAGGCTGGATGATGGCTTATCGGCTTGTTCGGATCATTATCGCCCACACCGGAGCTCCCCGTGCATGAGTCAAGCCCGAACGCCAGCGGCATTAGCAATCTGCCGGCATGAACTAGCAAGACACGCAGAGGCCCTCGCCGGTGCTGAACTGCCGGGGCGGCTTACCGCGGTTGGGCGGTCTGGTCCCTCTGGGGTGTGCTGGACCATTCGTTCATCGGCCCGATCACGGGATGGAGAAAGCCACCGAGGCGCAGCACGCCGCGCTCGTGGAGGTTTTCCGCCGCTCATGACAGATGGCACGGTAAATATTCTTTCAAAAGCCAGTCATATAACTTCACGTCCCACTCGTTAGCCTCTCGGAAATACCTCTCGGCTGAAGAAGGGAGAATCGATGCGCCAGTCTTGACGCCGACGTTGAGCCTTAAGGACGTGGCTTGCTGCCACCGAAACTGGCATGCCAGCGCCTCAATGCAACGGTCAAAATACTCAACTGCTCCTGCTAGAAAGAAGCGCTCCTCGACGATATCGCATGCCATTTGGAATTCAGCTTCACCAGGCTCCGGCGCAGAACTCCCGCTAAGCATACGAACCTGGTCGTTGCTGAACTGATAGACTACGTTATCCTGCAAGATTTGGCGCAAATCGAAGTCGTAACTTTCGAGAACAGACCACATAGGAGCGGTGTGTCTAGTCTGAAATGCAAAGTACCAGCAAGATACACATCGGCTTACAGGTTCCCGCAAGAACGTGAAGTAGGTAACAGGCCGGGCTAGGAAGTTGTCGACACCAAATGGCAAATTTGCCGCGACGCATGCCAGGGTATGCTGTCTATTCTGGATTTCATCGATCACTTGATGCACGTCCTCGTCGAGGCCGTCCACTGTCTTGGCCCGACCGTCGCCCCCCATTCGACTCAGGGGTCTAGTATCGAGAAATGTCCCTGCCGGGTAGTTTTTACGTAGGATATGCCGCACAGTGGTCCCAGCGTTTTTCTCGATGTGCATGAAGTACACCAACCCTGAGGCCTCCATGGTAAGGTCGTATGCGAAACGACTCCTTTGCATCTAAGTCATCCCCAAACGAAGCCGGCATCGGCCGAGACGTTGAGTGCTTCGTAAAGTCGTCTGACTCCACCCTGCGACGTATGCTGAGGCGTTTTTACTTTTGAATCATAACCTGGCTTAATCTTGTGGAAACGCTGCTAGTTTAGCCAGCTCACCCAGGTGCATCCACCTGGAGGTGTGTCCGGCGAGCCTCAGCCACGTAAAGAAAGCAAAGGTGGGCCTTGGCGCAGGACGTGATCAAGCGGAACCTGCATCCCAAACGCTACGCTTGCCGGACGAAGAAATCCTCCGCAAAATAGAGCCAGCTCGCAATGTACTGGGCCCCGGCTTGGTGGATAGCCATTTATGGGACTGTAGCCTCGCCGTCAATTTCCTCACCGTACTCTTCTCGAAACAACCGCTTAGTGTTCTCAAAGGAGGTCACAAGTTTCTCGTGGTCAGCTTTCCCTCGCATCCCGAAGTACGGATAGTGGTGGAGGTATTTGCCGAAAACCGCCAACGTATCACGGAAGTAAGCGTGACTGTCAAGAAGATGAGCATGCCAGAAAGTATCAATGTCACGGCTTGGAGGTACCAGCTCATTTTCGTACTTCCTCTTGAGAAAAAGCCACATTTTGTACTTTTCCTCGACTTTGTCGGCAGTCTCAGCAGTCCACCCGTGACCGCCTTCCTCCCGTGGCAACATCAACTTCTGCTTCATCATCGTACAGTCGATGTAGTTTATGTACTCTCTGGCGCCCTCCAAATCAGTTATGTGTTGCACGCTTGCTACTAGCGGAACACCGCCGTCTGGCTTGCAATTGCCAGCCTCGGCAACTCTAAGTGCTCTAATTGCGTCTGCTTTTGCCATAGCCTATCCTCTCTGTTCGAACACTAATGGCCTCTACGACAGTAACTGTCACCGAGCCCGTCCTGGTCCGGCTACCTCAACCATTACTGCCTCTCGAAGCACTCGCGCGATCCGATCTGCGGCCTCTCGGGAAAGTTTAGGGTCCTTTAAATGGAAACGGGAAATCCATCAGGGTTTTGGCTCGCAGGCGACCCGGTATTAGCCATGTTCACCTCCCCAGTATAAACCCAACTGCTTCCGCCAGTGCCCTGTTTTTTTTTATCCCGAGCTCCGGAAGCCCAAAAAGGCGGCCAGTTCTGCCTTCTCCAAAGTGCGGAAGGACTCGGAAACGCTTGATTTCAAGTGGCTTCGCATACACCTCCTCCGCCTCCTCCTTCCAACTCCGTGCCTACTTTCCCGCCGCCCCCGCCCGGTCGGCAAGGGCCGATGAGCATTTTGAATTGCGCTTGCAGCATGGACTTGATGGGCGTTTCGATGGGCACATCCGGGAAAATCGAGTTTGCCTTGAAATCCACTCGACTGCTTCGCTCTTCTCACCACATCAGGAGTTGCGGCGAGGGCCGCGAGCACCTCACCAACGAGGATCGACAGGTGGATTGCGCGCTTTCCATCGAAACCGCGACACCCGCCGCTTACCGATAACCTGGTCTACCGCCCGGTTGGGAAGCAACGTGTCGCCGCTCTCTGTAGGCGCGGACTTCCTGTTCAGCGCGGGCGCCATCTCCTTGATCGCTCCGCGCGCCTTCTTCGCGACATCGGACGCGATTTCCGGAGCGACTTCGCGATCACCTCGGCCGCTGGGCCGTCTCGGCTTGCCTTCGCGATGTCGCGAGGCGTTCGGGCGTCCGCGCAGTCGTCGTAGAACGCTGCCGGGCCGTCCGCGTAGGAATATTTCCGTTGCTTGCGCCGGCGGCCGTCCGCGATGGTAATGCTCGTCAACGCTTTGCGATAACGCAGAAACGGGCGGCCATGCCCCGACCAGCTTTCCTGCCACTTGCCAACGTTTTCAAGCAAATTGTCGTGGTGTTCCTCGTCGACGATGTTGTTCATTTCGTGATCGAAGTAATACGACACCCGTTCAAGATTGAACTTCTTTGGAAAAGATAGTCGTAACAGACGGCCGGTTTGAGGCGCCGGATCGACTGCGATGCCGGAGGTAACAACAGGGTAGACCGCTAACAGAAAAAACCGCCTACACCGCTCACATTTTTCCGCCGATGTCCGAAGAGAGAAGTATGAGCTGGAAGGAGACATCGGTGGTGGAAGAGCGGTTCCGATTGATTCAGGAGTACCAAAGCGAGGAGTGGTGTATGGTCGAGGTATGCCGACGTTTCGGCATTAGCCGGTTTACAGGGTACAAGTGGTTGGACCGGTACCAGAGCGGAGGTGTCCAGGCGCTGGAAGATCGCGCGCGCGCGCCGCACGGTCATCCGAATCAGGTGCTGGACGAGGTGGAAGAGGCCATCGTGGGCGCCCGCGGCCCGCATCCGCATGGGGGGGCAGTGAAGTGGTGTGCTTGGCTGAAACGGAACGAGCCGGAGATCCAGTAGCCGGTGGCCAGCACCATCGGCGAGATTTTGCGCCGGCACGGCTTAACGGTACCGCGCAAGAAGCGGCCCCGCGCTACTCCCAACAGTCAACCGTTACGGCATGCGACCGGCGCCAATGTGGTCTGGTGTGCGGATTTCAAGGGGTGGTTTCGCTGCCATGATGGCAGCCGTTGTGACCCCTTAACGATCAGCGATGCCTATAGCCGCTTCTGGCTCCGCTGCCAGGTGGTGAAGCATTCGGACGGGTTGTACTGCAAGCCACTGTTTGAGGCCCCTTTTCGCGAGTATGGTCTGCCGGATTGCCTGCTGATAGATCATGGAGCGCCATTTGCCAGTGTGGGAGTGGGCGGGTTATCGGCATGGAGCGTATGGTGGATCAAGCTGGGGATCCGGCCGGAAAGGATTGAGCCGGGCCAGCCGGCGCAAAATGGGAGGCAGGAGCGGATGCACCGGACGCTGAAAGAAGAGACGGCACAACCGCCCCGCGCCAATCTGCGAGAGCAACAAAAGGCTTGCGACGAATTTCGGCAAGAATATAACCAAGAGCGTCCGCATGCAGCTTTAGCAGGGAAGGCGCCGGCATCCTGTTACCAAGCATCACCCCGGCCCTATCCTAGTCGCCTCGAACCGGTGGCATACCCTGCTGATTTTGTCGTACGCCAGGTAACGGAGGGAGGGCAGATCCGGTGGCACTGCGCCCGGGTCTTTGTAGGGCGCGCTTTGGGCGGAGAACTGATCGGCTTCGAGCCCATCGCCGAGGGGCAGTGGCGGGGATGGTTCAGCTTCTACGAATTAGGGGAATTCGATGAAGCCCAACTCGTCATTCGACCCTGCCCTTCATCTCGTCAGCATGCGGACCGGAAGGACCAGAAGCCACACGCTGCTTAATTGGGGATCATGCTCCCAAAGGGCGGCTGTTGGGGGCTCTGCCCCCAAACCCCCGGGATTTAGCGCGTTCGTGCCAGAATAGCTGAGTTGCTTCGCAATTGGGGGCCGCGCCCCCAAACCCCGCTGCGCCACGGCTCCGGCGAAATCGGTAGGGGAGGCGGTAAAGCCGCCTCCCTGCCATTCCGGCCTCCGAGTCGGCGCTCGGGTTGCTTCCCAGCATTGCCCTATCCTCCGCTCGGCTCAGATACCTTATCGGCACACCATGCGGTTCCGTGCGCCATCCATTCATCCCTGCGGTGACTGTCATCTCTGTGGCCGCTACAAACCGTTAGCGATCCACCCGGTCAACTTTGGTAGCGATCTGCCAGTCACTTCATCATTTGCAGCCTTCGAAGACACCGCCAGGCGCGCCGGTATAGCCTAGCGCCCGCATGCCGGTTGGGGAGCTGTAGTAAGCCCTGGAGATCCAGTCCTTCAAATTGCTGAAGTGCGCGTGGCCGCGATAGCTGACGGGCGCGTTCTCGTCCCAGGTCTCGAGCGTGTGCGGGTAGGCCATGAAGGTGACCAGTTCCGTCTGCTGCTCGGGCGTGAGATACACGAACGCCGCGCGGTTGCGCGCGAAGGATTCCCCGTCGAGCGAAGCGAGGCTTTCCAGAAAACCCCGCTGCGTTTCGTGCGTTTCGACGGCCAGCACAGCGTCGAGGAAACGGTTGACCAAAGCCGCTTTGGCGCCCGGCGTATCGGTTGCGGGGATTAGGATATCGCTGAAGACGATGAGCGTCTGGTTTTGGTGCTCGTCCAGAAACAGCGGCTGCCAGTCGGCGCGCGCCAGTTCCTTCGAGGCGTCGTAATCGGACGGAAACTCGCGCGCCGGGGCCACCACGGCGGTAGCCGCGGCGGCGGCTCCCAGGAAGGTTCGACGAAACAAATCCCGGCGATTCATTTGCGGAACTATAATACCCTTAACGATGCAAGCGGCACAAGTTCCCCAAACATACGACGCCATTGTAGTAGGCTCCGGCGCGACCGGCGGCTGGGCGGCCAAGCGGCTGGCGGAAGCCGGCTTGAAGGTTGCGCTGCTGGAGGCTGGGCGCAACATCTCGCCAAAAGAATTCACGGAGCACATGCCGGCCTACAAGCTGAAATACCGCGACATGTCGCCGGAAATCGCGCGCACGCGGCCGGTGCAGAAGCAATGCTACGCCTGCATGGAATACAACTACGACTGGTTCGTGGACGACCTGCAGAATCCGTACAGCACCCCGGCGGACAAGCCGTTCACCTGGCAGCGGCTGCGGATTGTGGGCGGCCGTACGCTGGTCTGGGGACGCCAGAGCTACCGCATGAGCGATCTGGATTTCAAGGCGGCCAGCCGCGATGGTTATGGCGAAGACTGGCCTCTTTCGTACAAGGACATGGAGCCTTACTACGAGATCGTGGAGCGCTACGTGGGCATCAGCGGCGCGGCGGAGGGGAATCCCACGCTGCCGGACAGCCACTTCCTGCCGCCCATGAAAATGACCTGCGGCGAGGTGCGGTTGCGGGAGCGCGTGCAAGCCAAGTTCGGCCGCACCGTCACCATCGGGCGCACGGCCATACTCACCGAGAATCACAATGGGCGCGCCGCGTGCCACTATTGCGGGCCTTGCGAGCGCGGCTGCGTGACGTTCTCGTATTTCAGCAGCCCGTTCACCACGGTGGCGGACGCGCTGAAGACCAAGAATTGCAAGCTAATCACGAACGCCGTGGTGCGGAGCGTCGATATGGACAGCGCCAACAACCGCGCCACTGGAGTGACCTATGTCGACCGCCTCTCGCACAAGACCTACCAGGCGCGCGCCAGGAGCGTGATTCTTTGCGCGCAGGCCCTGGAATCGACGCGCATCCTGTTGAACTCATCCACGCGCGTGTATCCCAAGGGACTTGCCAATTCGAGCGGCGTGTTGGGGCATTACCTGATGGATCACGCGGTGGGCGGGGGCGCGGCGGGCGAGTTGCCGGGCTTCGATCCCACTCCTAGTTCGCCGAGCGCGCCGCATCGCGCCAATGGGATCTATGTGATTCGCTTTCGCAATATTGCGAACGGGCCGCGGCATCCGCGCTTTATTCGCGGCTACGGATTCCAGGGCGGCGCCAGCGCCGGCTTCAACTTCGGCGCGGAGGGATTCGGCGCGAGCTACAAGAAAGCCGTGCTGGCGGGCTCGTACGGCATCGAACTGGGCGCCTTCGGCGAATCGCTGGCGCGCTTCGATAATTATTGCGAGATCGATCCGGAGATGCGGGACGCCTGGGGCATCCCCGCGCTGCGCATCCAGATGACGCACGGCGACAATGAGAAGGCCATGATGGAAGACGCCGCCTCCACCGCCGCCGAGATGCTGGAGGCCGCCGACGCCAAGAACATCAAGGTCAACGCGGATCTGGCGATGCCCGGCATGGCAATCCATGAGGCAGGCACCGCGCGCATGGGCACGGATCCGAAAAAGTCCGTCCTGGACCCCTATAACCAGGCGCACGATGTGAAGAACCTGTTCGTGATGGACGGCGCCTGCTATCCGTCGTCGGCGTGCCAGAATCCCACGCTGACATTCATGGCGCTGACGGTGAGGGCCTGCGACCATCTGATCGAGCGGTTCAGGAAGAATGAAGTGTAGTGAAGGGAAGAGGGAACGATGCGAGGGTTGTGCATTTGCGTTTTGACGGTTTGGAGCGCGGGGGCCGCCGTGCCGCCCGTGATCCCAGGCGACTCCGAGCGAGGCGCCAGGCTCTTTGAAAACCAACGCTGCGTCGAGTGCCACAGCGTGAATGGCAAGGGCGGAAAGATGGGCATGGATCTGAGCGCGCGGGTGGACCGCGGCTTCACGCCCGCTCTGCTGGCCAGCGCCATGTGGAACCATGCGCCGGTGATGTGGGCGGCCATGGAAGGGGCCGGGATGGAGCGGCCCAAGCTGAGCCCATCGGACGCCGCCGATCTGTTCGCGTACCTGTATTCGACGCGTTTCTTCGACAGGCCGGGCGACGCCGCGCGCGGCAAACAAGCGTTCACGGACAGGCACTGCGCGGAGTGCCACGGGATTACCGAGTCGCGGGCGGAAGGCGCGCCGCCGGTAGTGAAGTGGGAATCGCTGGGGCAGCCCATGGTCCTGGTGCAACAGATGTGGGACCACAGCAGCCGCATGCGGGAGGCCTTCGCGCGCAAGAAGATCGCGTGGCAGGAGCTGACGGCGCAGGATTTGAGCGATATTCTGGCCTATCTGCGCAACCTGCCGGAGACGCGGGGACTGGAGGCGCGTTTCTCGTTTACTTCGGGGGAGGGGGGGCAAGCCATCTTCGAATCCAAGGGTTGCGTGAAATGCCATGTGGGCAAGCTGGCCCTGGAGGACCGCCTGCACAATCTGGCGCTGACCGAGATCGCGGTGGACATGTGGAATCACGCGCCCAGGATGATTCAGCCGGTGCCGCAGCTTTCCGAGGACGAAATGCGCCAGTTGCTCAGTTATCTGTGGATGCGGCAGTTTGTGTATGCCAAGGGGGACGTGGCGCGCGGCAAGCAGGTGTTCGCCGCCAAACGCTGCGCGGAATGCCACGCGGGCGGAGAGCACGGCGCGCCGCCGCTGCCCGGGCAAGGCCGGGGATACTCGGAAATCACGATCGTCTCGGCGCTGTGGAAGCACGGCCCGCAGATGTTCACGCGCATGCGGCAGGCCAAGATGACATGGCCGCGGTTCAACAATCCGCAGCAGATGTCGGATCTGGTGGCCTATTTGAATTCGGTGCAGTAGGGCCGCGAAGGCACGCAAACCGCCTGCCCCACACAGCCAGTCACACGCTTCGCCAAAAATTTCATGGAGCCGGTCCGCACGCATCGAGGCCGGCTTCTCAGGGCGTCTTGCCGGGAGTCGTTGCCTGCCGTAAAGGCTGCTGTCTGGGACCGGTTACCGCTCACTAAACAACACTCCAAAAAGGAGTTAGGTTGACGCCCGCCTGCGGGCAGTCCACTTGCCGGAGGGCCCCGGCCTCCCAGTTCGCGGGCGGAAGCTCATCGCTCAGACGCCGTCGATCCCGCTCCTGCAAGTCACTCTGATATCCCCGACTGGAAAAAAGCGGCTGCTATATTGTGAGTGAAAAAGGAGCGCTTCACGTGGCACAAATTATTCCTCTTGGTTTTGTTACCGCAAGCGATACGGGTTTGACGGCGAATGTGCCGGCCCCGTCCGGACTTCCCCTGCGCTGCAACAAGGTTTTGGTACAGGCCTTCAAGACCGCGAACTCCAGCGATGCCGTCTTTGTCGGATTGAAAGGCCTGAACAAAACCACCGGCGCGGGAGTCATAGCAGTACTTCAGGCCGGCCAGTCGGTGGTGGTCGGAGACGAGCGCGATTCCAACGTGCTTGATCCCACCGCGCTCGCTGTGGATAGCGTGTCGGGCGCCGCGGTGATAACGGGCATGCTCTACCAACGGTAGTCCGGCTGGTTAGGAATCAGGGAGGCTAACTGCAATATGAGAAGCATCGCTTTGTCAGTACTGGTGTGCGCGCTGACCGCTATTGCCGCGCCAGCGCAAATCACCGTTGGTGGAGGAGGAGGATCGCCCGTGGGAATCCCAGCCGGCGCTACCATTTGGTATGGCACAGGCGCGCCGCTAAACACGGTCGGGGCAAATGGGGATTACTATCTCAACACGAGCAGCTACTGTCTATATGGTCCGAAGGCCGCCGGAGCTTGGCCCTCCGCCTGCACTTCCTCGGTCAATCAACTCGGATATATCGCGGAGAACGTGGGGATTAGGGGTGCGGCGGGCGGCTATGCGCCGCTGGATTCGAATGCGCTGGTGCCCGCGGCGAATCTGCCGGCGATCGGGGCGATCAACGGCACGAGCGTACCAAGTAACAGCGCATCAGACCAGACTCTACTAACGACAGCTCCCGCGGTAGGCTCCTGGACAACCCTTCCGGCATGCCCGGATACCGGCGGGAACCACCTGAACTACAGCCTGGTGACGCACGGGTTCTTGTGCGGAGACACAGGCGGCACGGTGGGCAGCGTCGCGTTCAACGGCGTAGGATCTGGAAACAATGCGAACGCGCTTCTAGTCAGCGGCACTCTGGGCTACAGCGGCAGCGGGCAGATCAACGCAAACCAGTTAGGCGGCGTGTCTCTCTCCAGCCTGCCGACCGGGCTTCTTAAGATTACCACCGGAACCGGTAAGCCCAGCGTGGCCACGTCGTCCGACGTTACCGCCGCGCTCGGCTTCACGCCCGAGAATCCAGCAAACAAGGGAGCCGCGGGCGGATATGCTGCGCTTAATGGAAGTGGTCTAGTGCCAGCTAACAACCTTCCCACCTTGGGCGTTATCGTGGGCACGTTGGCAGCTTCTCAGATGCCAATCTTTACGGGAGATGTTGGGAATACCGGCTTGGCCACTACAGTTGTCGGGTTACAGAGCCGCGCGGTCGCAAGCGCCGCACCAACCGACGGACAGGTTTTGACTTGGAATGCGGCCGGAAGCACATGGAAACCGGTTACGCCGACCGTCACGGGCGGGGGTCTCGTGAATCCGGGAGGAACTCCGGCGGCGAATAGCGTGCTAGTGGCAGATGGCGGCAATAACGACAAGTGGGCTACCGACACTCTTTTGTTTACGGATGGCGCGCTTAGTACGTATCACGATCCGACTTCGACGGGTCACAATGTGTTTTTTGGTAATGGCGCCGGTAACCGCACCATGACTCCTAATGGCGGATCGGCTGGACTTGCCAGCTACAATGTCGGCATCGGCTACCAAGCATTAGGAGGTTTGACGACAGGCAACCAGAATGTAGGCATCGGGGAGCTTGCTCTTACGGCCAACACCACCGGACAGCAAAATCTGGCGGTTGGCAATTTGGCGATGGTCTCGAACACGACGGGTAGCTACAATACCGCGGTTGGCGAGAATGCGTTAGGGAACAACACGACCGGTTATGATAACTTTGCATTCGGATTGCGCGCCTTGTACCAAAACACCACCGGTTACAACAATGCGGCATTCGGGATAGACAGCGTGGGGATCAACACGACAGGATACCGCAATAGCGGTTTCGGCACGGATTCGTGCGCCTGGAACGTGACTGGGTACGAGAACTCCTGCATGGGGATGAATACGCTGTGGTCGCTCACCACCGGATACGACAACGCCGGCACGGGTTTCAACGCGATGTTCGGCGCGACCAGCGGCCATTACCTCACTGGCCTTGGAGCATATGCCGATATGTATTATCCAAACACATCGGCTGGCGTGACTCTTGCGCCGACCAGCGCGACGTCCAATCTTTCAGTTGGCTGGTATTGGTACAAGGTGTCATATGTGCTCAATGGACAGGAGACGGCGCTGTCGAACAACAGCTACTTGGGAGTGCTTACAGACTCGGCGCATAAAGAGGTAACTCTCACCGGAATTCCGGCGTACACTGGACCGTTCGTTGCATCGGCGCGCAGGCTTTATCGGACGGCGGTATGTCCGACAACACTGTGTACGGTCATTACGGCCAACCAGGCGCCGAGGCACTGGTACTATGTGGCTACGATCAACGATAACACTACCACCGCTTACGTCGATACCACGGCAGATGCCAGTTTAGGGCCGGAAGAGAGCAGCACTCCGAGCAAGTCCATCGCGCTTGGCGCATATGCCACCGTGTACGGGTCTTATCAGATGGTAGTTGGAAGCGATGCCTCTCCGATACAACAGATCTGGCTCGGTAACGGGATGGTGACTGCGACGGCTCCGGCAGGCGTTTTGGTTTCAAGCTCCGGGGCCAGCGGGACAAATGTGGCGGGCCAGGATTACATCATGGCAGGTGGACCTGGAACCGGCTCCGCGAATGGTGGAAGCGTCATCTTCGCGACCGTTCCGGGCGGGGCGTCCGGATCCACGTGGAATAGCCTGGTGAACCGGTGGAAGATCGACAGCGCGACTGGCAACCTCGCGTCGCTGAGCACGGGCGGGATCGCCGGAGTGACCGGCACAGTGGATTTCAGCGGCGGCGCCCACACTCTGCCGGCGAAGGCTGGAATCGGGGCGGGCAAGCCATCGACCTGTACCGCCGGTGAGCAGTACTTCGCCACCGATGCCACTCCCGGCCAAAACCTGTTTGGCTGCACGGCGGCAAATACTTGGACGCTCCAAGGCGGCGGGGGCGGTGGCGCGGTCAGTTCTATCTTTGGCCGCAGCGGGGCGATCACCGCGGCGTCCGGCGACTACAACCTTAGCCAGATCGCCAGCGGCACGCTGAGCGCTACAAGCGGCACGATTTACAACGCGGCGGGCACGGGCAACACGCAGGTCGTCATCCAGAATAGCTCAAGCCAGGCGGCCAACGGCGCAGGCTCGGTGATCTGGAAAAATAACGCCGGATCGAATATGGCTTTCATCAACTGGGACGGAGGCTATGCGGAGGGCGATGGGACGAACTATAAGATAAGCCTGGACACCAGCACAGCGACGTTTTCCAGCGATTCCGTTGTCGTGTGGCATAGTTCGAATAGTGCCTTCACCGGAGTGGCGGATACAGGCCTCGCACGGGCGGCAGCGGGTGGAATTTTGAAGGTCACTAATGGTGCGGGCGGCTATGGGACGTTGGATGCGGGTGGATTGAAGATTAACGGGACTGCTCTGGCCACAGTGGCATCGAGCGGAAGTTATACGGATCTCATCAATCAACCGTCGCTGTCCGGGGATGTGACTGGGGGGATCGCCGGCAACACGGTGGCCAAGCTCCAAAATCGCGCGCTCGCCAGCACTGCGCCCAGCGACGGACAAGCGCTGATGTGGAGCGCGGCGAGTTCGCAATGGCAGCCAGGAACGATAACATCCGGCGGGGCTGTTAATTCCATATTCGGGCGCACGGGTGCGATTACCGCACAGACAGGCGACTACACGTTTACGCAGATCGCCGGAACGCTACCGGATTCGGCGCTTCCCGGCGATGTGGTGACCACCGGCGCCTTTGGCAATGCGACCCTTACAGCCAATCTCGTTTCCCTGGCGACCACCGGCGCTATTACGTCAGGCGGCGCATTGACGGCCACCGGCAATGTCTATGCCAACAGCGGCAGTACCGCATCCGGATGCCTGCACTTGTCGGACGCGAGCGGCGTACATGACACGGGGATCTGCGCGCCATCATCCGGCTTTAATGGGCAGTTCAATCTGTGGACCAGCGCGGGCTCGGCCGGCCAAGTCGCCACCACGGACGGCTCGCTCAATCTGCTGTGGTCGAACCTGAGCGGCATCGCGGGTACGCTGGCGGCCGCACAAATGCCGGCTCTAACTGGCGACGCCGGCAACACGGGGTTGGCCATTACGGTTACGGGCTTGCAGGGGCGGCCGGTTTCGAGCACTGGCCCGACGGACCAGCAGTATCTCGGATGGTCTGCCTCGGCGGGAAAGTGGCAACCCATCAGCCTGCCCTCGAGTACCGTAACTTCGGTCTTCGGGCGCACCGGAGCTGTGGCCGCGGCGGCCAACGATTACACCCTTAGTCAGATAGCTACCGGCGTGTTGAGCGCCACAGGTGGAACGATTTATAATCCCGCGGGCAGCGGCAATACTCAGATCGTCATTAAGAACAGTTCGAGCCAGGCTGGGAATGGCGTCGGTTCCGTGCTTTGGCAAAACTATGCTGGGACCACGCTGTCTTTCATCAACTGGGACGGAGGCTACGCGGAGGGCGACGGTACGAACTATAAGATAAGTCTGGATACCAGCACCGAAACGTTCTCCAGCGATTCCGTCATCGTGTGGCATGCCGTCAACAACGCCTTTTCCGGAGTGGCGGATACGGGCCTCGCACGGGAGCCGGCTGGGGGAACCCTGAAGGTTACCAATGGGGCGGCCGGCTATGGCGTGCTCGATGCCGGCGGGTTGGAGATCAATGGGACTGCCCTGGCTACAGTGGCGTCCAGCGGGAGTTACACAGACCTAATCAATCGGCCAACCTTGGTGGGAGACGTTACCGGCGGTATAAACGCGAATACCGTGGCCAAGATTCAGAACCGCGCAGTGGCGAGTACCGCTCCGAGCGATGGGCAGAGCCTGGTGTGGAGCGCGGCAAATTCACAATGGCAGCCGGCAACGATATCGTCCGGCGGTGGCGCGGTAAGTTCGGTATTCGGGCGCTCTGGGGCCGTTGTAGCGCAGGCCGGAGACTATACGGCCGCGCAGGTGACCAATGCTCTGTCTTCGGCTCAGACCTACGCCAGCCCTGCCTGGCTCACGGCGGTGACGTTCGGCGGCACAACGCTCAACTCGACTGGCGGAACGATCTACAATAACGCGGCCGGCGGCAACACACAAATCGTCATCAAGAATAGCTCGAGCCAGGCCGCAAACGGCGCGGGTTCGATTATCTGGCAGAGCAACGCCGGATCGAACATTGCGTTTATCAACTGGGACGGCGGTTACGCTACCGGCGACGGCACGAATTATAAGATATCCCTCGATACCCAAACCGTGGGCCTATCGGGCGATGCGCTGATCGTCTGGCACAACGTCAATAACGTGTTTTCCGGAGCCGGCGACGTTGGGCTGGGACGGCCATCGGCTGGCGTACTAAAAGTGACAGCCGGGGCTTCCGGGTATGGGGCGATTGACTCCGGCGGCTATAGCGCATCCGGGACGGCTGGAGTGACTTCGACTACTTGCACACAATGGACAAACGGACTATGTA
>OCTA010003137.1_pt1 | contig 14717 bp, 19 predicted proteins | sample 1538991 | NCBI WGS metagenome assembly OCTA01 (sample SAMEA3539302, study PRJEB22396) | soil metagenome | biome: tundra; feature: field; material: soil | place: USA | collected 2010-05 | depth 0.15 m | reverse complement strand
CCGCCCGTTCCCAGGGCGACGCCCCCGCCGACGCCGGCACCCCCACCGGGACGCGAACCAGGGGCCGAATCCGCCTCTGACGCCGCCGGAATTCATCGACTTGCGGATTGACTTCGATGGCACGTTGTTAGGGGCACGACCGCGGTGGATCGCGCGACGATGCAGGGATTTATCACTTCGGAAGCGTCGAAATCGCCGCAGCCGGAAGTGCACATCACAGTCGATAAATTTGCCAAGTACGAAATCGTGGCGCAGACCCTCGCAGATTTGCAGCATCGGGGCTTGAAGAAAATCGGGTTCGTGAACAACGAGTACTTCTAAAGGGATCGCGCAGTGATTATGGCGTGCGATACCGAACAGCTCGCGGTTGGGCCTGGAACGTCCGGTTGAGGGGTATTCGAGGACGGGGTTGACGGAAATCCCGTCCCACATTGAATCGTAGGCGGTCGGCGTTTGTCGAGGGCGCGGTATAGTGACCGCCGATGAACACCACCACTCTCTATCGGCCGGTGGGCCCGGCTGAGCTGGAATTGATTCGGGCGTCTGGTTGGCGTGCATTTCCGCCCCGGTTACCGGATCAGCCGATTTTCTACCCCGTGACCAATCACGCGTATGCGACGCAGATTGCGCGGGATTGGAATGTGAAGGCGAGCGGCGCGGGATTCGTCACGCGGTTTGCTGTGAACGCGGAGTATCTAGCGGGCTTTCCTGTTCAAAAGGTCGGCGGGTCGATTCATACGGAGTACTGGATCCCGGCGGAGGAGTTGCCGCAGCTCAATGCGAATATCGTGGGGTTGGTTGAGTTGATTGAGGAGTTTCCTGCTGCGGACTGAAGTCCGATGAGAACATAGACGCCGCTCATACGGCTCGGCGACTTCCGTCGCCAAGAGAGGTTTGGCGATGAATCGATATTGATAGGACTTACCTATTTGTAGGAGTGACACCTAACCTGGACTATGCATGAAGGAACGGATTTTCATGGACATGCGTGCAAGTTTGGCGATGTCGAGGCGTGATGTCGATGCGCGGCGGTGATTTTGTCGGCGCGCTGGTAGTCTGCGACCGATTGTCGACGCCGGTGAGCGGCCGGCAGTTGATTTTCGCCACGGACGTTCGGCCTGAGTCACTCAGGCGGCGTTCGATTGAGCGTGGCGTCAGTCCGACGACGCTATGCGGGCGCAGCACCGAGAGTTTTGGCGATGATCTGCCAGTCATTGCGATGCAGGCAGGTGGCGGGCAGATGCAACACGATGCGCCGCACGGTGGACTCCACCCAAGCGCCGAGTTTCATGAGGTGTTCGCGCAAGGTGCTGACCTGGGCAGACCTAAAGGCGGTGCTGGCGGCCCGCAGCCGCAGTTCCTGGTAGAGCACGTAGGCGGCGGCGGTCAGAAGCCCGCGCAACTGATTGGCGAGGAAGCGGCTGCAACTGGTGCGGTCGATTTCCAGGCCATGATGCAGTTCTTTGATCCGATTCTCGATGTCCCCGCGGGCGCAATAGATCGCTTCGTACAGATGCCGGGGCGAGTGCTTGAGGTTCGTGACTACGAAGCGCGGGTTGTCCTTGGGCTTGCGCCCGGGATGACGCACGACCTCAGCCTTGATGATGACGCGGCGGCGGTGATCCCAAGTGCCGGCGGCATAGCGGGTCTCGCTATACAGATGAGCGGTCTCGCCGGATTCGCGCGACAAGCGCCGGGCGGTGCCCATCAAGCGTGCGGCGCGGCGCTCCAGAACCTTGTTTTTCCCCATCGCCACCACGTACTCGAGCCCCCCGCGCTCGAGGAAGGCGAACATCTCGGCGGCGGCGAAGCCGCCATCGAGTCGCACCCGCAGCCGAGCGCGCGGGAAGGCCGCCCGCAGCCGCGGCAACAGCCGCGACAGGATCCCGATCGCGCCGACCCCGGCGCCGACGTTGCCGGGGCGCAGCACGTAGGCAAACAGATACTGATCCGGCTCCTCGTTGAAGGTCAGGAACCCGGCCACCGGCAGGTAGCACCAGGTGTCGTAGTGACCGTTGAAGAAGGTCAGTTGCTGGGCGCCGTGCGTTGGATCATCCGTCGGATCCAGATCGATCGTGATCCGCTTGGCTTTGCGCTTCAGCCGCCGGCGGTGACGCTCGATGACGGTATCGGCGAGCGCGATCCCCATCCGGTACAGATCTGCCCGATCAAAAGCATTCTCAAAACGCGAGAGCGTCGGCTGCGAGGCCAAGTCCTCGCCCTTGACCGGATCGTGACCACAGAGCAGCTTGCTAATCGGGTCGGCGCCCAGTCGCCCGGCATCGTTGCCATCCGGATAGCCGCACGCGATGGCATACAGCCGCTGGCGCACCAGATCCCCAATCGCGTGTCGGATCTTGCCAGACTGACGTCGGTCATCGATGCCGCCGATCAACGCCTCGGTCAGCCCGAGCCGCTGATCGCAGGCCTGAAGCAAAATCGCGCCGCCGTCGGAACTGGCATCGTTCTGGTCAAATTTGGCGACGACAAGTTTGCCAGCCAAATCCGAAAACAGAACACTTTGTCGTGTGCTATCGTCATCCATGCAAAGGCCTTTGTTGTGCGGGGAAACACTTGTGGTAAAGCGCTTCTAGCACGATCGAGGCCTTTGTGCTTTCTCAATTCATGAATTATTCAGGCTAAGGGGTGGCCCGCGTTCAGTGCTGGCGTCGCGTTGTAGAACGTCGCTCTACCGCAAGACTCAATGTAAAAAAAGTGCGTCGCGTCTCGCTCGTCGATTGCAAGGCCCAAATGGCCGGCAGCGAAAGTAAAAGCTTATTTCGTCATAATCCGGAAATGCGGTGCACATGGCGCATACTCCGCGCCTTCAGCCGTATACGAGCTGAGTTGGCCGGTGAATTTTCGCTGGCTATACGTTGAGGATTCATTTATGAGTCAATCCAAAACCACTCATGCTGGCGAGCAAACCAGCACTTACCACACTGCGCCCGTCAAAAACATCGTTGATACGATGACCGATGCAGATCAATTCACGACTCTAGCTGCCGGACTAAAGGCTGCGGGATTATCGGATACGTTATCCAAGAAAGGTCCTTTCACCGTGTTCGCACCGACCAATGAGGCTTTCGAGAAGCTTCCCAAAGGCGCATTGGACGCGCTCCTCAAGGATTCAGCGAAACTCAAAGCAGTGCTCAACTATCACGTGATCGCAGGTCATGTCACGGCTCGAGATATGAAATCGGGCGACGTGATGACGCTGCAGGGCAGCCCGCTGACTGCAGTGGTGGCGTCGTCGGAAGTAGAGGTCAACGGAGCTCATGTGAGGCGGGAGAATCTGCTCGCAACGAATGGTGTCGTCTATGCGATTGATGCAGTGATGATGCCCAGGAACTGGCAATTGTTGGCGGGTGCCGCCTGACGATCGCCTGTCGCTTAAGTATTTTGATGCACTGGGAGGCCCCGCGAGCGGGGCCTTCTTCTTCTGCGACATGCGATGCTTATCGGCGATCCGGGAAAATAGAATTTCGGTACGACGCACGAACGTGCAGGCCCGAGAACAATACCGGCGAGAACGGCGTGGTCGGCTAGGAGACAACGGCAGTGGCGCCAGTCCATGTATTAAGGGTCTACATCCTCAGTCGTGCAGCGCGCGATCGATTGCCGAGAGCAGTACCGCCCACTCCTTCTTGGAATTGACTGGACACCGATCGAAGTCCTTTCCCACACGGAGGTCGGCGAACAGTCCGTCGGGGTCCTCTTGAAAATGGAGAAATGACTTCGATTGCTTATAAAATATGCCGAGCTTCTTTTCCTTGATCCCGTTCTTCACTCGAATCTGATCCAGAATATCCGACAGACAATCGAGGGCCGCACTGCTAGCGTGCTGAGTGAGAATTCATATTGCGTGGATCATGTCCCTTGCATATGCAAGGCCGATGCCGTATCCGCCGGCGTGTGATTCAACGATCGCCCGCGCCCCGTCGTATGTATCGTGGCGGGTCCAATCGCGTTGAAGTTCGAGCAATACTTGGATCCACGATGTCATTTTCGCACCGGCCGCTTCCATTCTTCGCAATGCTAAACCGTGGCTGGCGGTCGTTATTCCACCCGCATGCATCGCCGACGACAAACACTTCAAAGTCTTCGGAAAGCGCCGAGAGCACAGGAAATGACGCGCATGCCTCGGTGAGCAATCCAGAGCCCAGGAGACGACGACGCTGAGTCCTTAGCACGGCGCCGCGGGCTGTCTCATCTTCCCATAGGTTCATATTGCGTCGCTCAATCGATTGACTGCCGGGCAGTGCGGCCTGAATCGAAGGCATTAATGGCCCGCTATATACCTTGCTCGCAGACGTCGAGACAATCACGGGGAGCTTGAAGACAGCCGCGGTCCTCGCCAGCGCAATGGTGTCATTCAACATGACCTGGCGATCAATCGAGCCGACGCCGAATGCAAGCCCGGCCTGTTGATCGATGAGCAGCAAGGCGCAGTCAGCCGGCTGAAGAAGGGGAATGGAGCTAGTCATTGGGGTTCCTCCGGCGCGCACGATCGATCGAGTTCAGGGTTTAAGGCCATTATCGCGCGGTGCGCGAAGAAATTCACCCACGACCCGATGTCGTCTGTCACGGTAAAGTGGCGCCCAATGCATAGCATCACGCGCTATCGGCCAGCGGGGCCAAAGGAAGAGGAGGGCGGACGCGGCGAGGCCGCTCGGTGCTAACGCATCAAGAGCCTGTCTACGACAGGCTGATTTTGCGTCGCCGGTCCAATTCGCCGGCGGCCGAGGGAGATTGCAGTTGGAGAAGAAAAGCCGCCGACCCGGAGGCCGGCGGCTAGTCACCGTCAGGCGACGATGCGCCCGTGGGCGAGGGCTTCTTCCGCGTAGGCGGAGAGGGTTTTGTATTCGGCGCTGCACCTCACCCACTCGCTAGCACTCGCGGCCGCCCTAACGGGCGTTCTCCGGCGCTGCGCGCCGTAGTCAGCGTCGAAGTGCAGGTCGCGCTCGACGGGGAGGCCTAAGGGGCCGCGCAGTTCGCGAATCTCTCGCATGCAAACGAAGCCCAACTCTGGAGTGCCCATGCCGAGATCGCAGAGGCCGAAGGCGATATCGTCGTTGCCGAGCTCGATCAGTAGCCAGGTGCATTGAGCATCGGGCGTGAAGAGTTTTACGACGGGTTTGAAGTCGATGTCGGGGTCGCCGGCATCCATGCGGATGATCTGCGCTTGGCAGTTGGCGATCAGCTGTTCGGTCTGGGTTTTGGTGAAGAGTGTCATTGGTCGGTTCCTTCTGTAAGCGGACCCCCTTGGTCCGGTCACCAAGCCCGCCGGACCAAGGGGGTCCGCGGAGGAACCGATTGGCACGAGTCACAATCAAGCTAAGTGATTTAGACGGTGATGCCGAGCTGACAGTAAAAGCACCGCCCGTGACAGCCGCTTTGGGCTGGCGCGGCCGGTGCTGGCGTAGCCACGGTAATTAGGATTCGATCAAGAGGGACGCTGCTCCCGCAGCTCGGCGACTATCGCTGCCCAGAGGGGTATGCGAAGCTGGATGCGTCGGAAGATGTAGGAGTGTCTAGCTAGCCGAACTCAAGATCGAGTGCGGAGATGCAGCGGCCGTGACTTGGGCCTGGCGGTGGCGCGGACGCTGCTTGGAATGGCGGCGCCGCAGAGAAAGCGGGACTTTCTGTAGGAAAGGCACGCAACCCCCAAAATGCCCAACACAACGCGGTTCCTCGTTGCGATGCCAAGAAAAGTCTCTACCTCACCAGGTCGTCACTGCAGGAGTTTGCGGAACTTCAGAATGAATTGATCGGTGCGGCCACGAATGGACTTATCAAACACGCCTGCGGTGCGCGGGTCCGCCCGGTTGGCCAAGAGCGCGCTCTCACTGTCGAGCTTGAAGCCCGCAGCCAGCACTTCGCGCAGCACCACGGACTTTTCAATCCGATGGAGGGTATCGGTGACATCCGCCGGCGCGCCGGCGGCGGCGGAGTGATCTACAACGACATAGATTCCGCCCGGCTTCAACGCCTCGTAAACCGCCTTGTTGAACGCGGCCATATCGACCGGGCCCATGAAGGGATCTTTCAGATCATGGTAGTTCTGCGAAATCCAGAACACATCGAGCTTCTCTGGGAACCGTGCCGCATCCAATGCCGAGGCCGCGGTCACGGAAACGTTGGGATGCTTAGCGGCGTACGCTTGGATCTCGGCAATACCCTTGACAATATTCGGATACATGAAGAGCGCGCTGGGCACGACGGCGTACACGTGTCCTTCTGGACCTATGACACCGGAGAAAAGACGGGTAAAATAGCCTGCGCCAGCGGCGTAATCGGCGACTTTGTCGCCCGGCTTAACGCCAATGAAAGCGAGCGTTTCGGCGGGTTTGCGATCCACATCACGCACCGTATCGGTGGGAGGTCGAGCCGGATCGCTGACCACGGCGCTAATTACGCTCGCGGGGACTGAATCGGTGGCGCCCCCTGCGAACGCCCAACCTGTCGCGATCAGGGCGATCGCCGCGCAAATCATTCTGGCCAACTCCATGTCCATCCCCCTTCCGGTTGCCACAACTGACGTGACTCTTTGTAACATCCATAACCCTCGAGACGTCGGTCCGCCAGACGCCGCGTGAACTCCGACATTAAATCGACTTTGGATGCGGCCGAGTAGCTGGCGTCTGTCGTGTTCGTCCCGAGCCCCAACGTACTCGTCCCCGCAGCCCGAAGGACGCCAAGTACACCTTCGTTGGAGTCCGTAGCCTCTGGTACTGATTCGGGGTCGCCGGCGTCCATGCGGACGATCTGCGCTTGGCAGTTGGCGATCAGTTTTTCGGTTTGAGCTTTGGTGAAGAGTGTCATATGGAAGTTCCTCGTGTAAGCGGACCCCCTTTGGTCCGGTCACCAAACCCGTCGGACCAAGGGGGTACGCGTGGAACGCAACGACACGCGCCACGACTGAGCGATGTGAACTAGACAGTGATGCCGAGCTGAAGCTGAGAGCAGCGGTCGTGACAGCAGCATTGGGCTGGCGCGGTCGGTGCTGGCGTAGACGCCGCTGAGACGCGCCAGTTGAGGATGGACGCCGCTTTTCAAAGGTGACAGGCCTGATGTGTTCGGAGGAGAAGAATCCCTCTTGCACCCCATGCAAGTTATCTCTAGGAACTCGAACAGCCCGGCCTGACGAAAAATACTGAAGAGCTTGATGACGGGTTTGTGGTCGATGTTGGGGTCGCCTGCGTCCATGCGGACGATCTGCAATTGGCAGTTGGTGATAAGTGGTTCGGTTTGGGTTTTGGTGAAGAGTGTCATTTGGAAGTTCCTCGTAAAAGCGGACCCCCTTGGTCCGGTCACCAAGCCCGCCGGACCAAGGGGGTCCGCGGAGGAATTCAATGACACTCGGCGCGATCAAGCCGAGTCACGCTCCCTTAATGCCGAGCTGAAGCTAAGAGCACCGGCCGTGACAGCCCCTTTGGGCTGGCGCGGGCGGTGCTCACATCGGCGTATCGGGCGATCGCGATTTGCCGCGGTATACTTCTGTCATGAATGCACCTATTAGTGCGGGCCTATCGAATGTCGAGATCGCGCAGCTCGCGCAGCGCTTAGGCGAAATCAACAATCCGGACGCGTTATCGCTCGAAGGCGTCGACGGACTATTCTGTGCGCTCGTCGGGAGTCCCGACATCGTGCCGCCAAATGAATATTTGCCGGTGATCTTGGGTGGCGCCCTTAGTGAAAGCGGGGCGTTTACAGAACTTGAGGATGCGGACGCGACACTATCGCTGCTCATGCGGTACTGGAATTCGATCATCGCGGACTTCGAACGGGATTCAGTTCATTTGCCGTATATCGTCGAGCCCGGAATCGACGGCATCCCAGGGCGTGCGTGCGCGCGGGGATTCCTGAAGGGGACCCGCTTGGCGCCGGAGGGATGGAGTGACCTATCGGACAACGAGGGCGACGGGCAGATGTTGAGCATTCCGCTGGTTGCCAGTGAGTTGGATCCAACGTGGCCGAAGGATCCGCTGACGAAAGAACAGGAAGATGACTTATTGCAATGGATGTGCGCCGGTGCGGCTCGTGCGTATCGCCATTTTGCGGATGCGCGGCGCGAGTTCGCGAATGCTCTGTACGACGACACTCTCGAGGACGAAGACATCGACGACTATTACCACGAGACGTATGTTCGGCCGGAACCGAAGATCGGGCGCAATGAGCCGTGCCCGTGCGGAAGCGGTAAGAAGTTTAAGAAACGCTGCGGGCCGTTGGACACGCCGTCCGCGCATTGATTGGTCACCCCTGTGTGCGCAAGCGAAATTGAAGTCGGATCTATGGGTAATTATTGGAGCATTCACCTACCGCACCTGCTTACGCCGAATGGGGCGCTCGCGCCGATGACCGGGCGCGCGTTGCGGCTGGCGCAATATTGGACGGAGATTGTGGCGCAGGCGTCGAATTATGAGGAGACGACCACATTTTGTTGTCGATGCCGGCCAGGGCGGCGGCCTTGTGGTGGCTTGCTCACGCTCTTCTTCGATGTCGATAACTTCGATGTGCTGTGGTTTTGCCCCGAGTGTGATGACAACGGGCGGATAAGTGGCTGGGAGGGGACGTTCTGGGATAACACGGATATCACGGAGACGAGATCATGACAACCGATACGGTTCAGGGGGTAGCTCAGGCGATCGAGCGACTCGCGCGGCGCGACTCGATGTCGCTTGCGAACTTCATTGTTTCATTGGCCCAAGACTCTGGACCTATTGGCGAGCAGGTGCGCACATTTATCGTTGGCGATGACATCGCGGCGGCGACGGAATCGATCAAGGCGCGCATCGACTCGTTGCGGACGCCATCCGAGAGTGACTATCGGCGGCAATACGGAGAGGAAATTGACGAGCGACTTGGGTTTGTAGTGGATTCGATCGAGACGTTGGTGTTGCCGGTCGATCCTAAAAAGGCGTTCGAGCTGCTGATTCTCGTATTCCAGTCGGACGCAGTGGCAATGGAGAATTGCGGGAATCATGACTATGAGGTCACTTCCGTATTCGAGCAAGCGACGGAGCTCATCGCGACGGCGGCTCGGTCGTTGCCGCATAGAGAGGTCGAGGCGGCCCTGCAGCCGCTCATACTTGATGATGACTATGGGGTGCGGGGTGGGCTTTTGGAGGTGATCTCGAGGCGGCGTGAACAACGGTGAATCGGGTCGTGATTGGGCTCAGAGCGGCGTTGATCGTTGACGGGCACACGGATTAAGGGGATGTAGCGGGTCTTGTTGCCGCCCGGCCGAAGAGTTGAATTGCGGTCGGGCATCCTGGCTTCGATGAAGGGAACTACTGCGTGAAACTTAAGCTTATTGAAGAGTAATTTCGCCGCTAAATTCGACCTTCAGCTTGAGCCCGGCGACCTCCAGCGTCATTTTTGCGGGAAAACTTTCAGTGCTTGTAATTGCGTCGGCCGCAGCGGCTCTGGCCACCGCGTGTTCAATCTCCCGCTGCGAACTGATGCCGACCGTTTTTAGAAACTTGCGGATGCTGAGGTTGAGCGCTTCTTCGTTCATCGACATCTCCATTTGATTGGGACGGTGCAAATCCTAAAGGGCTTTTCGATCCCGTGCAGGTCGTTTAACGCTAGATAGATTATGCGTATAACACATTGATTATATTATAATTATTTATGTGGAGTTTACCGGGATAAACGATTTCGCGCAAGGCAACGTATACGGAAGTTAGGGCAATTATCGGAAGGGCAGAATTTGCCCCTACGCCTGTGACAATGCTCTACGTTGGACGCACATATTCTTGCCGACGGCAGAGCGATCCTTGGATCGCCGCCACAACCGAAGGTGCAGTAGCCGGCCGCGATTCCATTCTTAACGTTGGCGCCGGAACCGGTTCATACGAGCCGCGGTCTCGATTGATTGTCGCGGTCGTATCGGTCACTTCCTGTCGATTTCAATGTTTTCTTTGCTACCGCTATGGGAGACTGAGATCATGATGCCAATGCCGAACAGGATCGCGAGTCCGATCAATGTCCACGTTGTACCGATGTTTTGCAGAATACCTAATTTCCAGAGCGCGGCCAGGAGACCACCAACCAGGACAACGAACCCAACAAGATACATTCCTGCCCATTTCATGACCAACCTCCCGATAAAATCAGGTTCTAAAGCTGCAAACGACGGATAACAAAATTTACAAGCTTGGCGCGCCGTGCTGAATGCAATTGAGGAATGCGGTCGTACCTGCAGAATACCTAAGGCCAGATTGCCTATCGACGCAGGCGCCGTCTGTGTGCCAGCGAACGGAAGTACGGTAAGCGGTAGTTTCCCGCGGCGGTGATTCTAATAAATTGCGCCAATCGTTGCCGACTCTGGAACGCCTATGTATTGGCCGAGCCGCAGTTATCCACTGCGCTGCGCACTGCGCCGTGTAACGGCGCCAACGCCCCTTGGGGGCGGCCCAGCAGGGGTGACTCGCTCGGCGCCGAATAATCAACCGCGCGCACGATGACGGCAAAGTCTTCGTTGTAAGCCTTCGGAGTCGCAACGTTGCCAATGCGTCGCGGCGTCAACGTCGTACAGCCGTTGAATACGGCTCCACGTAAAGGCACCCACTTCTATTGCTTCGCGGACATTGCACGCGCGCGTTGTTCACTTGACCATTGCACGTACAAACTCCGGTACCTGGTCGGCTCGTCGATGGAAAACTGAGTCGTCTGCAGGTCTCGTTGGATCGGTCAGTGTATGGTTCTGCGGGTTGTATCCGAGGCTTCCGAGTTTCTTGGAGAACCGGCGGCGGATTTGCAGTAGATTCGCTGTACGCGGGAAGATCGCGCACGAATTTCGTGGCAGACTAAGGGCGGGTCAGTTCTTGGGTAAGGAGCATCACAATGTCGACGAGCAGTGCGGAGACGGATCGACTTCAAGCGGTCATTGCAAGAGCGATGCAGCAACATTGGAAGCAGTTTCTCACCGAAGGCATTATTCTATTGATTCTCGGTTTGGTGGCTATCGTGCTTCCGCCAATAGCGACCCTGGCCGTTGAACTCCTCATCGGCTGGCTTTTGTTGATCAGCGGTATCGTCGGTCTCGTCTCCACCGTCATGGCGCGCGGTGCACCGGGATTCGGGTGGTCGCTGCTATCCGCCATAGTGAGCATTGCGGCGGGCGTCATCTTGCTTTGGTGGCCGCTCAATGGGGCGCTATCGCTGACGGTCGTCTTGACCGCGTTTCTCTCGATTGAAGGGATTGTGTCGATCCTTTATGCATTGGATCACAAGCGCGAACTGTCGGGGCGCTGGGGCATGATGCTCATGAGCGGGATCATCGATATCGTCTTGGCGGGAATCATTCTGGCCGGTCTGCCCGGCACGGCCGCTTGGGCGATTGGACTGCTCATAGGGATCAACTTCGTCTTCGGCGGATCGGCACTGATCTCGATGGCGTTGCATGCACGGCAGGGACAAGCGTCGCGAACGCCAAGCTAAGGCGACTGCGATTTATTGATCTTACAGTGGTCGCGGTCACTCCGAGTGCAGGTCGATTGCCCGTCGCAGGCAATGGAATTAGTAAGGAGGCGGCCGGCCCAACGGCCTTGGCTGACGAGAAGCCGGACGAGTTGATCGCATGGCTACATTCGGCTGCAATGGTTGCGCGAAGGGATTTTGGCGCTATTATGCGTGCCATTTTTGGCGCAGGAGTAATCATGGCTCGGAAGTTGTGAAATTGGTGCGGGCGGGGAGTGCCGACGTGAGGCTGTGAAAGTGGCGCTCGTCGGTCTGAAAGGTTAGCGATTCAATTGGGCTGCATTAAATAGGTGGAATGATGCCAAAAGCAAAAAGGCGGACGTTGGCGTGGTCGAGGGACGATGTGAAGAACTTAAAGGCGTTCGCGAAAGCGAAGCTCTCGGGCACGCAGATTGCGAAGAAATTGAAGCGAACGCCGGGAGCGGTCTCGCAAAAGGCGATGAGGCTGAAAGTGCGATTGCGATCAATTCGCAGGAAGGCTGCGTAGCAAGGCAGGTAAAAAAAGAGGGGCCCCGAGGGGCCCCGAAGAATCGGCAAGGATGACTATTTGGATCGATCGTCCGTGCCGTTCCCGTTATCAGGCGGTAGGACGACGAGCCTGCCGTCGACGTGAAATGCTCTCAGTTCGATCGAAAAGCCGGGCCTTCCTTGTGCGGGAAGGCCGCGCCGATTCGGGTCCACTTCTTTTGGGTCTTGCCGTTGCTTTCGTATTCCTCGACGGTGAACACGTTGAGGTGGGTGGGGACTGCCGTGGGTGCCGGTGCTACGGGTAAGCGGGCTTGGGTGGGTTGATTGCTCACGGGGCGCAAAATAGGACGCGCGCGTCGCAGCGGGCGAATCGATCTACGGCGGCTTTATGCCGCGAAAGTCCATGGCGCGGGATGCGGCGTGCCGATGATGGCCCATCGATGCCCGAAATGAAGGAAGAGAATAAGGACGGACACTCTATATATAAGGAGTGCAAGACAAGAGCGGATCAAGCCGATTAGACGGGGGACGCGGCGGAGCCTGTCGGCGACGGTGGTCGCGGGGAGCGCTTCCAAACGAGTTACGTGCAATCGGGATGATTTTGGCCGCGGATCTTGGCGGAGGCTAGAATGGATTCACTTCAAAGCCCGGATGGTCGATCGCTGTGTACTCAAGCAGATGACGGCGCCGATCGACTGTAGCGCCCAGTTCAAGCGCAACCGACAGCAAACCTGGTGGGCCACTCGTGTGTGGTGTCTGGTTGAGGCAATTGCAATCCTCGCTTTATTCCTCGGCCCTCGGGGCAATGAGGCGACTTTCTCCGAAGGTCAATTCACGTTTCAACTCGTTTGTGTCGTGGTTATGATGATCAGCGGATTGGCAACTATATTGGCGACCCGAAAGTATTACATTTGCCCCCGATGTGACGAGGTTCCCGGGCGAAGCGGTGTGAGTCTGTTTCCCTATGTCTGTCCGAACTGCGGCGCAACGTTGATGTGACGATACAGGGAGGTGGGTAATGAGTGTCGAGAGTAATCGGATTGCAGAGATGACGGAACCGGCAACTCCGCCGGCAGCCGTGGAGCCGAACTCAGTGACGTGGGATTCTGGCGGATCGCGGCCTACACGTTAGCGTTCCCTAATGCCGAGGATTCAGATCGCGCGGTGATTCGACCCGCGGATCACAATTTGTCATGCGACATATTGCACCGCTAGCTCAGCATTTGTGACTGAGGTCACGGTGTCGGTTCCCAACGACGGGCTAGCTTGCGTCGACCATGAACCACGTGTTGTTAACGGCAATCGACTCGAGCCGACGATTCTGCACGGCCCTGTGCTGTGCGGCGAGTTTGATGGTGGCGGCTTGCGGAGGCAGCAACAGCGGCAGCAGTGCGGGTGGTGCGGGTCCGCTGACGGTCGGCGGCAGCGTCAAGAACCTCGTGACGGGTACGAGCGTCGCGCTCGAAAATATCGGCGGCGACGCGATCACGGTGACGTCCAACGGGACGTTTACGTTTTCCGAGCCGCTCGCGGGCGGTACGGCCTATGACGTTTCCGTCTCGACGCAACCGGTGAACGCGACGTGTACGGTCAGCAACGGCAACGGTACGATCACGACGGCGAACGTCACGAACATACTGATTACCTGCGCTGCCGATGCTTACTCCATCAGCGGGACCGCTTCGGGACTGCTTGCCAGCCGTAGCCTGGTGCTGCAGAACAACGGCAGCGACAACATGACCGTATCGACCGGCGGCGGTTTCTTGTTCTCCACGCCGGTCGCGAGCGGCAAGAACTACTCGGTCACGATCCGCACGCAGCCGGCGGGCCAGAATTGCGCGGTCACGGACGGCAGCGGGACTGTTGCCGCCGCCGACGTGACGACGGTCACGATCAACTGTTCGGACGATACCTACAACGTCGGCGTCACGGTCACCGGTCTCATTGCGAACGGCTTGGTGCTCCAGGATAACGGCGCCGACAACCTAATGATCTCGTCGAATGGCCGCTTCAATTTCAATACGCCGATTGCAAGCGGCTCGGCATACGCGGCGACGATTCTGAGTCAACCTGCGGGCGAGACCTGTTCGATTGCCAGCAGCAGCGGCACGATCATCAGCAGCAATGTCACCAACGTGACCGTCGCCTGTGTACCGAACACTTATCAAATCAGCGGCGCCGTGAGCGGGTTGCTGACCGGCGCAAGTCTGGTGCTGCTGGATGACGGCGGCAATAACACGCCGGTCTCGGCCAACGGAAGCTTCAATTTCTCCACCGCCATCGTGAGTGGATCAAACTACGCGGTGACGGTACTGACCCAGCCCGCTGCGCAGAATTGCGCGGTCAGCAACGGCAGCGGCATCGTCGCCGCGGCTAACATCGCCACGGTCAGCGTCGCCTGTTCCAACAACACCTATAACATCACCGCTGCCGTCTCGGGACTCAACACCGGAACCCTGATATTGCAAGATAACGGGGGCGACAATCTCTCGATACTCGGCGACGGCAGTTATGACTTCAATATGCCGCTCGCAAGCGCCGCGAATTACTCGGTCACGATATTGATGCAACCGGCCAGCGCGAGCTGCACGGTATCGAACGGCAGCGGAACGGTCGGCAACAGTAATGTGACGAATCTTACCGTTGCCTGCGTGACAACCGCGTTTAGCATCGGCGGCAACGTCTCGGGCTTGGGCGCTGCGAGCATCACATTGCAGGATAACGGCGCCGACAATCTTATCGTCTCGGCGAATGGCAGCTTC
>OCTA010003136.1_pt1 | contig 14717 bp, 10 predicted proteins | sample 1538991 | NCBI WGS metagenome assembly OCTA01 (sample SAMEA3539302, study PRJEB22396) | soil metagenome | biome: tundra; feature: field; material: soil | place: USA | collected 2010-05 | depth 0.15 m | reverse complement strand
GTGCGGGCATCGGCCGTGCTCGCGGCGGCCAGGGCGAGCGCCTCGAGCGGTACCCTCGGCGGGTCGACGACGAGCGGCACCTCACCGGGCGACGCCAGCCATGCCGTGGTCATCTTGGGCTCATCGGGCCATGCGGTCATGGCCGGCGCGCCGTGGCGCGCGGTCGCCGTCATCGGCGCGGTCGCGATCATCCTCGCGGGCCTGGCCACCGCGGCCCGCGGGCCGCGCTGGCCGGTCATGTCGGCCCGCTTCGACCGGGCACCAGGGGGGTCCGGGGGGATGGTTCCCCCCGGTCGCGGGGGGTTTCGGGGGGATAACGGGTTCGCCCCCCCGGACCAGCACAGTGCCGCGACCATGTGGGAGTCGCTGAGCCGGGACATCGACCCGACCCTGGAAAGTGAGCTCGATGGCGGGACCCGCGGCTAACGCCGGGCCCGTCTCGGTGCTGCTGGCCGAGCATGAGCCTGAAGTCGCGGAGATGTCGGCCCGCTACCTGCGAGCAGACGGACTTCAGGTCCGTCTCGTGGCCACGCCGGAGACGGCGCTGACCGAGCTGACCTACGGTCCCGATGCCGCGGCCGTGCTCGACCTGACCATGCCCGGCCTGGACCCGCGGCGCATTCGCCGGGCGCTCCGTACGCCGGTCATCTTCCTGGTGTCCGGCCCCAGGCCGCGCGGCCTGGCCCGGGTCGGCGCGCGCCGCTGGCTCAGCCGGCCTTTCAGCCCCCGGCAGCTGGTCGGGATGGTCCGCGATGTGCTGACTCTGCCGGAGCACGCGCCCTCCAGGCCGGCCGGCCGGAGCGCAGGAGGGCTGCGGCTGGACGGGCCGAGCCGGACCGTGATCACCGGCGGCGAGCCGGTGCCGCTGACCGCGACCGAGTTCGCGATCCTCGCGGCCATGATGGACCACCCGGGCCGGGTTCTCTCCCGGCGATCGCTGCTCGCCGCCGCGGGTCGCGAGGCGGCCGGCGACCGGTCCGCTGACGTGTACATCGCCCAGCTCAGGGCCAAGGTCGCGTCGGCCGCGGTGATCAGGACCGTCCGCGGCGCGGGCTACGCGCTTGATCCCGTACAGGGGGGTCAGTAACAAGGGCACAAGGGATGCCGGGCTACGATCAGTGGCGCACCAGTACCGATTTTGAGGGGACGATCGAACCGCGTGAGTGTGCTCGACGAGATCCTTGACGGCGTGCGTGCCGATCTCGCCGACCGGCAGCGGCATGTCTCTCTAGATCATCTGAAGGAGAGGGCGCGGCGTGCGCCTTCTCCCCGAGACGCGATGGCCGCGCTGAAGGCGGAAGGCGTCAGCGTGATCGCCGAGGTCAAGCGGGCCAGCCCGTCCCGCGGCCAGATGGCGACGATTGCCGATCCCGCCGCGCTGGCTTCGGACTACGAGGCCGGCGGCGCGAAGATCATTAGCGTGCTGACCGAATCGCGGCGGTTCGGCGGATCACTGGAGGATCTGGATGCGGTGCGCCGGGCCGTTCAGGTGCCGGTGCTGCGCAAAGACTTCGTGGTCAGCTCCTACCAGCTGTGGGAGGCCCGGGCCCACGGTGCCGACGTGGTGTTGCTGATCGTGGCCGCACTCGAGCAATGTGCGCTGATCTCCCTGGTGGAGCGGGCGGTTTCGATCGGCCTGCTGCCGCTCGTCGAAGTGCACGCCGAGGCCGAGCTTGACCGGGCCCTGGACGCGGGCGCCACCGTAATCGGCGTGAACGCCCGTAACCTGGCCACGCTCCAGGTGGATCGCGGCATTTTCGGCCAGATGGCGGGCCGGATACCTGACGGCGTCGTTAAGGTGGCTGAGTCTGGCGTCCGCGGCCCGCGCGATCTGCTCGCCTATGCCGCATCCGGTGCCGACGCCGTGCTTGTCGGCGAGAGCCTGGTCACCGAGAAAGACCCGCGCTGTGCTGTCGCCGACCTGGTGACCGCGGGTTCGCACCCCGCTCTGCGAGGGGAAAGAGAATGACCGAGACCGCCACCGCGTCCCCGACCCAGGACGCCGGTCCCGCGCGGCACGCCGGTCCGGCCGAGCCCGATATCGCCCCCGTTCCCGATATGTCCGGCCATTTCGTGGTCGGTGCGGTCGAGGCGGTGGGCAACGCGAATCCGGGGGGCGCCCCGCTGGCCCCGGCTGCCCCTGGCGTGGCCTACGGCGGCCGGTTTGCTCCTGAAGCGCTGATGGCGGCCCTGGACGGCCTGACCGTCGCGTACGAGCAGGCCCGTAAGGACCCGGCGTTCCGGGCCGAGCTCGACGGGCTGCTCCGCGGCTACGCCGCCCGGCCGACGCTGCTCACCGAGGCCAAGCGGTTCGGCCAGCAGGCCGGCGGCTGCACGGTGCTGCTCAAGCGCGAGGACCTCACCCACACCGGGTCGCACAAGATCAATAACGTGCTCGGCCAGGTGCTGCTGGCCAGGCGGATGGGCAAGACGCGGGTGATCGCGGAAACCGGGGCCGGCCAGCATGGCGTGGCCACCGCGACCGCGTGCGCGCTGTTCGGCCTGGACTGCGCCGTCTACATGGGCGAGGAGGACACGCACAGGCAGGCGCTGAACGTGTCCCGGATGCGCATGCTCGGCGCCGAGGTGATACCGGTCACGACGGGCACCCGGACGCTCAAGGACGCCATGAACGAGGCGTTCCGCGACTGGGTGACCACGGTGGCCACCACGCACTACTGCATCGGCTCGGTCGGCGGCCCGCACCCGTTCCCGATGATGGTCAGGGACTTCCAGCGCGTGATCGGGCTGGAGGCCCGCGAGCAGGTATGCGAGGCCACCGGCAGGCTGCCGGACGCGGTGATCGCCTGCGTTGGCGGCGGCTCCAACGCCATCGGCATCTTCCACGCCTTCATCCCGGACGCCCAGGTGCGCCTGATCGGCTGCGAGGCGGGCGGAGACGGCCTGGACACCGGGCGTCATGCGGCCACCCTCACCGGCGGATCCCAGGGCGTGCTGCACGGCATGCGCACCTTCGTGCTGCAGGACTCCGAAGGCCAGACGAGCAGCACCCACTCCATCTCGGCGGGCCTGGATTACCCGGGCGTCGGCCCGGAGCACGTCTGGCTGATGGAAACCGGCCGGGCCGAGTACCGTGCCGTCACCGACGCCGAAGCCATGAACGCGTTCTCCGTGCTGTGCCGCACCGAGGGCATCATCCCGGCCATCGAGTCGGCGCACGCGCTGGCCGGCGCGCTCGAGGTCGGCCGCGAGCTCGGCCCCGACGGCCTCATCGTGGTCAACCTCTCCGGCCGGGGTGACAAGGACGTCGATACCGCCTCCAAGTGGTTCGGGGTGTGACCGCCATGACCGGTACCGCCAGCGCCGTTACGGTGGCCTTCGGCAAAGCCAGCGCGGACAACCGCGCCGCGCTCGTCGGCTACCTGCCCGCCGGGTTCCCCACCGTCGACGGCGCCATCGAGGCCGCCCGGGTCATGGCGGAGGCCGGGGCTGACATCATCGAGATCGGCCTGCCGTACTCCGATCCGCTGATGGACGGCCCGGTCATCGCCGAGGCGGTGCACCAGGCGCTCACCGCCGGGACGCGGGTCGCCGACGTGCTCCGCACGGTCGAGGCGGTCGCGGCCGGCGGAACCCCTGTCCTGGTCATGACCTACTGGAATCCGGTCGACAGGTACGGGGTGCGCGCCTTCGCCCGCGACCTGGCCGCGGCGGGTGGTTCGGGGCTGATCACCCCCGACCTGACCGTGGAAGAAGCAGGTCCGTGGCTGGACGCCTCGGATGAGTACGACCTGGACCGGGTGTTCCTGGTCGCGCCGAGTTCCACCGGCGAGCGGGTGGCCAAGGTCGCCTCCGCCTGCCGCGGTTTCGTCTACGCGGCCTCGCTGATGGGCATCACCGGCACCAGGGACGCGGTCAGCGGAGACGCGGCTGGCCTGGTCAAGCGGATCCGTGAGCACACTGACCTGCCGGTCGCGGTCGGTCTCGGGGTGAGCAACGGCACCCAGGCGGCCCAGGTGGCGGCCTTCGCCGACGGGGTAATCGTCGGCTCAGCCTTCGTCCGCCGCCTCCTGCCAGAAAGCCCCGAGGGCATCGCCGGGGTCAGGGACCTCACCACCGAGCTGTCTGCCGGAGTCCGCCGGACTGGGGCTTCCTAAGTCCTCCGGACAGAGGACTCCAAGTCCTCCGGACGGAGGCGAGTAGGCTCCAGAAGATGCCGCTCGCGTCGATTCCCAGCCCAGGCCACGCGGCCTGGCGGCTCGGGCCGCTGCCGCTGCGGGCGTACGCGCTGTGCGTCATCGCCGGGATCATCGTGGCCGTCGTGGTGGCCAGCCGCCGGTACCGGCGCTCGGGCGGGCAGGCCGGAGTCATCCTCGACGTGGCCGCCTGGGCCATCCCCTTCGGCGTGGCCGGTGCGCTGGCGCACGCCATCCTGCTGGACGCCAGGCACGACTTCACCCACGCGTACCGGCTCTGGCACGCGGCGACCACAAGCGTCGCCGCCATCGGCGTCCCCGGCGCGGTGGCGCTCGGCGCGGCGGGGGCGTGGGTCGCCTGCCGGCGGGCCGGACCCCAGAACCTGCCGCTCGGGCCTGTCGCGGGCGCGGCGGCCCCCGCGGTCGCGTTCGGCCTGGCGATCGGCGGCCTGGGCAACTGGTGGGCGCAGCAGTTCTACGGCCGGCCCTCGTCGTGGTGGTGGTCGGTGCGGATTTCGCCCGAGCACCGGGTGCCCGGCTATGAGAACTACGCCACATTCCAGCCCGCGTTCTTGTACCAGTCGCTGTGGGAGGTCGCGCTGGGCTTCGCGGTGATCTGGGCCGCCCGGCGGTTCGAGCTCAGCGGCGAGCGCACGTTCATGCTGTGCGCGGCGGGCTACGCGGCGGGCGGTTTGTGGGTGGAGTCGGTGCGCGTCGGCCCGCTGCCGCATGTTCTGGGCATCCGCTACGGCGCGCTCGGCGATATGGCGGTTTTCGTTCTGGCGGTCGCGGGCATGTACCTGACCAGACCTAGGCGCAGACCGCCGGCGCGCGCCTACCCGAAGCGAGCCCTGGTAGAGGATTCGTCCGGTGATGTAATGTCTACGTAACAGGGCCAGTGTCGTCCCCAGCGCACTGAAGTGGCGTTTTCGAGAGACGACAGGAGAGCGCATGGCGGCGGCTGCTGGCCTTTACGACCCCCAGTTCGAGCACGACGCTTGTGGCGTCGGTTTCGTCGCGGACCTGTCCGGCCGCGGCGGCCACGATGTGGTGGCGAAGGCCCTGCGGGTGCTTTGCAACCTTGAACACCGGGGCGCCCAGGGCGGCGACCCGGGCACCGGAGACGGCGCCGGGATCCTCACCCAGATTCCCGATGAGTTCTTCCGCGCCTCGTGCGGATTCGAGCTGCCGGAAGCCGGTTCCTACGCGGTCGGCATCGGCTTTTTTTCTTCCGAGCGATGGCTGGTGACACCGGCCATCGAACGGCTCGCCGTGGCCGAGGGGCTGACGATCCTCGGCTGGCGTGAGGTGCCGTTCGACATCACCGCCTGCGGGGACGGCGCCCGGGCGGTGCTACCCGACATGCTCCAGCTGTTCGTCGCCGGCGGATGCGGCCAGTGCGGCATGGAACTCGAACGCATGGCGTTCTGCCTGCGCAAGCGGGCTGAGCACGAGGTCGGCGTGTACTTCGCCAGCCTGTCGTCGCGGACCATCGTGTACAAGGGGATGCTGTCCGCGCCGCAGCTCGAGCCGTTCTACCCGGACCTGTCAGAGCCCCGGTACGGATCGACGCTGGCGCTGGTGCACTCCAGGTTCTCCACGAACACGTTCCCGTCCTGGCCGCTGGCCCACCCGTACCGGTACGTGGCGCACAACGGCGAGATCAACACGGTCCGGGGTAACCGCAACTGGATGCGGGCCCGGGAGGCGATGCTGGCCAGCGACCTGATCCCGCGTTCAGCGGACGGTCGGGGGATCGAGCGGCTCTTCCCGGTGCTCAACGCCAAGGGCAGCGACTCGGCCAGCTTCGACGAGTGCCTTGAGCTCCTGCACATGGGCGGCCGGTCGCTGCCGCACGCGGTGCTCATGATGATCCCCGAGCCGTGGGAGAACCACGGGGAGATGAGCGCGAAGCGCCGGGCGTTCTACCAGTTCCACGCCGCGCTGATGGAGCCGTGGGACGGTCCCGCGCTGATCGCGTTTACCGACGGCTCGGTGATCGGCGCCGTCCTGGACCGCAACGGCCTGCGGCCGGGCCGGTACTGGGTCACCAGCGACGGCCTGGTCGTGCTGGCCAGCGAGGTGGGCGTGCTCGACATCGATCCGGCCATGGTGGTCAGGAAGGGCCGGCTGCAGCCCGGCCGCATCTTCCTGGCCGACACGGTGGCCGGCCGGATCGTGGAGGACGAGGAGGTCAAGGCGGCGCTGGCTGCCGAGCACCCCTACGAGGACTGGCTGCACGCCGGCCTCATCCAGCTGGCCGACCTGCCCGACCGTCCCGACGGGGTGGCGGACTCCGACGACGAGGACCTGGCGACGCGGCAGCGCATACACGGGTACACGGAGGAGGAACTGCGGGTCATCCTGGCCCCGATGGCCCGGGCCGGCACGGAGCCGATCGGGTCGATGGGCACGGACACGCCGATGGCGGTGCTCTCCCGCCGGCCGCGGCTGGTGTTCGACTACTTCACCCAGCTGTTCGCCCAGGTGACTAACCCGCCGCTCGACGCGATCAGGGAGGAGCTCGTCACCTCGCTCGGCACGATCACCGGGCCGGAGCAGAACCTGCTGGAGCCGATCCCGGCGTCCTGCCGCCAGATCGTGCTGCCCTACCCGGTGATCAGCGACAACGACCTGGCGAAGATCGCGGGCATCAACGACGACGGCAGCCTGCCCGGCCTGGCCTCGCACGTGGTCGACGGCCGCTACGACCCGCGTGGCGGCGGCGAGGGCCTGCGCGCCCGGCTGGCCGAGATCTGCGCCGACGTCTCCGCGGCGATCGCCTCCGGCGCCCGCCTCATCATCCTCTCGGACCGGATGAGTACCTCCAATTCGCTGCTCCCGATCCCCTCGCTGCTGCTGACCGGGGCGGTGCACCACCACCTGGTCCGGGAGAAGACACGGACCCGGGTGGGCCTGATCGTCGAGGCCGCGGATGTCCGCGAGTGCCATCACGTGGCGCTACTCATCGGGTACGGTGCCGCCGCCGTCAATCCCTACCTCGCCATCGCCACCGTGCGGGACCTAGTCCGCCGCGGCCTGCTGACCGGGATCAGCGAGAAGAAGGCCGAGGCCAACCTGCTCACGGCCCTCCGCAAGGGGCTGCTGAAGATCATGTCCAAGATGGGCGTGTCCACCGTTGCCTCCTACACCGGCGCGCAGATCTTCGAGGCCATCGGCCTGGGCTCGGAGGTGATCGAGGACTGCTTCACGGGCGCGACCTCGCGGCTGTCCGGCGTGGGCTTCGATGAGCTCGCCGAGGAGATCCGCTGGCGGGTCGGCCACGCCATCTCCCCGGGAGCGGGAATGGCCTACCGCCGCCTCGAGGGCGGCGGGGAATACCAGTGGCGGCGCGACGGCGAGCCGCACCTGTTCAGCCCGGAGGCGGTCTTCAAGCTGCAGCACGCCACCCGCAGCGGCCGGTATGAGATCTTCAAGGAGTACACCGCGCTGGTCGACGACCAGTCACGGCGGCTGATGACGCTGCGTGGGCTGCTCCGCATCCGGGGCGTCGACGAGGAGACCGACGCAGGTAAACGGGAGCAGGCACCGCAGCCCGTTCGGGTCGATGATGTGGAACCAATCTCCAGCATCGTGCGAAGGTTCGCCACCGGAGCCATGTCCTACGGCTCCATCTCGGCCGAAGCTCACCAGACCCTCGCGATCGCGATGAACCGGCTGGGTGGCCGGTCGAACACGGGCGAGGGCGGCGAGGACCCCGACCGGTTCATCCCGGACGCCAACGGTGACCTGCGCCGCTCCGCGGTCAAGCAGGTCGCCAGCGGGCGGTTCGGCGTTACCAGCGAGTACCTGGTCAACGCCGACGACCTGCAGATCAAGATGGCGCAGGGGGCCAAACCGGGGGAGGGCGGCCAGCTGCCGGGGAACAAGGTGTACCCGTGGATCGCCAAGACGCGGTACTCCACGCCCGGCGTGGGCCTGATCTCGCCGCCGCCGCACCACGACATCTACTCGATCGAGGACCTCAAGCAGCTGATCCACGACCTGAAGAACGCCAACCCGGCGGCCCGGGTGCACGTCAAGCTGGTGTCCGAGGTCGGGGTGGGCACTGTGGCGGCCGGGGTGTCCAAGGCGCACGCCGACGTGGTGCTGATCAGCGGGCACGACGGCGGCACCGGCGCGGCCCCGCTGACCTCGCTCAAGCACGCGGGCGCGCCGTGGGAGCTCGGCCTGGCCGAGACCCAGCAGACGCTGCTGCGCAACAAGCTCAGGGACCGGATCGTGGTGCAGGTCGACGGCCAGCTCAAGACCGGCCGGGACGTGATCATCGCCGCGCTGCTCGGCGCGGAGGAGTTCGGCTTCGCCAGCGCGCCGCTCGTGGTGTCGGGCTGCATCATGATGCGCGTCTGCCACCTGGACACCTGCCCGGTCGGCGTGGCCACCCAGAACCCGCAGCTGCGGGCGAAGTTCAGTGGCAAGCCCGAGTTCGTGGTCAACTTCTTCGAGTTCATCGCCGAGGAGGTCAGGGAGTACCTGGCCAGGCTCGGGTTCCGGACCCTGGAGGAGATCATCGGCCGGGTGGACCTGCTCGACGCGGTGCTGGCGGTGGAGCACTGGAAGGCCTCCGGGCTTGACCTGTCCCGCGTGCTCTACGCCCACCCGCTGGCCGAAGGCGCCGCGCTGACCTGTCAGCACAGCCAGGACCACGGGCTGGACAAGGCGCTGGACAACACGCTCATCGCCCTGGCCGAGGGCGCGCTCGAGGAAGGCCGTCCGGTCCGGCTCGAGCTGCCGATCAGGAACGTGAACCGGACCGTGGGCACCATGCTCGGCTACGAGGTGACCAGGCGCTGGGGCGGTGAGGGACTGCCCGACGACACGATCGACATCTCGTTCCGCGGGTCGGCCGGCCAGTCGTTCGGCGCGTTCCTGCCGCGCGGCATCACCTTGCGGCTCGAAGGCGACGCCAACGACTACCTGGGCAAGGGCCTGTCCGGCGGGCGGCTCATCGTCAGGCCGTCCGCGCAGGCCACCTTCGCCGCCGAGGAGCAGGTCATCGCGGGCAACGTGATCGGCTACGGCGCCACAAGCGGCGAGATCTTCATCCGCGGGCTGGTGGGCGAGCGGTTCTGCGTCCGGAACTCCGGCGCGCTCGCGGTCGCGGAAGGCACCGGCGACCACGGCTGCGAGTACATGACCGGGGGCCGGGTGGTGATCCTCGGACCGGTCGGGCGGAACTTCGCGGCCGGCATGTCCGGCGGCATCGCCTACGTGCTCGACCTTCCCGAGCACCGGGTGAACAGGGAGATGGTCGACCTGGATCCGGTGGACCAGGGAGACGATGCCAAGTTCCTGCGCGAGGTGGTGGAACGCCACTACGGCGAAACGGGTTCCGCGGTCGCCGCGCGACTGCTGTCGGACTGGGATACCAGCCGGTTCACCAAGGTCATGCCGAAGGACTACAAGCGGGTGCTGTCCGCCGCTTCGCAGGCCGAACGCGAGGGCCGTGACGTCGACGAGGCCGTCATGGCCGCGGCGCACGGGTAAGGGGCGATCATGGCTGATCCGAAAGGTTTCCTGTCCACGCCCCGGGAGATCCCGGTCCGGCGCCCGGTTGAGCTGAGGCTGCGGGACTGGCGTGAGGTGTACGAGCCGTTTCCGTCCGGCCGGCTCGAGCGGCAGGCCGGCCGGTGCATGGACTGCGGCATCCCGTTCTGCCATAACGGCTGCCCGCTGGGCAACCTGATCCCCGAATGGAATGACCTGGTCTGGCGGCACGACTGGCAGGACGCTGCGGACCGGCTGCACGCCACCAACAACTTTCCCGAGTTCACCGGGCGGCTTTGCCCAGCGCCGTGCGAAGCCGCCTGTGTGCTCGGGATCAACGCGGACCCGGTCACGATCAAGCAGGTCGAGGTGGAGATCATCGACCGGGCGTTCGCGTCCGGCTGGGTGGTGCCGATGCCCCCGGTGACCCTGTCGGGACAGAAGGCCGCGGTGATCGGCTCCGGCCCGGCCGGGCTGGCCGCGGCCCAGCAGCTGACCCGGGCCGGGCACGCGGTGACGGTGTTCGAGCGCGACGACGCGCCCGGCGGGCTGCTGCGATACGGCATCCCCGAGTTCAAGATGGAGAAGCGGCACCTGGACCGGCGGCTGGACCAGATGCGGGCCGAAGGCACCGAGTTCCGGTGCGGCGTCGAGGGTGGCGTCGACGTCACCGCCGATGAGCTGCGTGCCGCCTTCGACGCGGTGGTCCTGGCCGGCGGTGCCCGGGTACCGCGTGATCTGCCGCTGCCCGGCCGGGAGCTGGATGGGATCTACCAGGCCATGGAGTACCTGCCGCCGTCCAACCGGGCGGTCGCGGCCGATGGCCCGGTGGCTCCGGCCGATCCGGTCATCAGCGCCCGCGGCCGCCACGTGGTCATCATCGGCGGCGGCGACACCGGCGCGGACTGCCTGGGCACCGCGCACCGGCAGGGCGCGGCGTCGGTGACGCAGCTGGAGATCATGCCGCGGCCGCCCGAGGCCCGCCCCGGCCGCCAGCCCTGGCCGACCTACCCGATGATCTACCGGGTCTCCAGCGCGCACGAGGAGGGCGGCGACCGTACCTACGCCGTGTCCACGCTGGAGTTCCTCGGTGACGCCGGGGGCCGGGTGCGGGCGCTGCGGCTGGCCGGCGCCAACGGCTTCGACCCGGTGCCAGGTACCGAGCGCGACCTGCCGTGCGACCTGGTGCTGCTGGCCATGGGCTTCACCGGTGCCGAACGTCCCGGCCTGCTCACCGACCTTGGCGTCGAGTTCGATCAGCGGGGCAACGTCGGCCGCGACCAGTCCTACGCGACCTCGGTCCCCGGTGTGTTCGTCGCGGGCGACATGGGCCGCGGCCAGTCGCTGATTGTCTGGGCCATCGCCGAGGGGCGCAGCGCCGCCGCGGCCGTCGACCGTTACCTGGCAGGCGGTGCCGAAGGCGCGGCCCTGCCGGCCCCGATCCTGCCCACCGCCCGCCCTCTGGTGTTAACTATCCAGCAGCACTGAACGGGTCAGTGCGGCAAATGCGGCTTTTGGCGGTCAGCATATGACATCGAGCGTCGGCGTATCGCCGGGTCCGGGAGCCCGCGCCCCCGCGGTGCGCAGCATCTGGTGGCGATCCCGCCTGGACACCACGCCCGCCCGGCTCCGGCTGCTGCTCGCCGTCCTGGTCATCCTCAGCCTGGCCTGGGGCGTCGTCGCCGCACTTACCGCTAACCAGCACGCCTCCGCGGCCGCCAGCGTGGTCGCGGTCAGCGAGCCGCTCAGCCTGGACGCCGAACAGATCTACCAGGGCCTGTCGGACGCCGACGCCACCGCGGCGAACGCCTTCCTGGCCGGCGGTCTTGAGCCTGCCGCGGCCAGGCAGCGGTACAACGCCGACATCACCCAGGCCGCCGTCCGCATCGAGGCGGCCAGCGCGCTGGTGGGTTCTTCCGCCGCCCGGACCCAGCTGCCCGGCCCGCAGGCGGCGCAGGCCAGTGACGGCTCGGCCGTCGGCGATGACCTCGCCACCTTGTCCGCGGAGCTGCCGGTGTACGCGGACGAAGCGGGGACGGCCCGCGCCGACAACCGGCTCGGCCTGCCCCTGGGCGCCGCCTACCTCAGGGAAGCCTCGACGCTGATGCGCGGGACGCTGCTGCCGGCGGCCAGCGACATCTACACCAGGGAAAGCCGGCGGCTGACCTCGTCCAGCGCCCAGGCGACCGGGCTGCCGCTCATCGTGGTCGCCGTCCTGATCGGCCTGGGCGTCGGTTACCTGCTCTACCGCGCGTCCCGGCGGCTGACCCGGCACACCCACCGGGTGGTCAACTACGGGTTGCTGCTCGCGGCCGTGGCGGGTGCCGTCTCGCTGGTGTGGCTGGGCGGCGCGTTCGCGGTGGGCCGGGCTGATCTGCTGCACGCCCAGCAGGCCGGCTCCGGCCCGGCCGAGGCGTTCGCCCGGGCCGACGTCGGGGCGTTGCAGGCGCATGCCGATGAGAGCCTCACCCTGGTGGATAACAGCGGCGACGACTCCTACCAGCAGGACTTTCTCGTCCAGGCCAAGCTGCTGGGACCAGGACCAGGACCAGGACCTGGCACGCTGCTCGCCGCGGTGGAGCCCTCCGGCGGTGGCATCTCAGCCGACGCCCAGGCCTGGTATCAGGCTCATCGGGAGCTGCGTGCGCTTGACAACGGCGGGAACCACGCTGCGGCGGTGCAGTCGGCGCTGTCGGGCCAGGCCGCCGCGAAGTTCGCGCTGCTGTCCAGCGCGCTCAGCCACGGCATCAATGCCGGCCAGGCCGTCTTCGCCACCCGTGCCCGCCAGGGTCGGGACGCGTTCACCGCCCTGCCTGCGGGCATGGTCGTGGCGGCGCTGCTGATGGCGGTGGGCTGCGCCTGGGGTCTGAGCCGCCGCCTCGCGGAGTACCGGTGAACGCGCGGCCCGGGCCCTGGCGGCGCGTGCTGCTGGTGGTGCTGGCCACCTCCGCCCTCGTGCTGGGCGCCGCGGCCGCCGCCGCACCTGGGGCGGCCCGGCCAGCCGCCCGGACACGCAGCGCCCCCCGCGGGGGCTTCCAGGGCCCTGGCCGCGGCGGCCGCCTGTAATCCGAAGGCGAGCAGCCTGCGCCCGGCCGGGCCGCCCCAGGTGACCTCCGGCTCGTTCATGGCCAAGATCCGCGCCCGCGGCTTCCTGATCGCGGGGGTTGACCAGAGCACCTATCACTTCGGCTTCCTCAATCCGCTCGACGGGCAGATCGAGGGTTTCGACATCGACATGATCCGGGCGGTGGCCCAGGCCATCTTCGGCAACCCGGATAAGGTCCAGTTCAAGGCGATCTCCGATGCGCAGCGGATACCCGACGTGCTCTCGGGGGCGGTGGACATCGTGGCGCACACGATGACGATCACCTGCGCCCGGCTGCAGCAGGTCGACTTCTCCAGCGTCTACTTCGACGCGGCCCAGCGGGTTCTGGTGCTGAAGAACTCGACCGCACAGAGCCTGGCCGGCCTGGCCGGCCAGAAGGTCTGCGCGACCACCGGATCCGACTCGCTGAACGTCATCGCCGCGGCCAAGGCGATTCCGGTCGCCGTGCCGTACTGGACCGATTGCCTGGTCCTTTTGCAGCAGGGTGACGTGGCCGCGATCTCGACCGACGACTCGATCCTGACCGGGCTCGCCGCGCAGGACCCGTGGACCAAGCTGATCGGGCCGCGGCTTACCGATGAGCCCTACGGCCTGGCCATCTCCAGGCAGCACCCGGATTTTGTCCGCTTCGTGAACGCGGTCCTGGCGCAGCTGCGCACGAACGGCCGGTGGGCGGCAAGCTACGCTCACTGGATCGGGACCCCGGTTCCCGCCCCGCCGCCCGCGCAGTACGGAGGCTGAACGAACGGTGCCGGGATACCAGACGCTGACGCCAGATCAGGCCCGCGCCGCGGTCAAGGCGGCCGTCGGCGAGCGCGACGCCATCCAGGCGAACCTGGTCGAGCTGGACCGCAGCTTCGGCCACCGGCTGCTGGCGGGGGCCACGCTGACCGGGCAGACCAAGCAACGCTGGGAGGTGGCTGCGGCCATCCTGGCCACGTTGTGGCAGGTCTACTCGGCCTACTCCGCCGCCCTCGACCAAGCCGCCGAGGCGGTCACCAGGCATCTGGGCCCCAAAGAGCTGGTGGCGGTCACCGCGCTGCTCACCGGGCCCTCCGTCCCGCTGGCGGCGGGACCGGTTCCGCTGGCCGGCCGCGATCTGGCCGACACCGGCCGCGAGGAACTGACCCTGGCTGCGGCGGTGGCCCGGATGCGGCGCGCCTTCACCACCGTGACCGAGCTCATCTCCGCCGCCGAGCAGGTGTGGAACGAGGCCGCGGGCCGGCTGGACGCGGTCGGCGCCGAACTCGGCCGGGTGACGCCGCTGGCCGCCTCGCTCGCCGATGAGACCCTGACCGGGAACGTGGTGGCGGCGCAGGCTCAGCTGACTCAGCTGCGCGACACGCTGAACTCCGATCCGCTCGCGCTGTGGCACGGCGGCATGGTCGATACCTCGGCCGCGGACCGGCTGGGTGAGCAGGTCGCGGCCGCCGCCGCCCAGGTGCAGGAGCTAGTCCGGCTGCGGGACGGCGCCGGGCGGCGCATCGCCGAGGTGACGACGGCGGCTGCGGCGGCGCGCTCGGCGGCCGACGACGCGGCCGCCGCCTGGCAGCGGGTCGCGGGCAAGATCGCCCCGGTCCCGCCGCCGCCACCGGTCGCGGCCGACATGTCCGCCCGGCTGGCTGACCTCCAGACGCTGCTGGCCGGCGGCCGCTGGGTCCGGCTCGGCTCGGAGCTGGATCTCATCGAGCACGAGCTGACCGCCGCCACCGCGACATTCCGCGATGCCGAACGGACCCTGGTGGCTCTGCTGCACACACGTGATGAGCTACGCGGGCTTCTCGATGCCTATCGGGCGAAGGCGGCCCGGATGGGCGCGGCGGAAGACCCGGCCCTGGCCGAACGTTACGACCGTGCCCGTGAGCTGCTGTGGACGGCACCGTGCGACCTCGCGGCCGCCGCGGACGCGGTGACCGGCTACCAGCAGGCGGTCCTGGCCCTAGGGG
>OCTA010003134.1_pt1 | contig 14722 bp, 17 predicted proteins | sample 1538991 | NCBI WGS metagenome assembly OCTA01 (sample SAMEA3539302, study PRJEB22396) | soil metagenome | biome: tundra; feature: field; material: soil | place: USA | collected 2010-05 | depth 0.15 m | reverse complement strand
GATTTCTATCTGAAGTGGGTGTTCCGCAGCGACGATGCGGTGCTCACCCGCTTTCTTCTGCAGGTTACCAAAGGGGCATAGCATGTACGACGACTCGATCACAACCACCGGAGCGCAGGAGTTGCTTAATGCCCGCCTGGCGCAGGCCGAAGCTAGCCTGAGGGGCACGCAGGTAACGACCCGCGAAGATCTGCTGGCCACCGTCTACAGCCGGCTGAACGCCGTGCTGGCCCTGGGCAACAACGTGACGCCGCTTCTCCCCGTCGCGCGCGAGGGCCCGGCGATCGCCGGCGACCTCAACGGCAACTTCCAGATCCTGAATCAAGATGCCCAGGCCATCATCAAGCAGCTTCTCGGCACCGAGAACGACGCGGCGACCCTGTTCAATCTGTTTGCCTCGACGCAGAACAACCTGCGGCAGACCGTCCGGCAGATGATCTACACCTCCGGATCGCGCCGCTACGTGGAGGAGTTCATCAGCAACACCAAGCTCGGCACCGGCACTGCAGTGGTGGACTTCAATGCCGGCGTGGTCTCGCTGCCTCTGGTGTCGGAGACGTTCGTCAAACCTGACTCGATCGACTTCGGTGTATCCTGCGTGGGTGCGCTGGGCGCAGGAACAACAGATTTGTTGCTCGACGGCCTGACGGAAACATCGATGACGTGGACTGGCAGCAAACTGGAGCTGGTGTTCACCTTCAATACCATCCAGATCCTGAACCGTTTCCGCATCGACCTGGCCGGGTACCAGGGATTGGTGATCGAGGAATTCTCCAGCTCGCCGGACGGCGTGATCAGGGAAGACCTGCTGGCCGACCTGCAGCCGTCAAGCCAGAGCCTGGACGGCTCTTCAGGAAAGTTCTCCGGCGACTGGATCGCCGACTTCGACCCGCGATTATGTCGAATGCATTCGACCAAGATGTTTTTAAAGTAGAAATAAGCTATGGGCCGCCACACACGCTCTCTGTGTTCGATAAGTTCGGGGATTTACGTGATGGCAGCGTAGTCTGAAACCAGGTGTCCGCGTCCACCCGGCCGTTTTCCCGCTGGCGCGTGCGAAACGCCTGCGGCTGCTCAGCGGTGCTCCCGAACCCCGGCATGTGCAGCTCAGGGGAGCCCCGTGCTGGCGACTGTGCAGTGCTTGGCCGGGTATGGGGATGGATGGGGTTTTCTTACTGCCGCCGGTAAGCTGCGATTGCTTCCCGGACGATTGCCACGATGGCCCAATCCTTGGACCGGTCCTTTTTCCGGCGCAGGGACTCATCGAGCAAGAGGCCGCGGACGACGGAGGGAAGAGTCACGGTGACTTTTTCGAAGTCGCCGCGCTCTTGATCACTCATGCCCCAGCCATTCCGGCTTGTCCGCTCTGCCGAAATGCCAGTAAAACAGTCCGTACGCTGCCGCCGCCGGGTCTACTCCCGCGATCAGCAAGTCTTCGAGCGTGATCGTCGCAGCCATCTCGACTGCGGCCATGGCTTTGTTGACCGGGTCGTCGTTATCCGGTCCGGGTAAACCGGCTGCCACGATCGCGCCGGTCTGCACCATGGCGCGGAACAGGTCTATCTTCTGGGCGTCGGGGAGTTCGTCGATGGTCGTTGGCATTCGTCGAGTTTAACCGTAATCCGCATCCCAAAGGAGTCCCACAATGAGCCTTGCTGCCACCCTCGAACACGCGTTAGCGGTGGCCAGCGGCGGTGCTCGGGCAGAGGGCCGGGGGAGGCACCAAAACCATCGAGTTCAACGAATTCCGCCACGGAGGGGCCGTGTGGCTGGCGGGAACTCGGACTAAAGATCAGGACCGGCAACTCCCCTTCCGGGCGCGGCGGGGAGCATCGAGATGATGCAGTGGAAGACGGGATCGGATTGTTGGCTGATGTCGCATATAGGGGCAGGATCAGCGGGCGATTTTGACCCGGCTTCTCTCGGGCGGCGCGCGTCCGGGCCGCCACCGGATCGTGCCCCGTAGATCCCACGCTGATAGGCGCTGCGTCCGCGCGAACGGTCGCAGATGGGATTAGGCCGAAACGCGGCAAAAACTCGTCAACCGTCAAGAAGTTGACGCATTCCGCCCTACTCCGGCTCCGTGTTTTCATAGGGTCAATTGGAACCCAAGTTGCACAGAGTATCGTGATGAATGACCGTGGCGGAAGAATCCTGGTTCGCCGATGTGGCAGACCGCACCAAAGGGCGGGAGGCCATCTCCTTGCGTGTTTCGACGCAGCGAAATCCTTGGCATGCGGCAGAGTGTCAAAACCCGCACGACTTCGAGCGAAGCTACTAGCCGAGAATGGATTTTCAGTAAGGCATCCGCGCTCCACTCCCAAAACTCAGTACCCAAGGCGTCCGTATTCACTGCGGGGCAAGACCTGCCGAGTGGCCATGATCGCGCACTGCATAACGCACAGCACATTTGCAGCTCCCCCAGCCCTGACGGTCGCCCGTCCTAGACCTCGATTTAGTCAGTTCCCAGCAGAACAGCTCCAACCGCCGAATTGTGAGGAGAAAGGAAGAAGAACGTGCAAGAAAACCAATCGACAGGTAGGGGACCGGCTGCTTCTGGCCGGTACCACCAAAGGCATTGCAGCACGCTGATGCGAGAATCCAAACCAAATCTGGTGGACCTATATGAGGCTCTGAGTCGGGGAGATGACGCTGGGGAGCAACAGGCCACCAGTCTGACCGAACAGCGTCGCAGGATCGAGGAAGCTTGGACATCTAACTCGGTCGAACAACATTGTAGAAGGATCGAGAGGAACATCAAGGCTCATCGCACAGGGATAGAAATCGACGAGAGGCGAATTCAACTCTGGCAGCGAGGCGTTCAAGACAAAAACGCTAGGGAAGAGATCGCCCGAAGCAGGGCTTCAATCGACCTCGCAAGGATGGCGATAGCTGTACTGGAGCAAGAGGCGGCAAACCTCAAACGGTCTGAATAGTGCAAGCTCGTCGCGAAAGCCTAATCCGGCGTGCTCCTCTTTGGTCGATCTGCGGTCGCTTCAACGAATAGTCGGCGCTCTTTCGACTCTTCAACTCAACAGCCCGGCGCAGTTCAGCAGCGCCATCACTCAACAGCGGCGCCTCGTCTCGGTGGTTACCCGCAGTTGCCCCGGCGGAGGCTCCCTGCGCTGCCCAGGGCGCTCTGGGCTTCCTGGACGGACCTCCATGGACCAGGAGACCCTGGACCAGAAGAACATCTTCCTCAGGCGACACGTGATAAACTAAGCCCTCGAAGTCGGCGTAATGTGGAAGCGATTCAGGAAGAACTTCTCAATTGCAGCTAAGAGAGCGGTCTGGTCTGCCGTCTGGGCGTTGGCTCTTTCGGGACCGCTTATCTACTACTGCATGCCCTCCCCTAGCGGTGTCCTGTGGGCGCTCATCGTGTGTCTCGCACCTATTGGGCTAACCGCTTGGTTTTCGCTGGCAGCAGCGCTGAAGACTCGCGGGGCCAAGACCGTCGTGGGACCGGCCACCATTTCCCAAGCTACCACCTTGATTCTGCTAACCATTGTGTACTCCCGGGTGACACCCGATCCCACAACCCATTTTTTTGCGTCTTGTGCTCACGCAGAGCAATGGGCCCTCTACGGAATAGGCCTGGGCATTATATGGGGTCGCGGCGCGCGCCCACACTTGCAGCATTTCAGACCTGGGTTCGCACTAATAATGGTCGCCCTGATCCTGGAATACAGTAGCTCTGTGACACGCCTTGGATACCTCGGCGCAACCAGCACGGCATCCGTGCTCCCCGGTTTTGCCTTTGGCTTCTTCGTGAGTCATTGGTGCCGGCGCTTCTTGCAGCAGCTGGGCCGCATCTGGCGAGATCTCGCGCGCTTTCGATGGCACTTCGCTACCGCCGTAATCGGCTATATCCTGATTGTATGCGTATTCGCAGGGTTCTTCGCTTTCCTCTGGCAACTCGACCATACGTGTCTCGGCGAGCCATTAGTCAAGTCCGCGAAGTTATCTGATTTCGTCTTCTTCTCCTTGTCGACCGTCAGCACGCTTGGGTATGTGGACACAAAGCCGGAGACCCCACTGGCGAGGCTGCTCGTTTCAATCGAGGTTCTGGTTGGTGTTTTCTGGGTAGCGGTCGTCATCTCCCGCCTGGTCACGGATATCGAGAAGGTAGATGCCAAAGCTAAGCGATCGCCATTACGCCACACCAATGATTTTAACGAGATCGGTTCGTAACTCTTAGATCTAGTCTCATCTTGTCGAATCCTTGACCCATTTCATACTCGAGCGAGAGGTGTATGCGTCCTCCCTCCGCTGCGACGTGTACCGGCGCTGGAACGATGACGGGCTGGCAATAGGAAATGCACCCGTCCAGTTGAACACCGTCGGCCACTTTCGTACTCGACTCAAAGAGCAAACCATTTACCTCACCGGATTTCGAAATTCCAAACTCTGCTTCAGCCGACAGTGTTTCAGCGAAGGGTTGCCCAAAGTCAATCGACCGCAGACAGAGCGTCGGCGACAGCCGTTCATAGGGGCGCTCGAACTCTCTACTGAAATAGTCCACGAACATCGGGAATGGAACCTGAAATCCAAAAAACGTGAAATCAACGTGAACTAAAGTCACCCGTATGTCAAGGGAGGCCGGGACGATCAGCGTGTGTTCATCAATAATCGCCGCCCCCTTCAGCGCGTTAATCACCGGCGCCTGCATCTCACCAATCAGGCCGGTGGTGATCATTTCACAGACGACAACATCCGGCTTCTCGATCAGTTCCAGGGTTAGATCGCGCGCGTCCATTCGCAAAGGGACTATGCGCTCCGCGAAACCATTCTCCGCGAAGACCCGTGCGGACGCGCGTGAAAGGTAGTCCCCAATTTCGACTGTGTACACTTTGCGAGCACCTGCGCGCGCGGCGAACAGCGCCATGATGCCGGAGCCCGTACCCAGGTCCAGGACCACATGGCCGGGCTTCACGGACCTGGCAATTGCGGCCTCAAAAGCGGCCGTACGCTCCACGTCCGCCAAGCACCGATACACGTATTCAACATCCGACCATACCTTCATTCTGTCCTTCTGCCGCCCTGCCATCGTAAGTATTATAGCCAGCGGAAGCGCCACTTCTGAAACGCTTGAAACACGAGGTCCGTTGTCATTCCCAGCAGTCCGATAATGACGATGCCGGCAAAGACCTTCGGGGTCTCAACATATCGCTGTGCCTGCATGATGCGAAAACCAATACCGCTCGTGGCACCGGCGATTTCAGCTACTACCAGATAGGTCCAAGCCCAGCCTACCGCCGTTCGGCACGCATTAACGACGCCCGGTAAGGCCGCCGGCCAGAGGATTCGTGAAAGTAGGTGACGGGCGCCGGCTCCAAGCGTCAACGCCGCCTCAAAATATTCCTTGGGGACACAGCGTGACACGTCCGCTACCAGCAGAATGAGTTGGAAAAACGTGCCCATGAAAATGACCACGATCTTTGCGGTATCGCCCAAACCAAACCAGAGAATGCAGAGGGGAACAAATGCAGGGACCGGAAGATACCGTACAAAACCCACTCCGGGTTCGACTATCTCCGATGCATACCGATAGCGGCCAGCGAGCAGGCCAATGGGAATAGCAAGTAGGGCTGACAGCACGAAAGCAGCCATAACACGGTAGACACTGATCCACACGTCGGTTAGGTATTGATCTTGGCCGAAAACAGCGATCAATGCTGTTACCACGCTGGGGATCGATGGCAAAAATACATCGGGCACACATCTAGCGGCTACCAACACCTGCCAAACGAACAGCACCAATACAAACGGCAGCGCACCCAGCACGAAGCGCTTCGCATTCCTATTTGGCCGCACGGTTAGCTCCGGAAATGTCGTGGCGGATTGCCGGTCTCGACGTGAATTCCGCGGATATGCAGTTTCTTCTCAAGGAACTCAGCAATGTATTGTTCATAAATCATGCCCAGGGGGATGGCGATGAGCAGTTCTACCACTAGCGTCGGCGCACCGGCATCAACGCACAGACCGACAGCCGATCGTTGTGGCTTTGCGCTGACGACTCCATCCACACCCTCCAAGGCGTGAAGCACGGCTTCATGATCTAAGCCTTCACCCGAAATACGGACCGTGTGCAACTCCAGGGGCTGTGGCTTCTCTTCCTGCTCCGACCACATGATGCGGTCGGCTTGCGTCACAGTCTGGTTAGTGAACAGCGTCTCGCGTGGATCGCCAAATAGCTGGTAGAATAGCGCCTGGGGTTCTTCTTTTGAAGGTGATCGCTGTTGAAAACTGCGCCGCGCCTTGTACAGCGCCAAACCGTATGTATCCAACGCGAAGACATTCTTGTAGAAATCCTCAATCAGCGTCTCGGCGCCGCCCAAAAGCACCGTCGGAATGTTTACCGGAAACACGGTCGCCAGACAACCACCCGCGCCCTTTTCCAGAAACGCTCTGCACAAACGAGCGCCTTCGCCGCCGGGGCCCGAAGGCCCCGCGGACGCGCAGCCGTGAAGAACCACCAGTGGCTTGAACGCCAAATCGGAAAGTCCTGCCAGGTCATCGGGCCCAAGGATCAAGTTCCGGGTTAGCCGCAACTTGTCTTGGACCACATGACAGGTGAAGTGAACGATCTGAGCTTGTTCGAAAATTTCATCGAGCTTATGAATTACCCGTTTAGTCTTGCCTTCGCAGTGCGCCCAGTTGTCCGGTCCGATGCAGCGCACAGGCATCTCGAAACGCTGCAGGAACTCCCTCAGCCGCTCGATGTAGGCCATTCCCAAGTCGCCACCTCCGGGAGCGTCGCGGCCAAGTTCGCCGGCGATAAGGCATATTTCCCTCTTTGACGCCTGACTGACCTGAGGTTGCTGGCTCCGCTTGCTATCCTTAATGAAACGGCGTAGCGCCTCGGCACTTTCTTCGACGAGAATTGTACCACACGGGTACTTATTGCAGAGAAAGTCAAAGTCTGGCCGGTACTCGCTGTACGCTAAGTGCCAGGGTATCGTCTGCTCGTCGGTATGGATGATGATGTTGGTTATATTGAGGTTAGATTCGGCCAGCACTTTGAGGCACACGTCCAACTGGGAAGGGTGTTTCGCGATGTTTCGTCCGACCGTCCGCAAGTCCTCCATGACCGCTTCAGCTTCCTTCGCACTGAGTTCGTGATCGGCATAGAAATCCTCGTACTTCGCGGCCAGATGCTGCAACCGCCTCAATATGTCGCGCTGCTCGCCGGAATCGACGCGAGCGACTATTCTTGGCAGGTAAGGCGGCATAAGAGCCGTTCGGCCGATGAACCAGAGTAGAATAGTGAACTGATGTTGATCGCTATGGGCAACTCCAGTACGGTGTTGTACGCCTCCTGACAGTGAACGGCTATCGCTAAGATGGGGATCCTTAAGTATTGAAAGGACCGCTGTCACACCCGAATCCGCACTGTGGTCACGCATAAACCCTCCTCATCTTTGCGCTGGGAAGACGACGACGACGCTGAAGTCTGGGTCAACTGGCGCGGTGCGCATCCAACAGTTTCCTCGCGAGCGCCTCGTAATCGGAATCGTTGCTCCGAAAGACGACAACCGATTCGCGCCACTTCATTTCCGTGGATTCGGGGATCTCGAAGAACACATCCGGCGGGTTGGCGTCACACTCCACCAGAATCGCCCTAATCCTCTCAAGGGTCTCTTCCCTCACCATGGCCAGCGCATCGCGCAACTTTTCGTCCGCAATGTCGTCGATCTCTCCCTTCTTCGGGCAAGCCGACGCGACCAACCGGAAGGGCTTGGAATCGCCGTACTTCCTCAGCCGCTTCATATACTCCGCCATTCGAAGCGTGCCTGCCACGTGCTGTTTCGACCACCTGAAAAACATCACCATCTCATCGCTGGCCTGAGCCGCAATGGAGTACGCATCGCGGACGCCGCTGGCCGCATCGATGATCAGGATGTCGGTTCCGCGGTCTTGCAGTTCCCTGCGGAGGGCATTCATGCGGACTTCAACCTCTGGCTCATGAGAATCGACGTAAGCGACCTTGGGCGAAGCTACGATGAAGAGCAGTCCCGCCCGTTCGGGCACCGCCGCGAATTTCAAAGGACCATCGGCGGAGAACATGTCGATTACACAATCATCCATCAGTTGATCGAGGTCGATCACGCCTTTGAGGTAGTGTTGAATTCCGTGTTCTCCCAAGCACTGCGGCGTCCTTTCCGCGGCGAAAACATGGTGCAGGCCCGGAGCCTCGAAGTCGAGGTCGATGATCGCGGTCCGTTGCCCCAGTTTGGCAAATGCCGCAGCCACGTTCGCGGCAGCTACTGTGCGGCCGCTGCCGCCTTTGTACGAGTAAAACATCAACGTTTTCATTGACCGAGCCTCTTTATTTCGATTCTGAGCTGCGCAATCTCCCTGGCGTTCTGTAATGGCCTACTGTAGCACTGCATAAGTCGTTCGACCAGTTCCTGTCCGTCCTCGAGGCCTATCCGGCAATCCTGGACCAAGCGCAAAACCCGATCGCCGCCTTCTTCGATCGCATCAATCAGGTCCAAGGCCTCCAGCGCATCGGCATCATTCCCGGGCCGGCGCCCGGCCGAAAGGCCTCGCATCGTGGCGAGTTGACGGAAAACATTTTCGTCTGGCATTGGGGCGGTGGCCGGATCTCCAAAGGCGTCACTTGCCCACAGCACCCGTAGTTGGTGCTATCAGAGAACTGTACTCCTTTCTGACCGTCTCGAACTCCGCCTGGCGCAATCGCTTGCCATCCCATGGTTGCGAAAGGAGACCCGCCAATGTGTGTAGGAGTCTCTCGGCCGTCGCCGTTTGCGGAAGCTTGCCTGCCCTTCCGTCGGAGAAGATGCTCTCGGCAAACTCTTCAACCTGCTTTTGAAGATTCTCGTCATCGTTGCCGACGGGCGGCGGCGGCGGGGTGAAGCCAGGAATCTGACGTGTGTACTTAGGAAAGCTCTCCCCAAATCTCGCCTGGAATGCCGCGGCCGGATCTGGTTGTGGCGGTGGGGGCGGGTCGGTTACGGGGGAGTCACCTTCCTGTACTAACTCAAGCACAATCTGCATGCCTGTCCTATTCCGGAGAACCACCGCGCCATCACCCATACTGCGGCCCCTGCCGGCCTCCACCCGCTCCCTGCCGGCTGCGTAGGCGTGGTAGAAAGTTAACGCCTGAACGGCGCGCTGCGTAGAATAAACTTCGACCTCCTCGGTAGACCACAATGCGGAACAACTCGTCTCCATGCGGTTTCTCTTCTGCATAAGCTCAACATACAAGGCTCGGATAATTGGTTCTAGTAAGTTACGATCGCCTACGCCGTACACAACGAAGAGCACCAGGAGCCGCGTCAGCAGCGGGAGGAACCCGGCGTCTTCGTACTCGCAGGCGGCTTCCTCATCGCCGCAGTTGAAGACGCCCCTGCCTGGCAGGAAAAATTTATGGCGTGCCTTGCTGAGGGCCTGCTTTACAAAGGGGAGACTGTCGTAGTTATAGACCAGTAAAGTGATGGCGCCATTAATGTAACTCTTCGCTGTTTCATCAACGCTCTTCCCGTCGTCGGTGCGATCGCCAAAGGACCACAATAATATCTGAAGCGCGTAAAGATTGTTGTAGTACAGCGTCGGGGCGGCCAGCCCTGCCTTCTTCCAATCGGATTCGAAAGACTTCAATGCGGGTTGGTCCACATTGATCATCGGCGTCTTGTCCGCATACCTTTCCTGGTGTTGACCCGTGCCACGCGTGAGGTTGGGTAGCACGGCAGTGCGAACCCACCTTCGCGCCATATCGACACATAGCTGGAGCTGACGGAGTTCCTGCTGCTTCTCCTGGAAAAACTGCTGAACGCGCGGTGCAGAGTCCTTGAATTCGTTAGCTCGTGCGGGCCGGATCAGGTAGAGATCGAGCTCCGCAAATGCATCGACGGCGGCTGCGGTGAAAAAGAGCATCGGCGCGAGACCCGGAGTGCCGGGTGGGCACTTGGTCCAGCTCCACCCGGATCCGTGTACGTCCCCCCACATCGTGTTTGCGATTTTCTCTTCGTCTGAGCCGGAACCGGTCTTTTGAAATGCATCGACGAGGAAGTCGATGCCGTTGGCGAGAGCCTTAAGTAAGAGGTCGTCATCCAGATCCTTGCCGATCATTTCATTGAACAGGTCTTCCTTGCGTATGCTGCACTTGAGGGTGAGTAGATGGATGACGACGCGGCAAGCCATGGCAGCCGTTTCGGTAATACTATACGGGGCATACAGTTGTTGACTGGCCGGCTCAATGAATCTCTTTACCCTGCCGGTATCCGTATATGGCCGCCCCGAGAATTCCGGCTTTTCTTTGGTCCAGTTCCTCAGGAGGCCCTTCAGGTCATCCTTGAAAGCAGCGACGAAACCGTCCGCCGCAGGACACTTTCGCAGGAACTTGCTGAACTCGTAGGCTTCCTCAACTGCTGGCACGAGAAAGGTCTCTAAACCCTCGCACGTGGCCAGGTCGCCGCCGCCCTGATTTCCGCTGTGGTAGGGCCCCTCGCGAATGCGATACTCGGCAAACTGGAGGAGACTCTCCAGAATCCGCTGTTTCACGATCTCCGATTCCTTCTCCTTGAGGTACCGTTCGACCGCTTCCGGCGCGAGCGAAAGGTCGCAGTCCTCGCGAGTTCGGAGTTCTTCCCAGCGTTGATGGACCGCCGCGGCTTTGATGGGATCTGGCATTGGCGTCACTCCTTAGTGAAAATCATCGGACAATTCCTCGAGAACTCCCAGAGTCGATCTACGGAATGCCGTGGAGTCGGCCTTTTCAAAAATGCGGGGAGTGCTTGGATTTTCAATCAGTTGATTGAGCTTCTCTTCGACTTCTCGCTGGAATTTCAGAAAGTCCGTGGCGTACCTTGAACGCGCCTTCTCGCGGGCGATTTCCGCCTTCTTGAATGGATGAATGAAGTGATACTTAAGAAAGCAGGGACGCAGAGTAGAAATGTAGATCACGTCTCCCAGAAAGACAGCTTCCCGTGCATCGTGCGTGACAAAGACGATTGTGGTGCTCAGAGTCCGTTCGATTTCAAGCATCAATTCCTGCATCTTCACTCTGATATGAGGATCCAGGGCCCCGAATGGTTCGTCCATCAAAAGCACGTCTGGACGGTTTACCAGCGCGCGCGCAATTGCTACCCTCTGCATCATCCCGCCTGAGAGCTCTCGTGGGTACTTGCCGAGTGCGTCGGCAAGGCCCACGAGTTTGGCAATGTCATTGGATCTTGCTTCGAAATCGCGGCGGAAATCGCGGACGGTACACTTCTCTGGGGTCGGTTGAAGATCACGGCCGAAGAGGATGTTCTCTCTCACGGTAAGCCACGGAAAGCACGTATAAGATTGAAAAACCAGCCCTCGATCGCTACCGGGACCGTTCACCCGGGCGCCATCCTTCAAAACCTCACCTTCGGTGGGAGTTACCAAGCCGGCAATCATTTTGAGAAGGGACGATTTGCCGCACCCGGAAGGGCCCAAAAGGATTGTGAATTGCGTAGGCAGGATCTGGATGCTTGGCGCATCGGCGCTACCCCGCAAATCGACGGCAAAGGTATTGCTTGGATCTGTCGATTCTACACCATAGGTTGCATAGCGCAACCGTAGATCCCGAAGCTCAATTTTGGCAAGCGGCGTCTCCATGTGCTTCTTATGGCAACCGGCGAACGAAGGACGCATCGATGCCGTCCTCCGGCCGATCCCGCTTGGCTATTACCTTCTCATTTAACCATGCCTCGCTGATCTCGTCGTACAGGGCATACAGGGATCCAGGGTGCTCGGGACTGCCAAAAGCGTCCTTATTACCCGGCCGGTCCTGATAGCGAATACCAGTCATCAACCTCGCCACCTTGTCGTTCGGAAGGCCCAGTGCTTTGGACATGATCGCACCAGCTTCAACCGGGTTGGCAGCCGTAAATTCAACTGCCTTGTACCACGCCCGGATCATTCCGTCGATCTCTTTTGGACGTTTGGCAATGATCTCGTCTCGCATGAATAGGACGTCTTGAATCTTGCCGTTCAGGCGCTTAGAGTCCACCAGAACGTGGCCGCGCCCGACCTCGCTCGCTTTGGAAAGCCACGGTTCCCAGGTTACTGCCGCGTCGAGTTTGCCCGAAGCGAAGGCGGAGCCCGCCTGGTCGGCATCCATGTAGATCGGCTTGATATCCGACATCCTCATGTTCCGGCTCTTAAGCGCGGAGTACAGGAAAAAGTGACTGGGCAGGCCTGAAGGGAACGCAATCTCTTTGCCCTTCAGATCGTCAATGGTGGCAATACTTTTGACGGCCACGATTCCGTCGCCGCCATTCGAGACATCGATCGCCATGATCGTCTTTACCGGAATACCGCTTGCGCGCAGGACAACCATGGAGTCTAGCGTGAGTGCAATCCCGTCCAGCCGGCCGGACGCAATCGCGGCGCGTCTCTCGACATCTCCCTCAATCCGTTCCAGTTGCACTTCCACGCCGTTTTCAGCGAAGTAACCCTTTTCCGTGGCGACGTAAAAAGGCCCGTAACCGATCCATGTTACCAAGCCGATCTTGAGGGGTTCTCGCGGTTGGGAGCCGGTTCGCGCACAGCCCCAGGTCAGAAGAAGAATAGCCGCCAAGGTCACGTGAAGTTTCATGTGCTTGTCTCCAGGTTGCTGCAAGGCAAGATGATAGCGCAAACCACTCCCAAACGACAGGGGGGAGGTGATAATCCGTCAGAATCCGGGTCGGGAGATCGTCGTGCGGCGTGAAAGACTCAAAATGCGGGGATTGTGGTTCCAACAGATGAACGGCTTAACCCCGCCATGGTGAAATCCAAGGAGCTGGGTACTGTAGGTTCTATTACTGCCAAATTTCGTTGAGCGGCTTGCTCAGGATCGCAAGTGGCGCCTCAGTGGTGCGCACGGGGCATTGGGGCATCTTCTCCAACCTGTTCAGCATCTCCAGCCACAAGCGGCATGCATGGTACGCAACTTCTTGAATCTCAGACCATTTTGTGACGCGACGTATGATACACTAAGCGGCCGTAGAAAATAGCCCAAGTCGAGGCCAGCGCACGCACGACATCAGGGGAACTGAGCTGCCTAAAATGGAACCCGCTACTCCCGATCAACACGGCGGCATAGAGGAACGAATTAGGCTATTGTACGACACTTTCGGACAACGCAAGAAGATGGGACTGCCGGAACCGGACCTTCGCAGGCCGCTTTTTTTCCTCCATCGGCCGTTCCTGGGTGATCTGGATCTGCTGACAATCTTCAATACAAAGCGATGCAAATACCAATGCCACTTCTGCCATTTGCCGGCAAAGAGCCCGAAGGCGCTCGTTTCCGAAGAGGATATTCTTGCGCAGTTTCAATTTGTTGTGAGTGAGTTGAAACACTCTTTGAGTTTGATCACGCGCTTCACTATGAGCAACGAGGGGTCTATCTTAGATCCCGATACGTTCCCCTTCGGCACTCTGCGTGCCATTGTTCAGGGTACTCGCGAACTGCGAATGGTTCGCCGGATAGTCATGGAGACCCGATTGGAGTTTATGAATCGTGACGCAATTTTCGAGTTGCGACGATGCAACCCCCGCGTGACTTTCGACATCTTGACCGGCTTTGAGAGTAAGGACCGCGAGATTCGCGATGAGTTTCTTTACAAGCAGGAACCCATATCATCATTCTTGAATGGGTTGGACGCAGTAGCTGCAAGCGGTTGTGATCTCACGGCTTATGTGCTCTTCAAGCCAAGCCCCTACATGACTGATGAAGAAGCTTTCCAGGAGGCGGAATCGAGTATCGATTACCTGGTGGAACACTGCCAGTCCAGGCGCATCGGTCTCACAATCCGTCTTAACCCGATGTATGCGGCAACGGGGACGAAATGGGCGGAGATAGCGAGAACGACGCCCACGTACAAACCTCCAAGGTTGACCGACGTGATGAAGTTAGCGCAGAAGAAATCCAAGGAAGGGCTGCAACTCTACATCGGCATATCCAGGGAGGGCATTGATGAGAATTGGGGCAGCTACCTATGCCGGGAAGACTACTCTGATGCGCTTATCAGGCCGATCAAGCTCTTTAATGAGCGGAAGAGCTTGGATTTCGGGGAGGTGCTTGGAAAAATGAACACTGGATTGCGGTTACCGTCGACTAGCCCGGCAGGGAGTAACGGATAGGCTTGACCGGCACAAGAGGGCATCGACATGGCTTGGCCATCAAGCTCAGTTGTGAATGACAGCGTTGCGGCGGGCGGACGAGAACTAGTACGCTTAGATGTTTTCCGCAGGCGCGCTGCTGGCTCCTGTCGATCTGATACATGACGGATGGCCCTGCGGATGGTGACGCATGACGCGCAACCTGTTCATCCTCGGAATCCTTTTCGGACTCGTCTTGCTGGCTGGTGGATTGATCCAGTATCGTTACCAGTCATATGTTGAACGAGCGCCGGTGGAGCCGATGGCGCCGCCGCCGGAATTCCTGCCGGTCGAGTTGCCCGCCTTCGAACGTCTGCGCTCGCCGCACGCAATTCTGGTACTGGATGTATCGGGCAGCATGAAGGACTCCGATCCTTCGCACCTCCAATCTGAAGCCGTGCTGCAGTTTTATTCGGTCTACCGCGACCTCGCTCGTGAAATCCTTGCCAAGGGCGATGCCGCCCAGGTTGCGGTGGTCCTGTTCGGGACCATCGCTCAAACTATCGACTGGCTGGGCAACGGTGATCCATGGCTCGATGTCTCGGCTACAAATACTGCCTCGTTTCGGGATGCTATCGACGAG
>OCTA010003132.1_pt1 | contig 14730 bp, 13 predicted proteins | sample 1538991 | NCBI WGS metagenome assembly OCTA01 (sample SAMEA3539302, study PRJEB22396) | soil metagenome | biome: tundra; feature: field; material: soil | place: USA | collected 2010-05 | depth 0.15 m | reverse complement strand
CAGCGAACGACCGCCTTGGGTGTCGCCGAGCATCAGCCACGTTGCAGCCAAGCCTTTCTTGTTCGGTACGTAAACCGGCCCGTCGAGCCACACTTGGGTGACTTCTGTAACAGAGATGCCGTGGCGGGCTAGATGCGCTTCGTTGACCTCGTCGAACTCAAGATCATCAGCGTCGGCTGGATGCAACACTCCTCCTTGACGGTCATCCAATCCTACCCATACGGTCATCCCGCGATCCATGATATTGTCATACCGTCAGGAACTCAAGTTGGAGGAACCCTCATGCAGATCGACGCAATCCTCTGCAACCACGCGGAGGCAGTGAACAACCTCCTGTACATCGCAGGCGGTGGTATCGAGATCAGCTTCGTGCAGGCCGGAGCTGCGCCGCCCTACCCGGTCAACATCGGCATAGGCATCATGGTCACTGTGCCTTGGGGCCAGACGAACCAGCAGCACACGGTGGAAGTAGAACTCATTAGCGAAGATGGACAACCCGTTCAGGTGCCGGTCATGCCAGACGTGATGCAGCCTCTACACTCCCGGCTTGCCTTTAACGTCGGTCGGCCACCTGGTATGACAGTCGGTGACGATCAGCATGTCTGCCTTGCCGCGAACCTTCCAGCCCTTCCGATGCCCTCGCTCGGCAAGTACGAATTCATCATTCGAGTCGATGGTCACGACGAGCGGCGGCTCCCGTACAGAGTCATGCCCGCGCCAGGAACGCAGATCATCGCTGGCCCTTCTAGCCTTCCAGGGCCAAGCAAGCTGCCCGCATAAGTTGAAAAGGACCGCCGAGGAAACCAGCAAGCACAAGGAGGCGGCCCACTCACCCACCCCCGGTGGGGCACAGTCCCCGCCGCACGGAACGCGGCGCCGAGCCGCCCGCACCCGGAAAAATCGGCGGGACCACTCGCCCGCACCTGGGATACTACGAAGGTGGTTTCGAGCGCAACACGTGACGCCCCGCCGCTGATCTGGCCGACCCTGCGCCGCCCGGCCGGGAACGCAAAGCTGATCTACCTCGATCAAAAGCACTGGGTCCACTTGGCCTAGGCCGACACCGGCCACCCCGACGGACCCCAATACGCCGCCGCCCTCCAGGCAGCCCGCGCCGCCGGGCGGCCGGCACGGCGATCTTCCCGCTCTCGCTGACGCACTACGAAGAAACGCTCAAGACCACCCGGCACCGCGACGCCACCCGCACATGGACCAGCAACGACATCTTCGACATCGACGCGCTCACCGTCGCCGTGCCCTACTGCGACATCGTCGAGACCGACAACGCCCAAGCCCACGCACTCACCGCCACTGGCCTAGCCACCCGCATGGGCACCACTATCATGCGCTCCGTCACCGAACTCCCAGCCCACCTCTGACCAACCGGACAGCACACCGGCCGGTCCAGGACGAGGCCAACGGCACAGGGGCACCCTTGGGAGACAAGCCATCTTTCCCTTTATGAAATCGGACCAACACCCATAGAGTGTGTAGGGTGCCGCAACCATGCACTACCTGGGCTTGGGTGGAGCCTCGGCGGAGTGCTTGCTGGTGTGGGAGAGGCCTCTGGGGCAGAATGCAGGGTTGCTGGGACTAGGGCTCTCAGGAACGGGGACTTGCTCGGGACGCGGACTCGCTGGGCGCGGGGATTTGCTGGGAGGGGGGCCTGCTGGGGACGCGGACACGCTAGGCGCGGGGCTTTACTCGTGCTGGGCCTCGGCGACGCGGTGCGGGACGCGGAACAAGCGGATCGAGGTCACCAGGCCGACGCCGCCGATGAGGTTGCCCAGGGCCGACCAGGCCATAGCCTGCGCCCAGTCGCCCCATGTGTAGCTGGCCTGGCGGGCGAGCAGGCCGGTGAACATCAGGATCGAGTCCAGCACCGAATGGAACAGCTGGGCCGCCACCAGCACGAATGGCATGGCGACGAGCTTGGGGCCGAGGTCATCGGTGGCGTGCTGCATCCGTGGAACGCCACCCCGGAGCCGGCGATCACCGGCGGGACGACGGGCGTCGCCCCGGTCGCCAGCACGATGCGGTCGGCGCTGATCCGGTTAGTGTCCTCAACGACCAGCTCGTGTGGCCCGGCGAAGCGGGCGTGGCCGTCGAACAGCGTCACCCAGTCCAGCGCGGCCCGGGCGCGGCGGCCGTCCGCCGAGACCTGGTCGACCCGGGCGATGCCGAACGGACGATGGCTCGTGTTTCCGCGCCCGTGATCGCCTCGAGCAGGGCACGGGACCAGTCGCGATAGCCGTCCTGGCTGGGATGAAAGCAGTCCGGGGCGAACTTCCCTGTCCACGGCGGCAGGAAATGAGCGGACACCTCGGCGACCGGCAGCCCGCGCGCGGCCGCCGCGGCGTGGATGGCCCGGTTGATCCGCGTCACGTAGGGCACGCTGGCCCGGCCGATGGGCCCCCAGCATCCGGCGGGCAGCGGCAGGTCGAACAGGACGGTTTGGTCCGGGACCGCCGCGATCAGCGCGCGCAGGTCGGCGAACAGCTTGCCCGGACCGGTGTACAGGATGTCGTTGACGCCGATCCCGCAGGTCACCAGGTCGGGCTCGGCGGGGAGCCGGGGCAGCTGGGCGCCGATCACGTCGCGGGTGAGCGCGCCGGACACGGATAGGTTGAGCACCCGCCACGGCTGGCCGGTCTGGCGCCGCAGGGCAGCCAGGACCTGGCCGACGTACCCGCCCTCCGGGCTCGCCGCGCCGAGCCCCTGGGCGGTGGAGTCGCCGAGGACGACCCACAGCGGCCCATCGGTGTCAAGGACCTCCTCGTTGTGCGCGCGCCAGTGGGCGGCGAAGGCCATGCAGTCCTCGCGCACCGCGTTGACGCCATCGGCCCACCGGCCGAACGGCCCGGTGCGCAGTCCCGACACCTGCGCGGCCCGCGTGCCGGTCAGGTAGGACCCCATGGTCGCGACGATCTCGACCGGGGAGCGGCGCGGGGTTCCGGCCCGGCGGCCAGGGCCGGGAAGGGCCAGCATCCAGGCCGGACGCGAGACCGCGGGCATGTGCTGCATAACCTGGCTCCCAGGAACGGTTGATACGGGATAAACGACGCTAAACGACAGGGTGGACAGGTGTCAAAGCCCAGGTGACCACGTGCCCCTTCAGTATCCGAGCGTGGGCCGGACCCGGCGGGTGCGGTATAAGTGGCCGGTGAGCTACCAGCCTGCGGACGCGGCCGGCGCGGCCGACCTGGCCGTCCTGGCCTGCCGGGCGCTGAGCGCGGCGGGCCAGGGCGACATGATCTGGGGACACGCCAGCGTCCGCGACCCGCGGGCCCGCGGCGTCTGGATGAAGAGCGCCGGCTGGGGGCTTGAGGAAATCGACGCCAGCAAGATCGTCCTGGTCAGCCCGGACGGCGAGGTGCTCGACGGCCCTGAGTCATCGAACAGCGCGGCCCGGCACATCGAGTACCACATCCACACCGAGATCATGGCGCTCCGTCCCGACGTCGGCTCGGTCGTGCACACCCACTCCCCCGCCGCCAACCAGTTCTCCGCGCTCGACGTGCCGCTGCGCCCGCTCGACCACGCGGGATCGCTGTTCTGCTACCCGGACATCCCCCGCTTCACCGTGACCGGCGGCCTGATCAAGACGCATTCGCTGGGTGCGGAGCTGGCCGAAACGCTCAGTGACGCGAGGGCCTGCCTGATGCCGCAGCACGGCATCGTCGCCGTCGGCCCGGACACGCCGACCGCGATCATGACCGCGGTCCTGCTGGACCGCGCCTGCCGGACCCAGCTGGCCGCGATGTCCGCGGGACCGCTGCTTCGCTGGGGCGGCGAGGCGGACACCATCGCCAAGCGCGCCGACGTCTGGTCGGACCGCCAGATCTGGGCCGGCTGGGAATACCTGCTCCGCCGCGCGCCCTGAGCTCGGACGGCCCCGGTAGCGCGGTCAGGACGACTCCGGGTCCGCGAGGTCCGGGACTGCTGAAGTGCGGCTTCGGCGAGGTCGAGAGCGCGCTGGGCGCGGCTGAGGGCGCGGGAGGTGCAGGCGCCGGCCGAGCGGGCGCCGAGCAGCTCGGCACGTTCGGCCGCCAGGACCTGGAGCATGAGACGGCGGTACTGCTCACGAGGATCGGCGGTGCCCGGGGCCGGAGGGCCGGAGGGACCGCCGCGGGTCCGGGCAGCCTCGCGGACCCGATCCAGGACCTCGCCGGGATAAGGGCGCCCGTCGGGCTGGCACAGGCCGGGGTCATCGAGGATGGCCAGCGCCGTCCCTGACAGTTCGGTGTTGAGCTCGCCGTACTCGGCGCGGTCGGCGGCGGCGGCGGCGTCACCGGAGATCTTGAGGATACGGATGACACGCGGCAGGGTCAGGCCCTGAGCCAGCAGTGTGGTCCCGGCCACGACGAACGCGATCAGCACGAGCTGCGGCCGGTACGGAGTGCTGTCGGGCAGCGACTGCGCGGCCGCGACGGTGACCACCCCGCGCATCCCCGACCAGGCCAGCACGATCCCGCCGCGCCAGCCGAAATTCTCGGCCACGAAGAAGTCGATGTCGGCGAGCTGGCGGCCGATCCGCTGCACCACGTGCTCGATGCACCGAGCGGAGAACCTGTGGCTCAATTCCGGATCGGTGACCCGGCTCTGCAGCTTTTCAAGCCCCGGCGCAGCACCACCGCCACCGCGGCCGCGGCCAGGCCGATCCACAGGGCCTGGGCTGCGCTCAGCCTCGCATCGGCGTCCTGGTCCAGCAAGGTCTTGAGCTGCAGGCCCATGAGCAGGAAAATGCCGCTTTCCAGCAGGAAGGCCACCGTCTCCCAGTTCCTCGGCCGGGACCCAGGCCAGGAACGGGACCACGAACGATACGGCCGTGCTCAGCACGGGGTCCTTCAGCAAGGACCTGATCCGCACGTTCAAGTACCCCACGACCAGGCCGACCGCGACCGCCACCGCGTAGAGGAAATCCAGGCCGACCTTCCACAGGTGGACGGTCACGGTGGTCGCGGCGACGGCCGAGCTGAGCAGCACCAACGAGGACGCGTCGTTCACCAGCCCCTCGCCCTCCAGGATGGTCAGCAGCCGCGACGGCAGGCCCAGCCGCCTGCCGACCGAGGTCGCGGCGACGGCATCCGTCGGGCTGATGATCGCCCCGAGGGCGAGCGCGGAGGCCAGCCCGAGACCGGGCAGCAGCGCGTCGAACAGCAGCCCGGAGCAGATCGTGGTCAGCACGACCAGCAGCACGGCCAGCCCGGCGATGGCCTTGAAATCGCGGCGGAAATCGTGAGCGGGCATCCGCACCGCCGTGGCGTAGAGCAGCGCTCCGGCCAGGATCCAGTGGGGATCCACGTCGATCTTGGGCAGGCCGGGCAGGAAGCTCAGCGCGATGCCGACTACGACCAGGCTGAGCGGGACCGCGACCGCGATCCGCTCGGACACGGCGGCGACTGCGACGATGGCGACGACGCTGACGATAATGGTCAGTTCCAGGGCAGTCTCATTCTCCGGCTCATTCTCCGGCGGCCAGGCTCTGCGGAGGATCCCGGTACATTCGGCAGCACGAGCAACGAGAGGGTGGAGGACGGCGGTGTCAGCCGACTACGAGAAGATCCGCGACGAGAACATCGCCAGGTACGGCTGGGACACCGCGGTGCTCGACCTGCTCGGGCAGCTCTACAGCGAGCGTACGCATTTCATCTTCGAGCTGATCCAGAACGCCGAGGACGCGGGCGCGGGCGAGCTGGCCTTCGAGCTCTTCTCCGACCGCCTGGAGCTGCGGCACGACGGCCGGCCGTTCACCGAAGCCGACGTGCGCGGCGTCTGCGGGGTCGGCCAGAGCGAGAAGTCGGCCGACCTGACCAAGATCGGGAAGTTCGGCATCGGCTTCAAATCGGTGTACGCATACACCAAGACGCCGCACATCTACAGCGGCGGCGAGCACTTCAGGATCGAGAGCTTCGTCCGGCCGGTGACGGTGCCGCCCCGGGCCTCGTCCGGGACGCTGTTCGTCTTCCCCTTCGATCACGACAGCGTGAGCGCCGCGACCGCCGTCCGGGAGATCGCCGCGGCGCTGACCGCGATCAAGCCCCGCACCTTGCTGTTCCTGGCGAACATCGGACGCCTGCGGGTCAGCGGCACCGGGGTGGCCGACGCGGTCATCGACCGTCAGGCGCAGCGCCGGCCCGGTCAGGCCCGGCACGTCACGCTGTCGAAAGGCCGCGGCTACCGGGAGGAGTGGCTGCTCCGGGACCGTCCCATCCAGAGCCATCCGGCGCAGCGGATCGAGATCGCCTTCCGGGCCGAGGCGGGCCGGATCGTGCCGTGCGACGATTCCCCGCTGACCGTGTTCTTCCCCACCGAGAAACCGACCTATCTGGGCTTCCTGATCCAGGGCCCCTACCGGACGACGCCGGCCCGCGACAACGTTCCCGAGCAGGATCCCTCGAACCAGGCGCTGGTACGCGAGACCGCCGGGCTGCTGGCCGACGTGCTGCGCGGGCTCCGCGACGACGGCCTGCTCACGGTGGACGTGCTGCAAGCGCTGCCGGTCGATGCCGCGCGCTTCGCGCCCGGCTCGATGTTCCGCCCGCTGTTCGACTCGGTGCGCGAGGCCCTGACCGCCGATGCGCTGATCCCGGCGGCCGGGGGCGGTTACGGCACGGCGGGCGAGCTGGTGCTGGCGCAAGGCCCGGATCTGCTCGAGCTGCTCGGGCCCGATCAGCTCGGCGCGCTCTACGGCGCGGGCCGTCCCGCCCATTTCGCCTCTGACGCCATCACCGAGCACCTCACCCCGGCCCTCTGGCGGTACCTGCGGGACGACATCGGCCTAGGCGAGGTCACGCCGCAGGACGTGGTGACGCGCTTCACCCACGACTTTCTCCAGGCGCAGTCCGATGAGTGGATCACGCGCTTGTACGCTTTCCTGTTCCAGCATTCCGCATTGTGGCGGGCGGCCCGATTCGACGGCGAGCCGGCCGGCCCGGCCCGGGCCAAACCGGTGATCCGGCTCGAAGACGGCCGTCAGGTCGAGCCCTTCGACGCGCAGGGCCGCCCGGCCGTGTACCTGCCTGGCCCGGTCGCCAGCAGCCTGCCCACCGTGCGGCGCGCCGTCGCCGGGTCCCCCGCGGCCGGGCCGTTCCTGGCCGCGCTGAACCTGGCCGAGCCCGACCTGATGGCGGAGGTCCTGCAGGTCATCCTGCCCAGGTACCACGACCTGGACATCGCCGCGCTCGACCCGGCCCAGCACGACGCTGACATCGAATGCGTGGCCCGCGTGCTGGACGAGGCCGCGGCCGGCCCGCGAGCCGAGCTGCTCGGGCTGCTGCGGGAGACGCCCTTCCTCATCGGGGAGAACGCCGCGACCGGCGAGCAGCGCCTGATGCCGCCGCCCCGGCTGTACCAGCGCAACAAGGACCTGGAGACCTACTTCGACGGCAATCCCGGCGCCTGGTTCGCGGCCGACCGCTACGGGCCGTGGCTGGTCCAGCTGCGCGGGATGGGCGTCCGGCCGCAGGTCGACGTGCGCGCCCGGACCGCGAACCAGCTCGGCTACGTGGTGATCACCGTCGACTTCGGCCGAAACGAGCGCGGCCTGGACGGATTCGACCCCGACGCGCAGATCGACGGGCTGGACTTCGCCCTGGGCCATCCCAGCCACGCCCGTTCCGAGTACGTCTGGAACGTGCTGCTGGCGCCGAACCGCCGGCTGGTTACCGGGGTAGTGGAGAGATCGGTACTCCAGTCGTTTTCCGATTCCAGCCTGGACAACGTCGCGTCGGCGATCGCCGCGGCCGCGGAGCGCGAGGCCTGGCTGCCCGGCCGGGACGGGAGCCTGCGCCGGCCCGCCGAGCTCTCGCTCGATGACCTGCCGCCGACGTACACCCGGGACGAGGGGCTGGCTCAGGCCCTGCACATGCTCCAGCCCGTGGTGGCGCAGGCGGCCCGGCAGCTGGGCATCGCACCGGAGGTGCTGTGGGGCCTGAGCGCCCGCCCGGATCTGGTCGCGCTGATCGAGCGCGAGCTCGCCGCCGATCCCCCGGACTCCTAGCTCGGGTAGCTCCCGCGGCTCCCGCGGCTCCCGCGGCTCCCGCGGCTCCCGCGGCTCCCGCGGCTCCGGCGGCTCCCGCGAACGGGGTCGATGGCACTTTGGTCCCCTTCTTGGGGGTACAGGGTGCCACCGACCCCTTGTCGCGGGGGCGGTTTAGAGGCGGACGATCATTTTGCCGGTGTTGTGGCCGCGGAGCAGGCCGATGAAGGCGGACGGGGCCTGGTCCAGGCCCTCGACGACGGTTTCTGTGTGGAACAGCTTGCCCTCGCTCAGCCAGCGGCTGACGTCGGCGATCATGTCAGGCATCCGGTCCCTGTGGTCCGAGACGATGAAGCCGCGCAGGGTGAGCCGCTTGCCGATGACCAGCGCCAGGTTGTGCGGCCCGGCGGGCATCTCGGTGGCGTTGTAGTGGGCGATCGCACCGCACATGGCGACGCGGCCGTGGGTATTGAGCACCGCCAGCGAGGCTTCCAGGTGGTCGCCGCCGACGTTGTCGAAGTACACGTCAATGCCGTCCGGCGCCGCCTCGCGCAGCTGCTCGAACAGGGGGGCGGACTTGTAGTTGAAGGCGGCGTCAAAGCCGATCTCCTTGAGCCAGCGGACCTTCTCATCGCTGCCCGCACTGCCGATCACCTGGGAGGCTCCCTTGAGCTTGGCGAACTGGCCGGCCATGCTGCCCACCGCGCCGGCTGCGCCGGAGACGAACACGACATCACCCGGCTTCATCGCGGCGATGTCGAGCAGGCCGACGTACGCGGTCAGCGCGGTCATGCCGAGCACTCCGAGGTAGGCCGACGGGGACAGCCCGGCTACGGCCGATACCTTCTGCGCGTGCCTGGCCGGCAGCACCGCTTCATCCCGCCAGCCCAGCATGTGCAGGATCAGGTCGCCCTCGGCCAGGTCAGGTGAGCGGCTCTCGATGACCGAGCCGATCGCCCCGCCCTCCAGCGGCTCGCCCAGCTGGAACGGCGGAACGTAGGACTTAGCGTCGTTCATCCGGCCGCGCATGTACGGATCGACCGACATGAACAGGTTGCGCACCCGCACCTGCCCGTCGGCGAGCTCCGGCCGGTCCGCCTGCCTCACGGCGAAATTGTCCTCGGTCGGCCACCCGGAAGGCCGCGAGGCGAGAACGATCTGACGTGGCACTAGTTCCTCCGCAGGCGGGACAATTGACGTGGAGCGCTATACGGCCCTACCGTACCGCCCAGTAAGTTCGGCCGTCAGCGAGGATGAAGCTCGATGATCCGCAGCACCATGCAGGACTACCCGCTCACGATCCGCGCCATCATGCGGCACGGCGCCCAGGTGTACGGCACCAGCGAGTGCGTCACCTGGACCGGCGCGGGCACCCGCCGGGCGACGTACGCCCAGGTGGCCCAGAACGCCGGGCGGCTGGCCGCCGCCCTGGCCCGGCTCGGCATCAAGCCAGGTGACCCTGTGGCGACCTTCTGCTGGAACAACACCGAGCACCTGGAGGCCTACTTCGGGGTGCCGAGCATGGGCGCGGTGCTGCACACGCTCAACATCCGGCTGCCCGGCGCCCAGGTGGCCCAGATCGTCAACCACGCCGCCGACCGGATCATCATCGTGGACGTCACCCTGAGCCCGCTGCTGTCCAAGATTGCCGGCGAGCTGCCCACGGTGGAAGCGTTCATCGTCAACGGCTCTGGCGACGCTTCCGCGCTCGAAGGTAGTGTCCCGGTGCTGCGCTATCACGAGCTGCTGGCGGCCGAGGACCCCGGGTTCGGCTGGCCGGAACTTGACGAGCGGGACGCGGCGCTGATGTGCTACACCAGCGGCACCACCGGGGACCCGAAGGGCGTGGTGTACTCACACCGGTCCACCTACCTGCACGCGATGGCGGTCATGGCCGCCTCGGTGCACGGCATCACCGAGGCGGACCGGGCGCTGGCCATCGTGCCAATGTTCCATGCCAACGCCTGGGGCATGCCGTACGCGGCCTTCCTGTCCGGCGCCACGCTGCACATGCCCGGCCCGTTCCTGCAGCCCGAGCACCTCACCAGGTTCATCGCCACCGAGCGGACCACGGTGACCTGCGGGGTGCCGACCATCTGGAGCGCGATCCTGGACTACGGGCATGACCACGACATCGACCTGTCCTCGCTGCGGATCGCCAACTCCGGCGGCTCGGCCGCGCCCCGGGTGCTGCTCGAACGATTCCAGCAGCGCTACGGGCTGCGGATCGTGCAGGGCTGGGGCATGACCGAGATGAGCCCGGTCGGCGGCATAGCGCTGCCACCCGCGGGGGTCGAGGAAGGCTCCACGGAGGACCTGGACTGGCGGATGCGCGCGGGCCGGGTCCTGCACGGCGTCGAGATGCGCATCATCGGCCAGGATGGCGAGGAGCTGCCCGCCGATGGCGTGTCTGAGGGCGAGATCGAGGTCCGCGGGCCTTGGGTCACCGGCTCGTACCACCACGACCCGGCGCCGGAGAAGTTCCACGACGGCTGGCTGCGCACCGGTGACGTCGGCACCCTGGACGACCGTGGCTTCTTCACCATCAGCGACCGCATCAAGGACGTCATCAAGTCCGGCGGGGAGTGGATCTCCTCGGTGGACCTGGAAAACCGGCTCATGGCGCACCCGGCCGTGCAGGAGTCCGCGGTGATCGGGATCCCCGACGAGCGCTGGGGCGAGCGGCCGCTGGCCTGCGTGGTGCTGCGGCCGGGGGCCGAGGCCGGTGCCGCGGACCTCGCTGATTTCCTGCGCACCGCGGGGGTGGCCCGCTGGCAGGTGCCGGAGAACTGGACGTTCGTGGCCGAGATCCCGAAGACAGCGGTCGGCAAGTTCGACAAGAAGGTGCTCCGCAGCCGGCACGCGGCCGGGGACCTGGCGATCGACCGGGTGACCCGGTAGCCGCAGCGGTCAGCAGGTGACGCCGTCAGCGGGTGAAGCCGTCCGCGCCGACGGTCACCTCGGCGGGCTGCTGGTGCGCCAGCACCGGGCTCGGGTTCCCGTCCAGGTCGAGGACCGTGGTGGCTTCGGTATACCAGGACGGGATCACGGAGTGGCCCCAGAAATCCCGGCGCCGCGGGTCACGCACCGACCAGCGCAGCACGGGATGGCCGGGATCCCCGGTGAAGTAGTCGCTGGTGTAGATCTCCACCCGATGCCCGTCCAGGTCCCGCAGGTACACGTAGAAGGCGTTGGACACGCCGTGCCGGCCTGGTCCGCGCTCGATACGGCTCTGCTGGCGCAGCGAGCCGAGGATGTCGCAGATCCGCAGGACCTGATGCGACTCGTGCGCGAAGAACCCCAGGTGGTGCAGGCGCGGTCCGTCGCCGCCGGTGAACGCCACGTCGTGCACGGTCTGCTTGCGGAACATCCAGGCCGCGTAGAGCGTGCCGGCGTCCTCGATCGTCTCGGACAGGCCGAACCCGAGAGACCGGTAGTACTCATAGGCCGCCTGCACGTCGGGGACGACGATGGGGAAGTGGTCGAGCCGCGCGACCTCGGCACCGCGCCGCAGGTCATAACGCTGCTGCAGGCGCTCGACGTAGGCGGCGCGAAGAAGAACTCGACGGTGCAGCCGAGCGGGTCGTGGGCCCGGACCGCCTCCCCCACCCCCGGCGTGACCCCGGCTGGGACCCGCACGGTGCGCGCGCCGAGCGCGGCGTAGAACGCCTCCGCCCGGTCCAGGTCAGCCGCGGCCCGGACCCGGAAGGCCAGCCGCCCCGCCGCGGGTAACGGGCCCGCGCGCAGGATCAGGTTGTGATGGATGAGCTCGTCGTACCCGCGCAGGTACAGCGCATCACGGGACTCGGCGGTGACCACGAAGCCGAGCACATCCACCCAGAACTCCCTGGCCCGGCCCAGGTCGGTCACGACGAGCTCGGCGTAGGCGGCACGCACGATGCCGGGAGGCGTCAGGTGCGGTGGCGGCCCAGCCATGGTCAGCTCCCGAATCGCGGGACGTGCGTGTCGCCCAGCGGGACATGGACGATCCGGGACTCGGTGTAGAAGTCCAGGCTGTGCGGGCCGCCTTCGCGGCCGAGGCCAGCGCGGGCGCGAGCTTCCAGGTTTCCAGCATGAACGGCGTGTTCCACGGGGTGATCAGGCCGGCCACCCCGGCCGGTGAGCGGATCACGTAGCCGAACTGGGTGCCGCTGGCGAACGCGTCCTCATGCTGCGTCACCACCATGTCGGCGAAGAACCTGAAGTTCTCCGCCGCCCGCGCCGCCTGGCCCCGGGCCTGGGTGAGCGGCAGCCCGGTGTCGAACGTCTCGAGCTCGGCGATCCGCCCGGCCCGCGCCTCGATGCCGTCCGCGATCTGGTTAAGGATCCGGGCCCGGGCCCGGGCCCGGGCGGCCAGGCCCGGCCACGGTCCCTCGGTGAACGCGGCCACCGTGGCGTACGGCTGGTTGCTGACCGGATCCGCGACCTCAAACGTCTCGCCGTCCACGCTGGCAACACGGCCGCCGCCGATGAAGTGGTCGAGGGTAGTGGGCAGCCCGGCCGGCCGCCGCGCCGGACCGGTCACTGCGCATCACCCGTATCAGCAGCATCGGCAGCATCAGCTGAGTCGCGGCTGGGGCCCGGCTCGCTGACCCGATGGAACATAGGGCCGGTTATAACCGGCCCTATGTTCCATCGGGCTGCATCAGATCCCGGCGCGGGGGTGGTTGCTGGGCGAGCCAGGCTTCGTAGGCGGGGCGGCGGGCTTCGGGGAGGGGGAACAGGCCTTCGATGGGGTCGCCCTGGGCGACCCGGGAGGCGATGAACTCTTCCTGGCGTTCTTGTTCGGTGGCGGCGGCCAGGACCTCGGCCGCGAGACCGGGCGGCAGGACGACCACGCCGTCGGCATCGCCGACGATGATGTCGCCGGGCTGGATGGTGACGCCCGCGCAGGCCACGGTGACGCCGGTTTCCCACGGGACGTGGCGCCGGCCGAGGACGGCCGGGTGGACCGCGGCGTGATAGACGGGGAGCTCGAGGGCGGCCAGCGCCACGCTGTCCCTGATGGCGCCGTCGGTGACGATGCCCGCCGCGCCTCGGACCTGGGCGCGCAGCGCGAGGATGTCCCCGATCGTGCCCGCGGTCGTATCACCGCGCGCCTCGATGACTAGCACCTCCCCCGGCCTGATCTCCTCGATCGCGCGCTTTTGCGCGTTCATCCCGCCGCCGTACGCAGCGGACAGGTCCTCACGCAGCGGCAGGTAGCGGACCGTCCGGGCGTACCCGGCCATCCGCGCGCCGGGCCGGGTGGAGCGCAGCCCGTCCAGGGTGAGCCCGTTCAGCCCGCGCTTGCGCAGCACCGCCGCCAGCGTCGCGGTGGACACCTGGCGCAGCCCGGCGAGTATCGCCTGCGGAGGATCGACCGGATGACCAACGGCGCCGGAAGCGGCCCCGCGCGCAGCGCCATAGGCAGCACTGCGCTCGGTATCGCTGGCGCGGGGCATGGCGCCGGGAGGCTCGAGACGGTAATCGGCCTCGACGACGGGGCTGCGCAGCCGGCCGGACGACTCGGGTCCCGCGGTGACCTCCACCTCGACGACGTCGCCGGGGTTCACGACGGTCGAGCCGGCCGGCGTGCCGGTCAGGATCACGTCGCCGGGTTGCAGTGTGACCAGCCGGGACAGGTCGGCGACGATGTCCCCGAAGCCGAACAGCATGTCCTGGGCCGGCCGCGCGTCCTGGGCCAGTTCGCCGTTCACCCAGGTGCGCAGCCGGAGCGCGGCAAGGTCGACCGCCCGCGCGTCGATTAGCCGCGGGCCGACCGGGGTAAAGCCGTCGAGGCCCTTCGACCGCAGGTTGGAGCCTTTGTCGGCGTAACGCAGGTCGTAGACGCCGAAGTCGTTGGCGGCCGTGATCGCGGCCACGTGGTCCCAGCCGTCCGCCCGGCTCACCTGGCGGGCCCGGCGCCCGATGACCAGCGCCACCTCGCCCTCGAAGGCCAGCAGCTCGCAGCCGGGCGGCCGCGCGACGGGATCGCCGCTATCGGCCAGCGACGAGGAGGGCTTGAGGAAGTACGACGGCCAGGCCGGCATCGTGCCGCGCTCAGCCGCGCGGCTCCGGTAGCTGACATGCACCGCGACGACCTTGCCGGGCACACGGTCCAGGGCTGCCATCGTGTGCAGAATCATATCGGGCCAGCCATCGTCCAGCCAGGCCCGTGCCGCTAGGCCGTCGGGATCGTAGGGCGAGACAACGTGGACGGGGGCTCCGGCGGGACGGCCGTTCGGCTCCGTCGGGTCCACAGCCAGCTGGCCGCGGCGATCAGGATGCCGCCGCGGAGCCAGATGTCAGCCAGGTTGAACGTCGGGCCGTAGAACCAGACATGGATCCAGTCGACCACCGCGCCGTGCAGCCCGCCGGGGGCGCGGAACAGGCGGTCCGCGAGGTTGCCGGCCGCACCTGCGGCGGCCAGTGCGGCGCCGGTTCGCTCGAGGGCGCTGGCCGCGAAGCGCGCCCACAGGGCCAGCAGGACCACCCCGGCGACGCTGACCGCCACGATGAGCGGCTCGTAGGGTGCGCCGAGACCGAACGCGGCGCCATGGTTGAGGACCAGCTGAAGCCGCGCCAAGCCGCCCGCGAGCGTGATCCGGTGTCCGTCGCGGAGCGCGGCGGAGGCCCACGCTTTGGTGGCCGCGTCAGCGGCCAGGCTCAGCAGTGCGATCCCGGTCGGCAGCAGGACCGGCCGGTTCATGCTGCCTAGCATGCCTGCCCGGGGGCTTGCTGACGTCAGCTGGGCCAGACGCTAGAGT
>OCTA010003131.1_pt1 | contig 14733 bp, 10 predicted proteins | sample 1538991 | NCBI WGS metagenome assembly OCTA01 (sample SAMEA3539302, study PRJEB22396) | soil metagenome | biome: tundra; feature: field; material: soil | place: USA | collected 2010-05 | depth 0.15 m | reverse complement strand
TTTTTTTTAATGATACTGCGACCACCGAGATCTACACTCTTTCCCCACACGACGCTCTTCCGATCTATGGTCGCCCAAAGCCGTGAATAATGTGGATGATATGTATCGCAGGCTTGATATTGTCAGCTTGCAATTGGAATCGCTTGGCCTGCAGCATATATCCTATAAGCCGCCATTGATGCGGCAGCTAGCCAATGGCCGGGATACAAAAGCGCTTGAAGTATTGGTTAGTGTGCTGGAGCCTTTGAAAATATATGAGCGCAATGAAGGAGATACTATGTATACCGTTTTTTCTCCTTTTACAAAATTGGCTGATGTAGCCACACCTGATCAGAAAGTACCCAGGATATTCAACAAACAGGTGGCTGAATTTTTAAGCAAACCTTCTCCCGAACTGGAAAAACAAATTTCCGAAAAGCTAATCCTTTGGAAAGAAAACGATGCGCAATTCAAATTGCTGCTTAACAATTCGCCAGTGCTTTTGGAGGCAGCTTCATTATCTGAAAATCTTTCTTCGTTGGCTGTAGCCGGCCTGGAAGCCATTCAATACTTGCATGACAATAAAAAAGCCGGATCAGACTGGCTACAAGAAGAACTGGACGTGGCAAACAAAGCAAAACGGCAGGGAGGTAGATGCGAAATACAAGTGGTTGACGCTATTCAAAAATTGATACAGCGTGCGGCTGACTGATGAATATATTTTTCTGATAAAAAATAAAACGTTCATTCTTAAAAAAGCAATGCATTTTATTATTATATCGCAATGAAGAAAATTTTGTGGGCGATTTTTTAATATTTCAGCAGTAACAGGAATTTGTATGAAAAAAATATTGGTCTCTTTTCTTTTTTTATGCCTTATAAATGTTGCCTTCAGCCAACAAGCAACTGAAAGTATTTCCGGACCGCAGTATATTGAAGACAAAGGATTTTGGCAGGAATATCATGAGGCGTATCCTGTAAGCGCTGTCGCCATAGAAAATAATGTAAGAAGCATCGCCGTAGATAAGCAATTGACAGTTTGGATTACTACAGCGGCCGGTATTTTTATGAAGAAGAATGGAAACAACAATTGGGTTGCAATACCTTTCCAGAATTCAGACAAAGGGCCTGCTTACGCTGTTGCTATTGACGAGAATGATGCAGTATGGATGGGAACATGGAAAGGCATGTTTGTATATAAAAATAATTTGCCGATCAAGGTAGCGGGCCCGCAAGGGCCTGTATCAGTTATTTGTACTTCAAAAGAAGGCGTATATGGCCTCGGGCCAAAAGGTGTTTGGTTTTTCAACGGGACCGCTTGTAGACAGAAAGATTATGCGGGTGCCCGTTCTTTGCGGAGCGCTGTTTCTGACAATAAAGGAGGCATATGGGTGGCCAGCGATGTGGGTCTTTATCATTCAAATAAGGCAGGAACAAAATATTTTTATAGGACAGATATTTTATTGAGTGCGGGCCTTAAGGGGCTTGCACTCGATAAAAGCGGGAATCTATGGGTAGCAGGTTTGGGCGGTGTTTCCATCATTAAAGATGGCAGTCAGAAACGGGTTATCAGGCCACAGGAAGGTTGCCCTTCCATTTACACTACTTGTGTAAAAAAATCTTCTGAAGGTGCGATGTGGGTAGGAACAAAGGTTGGCGTTGTTAGATTTTTTCCCGATGGAAAACATTCACTTTTGTTCAGCCGCAGATGGCTGATGGACGATCACGTGAACGATATTGCTTTTGATAAAGATGGCAATGCCTGGATCGCGACTGAACGGGGAGTAAGCGCCATTAAGAAAAAATGGATGACCCTCGACACCAAACAGGATTATTTTTATGATGTGCTGATGAGAAGACATATCCGCGAGCCATGGATAGCAGGTCAATGCCACCTTGTAAATCCGGGGGATACTGCAAAATGGTTGCCGGAGGAGGATGACAACGACGGAGAATATACCGGTAATTACCTTGCCATGGAATCATTTCGCTATGCAGTGACTAAAAGTGCGGAGGCAAGGGAAAAAGCAGGAAAAGCATTTCATTTTCTAAAACAATTGCAGGATATCACTAACGGTGATGGATACTTTGCCAGAACGATTGTGCCGGTTGATTGGGCAGACAGGGTGCATGATGGAAACCGCGTATTTACTGAAAGGGAAAAAGCCGAAGAACTGGTAAATGAACCGCGGTTCAAACCTGTTGAGATCCGATGGCACAAATCCGCAGACGGTAAATGGTTATGGAAAGGCGATGCAAGCAGCGATGAGTGGTGCGGACATATGATGGGATATTATTTCTATTACGTTCTCGCTGCAGACGAAAAAGAAAAAATATTGGTACGAAAGCACGTTGCTTCTCTTGCAGATCATTTGATTGCACACAATTTTTCGATGATGGATTTTGACGGTACTCATACCCGCTGGTCAGTATGGTCGCCCGAATCACTCAATCATGACCCGGAGTGGTCGCCTGACCGTAGCCAGAACTCCCTCGAACTACTTGCATTCTTAAAGCTTGCCTATTTCATGACGGACGATCAAAAGTATGAGCAGCAGTATCTCAGGCTGATCAATGAAGAGCATTATCTCGATAATATGGCAGACATACCTAATCAGAATCCTGCTTGGTTCATCTATTTTGACGCTACCATGCAGGCCTATCTTTATCCCATACTGCTTAGATGTGAAAAAGATCCGAAACTGCTTGCTTTTTATCAAGATCAAATGGACATTTGGATGGCGAACAGAAAGAATGACAAGAACCCGCTCATAAACTTTCTGTATTGCTATGCCCGGAATAAAAAGGTAGAACTGAAAGCTTCAATTGATTTCCTTATTGACACACCGCTTGATCTCGTTGATTGGAATATTGACCATACTAAAAGAGAAGATATAAAGCTGGTTCATTCACCTGTTTTAGATGACCTGGAAGTGAATGAACTGCCGCCGGCAAGCATCCGTGGCACAGTACGCTGGGATAAAAATCCGTGGGGCGCTGTAAGCGGTTCGCCTGTTACGGAACGAGAACCGGTTTTCTGGCTCTATCCATACTGGATGGGCCGATATCTTAAAATGATTCAATAATTTTTTTAATAAATCTGAACGATAATGCATAAATCCTATCTGTTTTTCCTGCTATCATTAAGCTTATTCTCTAACTATTCAAAAGCTGCTCCTTTCCAAGATCACAAATCGCCAGCCCAACCTGAATATAAAGACACGGCATTTTTGCAGGCTTATAGTATTAAATATGAAATAGATCGTTCGAAAGATTCTGAAAATATTTTTCTTTCAAAAGTTCGTTGCGACCGCAACGGCGTTGTCCAGGTATTATCTTCCAAAGGACTTTTAGTAAAATCAGGAGGCCAGTTCCTATATCCCGGTAAACTGGTTCAGGATGTTTCTTACCGGGCAATGCTCGATATGAATTTAAAAGGCATTGCCCTTTTCCAAAATCAATTTGTATATGCAGATGATAAAGCGATTGTAAGCAATGCATGGGCCGGGAAATTGTACACTCTTCATACAATGCCGGACATGACTCTCTTTTGCGGCGGTGACGACTTTTCATTCCTATTGATAGATGGCACATCTATCCAATATATCAAGGATTCTAAACTGTTATCAGAGTTAAAAACCAATGATAAGGTGATTGATATGTTGTTTGATAAAAAAAGAAATCTCTTTTGGCTGCTGGGCGAACACAGTGTATCGGTGTTTGATGCAAAAGACAAATCACTTCATACAAAATTTAATGGTGATAGTTTAACGTGTATCGCATTAAAAAATAATAATAATGAATTGATTGTTGGCACACACAACGGATATTTAAAAATTAATGCTGTTACCGGGAAACAAATCGGGACCATGTACAATAAATTACCGTGTACCGATATTACTGTTGTAAAAGAGATTGGCAACAAGCTTTGGTTTGGCTCAGTGAACGGGGCATTCATGTTACAGGCTGACGGGAAATATAAATATTACGCTTCACGGAGATGGTTACCCGCAAATGACGTAAAAGATATTGCAGAGGGCAACAATGGTTCTGTCTTGATCCTCACCGATAAAGGTTTGGGGGAAATACATTTTGAACCGATGACTTTATATGACAAGACTTTGTATTTCGAAAAACAGGTGAGGCAGCATCATATCCGCTTAGGTTTTAATGCTACTATTTCGGGAACGAAAGACGGCGATGTTGCCACAGGCTCGTTGGAAGATTCGGATAATGATGGTCTCTGGACCTCGATGTATATAGGCGCTGAAGTATTCCGCTATGCTGCTACCAAATCACCGGAAGCGCTGGAGAACTGCCGCGAGTCATTGGATGCGATAGAACGCCTGTACACTATTAATCCGCTTAAAGGGTTCCCTTCGCGGTCATTTGAAAGAAGGGGATATGAAACTTCCGATGTGCATAAGGCCAATAAGACCGATGCAGGATTGAAGCAGGAAAATGATGGCAATGCTGGTGTTCAATCACCCTTCGAAGTTTGGCGACATGCAGATAATCCCGAATGGGATTGGAAATCCACCACCAGCAGTGATGAAGCCATTGGCCACATGTTTGTTTTTGGCGCTCTCGCGGAATTGGTTGATGTGGAGGAAATAAAGAATAAAGCCATCAAATTGATGGACGCATTAATGACCCATATCGTGGAACACGAAATGTATCTTATTGACTGGAATGGCAAACCCACTACCTGGGGAAGATGGAACCCGGAATACGTAAATGCAAGACCCAAAATGGTGGGTGACAGGAAGATTACTTCTTCCAATATTATTTCGATGCTGCAAACTGTTTATCATTTCACGGGCAAAAAAATATACAAAGAGAAAGCGTTGGAACTGATGAATAAATACGGCTATTTGGATAACCTGATGCGCCCCATGAAAGATATTGGCCGTGCGCCGGACGATGCAGATGCACTGAGCAAGGATTTATCCGATGGCTGGAACCATTCTGATGATGAAATGTATTTCCTGGGTTATTGGGGGCTTTATCGTTACGCATTGAACGATACTTTAAAAAATAAATTCAAAGCAGCTATCCTTGATCACTGGGAAATTGAACGTCCCGAAAAAGAAGGCGCATGGGATATTTTCACGGCTATAACAGGAGTTAAAAATTTTGATTTGAACGAAGCAGTTTGGTACCTGCAAAAATTTCCAATGGATTTGATTACCTGGAAAGTAAAAAACAGCGACAGAAAAGATATTGAATTCATACCTCAAAATTTCCGCAGCCAAACGATCAAAGAAGTGTTGCCGCCCGATGAATTGCCTGTCAGCCGGCATAATTCAAATCGCTTTGACCTGGATGGAGGTGATGCCAATGGCAGTTCAGAATACAGCGCAGGTGATATTTGGCTGCTACCATACTGGATGGGACGGTACTTAAAAGTAATAAGTGCCCCAAAGAATTCAACACATCTAAGTTCACCAATGAATGTTGAGGCGAAAATTAAATGACAGGGACCTGTTTCGCAGGATGCGAATTTCTTATTGATAACATAAAGTTTTGCAATGACCAATCAAACCAAACGCCTCATTTCGCTGGATGCATTAAGAGGTTTTACCATTGCCGCAATGATTGTTGTGAACTATCCCGGCAGTGAAGACTCTGTTTATTTCACGCTGCGGCATACTGTTTGGAACGGATTGTCCTTTACTGATCAGGTGGCGCCTTATTTTCTTTATTTCGTTGGTGCATCGATTGCCTTTGCCTATTCAAAAAGACTGGAGGCCGGGGTGCCCCGCTCTGACATGTATAAAAAGATATTCTTTCGTTCGCTAAAGATTTATGCCGTGGGCATGTTTCTTAACCTGATGCCACAGTTTGACTTTCATAATATCCGTTGGACAGGCACGCTGCAGAGAATTGCCATAGTGTTTTGTATATCCGCCATAATTTATCTCAACAGCAACTGGAAACAACAGGCATGGTTAGCCGCTATTTTACTTGTGTTGTACTGGCTGGCCCTTACCTGTATTCCAACACCTGGTTTAGGCAAAGTAATGCTCGAGCCAGGCGTAAATATTGTGGCCTGGGTTGATACGAAATTCCTGCCGGGAAGAATGTGGCGTGGCACCTGGGATCCCGAAAGCATATTAACCAATATCACTTCTGTGGTTAGCTGTATAACAGGAATGCTTGCCGGCCGCCTGATGCTGAGTAATAAAACACCCGGTGAGAAAGTCAACTACCAGATGACGGCGGGTGTTTTCATGGCCATTGCTGGTTATTTCTGGGGACTTGCATTTCCTGTGAATGAAAATCTCTGGACGAGTTCCTTTGTGCTGGTAACCTCGGGGTTTGCATCTTTATTATTTGGTGTGTTTTATTTTTTGGTTGACATGAAAGGAAGAACATGGGGCACAAGGCCCGGAATTATTTTTGGTGCAAATGCCATCACCATTTATTTTTTTGCCGATGTGTGGGCCTTGTTTTTTTACGTGGCAAAGTTTGGCGGAACATCGCTGAACGAAAAATTTGTTGACGGTCTAACCAATTTGGGCGCAGACCCAAGACTGGCAAGCCTTCTATATGCATTGCTTTTTGTAGGAATTAATTTTATTCCTGCGTGGCTGTTGTACAGAAAAAAAATATTTATCAAACTATAATCTTAGATGAAAGACGGATCTGTGGTATAGTTCGTGAAGTTTTTGCCGTCATACCGGCTCACACCTCCCCCCTTTGTACCGAACCAAAGATTGCCGGCATTATCCACAATGCCGCAAATGATCGAACTAAGTGCTAAACCCTGCTCCGTGCCATAGTTGGTAAAAAAGGGAGCTCCTCCGTTGGATGAATCTATCTTAAAAATGGGTTTTCCGGTCTTTACAACCTTAGGTAAAGTGGCCAAAGTGATTGGAATTATTTTTGGTGCAGAAAAACCTTCTTGCTCAACGCTGTCGCTCAAATTTGTTGTTTTTACAGTTTCCTTCTGTAAATGTACATTGGTCTGGTTGCTGCATGCCATTAAAACAAGGAGGCAGGTTAATAAACTGTAATGCCAAAAAGCGTTTAAAGAAGGACAACGCTTTTGCATATTTGGTAGATCGTCCAAAGCGATATCTCTTTAATAGTAATAAAGTTGTAAATTATTCGTATAAGTCATGATAATCAATAATGGAATCAAAGATTACAATACAATTTACTTTAGAAAACATATTGGAATGTTAATACCGGAATTGCTCTTAACTACTTGCAAAAAAATCTTTTATAGCACAAACATTATTTGAAACCCACCTAAAAAGCCACTTGTGAAGGTAACTGAACCACAAACCCAGTAAACTCCCCTTCAAAGGTATTTACCTTCCCCTGCCCGCCATGCGCCTTCACAATATCATAACTCAAACCCAATCCAATCTAGTTTCTACTCTAGTAGGTTTGGTAGTGAAAAAAGGTTGAAAAATTTTGTCCAAAACTTTTTGAGGAATGCCATTGCCATTATCTTTTACTCTTATCTCAACTTTATCACCAATCTTTTTTGTGGATATAGTAATAGTAGGTTCGTAACCATCTCGTTGTTGCTTATACTTTTCATTCACTGCATAAAATGAAATATTATATACATTCAGTAGCACTCTTCCAATTTCTTGGAGAATGATGTTGATATTACTGGTAGTTTCATCAAATTCAGGTTTAATCTTAACATTGAAAGATTTATCTTTTGCTCGAAGACCATTATAATCCAAACGCAAATATTCATCTGTCATTATATTAATATTAATTGGTTCTTTTACGACTGTGCTTGACTGTGAGTGTTGTAGCATGCTTTTAACTATCCCATCAATTCTCCTGCCATGTTGATTTATCTTTTCCTCTATTTTCTTCTCATGTCCATCTTATTACTCCTTAATGTGCCAAAAAATTCAAATTTCCCAAGTTTCCGTAGCGATACACAAACACTCCATCATTTCCGTTACCGCTGGAGATGCCCCCTGAATAACCATGGGTTTGGCTTGTCATTAAAACACATGTATGATTAACTGCAGTGTCCAATGTGATCCAATGATTCCCATCATCATAAGAAATTGAAGAACCGATTCCATTAGCTGGGTTAGTAGGGTAGAAATTATCCTTTCCACCGGTGCTTACCCACCAACCATCATTCCCGGGAACTTTGTCTAAATCATAACTAAACCATGTGCCCGAATAATTCACCTTGTTCCAGGTAGAGCCTCCATCAGTAGTCCGGTATAACGTTGCATTGGTTTTATATAGTCCCACTGAATAATTACGGAATTTTAGGGCCCCATCAGAAGCTGCGATGGTAGGAAGAGAAGGGCTTCTGACATACCAATGTTCTCCCTTGTCATCTGATTGAAGCAATCGGGCACCTGTTATATCACCAGTAGAATTAGCCCGTGATACAGTAATCATCCATATGGTGTTGCGATAAGTTTCTGAATAATAGAGCATACCCGACTCGGTTGCCAGCGGAACAGGAATATTATTTGAAGGTACACGGCTCCAGGTGTTACCACCGTCATGAGTAGTGTAAATTTCATAATAGCCCCCAAGAGGATCGCCAAAAATGACTCCATTTTGGGAATCGAAAAATTTTATGTCATCTGGAAAACTCGCCGGATCGGTAAAGGCATTTGCTGCTTCCCGCTGCCATGAGTTCCCACCATCTTTACTGCGAAAAACATTGCCCCCCCCTGTAACGTAATCCCAGCCAAATGAATGCACGGTCTGTGGAGTGGTAGCTGCTATTCCAAACAGGTAGTTGTTTTCCAAACCGGCGATCGTTTGGGCGTGCCATGATTTTCCACCATCATGGGTAACGGTAATGTCTTGAAGTGGGTCGCCAAGATAATTATTTTCATCAAAGATAATACCATAGCAGGTAGTTTGATCCGCTGCAGACATGTTGATAATCCCTCGCTGAGAAACTGACACTCCACTTGAAACCGTCTGCCATGGAGATGGCAATAAAAAATGCTTCCCATTTTCATTACCCCCACCTGAAAAATATTCCTTTTTACAAGATGCGGGAAGCATTAGTGCTGCAGATATCATAGCAAGTGCGACTAAATGATTTATGCTATTATTTTTTTTCATTTTTTTTATTTTTAGTTGTTAAAGAATGATTTGAAGTCAAGCTACATCGATAAAGAGCCCATGTCAAGGCATAACGAAAAGCTGGCGGGTATGACTTGAAATCTGGCGGGATTCTTTTAAAAGCTGGTATGGTTTAAACAAAACTCCTCAATTGGACTTTAGGATTAGATGATACTGAAAAAAAAGGTCCTGGATCATCGAAGATGGAAATGTTCCAACCACCTACTTGTCCAGGTGGTTCCAAAAAAAAAGAAGGAATGAAGTTTTTTATCCCAGATAGTTCCTGAAAGATTACGGGGATGAATTATAAGATAAATCACCGCCTTTTACAGTCTGGATTTCTAATGATATTAATTTTTTCATTCTTTTTATTTTTAGTTGTTAAAGAATGATTGTGATATAAAGCTGCATCGGTAAAGAGCCCATGTCAAGCCATAACGAATAAATTCCGGTTATGAATTGAATTCCGGCGGGATTCTTTTGAAAGCTGGTGTGGTATTTAAACCTTTCAATTGATCTGAGGGGTTTAAAGTATTCCTAAATAAACTCTTCACATTTCGTGCAGCGCTTTTAAAAATTCTTCTTTTCTGCGCCTCGAAACATCTATCTCGCTACCGTCTTCCATTTTGACAACTCCTCCCTCTCCCTTTATGTATTTTTTTACATACCTAAGGTTTATGATGTGAGAATTATGCACCCGGAAAAAATTGACATCTTCAAGCATCTCCTCATATTCTTTGATTGTTTTGCACACTATCATTTTTTGTTTGTTTTTAAGATGGAACATTGTATAATTAGCATTAGACTCAAGCCTGATAATATCCTGCAAGTAGATCAGTTCTAAACCATTTGAGGTAGGAAGCACAATCTTTCTCTGAGTATTTTCCTTGTTTTTTATATTTTCGAAAAGTGCTTCAATTTTTATAGCAGATTTTTCAATTGTTTTTTTCTGCTTCATTCTTAAAATGGCCTCTTGAAGATCTTCTTTCCCGATTGGTTTAAGCAGGAAATCCAATGCACAAAATCTTATTGCCTGAATTGCATACTTTTCGTAAGCTGTTGTGAAAATAATCTCAAAGTCTATGTCCTCTAATTTACGCAGCATTTCAAAGCCCGTGGATGGTGGCATTTCTACATCCAGGAATACAAGGGAAGGATGATATTCACGGATAGCATCTATCCCTTCAGCCGGAGATTTACAACTTGGGTTGAGCAATATATCCGGAAAAAAATTACCAATCAGGCTTTCCAGGGCTGCCCGGGAGTCTTGCTCATCATCGACAATAATAGCTGTAATCATATAAAGAATTAAAATGCAAATTCCAAAGGTAATTTAACTACTACTCTCGTGCCAATAGGATTTTTACTTTCATCATACAAATCAGTTAGTATAATACTTGCCTTTGAATTTTTAATCCGATTTATGATGTTGATACGATCGAGTGTAAGATTCAATCCCAGCGATTCTCTTGTTCTTTTGGGTTGTGCCGTTTTCAACTGAGCAGCCTTTTCTCTTCCTATGCCGTTATCTTCCACCACACAACTGATTGTGTCATTTTCTCTATTGATGCTGACCATTATCTTACCGTTGGATTCTTTATTTGCCATTCCATGCCAAATGGCATTCTCTACAAAAGGCTGTAACAGAAGAGGTGGAATCATTATATTTTGAATATCCAATTCCCAGCCAGTATTTATTTCAAAAGTAAATTTATGGTGCAGTCTTACTGACTCCAGTTCCAAATACAAACGCAAAGCCTCAAGGTCAATTTCTAATGGCACTTCCGGGTAACGAGAGTTTTCCAATATGAGCCGCATCAATTTTGAGAACCTGATCAGGTATTCTGAAGCTTGTGCCGAATTATCAGATTGAATAAAGCAATGTATAGAATTTAGAGAATTGAAAATAAAATGGGGATTCATCTGTGAACGAAGAGCTTTCATTTCAACTTCAGAGATTTTTTTTTCAAATGTTAATTTATCTAAAATTAGTTTTAGCCGGATTTTATAAATTAAGTAGGTTATACCAATCAGCAGAAAGATAGAAATGGAATAAGCCCACCAGGTCCTTTGCCATGGCGGCAGGACTTTGAACTTATATGTTGTTTCACTCCAGATACCGAAGGGGCTTAAAGCTTTTAGCCTGAAAGTGTAATAGCCTTCCGGTATATGGCCGAAGCTAGCCGTGGTGCGATTACTAGGTGAGCTCCAGCCTTTGCTATAGCCTTCAAGTGTATATTGGTATTTCACTTGTTTTGGCCTGTCGGGTTCTATAGCTACAAAATCAAAGGTTAGACTGTTTTCCATATATGGCAGCACCAAGTTAACGGGTACTGGGTAAAACCTTGTAATACTGTCAAATCTTATGTCGCTATTTTTTTTGCGCATGCTATCCAGGACGGAAGCTGGGAGCATTTTGCCAAAAGTTGTTACCATTTCATTCTGCAATGCCAAACTATCCGCTAGCGTGCCAATACTGACCTTTGGGGTAAGATTATTCCAGACTATATCGTTATCATTCACTTTTACATTTATTATTCGCAAAGTTAGAGGAGAAGGATTCTTATATATCGCATCATAATCAAATTTTATAAGTTTATTGTCACCGCACGCCGCCCACAGTATACCTGTATTATCGACAATGAGTGAATTAGTGTTCAGGTCTTTTATTGGATAGCCGGTGTTTTTGTTGAAAATTTCGAACATACCGTCATTTCCCTTGTCATTCTCCAAAGAATCTATCCTAAGCCCTGATAGCCCTAGGTTTGTACCAAACCAAACGATATGCCTTATTGTATCCTCACAAATGGAATATACATAATTATCCGCCAGTCCTTCGGAGATAGAGTAGATTCTAAAGCTTTTGCCATCATACCTGCTTGCCCCGCCTCCACCAGTAGTGCCGAACCAAATACTTCCTGTTTTATCCTGAATGATGCTATATATAGTATTTCCTGCAAGTCCCTGCACCTTGGTATAGGTGGTAAATGATTTGCCGTCATATTTGCTTACTCCTCCTCCCTCAGAGCCGAACCACAAGTTTCCGGACTTGTCTTGAGCAATCCAGTCCGTCCGGTCCGCAAATATCCATTAATAAGCATTGTAAATCAATAATTTACGATCCTTTTTTATTTTCTACTTACACTTTTACTTACACTTTTAACCTATTGGGGGGCTAATCAAATCCAACGCATATTTTCCCTACATTGCTTTTGTGTGTGTTCCTTTAAGGTTTTCCGGAATAAAGGTTGTGTAATCTTTTTATACCTTAAGGAAAGTAAGACTTTGTCATTTCATTCATAGGTTGATATAAGAATCTTTCTGTGTGGGTTTAAGATTCTGCTGAATTTGTCGGCGGGTCATTATATCGCAATAAGTAATTAAGAAAACAATAAATAATATTTATAGCGCATTATCCTAATTTAGATACAGCATAATTCTATAATTAATACACTGCGTAATTTTATAATTTTAGTACAGCATAATTTCCTAATTTTGCTAAAGATCCTATTAAGCAAAGCTTATGGCAACTCCATCTCAAAAATTGGCTGAATCATTATGTATCCTTAGAGGGCTACAGGAAAAAGGAATTGTAGCAATTAAAACAGATGCATTATCCCGGACGCATAGAGAACGCCTTTTAGAAAATGGATTCATAAAAGAAGTGTATCAGGGATGGTATATGAGTGTTCCTCCCAATGAAACAAAAGGAGATAGCACTTCCTGGTATAGTTCATTTTGGAATTTTTGTACCCAACTTTTGGAAGATAAATATCGTAGGAATTGGTATATTTCTCCTGAACAGTCTATGTTGCTACATGCCGGTAATTGGACAGTACCACAACAACTGATTGTGAAGTCATCACAGGCAAATAACTTTAAAACAGAACTTCCTTATAATACTTCTTTGTTTCATATGCGCTCGAAGCTTCCGGCAAAAACTGAAATCGTCGAAATTGACGGAATTCGAATGCTTTCTTTGGCGGCTGCGCTTACCCAAGTGTCTCAAAATATCTTTATAAAAAATCCTACAGATGCCCGGACAGCCCTTTCGCTGATTCCTGATGCATCCCAAATCCTATCCATATTATTGAAAGATGGGCAAAGTATTGTCGCAGGTCGTCTGGCAGGTGCGTTTAGAAACATTAAACAAGATCGAATAGCAAATGATATACTAAGAACAATGGAAAAAGCAGGATACGATATCAGGGAATTGGATCCTTTTCAAAAAGAAATAGCAGTAGAACTTTCTAAACGGAACCAATCCCCTCATGCAAACCGAATCAGGTTGATGTGGCATGAAATGAGGGAAATAGTCTTCAAACATTTTCCGGCTGCACCAGGTATTCCAAAGAATAAAAAAGAATATATGAGGCGGGTGGAAGAAATATATGTGACAGATGCATATCATTCCTTATCCATTGAAAAATATAAAGTAACTCCCGAGCTCATAGAACAAATACGCAGAGGCACCTGGGGTTTGAAGGATAATGAAGAAGATAAGAAACAACGCGATGCCATGGCAGCAAGAGGTTATTGGGAAGCTTTTAAGGCAGTAGAAAAAAGTATTGGTACTATACTTGATGGGAAAAATGCCGGTACAGTAGTAGAGGATGATCATGGAGAATGGTATCGTGAACTATTCGGACCAAGTGTCACAGCTGGTCTTTTAAAACCGGAAGATTTAGCTGGTTACAGAAACCATCAGGTTTATATAGGTCAATCCAAACATGTTCCCTTAAACAGAGAAGCAGTGCGCGATGCCATGCCGGTTTTATTTGAACTCCTGCAACAAGAACCGGAAGGATCTGTAAGAGCTGTAATGGGTCATTTTATTTTTGTCTTTATACACCCATATATGGATGGCAATGGACGAATGGGCCGTTTCCTTATGAATGTTATGCTCGCCTCAGGTGGTTATCCGTGGACGGTAATTCCCGTAGAAGAAAGAAAGGCTTACATGCAAGCGCTTGAAAAAGCGAGCGTCAATCAGGATATTCAGCCATTTGCCCAATTTTTGGGACACTTGGTAGGCCAAAGCTTGAAAGGAACGCCTGTAGCAAAAATATAAGTCAAGTCATATGTATTAATCAAATTCATAGATATTCTTTCAAACTATGTTGATATCTATTGTCAAAAATTCCTTTTCATAGGGAGTGTAAGTATTGAATATAAAACCAAAAAGGATTCAACATTTCTTTTCCGCATAGATTCGCGTTTCATAGCAATTTACTTCTTTTCGTACTTTAATAATCAATTCCGATGTAGATACTCCCTAATGTTGGCGCAAAAAATCACATTGAACAAGAACGTTCTAATTTGGACAATTTGGTTGCTGAAAATGAAAAGTCCGAACCCAATAAATCGCATCCTATATTCAAGCCAGGCAACCCCCTAAATAAGAGCTTTAGTTCACGCTAATATCAGTTCAAGCCATTATTAAATTCGAGCATAGTAGCAAGTTATACCTTGTCTTTTACAGTTTACGGTTTACAAAGTAGCATTTGAGCGATCGTTTAGACCTATCAAATTCACTCTAATATATAACAATAATGCGCACAGAAATCGGCTGTAGGCCCCAACGCTGCTTTAGTAAATATTTTTTTCGATTTATTAGATCATATAAAATGAACAAAGGCGGAAAAGCCTGCTTTTTGCCTGTAAACTGGCTGAATT
>OCTA010003126.1_pt1 | contig 14739 bp, 12 predicted proteins | sample 1538991 | NCBI WGS metagenome assembly OCTA01 (sample SAMEA3539302, study PRJEB22396) | soil metagenome | biome: tundra; feature: field; material: soil | place: USA | collected 2010-05 | depth 0.15 m | reverse complement strand
GCAAGGTTTTCGCTTGTAAATTTCAGTTTTCCTGCAAACTTTATCAACCTTTGTTATCCTCAAACTTTTGCCAATTGTGGATTGTATTGCTTTTTAAGGGCTGACTAATTATGTTATTTCACCTCACATAATTCCCAATCATAGCATCTTATTCGACATTATTCATTTAACCTGAATGATAAAATTTATGAAAAATCTTGTATAGATTTGAAAATCAAGGATGTCGGATATCCGGACAACGTATTATAGAAAGTTCGCGGGCGTTGCGCCGGATAATGCCATTTTCAAAGTAATATTGGCATATATATTTCATTTGTATCCATTGGTATTATTTTGGATACCTTATAAATGAGTTTTATGTACATATTCACTTATCTGATTCAACTTCTAAAATTATTTTGATCGGACAATAAGATTTATTGAAAAGACATTTTTTCTAATGGATGTCAATACCCAATTCAACTCACTGAGCCTTTACTTAAATTTTAAATTGAGTGAAACCATATCAGCAACCAAATTGGTGGTTTGGGTATAATGGCTATACCTTATTTCTAACGCCTTTAGGTTTTTTATAAATACACCTTTGGGCGGCGCAAAACGTACACCCACACCAAAAAAGCGGCTGCTAAACGCAGCCAGCGCATAATTACTTGTGAAATACTGATCTTGAGGAGAATGCTCTTCGTAAGATGCAAAATACTTTGCTGCAGTTTGTATATAATACCTGTAAAAGGGTGATATTGAAAAGAAAGGGGTAATTTTTACGGGCACTTCGATATTTACGGTATGCGATTGCAAGCCCCAATTATCTACATAAAAACGATAGTATGTTCTTATAATGATATTATCACCCAAAAAATAGTTTAACCTTAGTCCAATTGGTAGTTTAAGTCTTTGAGACGGAAGGTTTTCAATAGTATCTTTTCCGTTGTTAAAATATACACGGTGAAACGGCAAACCCAGATAACCGCTTTGATAAACTATATCCAGCGCTATGCTACCTTGCAAGCGCGAATTAATTACCTGTTCAAATGAAAAAGATGCTGTATAAGTATTTCTTGAGCTGGACGGTAAAGTAATTCTTTTCGCTTTACCTACCAATTGACCGTTTACATAAGTTAACGCCTGGGTATGGCCACTGGCCGTCGTTATATAAACGATGCTATCAGTAGGTGCAATATTTTTTAATGAATCAACAGGCGTAAACTCTGAGGGCTTGATCATTTTTATCTGATCGAAATAACCGGTTAATTTAACGCTGAACTCACCATTATTATGGTTTTTTTTGGAAAAAGAAGTGTTCAAACCAATTGAATGATAATAATTGTGTTCCGCCGAATAATAAGTTCCTATTCCAAATTCAGTTCCCTTTTTTTCATTTTCAATTGTCCACTCGAGGGTGGGATATATCCTTGTGCCGTTATTTCTGGCATGACCATTAGAATCGACATATGCTTGTGAAGCCGCGGTATGATAATCAATTCCCAGGCCTGTAGTAAATGTATTTTTACGTTGCTTGCCATCCCATGATACAAATTTAATATCCACTCCGTTGGCAAGGTCGGTAACGTTACCAACACCTTTGCTATCAGTTCTTCCACCCATTACAGCAGATTTGTCCGCAGTTTGATTATAGTACCCTGATACAATATTCACTTCATCCAGCGCTAATTTTTTTGGCATATAAGCAGAAGAATCTTTAGAAGAAACCTGTGAAAATGCGTGAAGCATCATTATATATATTCCAACTAAAGTGAGGCAAATCTTTTTCATGTATTGTTTTCAGTATTTATTAAAAATTAATTGCAGCCGCATCCTCCGCCGGTTTTGCCACCATTGGCTCCGGATGATCCTTCCCGGTAAGATTGAACATTCAATTCGTTTTTTTCTACTTTTCTGTTTGTTAGAATCATCTCAGAATCATTAATCCGGCTTTTCTGGTATTCTTTTACCTGGGCGCAGGAAACAAATAATAATCCTGCGAGAGGTGCAGCGCAGAATTTCATTATTGTTTGTCTTTTCATAATTTAAATTTTAAGTGAAGTGGATATTATTGGATTTATACAAAGTGTCGTGATCGTCAATGATAATGGCTTCAATATCTTTTATTTGATTAATCATATCCATACCCGCTTTTATTCCCATGATCATCATTGGGTGTCGCCTTTAGCCTAAATCAAAAACTTGCGGCTAATGGGGGGTAAATTGACTCAATCTAACGAATAACGTGAGCAAAAAAATATTATCGTCAAATATTTTTAACAATTCGCAATACTTGATGAAAAATATAAATCCCATTTTAAACGATCAAAACTTTTAAATGTAATTGCCCACCGACGGCAATTCAATATTTTTACTTCGTTTTCCTGAGCATGGATATTACAGAATTCATTTAGTTTTCAATAATTAACATTTGTTCCCGAAATTCATCGCAACATGCGGATATATTTATTTGCCCTTCTTTATTTATTTCTACGGTAGGATGCCTCCCATGAAGAGGACACATCTTACTTACAATTTCTCTAATTACGTTTTAGGGGACCATAAGTCAAATTTTATATTATTATTTGAAATAAAATGCTATGACAATATAATTTCTTGCGTGTTGAAAAGAGTTTATAAAAAATATATTCAAACCATGCTAATCGTTTATAAGACACTATCTTTTTCAATTAAATAAAGCAATATAAATATCAGGAATTCGTGCACTTTCTGAAAAATATTTGTATAACGGATATGTACTGCTAGGTTTCCCAGATAACCGCCGCCCCGCAATTCCACTTTAATAAATGTTACACCTGCAGGCAATGTAATTGGAATTGAATTTAGGTGTATCCGTCGTGAATCGAATTCAAATGCTATTTTTCTGATGGGAATGCCCGCTTAATACTAATAAGATAGCAAAATAATTAGAACGGTTGGGTACATCGTGAATTTTCTAAAGACTTAGGAATGGAACTTTCAGAATTATTTACTATAAAATATCCTTATTCATTTGCAAAAGAATTAGCTCTCATCCCTTTTTACTTCGGGATACTTCTCAACTATCGCTATAAACGTGGGATTACTATGAAAATTATTATGGCCTATTCCAGTTTTATATTGTTTCATTTCGGATTTATCAGGAATGTTTTTCATAGAAGAAGTAAATAGCAGCAATGAAACCCTATTATAAACCACGTCATAGTCATTCTGTTTTTCCATTTAAAGTGATTGCAATGAAAAAGATTCATTCTTAAAAATCGCCTGCACTGCCTCAAGTCTTTTTGTTTCCAATTTTTAATCCTTCACTTTATTAATTAAATCTGTTCATAGTACCGTCACCCGCATAGCCTTCCCGTACTTGTCATTAATAATCTGAAGCGAATAGGATTGATTATTATTATAAAAATAGATTTCTGCTGCTGGTTCAAGAACTATTTCCTTACAACTCTAAAGCTATCCAAAATTAAATTAGTATCTCTTGTATCAATTAAATGCCCGAAATTATAATTCTCATTCTTCCCAATAAAGAGTGGAAGTGAAAGTGCAACCCAACTGATTATCAAAAGATCATGTCTATGACCAAAGTTGGCTTTGCCAACATTAAAATGGATAGGTAATTTTTTATTTCTGATCATGAAGATTTTTCGAATATTTGTTCCTGAACAGCTTCTTTTTTCATCACAGCAATGGTTTAATTATGGCCCGGTATCTTCAAATACTTACTGATTTTGCTGTATAATAATTTTTCGTCAATTGGTTTGGATATATAATCATTCATTCCAACACCTTTACATTTTTCAACATCCACTGTAGTAACATCAGCTGTAAGTGCAATAATAGGAATTTGAGAATTCATTTCGTTACGAATATATGCTGTGGCTTCAAAGCCATTCATTTCTGGCATTTGCAAATCCATCAAAATAATATCATATACATTTTTTTGCAGCTTTTCAATGGCAATTTTTCCATTATTGGCAATGTCTATACCAAAGCCAAATTCCACTAATATTATTTTTAGTAAAAGCTGATTGAGCGTCACGTCTTCTACAACCAGCACTTTTATATTATTATTTACAGTTGCTGGCTTGGAGTTATTTTGAACCGGTGTTAGTTCCTTTCCTTTTTCCATCCGATAATTATCGGACTTCTCTTTTGAATTTGTTTTCCCGAAATTAAGTACAAAACTAAAAGCAGATCCTTTACTTACTTCGCTGATTACGTTAATAGTTCCACCCTGAAGTTCTACTAATTGTTTCGCAATGGCAAGACCTAATCCCGTTCCTCCATAAGAACTGGAGATACCTCTGTGTGCCTGCTCGAAATTATTAAAAATATGTTCCAACCTGTTTTCAGGAATTCCAATTCCTGTATCTGTCAGCATAAATTCGATGGTTGCTTTTTCTGCATCTTCTTTCAGCAGGCGAACACTCATAGTTATTTTTCCTTCTGCTGTAAACTTTACCGCATTACTCATCAGATTTAAAATTATCTGGCGCAACCTCATTGAATCGCCTACTACAATTTGAGGAATACTGTCATCGTATTCTTTAATTAATTCTAAATTCCTGTCTTTAAGTTTTGTTTCAAATAACTGAAGCATAGTAGAAATGAAATCGGATAAGTTAAAGGGTATTTGCTCAAAGCTCATCTTCCCTGCATTTACTTTTGCAAGATCCAGTATATCATTAATTAAAATGATCAATGCGTCTCCCGACACTTTAATTGCATTGATGTATTCTTTTTGTGTTTCATCCAATTTTGTCTTTAATACCACATTAGTAAACCCTACAATGGCATTCATAGGCGTTCGGATTTCGTGGCTCATATTCGACAAAAATTGTTGTTTTGCTTTTACTGCATCTTCTGCTATTTGTGTTTTTTGTTCGGCATTATTTTTCGCTTTTTCCAATTCTTCTTTTTGCTCTCTCTGCTCCTGTATTTCTGTTTTAGAGCCTATCCAGATTTTTATTTTGCCATCACTATCTTTTAAAGCTATTGCCCGTGTAAGATGCCATAAGTATTTTCCGTCTTTTCTGAGTAACCTGTTTTCGATCTCATAATCTTTCCCTGTGTTAATGGATTGTTGCCACTTTTTTTTGGTTTCTTCCAAATCATCTGGATGAATAACTTTTTCCCATCCGCGGTCTTTTAATTCTTCAAAAGGCAATCCACTATAGTTGAGCCATATCTGATTAAAATAATTTTTGTTGCCTTCTGCATCTGCAGCCCACACTTTTTGCGGCATTAATTCAGCCATCTGTCTGAATTGCTCTACACTATGCCGTAAGGCAAGTTCTGCTTTCTTTATTTCCGTAATATCTTCAATAGACAGCAGAATTAATTTCTCTAGACTATTTTTATTTATTACCTCACGTGCATTCAACAGCATTACCCGCTCACCAATATTTGAAAAGCTATGTGTTACTTCAAAATCATTAAATACAGATTTTTCAGGAAGTATTTTTTCAAGCAAAGTCCGCAATGCAGGAATGTTCCATTGTTTGCTGCCAAGGTCATAAATTAAAATGCCTTCTGTTGCCAGTTCATTTACACGGAATGTTTTATAAAAAGCGTTGTTAGCTGTTTTTATCCGCAGGTTTTTATCCAGCACCAGCAGCGGTTCGCGAATGTTGGACACAATAGCTTCGGAATAATCCCTTGCTGCTGTTACCTGTTCATTCAAACTAATCATTTCCTGATTTACAACCGTTAGTTCTTCATTGGTGCTTTGCAGTTCTTCTTTGCCGGTTTCCAATTCTTCGTTTAAACTCTGCAATTCCTCGCTGCCACTTAACAATTCTTCATTGGCACTTTGCAGTTCTTCATTGGCTGCTTCCTGATCTTCGGAAATGCTGCGAATGTCTTCACGTACTTGTTCAAGCTCCTGCTCTAATTGCTGTATGCGTAAATCTTTATCATCTTTTTTTGCTGATTGCTTAATGCCGGTTGCTGATTGTTGATTGTTAGTTGTTGATTGCTTATTGCCAATTGAATTATTATCGTGAAAGAGAATTAAATAATGCGGCTCTATAATGTTAGGCAGTGGCAAGGCTTCGATGGAAATGTTGCGCAAGCTACCATTTACCAGCAAGGGTATATTTTCTTTAATAACCGGTGTTTTCTGTTTTTTTGCTTTGTGCAAAATGTTGCGCAACTCAAATGCCAAACCGTTTTTTGCCATCTGCAATAAATTATGGCTGGGTTTGCCGGGAGATTGTTCTAAGTAGCCGCCGGTGTTGCCACGAAAATGCACAATATCCATTGCCTCATTTACAACCACCCCGGCAGGCGTGTATTTGCGGAGCATGATATCATCAGCCGTTTTTTGAAAGTCGGTTCTGATGATTTCGTTGTTAGGGTTGGCATCCGTGTTGCTGATATATTGTTCGCTTCGCTCGCTTGCCACGTGCATAAACCTGCCGGGCACATCTTTACGCGAAAATAATTTATCATTCTTTGCTGCAGCAACAAAAAGGTCGGGTACACCGCTGATGGTTTCTGTTTTACCAAGCAATAAAAATCCTTTTGGGTTTAATGAATAATGAAAAGTTGTAAGTGCTTTTTTTTGCAGGTAGGGTTCCATATATATAAGCACATTGCGGCAACTTATAAAATCCATTTTACCAAAAGGCGGGTCTTTTAAAAAATTGTGGATTGCAAATACACACATATCCCTTACCTGTTTATTTACCTGATAATTGCCATTTGTTTTTGTGAAGAACTCATTGAGCCGCTGCGCTGTTACGGCATCCACTTCGCTTTTTGTATAAATACCGGTTCGTGCTTTTGTAATAGCGGGTTCGCTTAAATCGGTGGCAAAAATTTGCACTCTTTGATTATCGGCTAAAAATTCTTTAAAGCAAATAGCAATAGAGTAGGCTTCTTCGCCTGTACTGCAACCTGCAACCCATACCCTAATAGGTTCACCTGCAATTTTATTTTTTTTGAGGAGAGGAAAAACCGTTTCACATAAATTATCAAAGCTTTTATGATCCCTGAAAAAAGAGGTTACCGGAATTAACAGATCCTGATATAAAACATCCTGCTCCGTTTTATTATCTCTTAAAAATTTAAGATAAACTGCAGGTTCTTCGTTTTTGTTAAGCGCCATTCTGCGGAGTATTCTTCTGCGGATGGTAGTTTGTTTGTAATAAGTAAAATCGGTTCCCTTGCGAATACAGAGTAGAGAAAGAATTTGTTTAAACACTTCTTCATCATGTTGCGGAATGTTCTTTTCATGACTGCCATTTCCAATAATAATGCTGGTTATTTCTAACAATTTTTGCGGTATCTTTTCGGGCGGAAGAATAAAATCAACCACACCTGCCTGTGCCGCACTATGGGGCATGCCTTCGTAAGCTGCTGATGCTTCGTCCTGTGCAAAAGTGATGCCTCCATGATCTTTAATGGCTTTTAATCCTAATGTTCCATCACTTGCTGTACCCGATAAAACCACTCCGATAGCATGTGCCTGATGCACTTCTGCCAACGAAGTAAAAAATAGGTCAATGGGCAGGTTGCGTTCGGTTTTACTTTTTGCAGGGCGTGCAGCAAGCAGTAAAACGCCATCAGTAGCCACCATCATTTTGTTGCTGGGAATAACGTAAATATGATTGGGTTCTACTTTAATATCATCAGCAATTTCTAACACCGGAATGCCGGTAACTTTTTGCAGCAGTTCGGGCAACATGCTTTCGTGTGTTGGGTCTAAATGCTGCACCAACACAAACGCCATCCCTGAATCTTCGGGAATGGCTTTGAGTAATTTCTTGAAGGCATCCAACCCGCCTGCCGAGGCACCAATACCTACAACAGGAAATTGGTTTGGGGATTTAATGACCGGCTCGGTTATTTTAGGTTTTATCTTGTTTGCTTTCATTGTTGAATTATTATTAAATCGCCCTTTATCAAAAAATTTTCATTTGCAACCTGCGAAATATTTACTTGGCGCACCGATGCGGAATTGGGTTAGCTTTCTTTTTTAGCAAGATCTTTTTTATTTACAAGAGGTAGTAATTTCATTTCTATGACTATTTGCTTTTTGAAGATGGTTTAAAAGAATATTTTTTATCCCCCATTCCGGGATGCAGGCATTGCAGACTTTCAAAAATTTCGATACTTTTTTTTATGATTCCTTATAATACAAATGAGGAATAAAAATTAGACCATTTAAAGATACACTATTATATAGCTGTCTTTGTTTTATTTTGGCCAATAGATAGAAAGTATCTCAGTAGCTGTCTAAAAACAGTTTCAATATTCACCTTGTGATTGTTTTTTGCAGGTGCATCAAAACAGTTTCACTTTTATTGCATAACCAAAAGTCCGATAATCCATGCAATTTATTGCCAAAACAATTTTATCCTGAGAAGACAGCATCACCACCGGAATATCCAGATTGATTTTTTTATCCAATGTTTCTTTTCCGTTCAGGACTTTTCTTATGCCGCAGGAATATAAATATCAAAACGTGCGCCCTTGCTTAATTCACTTGTTGCTGTAATAATACCATTGTGGTTTTCTACTATTTTTTTTACGATGGCAAGACCAATGCCTGTGCCGGTATATACTTCTTTGCCATGCAATTTCTGGAACACTTCAAATATGCGGTCGCTGAACTGGGGTTCAAAACCTATGCCATTATCTTTAACGGTGATATGGCAATAATTTTTTTCAGGAGAAAGCTTTTCGTTATTTAATTTACTGCCTTTTACAATTTTATTGTCTATTATTATGTGTGATGGTATATCGGGATTTGAAAACTTAAGTGCATTGCTGATAAGGTTGTACATAAGCTGGCGAAATTGAAAAGCGATGATGTTGGCTGAGCCGATTTCGGTAGCTTCGATGGTTGCGTGTTTTTCCAGAATGGTATCTTTCAGTTCAGCTTTTACTTCTTCTATAATTAAATTAAGTTCGGTTTTTTCAAACGTTAGTTCGGTGGTGGCTACTCGGGAGAAGGCCAATAAATCATCAATGAGCAATTGCATTCTTCCTGCTGCCAATTGCATTCGCTGAAAATTATATTTACCGTTCTCTGATAGATTTTCATTTTCATTTTCAAGTATAATTGTAACGAAGGTTTGTATTTTACGCAATGGCTCCTGCAAATCGTGGCTTGAAATATAGGTGAATGCCAACAACTCTTTGTTAGCAATGATTAACTCTGCTGCACGTTTTTCTTTTTCCTCGTTTTGAAATGCCAATTCTTTATTAGCAATAATTAATTCTGCAGCACGTTTTTCTTTCTCTTCATTTTGAAATGCCAATTCTTTGTTGGCAATAATTAATTCGGCAGCACGTTTTTCTTTCTCTTCATTTTGAAATGCCAATTCTTCGTTAGCAATACTTAACTCTGCTGCACGTTTTTCTTTCTCATCGTTTTGAAAAGCCAATTCTTTGTTGGCAATGCCTAACTCTGCAGCACGTTTTTCTTTTTCTTCATTTTGAAAGAGCAATTCTTTATTAGCAATGCCTAACTCTGCAGCACGTTTTTCTTTTTCTTCATTTTGAAATGCCAGTTCTTTGTTGGCAATACCTAACTCTACAGCGCGTTTTTCTTTTTCTTCATTTTGAAATGCCAATTCTTTGTTAACAATAACTAACTCTGCTGCACGTTTTTCTTTTTCTTCATCCTGGAATGCCAATTCTTTGTTAACAATAACTAACTCTGCTGCACGTTTTTCTTTTTCTTCATCCTGGAATGCCAATTCTTTGTTAACAATAACTAACTCTGCTGCACGTTTTTCTTTTTCTTCATCCTGGAATGCCAATTCTTTGTTAACAATAACTAACTCTGCTGCACGTTTTTCTTTTTCTTCATCCTGAAAAGCCAATTCTATATTGGCAATGCCTAACTCTTCTGCACGTTTTCCTTTCTCTTCTTTTTGAAATGCCAATTCTTTGTTGGCAATACCTAACTCTGCTGCACGTTTTCCTTTTTCGTCGTCCTGAAAAGCCAATTCTATATTGGCTATGCCTAACTCTACAGCACGTTTTTCTTTTTCTTCATCCTGAAAAGCCAATTCTATATTGGCAATACCCAACTCTGCTGCACGTTTTCCTTTTTCATCATCCTGATAAGCAAGTTCTATATTAGCAATACCTAACTCTGCTGCACGTTTTCCTTTCTCTTCTTTTTGAAAAGCCAATTCTTTACGGGCAATAATTAACTCCTCTGCCAATTTTTCTTTCTCTTCTTTTTGAAAGGCAAGTTCTTTGTGAGCAATAATTAACTCTTCCTCATCCGATTTTTTTATACTAGCCATATTATGTCAGATAAATTTGTTTTGTTTTAAAATACAGCAATAAATCTCATGAATTAAGAGCCTGTCAGGAGGAGTTTGCAGAACCCGTTGTTATCAGTAATACCCCGCCTTCTTCGAGCTTACAACTCTTAAAACTTAAATGTCTTTGCCCGCCGGGCATGACTAAAAAACTCTGACTGCTTTGAACTGTGAGCACAAAATTTTCTCTGCTTGGTTTCTGCATATTTTCCTGCGATATAAGTGTAAATGTTTGTTGAATTATTTTTTTGAATTGTAAGAATTCGGAAGGTTTACGAATGAAATATTTTGCTCCATTTTTGTAAAGCATGTTCACCACCTCTTGTTCAAATGAGGTGGAGAATATTATTACAGGAAGCTGACTTAATTTTTGGTTAAGCTTTATTTCTAATAAACATTCGAAACCATTTTTGCGGGGCATGTTTAAATCCAGAAAAATAACATCGGGAAGTTGCAGTGTATTTTCAGAAAGATAAGCCATTAATTTTTCTCCATCCCCAACAGTTGCAAGCTTAGTGGGAATGGTTAATGCCTCCAAAGCCATACTAAAAAACAGGCGGTCATCTTTGTCGTCATCCGCAAGCAGAATATTCAGTGGTTTTATATTCATGCGTTAAGAATATATTTCAACGAGCCGTTTGAGAATATATTTTCTACTGCAATAGGAAGTGCATGGAAAATAACTTGCTTGAGCTGCGAAAAATCACTTGGCTTGTGAATATAAACATCTGCTCCGTTTTTGAAGACCATGCCTATCTTATCTCTGGAGTTAGATGTTGAAAACATAATCACAGGAAGATCTTTCAGTTTTTTATTTTGTTTTATCTCAGATAAACATTCGATGCCGTTTTTACGGGGCATATTGATATCGAGAAAAATTACATCAGGAAGCTGATCAGCATTATCAGAAAGGTAGTCCATTAGTTTTTCTTCCTCCACAACAGTTGCAAGTTTAGTGGGAATGGTTAATGCCTCTAAAGCCATTCTAAAAAACAGGCGGTCATCTTTGTCGTCATCTGCAAGCAGAATTTTCAGTGGTTTCAAATTACCGTTAATTGGCTGTGCTGAAATCATTTTTTACTATTTTAAACCTGCCTCGCGGAAGGTGCTCTGATTACAAAATCTTTTCCTGACCGTTATGCGATTTTATTTCTATCGCCTTAGTAACAGCAAGGTGAATAACCTGTTTAAGTTGTGCAAAATCACCGGGCTTGCGTATGTAATCCTGTGCCCCCATCTTATAGAGCCTTTTTATCATGCCCTGCTCATAATTCAAATCCCGGGGGTATGAAGTTGAAAACATTATCACATAAATAGCTTTTAGTTTTATACTTCCTTTTAGCTCTATTAAACATTCGAACCCATTTTTGCGAGGCATGTTTAAGTCAAGGAAAAGTATATCCGGAATATTTTCTGCATTCTTAGTTAGATAATCCATTAGCTGCTCTCCATCATTAACAGTATTAATATCAGTTGTAATGGAGATTTCCTGTAATGCTGTCGCAAAAAAGAAACGGTCATCTTTATCGTCATCAGCAAGTAAAATGTTAAGCGGAGCATTTTGTTGATTAGCTATCATAATTATTATTGAAACTTATTGTTAGAAGCTTCCTTAACCTTGTTATTAAAAATATCCGCCACAGGCAGATTACGATACGCAAGCTAAACCATCTTGTATTTATAAGTATTATATACTTTTTAAAATTAGTTACACAATTCACACATTAACCTTTACCCGTGTGCTCCCACACATTGTAGTAAAGGGTTTCAGACGATTGAAGCCCTTTTCCTATTTTGCAATTTCGACACTTTTCCGTCACCTTATGCCTCCATATCGCCTTTTTTGAAGTTTTCGGCACCTACCAGAATTATTATTTTGGTTGGTCATTTAAATACGAGAATTGGCTCAAAGGCAACGAAGAAATTAAATCCAAATAATCCATCCCAACCCATCGCGCCAATCGTCGTCGACAACTGAATTTTTAGTTTACTTGGAAAGAGGAATGAATGAGATAATTGATTTGAGGGTCGCTCTGCTATGAGGGATGTTATTGCCGTCGACGACCAGTTTGGAGAAGACCCAACCACTAATTTGCTGCAAGAGCTACCTGAAAAAGGAACCCGCGCTCTAGTTGCCGACGGGGCAAGGCTATTTGAAGTTTTGATGCCATCTAGGATTATTACTTCTGCCTCTCTGGTTGGTTATGATTTCGTGAAACGAAGTTCATGGCCGAAGAAATTAAATCCAGATAATCTAGCATTTATTTGCGAATATTTTAGTCGGCGTCAAAAATGCAACACATATAGGATGAATTGAATATGGTTATTATATATTATATATTTATATGATTATTTATTGGTATTATTATTAATCATATTGTAATATGCATGAGTTCATGTGTTATTAGGACGGGACGTCGGCTACAGGAACTTAAGGAAAATTTTCTAAACCTTGAAGGAATCTTAGACCTTATGGCTCCTTTCAGAAAGAATTACTCCATCCCTTTTTGTCCCAGAACTAGATTATTCATCTCTTGCAATCAATAATGGAGGAAATGCTGGCGCCGAACTCAATATAAAATTTTTTGAGGCGGTTGGCGACGCCTATTGACGTCTATGGTCAAGGTTTGGAAAATTTAGGATATAAGTTGGGATATGGCAGACTTGATATCTATGGGAACTGGGCGGCTTTGTGGCAATATGGTGAGGCGACGAAAATATCCTCATCAACAGTATTATTGTCAGCCGCATATCTGACTTACAGAACACGGATGAGCAAAAGAAGCGGGCAACTTATCTTTTCCGTCAGGTCATACTCTAGAAGCATTCGCAATGGCGACGGCATTTTCATTTCTTTTCCCCGATAAAAAAATAATAGTACCAGTTTTTCTATGGGCATTAATTGTAGCATATAAAAGAATAGCTTTAGGTCTTCATTATCCAACGAATGTACTCTCAGGAATAGTCATAGGCTCCACAGAAGCGATTGTTACATTTTATGCTTTTGAACTAAGGCTAGTTAACCCATTAAAAACAAAGTGAATAACACTAGCGTTGCGTCTTAATTAAAACATTTTCAATTGCTTAAAGTTAAGATCATTGATTTCGTGCAGATTTATTTCTTTAAATATTTCCAACATTGGTGTTTTCTCAAATGGAGAAATACTAATGTACTGTAATATTTCATAAAGCGTATTTGGGATCTTCAATTTCTTTTTGGCTATTGCTACAATTACATAAGCTGAAATCGCTATCCAAATTTGCGATCGCACTGCATTTTCATTTTGGCCCCAAAATGATTTTATTTTCAAATGTTGTTTTATCCATTTAAAAAATAAATCCACATACCACCTTGTTTTGTAAAGATTACCGATCGTTAGTGGCTTTAGTTTTTTATTATTAGTAAGGAAAACAAAAGTTCTATCAAATTCACTGTCATAATATTTTATTCTTCGAAGAAGCAGAGGATAGTGTTTGTTACTGTAAAAGCCTTTGAGTTTTATTTCTTGATCACATCGCACATTCATTTGTTTGTATACAGGCTTTGATCTAACTCGGTCAAATTAAAGATTTTCTTTTCCTCTCACAACAAAAAAGGCTTTCTTTTTGTGAATCGAAAATAATCTTTAAAAGTCAACGTAGGCCTAGTCCATGATGTAATACGCGCCTTCTTTAATTGGAATTTTATCCAGAATATTGACATCATGAACGTCCCCTTCGGAGATAAAAATAAATTCAGGTATTGAAGTTTTGCAATCCAGTAATGTATGAATTTTTACTGCACCTTTTGTCGACCTAAATGTAGCCCACAAAAAAGCATTAAGACATAAATCAATAGTAGTTGAATCAAGAGCAAAAACATCACCTTTCAAATCGAAATCAAGTTGCTTGCTACCTATGTACATTTCTTTAGCTTGCTCAATTAGTTTCATTCCGTAATCTTGAAAAATTCTCCAGTCTCGTTTTTCATTTGCACGCGACACAGTAGATTTATCAAACGCCTTTCCTATTCCGAGATGAAATAATTTGGAAGGATTTAATTTAAGACACAATAAGGTATTACTCATACTTTCCCGGTCAGTAGGTTGACCAAAGGATAAACAAAGAAAATGTTTCCAGCTTGTAAAATCCTTTGTTTTAAAATTTCCTTTATATTGCTTTACAATATTTTTGAAGATGTCTTGATTTGCAAAGTCCATAATTTGAGAGAAAATCATTTTTCCTTGGTTCATCCTCAGCAGTTTACGCAAGGAACGCTAGAAATAAATTCGAATCGACGCCAACATAAAATCCGCTGAAAGGCTCTGATACCAATGATTTCAAAGAATTAATCTTAAAAATGACGCAACACTAGTGAGTGAATAACTTAATACAATTTCAATGAAAATAATTTTGCAACACTGGCTTTTACTTTTATTTCTCTTCATTATGCCAAAAAATCTATTAGCAGGGCCGCCTTATGGTACAG
>OCTA010003125.1_pt1 | contig 14740 bp, 13 predicted proteins | sample 1538991 | NCBI WGS metagenome assembly OCTA01 (sample SAMEA3539302, study PRJEB22396) | soil metagenome | biome: tundra; feature: field; material: soil | place: USA | collected 2010-05 | depth 0.15 m | reverse complement strand
GAGCGGAACTGAAAGAGCGTATTCTGTTGGGGATCGCAGAAATCAACGAGATGCCAGTGGTCCATCGCTGGAAGGCGTTCGAACTACTGGAGGCCACCTCAGAGGCGGCCTCATAATATGGATACGTTTTACTGAAACGATATACTAGATATAGCCAAGGGGCTCCGCCCCGTGAAATCCCTGAGCAGAGGCCTTGTAACAATGTTCCGTCGGCCCGCTTGCGCCCCAAAAATCTGAGAGATGGATTCTCAGACTTGCGCGGCTAGAAACCTAAGCATCGTGGGGGCCAGCGGAGCGGCTGGCAAGTCACGGCCGCAGGCCGGTCCATTCTTCTGCCAGCACGATGGAATTGGCAGGGTTTCGCGGGTCGTACTTCACACAGATAAGCCCAAGTGAAGCGACGTCGTCAGGCACGAATGGCTGTAACCTGGAAACGTCCTGCGAGGCGGTGTATGCCACGCCGCGCACCGCATAGGAATAGACCAGCAGGTTGTCAAGGATATCCACCAGGTTGGCGTCGGCCACCTGGCCGGCGGAAAGCAACATGAACCGGCGACGGCGTTCTATCTCATCCGGAGAGATCCGCGAACGCAGCAAGCCGCGCACGCCGATGGTTACGAGTAGGACGACCAGAACGCCCAGCAGGGCCAGGGTAATGCCGTTAGCCGCTGTGTACACTTCTCCGTGGCTTAACCGGCCACCGGTGTTTCCTGGAACACCTTGGCCCAGTCCTTAAGGAACTGCTCGAGACCTTTGTCGGTGAGCGGATGATTGAAGAGCATATCCAGCACCTTGATGGGCATGGTGGCGATATGCGCGCCCGCCAAGGCGGCATCCACTACGTGCGTAGGCGAACGCACCGAGGCCGCCAGCACCTGGGTTTTGAAGCCGTGGATCTTATAGATCTGGGTGATGCTCTTGATCAGGTCCATGCCGGTCCAACCGACATCGTCCAGCCGGCCCACGAAGGGGCTCACGATGTAAGCGCCGGCCTTGGCGGCCAGTAACGCCTGCGCGGGCGAGAAGCACAGCGTAACATTGACGCGGATGCCATCCTTGCTCAGGATCGAGGTAGCCTTGATGCCGTCCCGCGTCAGCGGGCATTTCACGACCACGTTCTTGTGCAAGCGGGCCAACTCGCGGCCCTCCCTGACCATCTGGCCGGATTCGGTGGACACCACTTCGGCGCTGATGTCGCCGTCGACGATGTCGCAGATGAGCCGGATCTGGTCTTCCAGCGGCCGGCCTTCCTTGGCGATGAGCGTCGGATTCGTCGTCACGCCATCGAGGATGCCCCAATTAGCGCCTTTTTTCAGCTCGTCCAGGTTGGCGGTATCCAGAAAGAACTTCACGTTTGCACCCTCCAGTTCTCTAGGGATTATAGCATTTGTTGTGGGGCAGACCTCCAGGTCTGCGCGGGTCCTCCAGGACCCGCCACGAACAGGCGCTCGGTTACCCCAACAGGTCGAGGTAGCGTGCCACCGCTTCGATGCCCCGGTAGAAGTTCGGCAGATGTAGCTTCTCGTTGGGGGCGTGCAAGTTGTCGTCCGGCAGCCCGAAGCCCATCATCACGCTGGGAATGCCGAGGCTCTGCTCGAAGGCCGCGACAATTGGAATCGAACCGCCGGAGCGAATATAGACGGTGGGCTTGCCGAAGACCTCGGACATGGCATCGGCCGCGGCGTGTATAAAGCGGTTGTCGGGGTTGACTAGCGAGGGCGGCGCCGTGTGGAGCACCTTCAGCTCCGCGGTTACGCCGCGCGGACAGGCCTTGGCAATCGCCTGCTTCAGTTGCCCGGTGGCTTCGGCGGGGTCCTGATCGGCCACCAGCCGGGTGCTGATCTTGGCCACCGCGCGCGCAGGGATCACGGTCTTGGCGCCTTCGCCGGTGAAGCCGCCGCGGATGCCGTGCACTTCAAATGTGGGCCGCGCCCATAACCGCTCGAACAACGGGATGCCCGGCTCGCCTATCAATTCGCGCGCGCCCATCTCCTTTTCCGTGTAGTCGCGCTCATCGAAGGGCAGCCGGGCCCAAGCCTCGCGCTCCTTGGGGCTGGGCGGGACTACGCGGTCGTAGAAACCAGGGATCTGAATGTGGCCGTCGCGGTCCTTCAACGCGCTGATGATCTCGGCGATCGCTTGCATGGGGTTGGGAGCGGCTCCGCCATACACGCCCGAGTGCAGATCGTGGTTGGCGCCTTCGACGTGCAGTTCCGCATACACCATGCCGCGCAGCCCCACGCAGATGGTGGGCAGCTCCGGCGCGAACATCTCGGTGTCGCAGATGATGGCGGCGTCCGATGCCAGGCGAGCGGGCTTCTGTCCGACGTAACTTTCGATGTGCTCGCCGCCGGTCTCTTCCTCGCCCTCGATGAGGAATTTGACGTTCACCGGCAGCTTGCCGCGGGTCTTCAGCAGGCCTTCCACGGCTTTGATCAGGATGTAAGTCTGGCCCTTGTCGTCGGAGGAGCCGCGCGCGAAGATATCCTGCCCGCGCACCTCCGGCTCAAACGGCGGCGACTTCCATTCGTCCAGCGGATCGGGCGGTTGCACATCGTAGTGGCCGTACATCAGCAGCGTCGGCTTGCCCGGCGCGCCGGTCCATTCCGCAAAAACCAGCGGATTGCCTTCGCCTTCGATCAGTTCGCCGGTGAGCCCCGCGGCGCGCAGTTCGTTCAGGACGAACTCGGCGGCGCGCCGGATATCGGGCTTGTGCTCGGAAAGCGTGCTGATGCTGGGAATGCGCAGCCACGTCTTCAGCCCTTCGAGAAAGGCGGCCTGGTTCTCCTGGTAGTAGTTCATCGATTGCCCTCAGGGCCATTGTATGTGAAGGCGCGTTGGGGCGCGGCAGCCGGTTGCCTGGGCTAACCTTTTTTCTTCGCCGGCTTGGGCTTGAGGCTCTTGGCGTATTCGTAGCCGATCTCGAAGTAGGGTTTCAACTCAGTAGTCTTCGCCAAGAGAGCGTCGGGGACGGTCACATACTCCTTTTGAACGATCCCGTATGCCTCGACAAGCTTTGTCTTGTACTTCTCCAGAAACTTTTCTCGCGCTCCCTGCGGAAGCCTGAGCGCCAGGGCGCCGGAGGAGTGGAGGTAGCTGAACATATGCCCGTTGAGCGAGGTATAGGGAACTGTGGCGCCTTTCCGCTCAATATCGGGATTGGTCGCGACCAGCTTCTCGTATAACTCCAGCTTTTCGGGCGGAACATTGGTCTTTTTGGCTTTGCTCATTGGGCTTCCCCGAGAACGTCGCGCGCCTGCTCTACATACGACGCGGCCACTAGCAGCCGGAACCCGCCCGCGGCCAGCGTGTCGTTTTCCAGGAAGGCTGGAATCGCGGCCGATTGCAGCAAGGCCTTTGCGGCGACGGCCTCCGCGCGCGATTTGAAGATGGCGGCCGGCGCCAGATCTTCCTCCTCCTCCTGCTCGACGGCTTCCTCGGGAACGTCTTCGGCTTCCGGCGAGGCTTGCAGGGGATCCTCGACCATCGCCGCAGGCGGCATGGTGCGCCGCGGCGGCGTGGCGGTCAGACCCCGGCTCTTCAGCTCATTGTCATAGCACGACCGCGCAACCTCCGTCAGTTCCTGCCGCGAGAGCGAACGCAACTCCTCATCGGGCATCTCTCGATAGAGCCGCGTGAAGTCGTCGCTGCTGAATTTCATGTATCCTCCGAGACCCGGTATTATACCCGGTATTATAAGGGACTCACGGCGCATGCCTGCTGCTTTAGCATGAGGTCGTGTAGGAACAACTTCGCGAGAAGCGAGATTGCCCTAACGTACTGTTGTCGAGGTGTACGGGGACTCGGTCGGTTGAGCTGGTGGACCCGTGAGGTACGCATTACCCGAGCTGTCCACCAAGATGCGGTGACCATAGCCGTCCTACCTGCCGCCCGATGATTACTTGGTCAGGTTGAGCAGAACCATCACGCCGCCGGAGGTGTCCGGGACGACGATGTCCGGCAGGCCTTTGCCAGGTGGTTGACCGTGCAGGTTTGCCACGAAGAGGCCGCCCGGAGATGGCCCGGTGCCTATGTAGAACCGCGACGAGTAGGCTGCAGCACCCTTGCCGAAATAGATCTCAAGCGTGTCGCCCTGCAGTACCCCGATATCCGGGATTCCATCCCCGTTTAAATCGGCCACAAAGTTGAAGCCCGGGACGAATTCGAGACCGGTGAGTCCCTGCCCGGCGGAGAAACCGCCCATTCCGTTACCCAAATGGATTTCCGCGCCACCAAACCTAGTAGGCTGGAGGACGAGGTCCAGATTCCCATCCCCGTCCAGGTCTACCAGGATTGGCTGAATGGTGTCCTCGCCGAAATTTGCCGGCACTTGGGTGAACCCCGCCTCCCGATTGTTCAGGAGCACGAATACGGTATCGCCATAAAGACCGTTGCCAATGGTCAGTACCAGATCCGTCCAGCCATCGTTGTTGATATCGCCCGCCGCGATGCCTGAAAATCCTGCGGACGGCGGATTGGCCACGATGTCCGTGGGAGTCTGAAAGGTGCCATCGCCATTGCCCAGCGCCAACAGGTTGCCTGAGGTGGCGAAATCCAGTTTGCCATCGTGATTGAAGTCACCCAACGCCAGAAAGCCGCCGGATGGCGCCGCCGTGGTGCTTGCGAGGCTGAACGTGCCGTCGCCATTTCCCAGGTACGCAACGACTGTGCCATTAGCGGGAACCAGCAGGTCGGGTTTGCCATCGCCGTTCAGGTCGCCGGTTACCGGGCAGCCCGCGTTCGCCAGCGCGATTGTGGTTCCGGGCGTGAAAGGCTTCGCGGCATTGCCGGTACCCAGCAAGATCGTGACGCCCTGCGAATTGTTCACCGCGATATCGGGCTTTCCATCGCCGTTAAAGTCGGCGGACACGCCGCAGGTCGCACCTCCTGTGACGGCGGTCCAAATGCCGTCCTCCAACCTACCTTTACCCTCGTTCAGCAGTACGGATATCGCGTAGTAACCACTGGTGACAATGTCAGTTTGGCCGTTGTTTCGGAGGTCCGCCAAAAGGACATTGGCCTCGCCGTAGGCCGTATTGACGGTATAGCTTCTGGGTTGCGAGAAATGGCCATCGCCCTTTCCGTAGGCGACATAGGCTTGGGAGGAAACCAGATCCGGGACACCATCACCATTCACGTCGCCGATGGCTAGCCCGCCAAGGTTCGCTCCAGGGAGATTGACGGGCGGAGCTTGCGAGAAACCTCCCGCTCGATTGCCGTAGTAGAGGTACACGTTGGCTGAATCCTCGTCGGCGATTGCGATCCCGGCGGGGCCTGCTCTGGCAAGACTGCCGGCGGCAAGGCCGCTGGGATTCTGAGGCATGCTGAGCGTCTGTGCGGCCTGAAAGGTGCCGTCGCCGTTCCCCAGAAGGACGACAGAGCCGGCTCCAAAACCCCGCACGCCGCCGGGTCTCAAGGTGACTACCAAGTCGAGCTTATTGTCGCCATTGAAGTCCGCGGCGGCAATCTCAAAAGGGCCGGGCGGCAAGGCAGCCGCCAGAACGCCGGGATTGAAGGTCCCATCGCCCTTTCCGGTGAACAGCCATACTCCCATTGCGCCGGTTGCGACGGCGTCCGGGATGCCGTCGCCGTTAAAGTCCCCGAGGGCGAGAAATCCGGACATTCCGTCGTTGACGGGGTATATGGTCGGCTGCGGAAATGTGCCGTCGCCGTTCCCCCTCGACACAGCGAGTCCGTTGGTGCCCGCACCCGAAAACGAGAAAAACAAATCCACGCTGCCATCGCCATTCAGACCGCTGACGGCTAACGAGGTGCAGCAAGCTACATTACTGATGGGGCCGTACCGAAATGTGCCATCTCCATTGCCGAATAGGACAACTATCGAGCCATAATAGTTCGAGATCAAATCTGGAATTCCGTCGCCGTTCGTGTCCGCCACCTGAATCGAAGTGCTGGAGAAAACGCCATAATCACGGCGAGCGAAAAAGGTAGGTGTTTTCGGACTGGCCGTTTGTGCGGCCGCCGTGGATGCCAGGAAGTACGCCGTCAGAACGAAGCTCCGTCGAATCGTCACCGCATTGCCCCCCTCCACGCTGACTGCCGGTCCTGGAGGACCCGCGCAGACCGGAGTCTCACTCCACAGGTTTAGATTATAGCTCTCGCGGAGTGCCATCGACTAGATTGCGAGCCACGACCAGTACTGCCCGTTCTGAGGACACCCTCGGTAACGGTCGCGTTGATTTCGCATGCTTCGCCGGGCCGTGACGCCAGCGCTTCGCGGCGCTCGTGGAGGTCTAGAATCCTGCCCCACTGCCTTCGCAGGCTTGCAATTTGCGGCGCAGGAAACGGCGCTCGGGCTCGGAGCACGGGCAGTCCAGGGCGGCCCGAAAGCAGGCTGCGGCTTCCGTGCGCCGGTCCAGTTCCAGGAGCAGGTGGCCGCGTACGGCGAGCAACAGATAGTAGCCGCGCAGCTTCGGATCGTTCTCGAGCGGCTCGATCGCGGCCAGCGCCTCCGCCGGGCCGCGCACTTTGGCCACCGCCACGGCGCGATTCAGCGCCACCACCGGCGAGGGGTTCAGGGCCAGCAGTTGGTCGTACAGATCGAGGATCATGGGCCAGTCCCGCGATTGCGGATCGCCGGCGCGCGCGTGCGTCGCCGCAATGGCCGCCTGCACGTGATATTCGGTGACCTCATCGCCCGAGATGGAGCGATCAAAGTGACGGAATCCGAGCGCGATCAGACCCTGGTCCCAGCGGCTGCGATCTTGATTCTCGAGGAGGATCAGGTCGCCCGATTCATCCACGCGCGCGGGCAGGCGGGCGGCCTCCAGCGCCATCAGGGCGACCAACGCATCCACGCGCGGCTCGGCGATGGACGAAGCCGCCACCAGCCGACCCAGCCGCAAAGCTTCCAGGCAGAGATCCTGGCGAATGAGGTCCTCGCCGGCGTGGGCGGCGTACCCTTCGTTGAACATGAAGTAGACGACTTCGAGCACGGAATCGAGGCGCAGTTTCAGCTCGGGCTCGTGCGGCATATCGAGGGTCAGGCGGCCATCGCGGATCTGGCGCTTGGCGCGCACCAGGCGTTGCGCGATGGCGGCATCGTCGGCGAGGAAGGCGCGGGCGATCTCGCGCACGCTGAATCCGCCCACGGTTTTCAGGCTCAAGGCCACGCGCGCGTCGCGCCCAATCTCGGGATGGCAGCACATGAAGATCATGCGCAGCTCGTCGTCGCGAAGCTGCTCCTCGAGGTGGGGATCGTCGGGCAGAGCGGCGGCTGAATGGGAAAGCTCGGCCACGATTGCGTCCGTCTTCTCGCCGAGCGTGCGGTTGCGGCGGACCGCGTCGATGGCGATGTTGTGGGCCACGCGGTAAAGCCATGCTGCAGCGTTCTCCGGCACGCCCTGGTCTGGCCAGATCTGAAGGGCGCGCAGCATGGCCTCCTGCACGGTCTCTTCCACCAGCTCCAAATGGGCCGGGCCGAGCAGCCGCGTGAGATGCGCGACCATTCGGCCCGCCTGGTGCCGGAACAGGTGCTCCAGCAGCACTCCGGTATCGGAAGATGCGGCTATGTTCCCCAGACTTGCCTTACCTCGATGGTGCCGCCGTGCTCCAGCGTCGGGTGATCCAGCGCCAAGCGCACGGCTTCATCGTAGTTGGCGGCTTCGATGGTGTAGTAGCCGCCCAGGACCTCTTTGGTTTCGCTGTAGGGACCGTCGGTGGTGCGAATCTGTCCGCCCTGAGAACGCATTACGCGGCCAGGGTCGATCGCCAATCGGTGGGCGTCGCGCGTGAAAGACTTTTTCGTCCAGGCCATGTATTTCTCGGTGGCCTTCTGCATTTCCTCCGGGCTGAGCCGCTCCCAACCGGAGGGATCGTCGTAGAGCAAGAGCATGAAATGTGGCATCGTCTCTCCTATTTTACGCGCGTGTATTGCGCGGTTTCCGCCATCTTCCGTTGACCGTTTTCGTAGAACTCCCACTCGGCGCTGAAGTGGTCATTGCCGGCCACGCGGATTTTGGCGTTGTGCATGTGACCGGCGCCCGGCGTGAGATTAGTGGCATCCAGGAACTCGAAATCCACTTCTCCGGTTTCGGGGTTGAAGGCGCGCGCCTGCATGCGCGGCTGGTTGCCCGCCATGCAGTAGTGGGTCAATAGCAGGCGGTCGCCGTCCAGGTAGTAGACGGTCAGCATGGCCGGCATCTTTTCGCCGGATTCCTTTTCCACCAGCGACGTGCCGCCGGCGATGAGTTCGTAGCTGACATGGACTTTGCCCATTCCGGTGTCGGCTTCCCACTCGCCCACCAGGGTTTTGAGCCGGGCGTACGCCGCCGGGCCCGCGGAAGCTTCGGATTTCGGACCGGCCGCGTGGACCGCGGCGGCCGCCAGCACTACAGTTGCCATAACAAGAAGGTGTCGTTTCATTGGTTTTCTCCTCTGGGTGTTGCGTGTTGCAAGCTTATAACGAACCCAGACGCGCGAAATCGACATTCGGCGCGAAAAAACATGAGCGAAACATCGTGACAAAACGTCCAATCATAGATAACACATGCTCTCTCGCACTTTCCTCGCCAGCTTTCTGTTGACCTTCCTGCTTGCCATGCTATTTGCCGAAGCTGCGTTCGGGCAGCTTGCCTCGTTTCCCAAGCCAGCATACTTCCGCGAGACCTTCGCGAGGCCCGTCACGAAGGTGGAGTTGCGGTCCCCGGCGCGCCTGCAGGACTACGTGGTGGGCGGCAAGCTGGAACTGTCGCTGCGCTCGTATCTGGATCTGGTGATGGCCAACAATACGGATATCGCCATCCAGCGGCTCACCGTGGATGTGGCGCAGAACGCCATCACGCGGGCATTCGCGCCGTTCGATCCGCTGGCTACCGCCACCTTCAGTAGTACGGAGCAGCGCACGCCATCGAGCGACCAGCTCACCGGCGCCAACACGCTGGTTTCGCTTTCCCAGCCCGCCAATTTCACCTACAGCCAGACCCTGCCGACCGGCCTGCAATACCAGGTCGACGTCTTCGCCCAGAAGCTTTCGACCAATAGCGGCTACTACTATTACAATCCCAACATCAATTCCAGCCTGGCGTTGACCATATCGCAACCGCTGATCAAGAATCGCGGCGCGTATATCAACCGCGTGCCCATCATGGTGGCCAGCAGCCGCTTGCGCAAGACGGAGTACGACCTGAAGACGAGCCTGTTGCAACTGGTCAGCGCCGCCGAGAACGCATACTGGGACGCGGTGCTGGCGCGCGAAAACCTGCGCGTGGCCGAGAGCGCGCGCGACCTGGCGGACCAGGCGCTGAAGCGCGCGCAGCGGGAGCTGGAATTGGGCGCGCTCTCGCCGTTGGACATTTACAATCCGGAGCAACAGTACGCCACGTCGCAGATCGGCGTTTCGCAGGCCCAGTACCTCCTGAAGCAGACCGAGGACGCGCTGCGCAGGCAGATCGCAGCCGATCTGGATCCCAAGATTCGCACGCTGCCCATCGTGCTGACTGAGACCGTGGGGCCTGAAGTGTATGCGCCGCCCATCGACGCAGAGAAGGAGGTGCAGAAGGCCATAGCTACGCGGCCGGACCTGAAGTCGGCCATGCAGGATCTGGACATCGACGATCTCGGAATCAGGCAGGCTAAGAACGGACTCCTCCCGGATCTGGAATTGACCGGCAGCTACTCGACGCAGGGCTTGGGAGGGATCTTCTATCCTCCGAGCGGCAATCCCGGGGTTCTGCCGGCGCCGTCTCCGGTGCCGGGCGGTCTCGGCGATGCCTTGAGCCAGATGTTCGGCTTCGGCTATCCGATGTATTCCTTCGGGCTGACGCTGCGGCTGCCGATCAAGAATCACCAGGCGTCGGCGGACATGGCGGACGCCCTGGTGACGAAGAAGCAGCACACCCTGAACGTGCGCACGGTGCGGCAGCAGGTGCGCCTGGACGTGCTGACGGCGGTGAGCCAGGTGGAGTCCAGCAAAGATGCCATGAAGCTGTCGGTGGTGGCGCAGGATTTCTCCAGGAAGTACATGGAAGCGGAGCAGAAGAAATACGAATTGGGCAACAGCACCATCTTCTTCGTGCTGCAGGCGCAGGGCTCGCTGGTAACGGCTGAGTCGAGCGTGGTGCAGAATTCGGTGGGCTACCGGCGGAATTTAATGAATTTGTTGCTGCGGACGGGGGACTTACTGGAGGCGCGGGGGATTGCGGTGCGGTGAGCGCGTCCCCTGGCCCACCGAGTCTGTCACGGTTTCTCCTCCGCCCAATAGCCGCGCTTGGCGCTGACCGACAGCTTGCCGTCCCGGACGCGGACGGAAATCGCGCGGAACTTCCCGTCCGGACTTGCATTGGCCGGCGCATAGGCGAGCACGTAATACTGGCGGCCGTCTGCAAAGGCCCGCTCCAGGCCGGCGAAAATGTCATTGTTGTTCTGAAAGGCCGTGCCGCCGGTAGCAGCGGCGATCTCCCGCAGTGTGTCCCCGGCTTCGCTCTCGCTGCGACTCATGACGCCGATCAGCGTGGGGCCCATCTTGCCCGCGGAGCCGGGATTCGATGCGTCATAAAAACTATCCGTGTACAGGCCGCGCGAGTCGACGGTGTAGATCGGAATGTTGTGGTTCGCGGCCAGACGCAGGACGGGGTCCAGTTCCGTCATGCGATCCACTGCGCCCAGTGATTCCTCCGAACGGCCGAAATAGGCCTCCAGCAGGTCAGATGCTTGCTTGCCGGGAACCATCCCGAAACCGTCGGAAACCAGCACGATAGTCCGCCGCCCTGTTCCCCGCGCGAGTTCCTCCACCACGTTGCGAAACAGTTGCAGGAACGCAACGTTATATATGCGTTCCTGGCCGGCAATCTGTCTGGCTTGGGCCCGCGCAGTTTTCACCAGCAAGATGCATCGCCCAACATCTCCTGCATCGCAAGCCTGGCGCGCCTCATTCAGCAAGCGCAGGAAATCCTTCAGATCCGCGCCCAGCGAGCCTTTCCGGCTGGCCGCGTACATCTTTTGAAACTCTTTGCTCTCGATGGCTTTCAAGACCGCTGCCGGATCGGTAGTGGGGCCTTCAACCAATTGCGTGCCGGTTCCCACGGTCAGCACGACGTACTGCGCATCTCCCGCCTGCTCGCTCGCGAACAGCTTGGCGAGCGCCGTCCGCACATGCACCAGGTTGGCAAACTCCGTGTGCAGGCTGTCAATGCAGATCAAGTAAGTGCGCCGGACCGCGGCTGGCTTGGGTGGCGGGGCAGGCGAAGGGAGGCCTTCGCCGGAGCTCGCCGGTCCACCGGCGGCGAGGACAGGCGCCGGGCTGCCTGCGCCAATATTCTCGACGCTGAAACCGGAAATCTTCTGCTCCACCCCGTCTTCGAATACACGGAAATCCGCCTGTGTCAGACCGGTGACGTGATGCATTTGCTTATCCGTCACCACGACCGGCACCAGCACCTGGCGCACTTCGACCTTAATCGTCGTTCCGGTTGATTCCGGCGCCGCGGGCGCGTTCGGGGCGCGTTCAAACTGCTCGTACCGGGCTTTGATGGCGGCATCGTCCGGCGCCAGCGTGGAAGCCATCCGGTACTCCTCGAGAGCGGCCTTGGGGTCCGATTTCTCCAGCACCTTGGCCAGATTGAAATGCACCGTGGCGTCCTGTGGCTGCAGTTGGACGCTCGCCCGCAGTTCCGCCGCGGCGCCCGCGGCATCGCCACGTTTGAAGAGCAGGATTCCGAGGAAATTGTGCGCGGGTCCAAGATTTGGAGATCGCCGCAAGGCTTCGCGCAGCTCGGCTTCCGCGCCGGCAAAGTCACCCGTCTCGCGCAGCGCGGCGGCCAAATGGTACCGGGCGGCCGCCATCTCCGGGTTGAGACGCAGCGCCTCGCGCATGAGCGCGATGGCTTCGGCCGGCTTGTTTTCGCTTGCCAGCGAGATGGCCCGGTCCAGCATCTCCCAGGAGTCGTCCGCGCCGCTTACGGGCACGGTCGGGGCACCGGCGTCTTTGTTGCCGTCGAGGTAATCCGAGTAGCGGTGCACGCTGTGCAGTTCCCCGCCCGCATCCCGCGCATGCACCGTAACTCTCGCGGGAAGCCAGAGCACGTTGCCGGTCGATTCGAATTTCACCGGTACAAACGCGATATCCGTGGTCAGGGTTTCGAACGGAAGGCCGTCGCCGCGCCCTAACAGGTCCGTGCGCAGCCTCACGATGCGGTGAGTCGCCACATCAATCCACACGAGGCCCTGCAACAATGCGCTGCGGCCGTTTCCCAATCCGATGTGGCCGTACAGCCGCGTGCTGCCGGCGTGCTGCGCAAACGCCACCAGCCACGAGTCTTGTCCGGCGCCCTGCGTGCGGCCCAGGTAGCGGAAACGGGATTCCTCCCGATACTGCGGAAGCAGGTACCTCAACAGCTTTTCAAAGTGCGAGATGACCAGGAGGCCAGCGGTGGGAGCCGGCGCGGGAGCCCCGGTGCCGTGGTCCACGCGCAGCTCGTTAAATGGTTCCGGCGACCCCTTTCCGAGAAGCTTCACCAGATAACGATAAGTCTCCCGGCGGCTGGACTCGTCCATGCCGTCCTCGAATCGCATCTCGTGGATTTGTTCGGTGGCGGCGATGTCCACCAGCTTTGCGAACATGCCCGCGAGGTCTTCGCCCGTGGCTGCCAGCAGCCCGTCCAGCCGATCCTGGTTGAAGTCGAATTGCACGCCCGCCAGTTCGGGAACGGCGCGGGTTAATTCGTCGCTAGTGCATTCGACGAAGGGCTTGCTCTCCGCAGGTTTGGCGCCCTGCGGAGCGGCGGCGCACAAGACGGCCAGGGCCGGCACGATCGAGATGTATGCGCACCAGCGGCCAAGGGAAAACTCCATTACCAATACAATACCGCGCAGCCACGGGCCGAGGCGCCCGAACCGCGCGCCGAGACGCAGGGTGTTCGTTGAGCGAAATCGCCAGAAGCTAAAGCAGATTGTAGTGGGCGTTGTTTGTGAAATCTGCCCGACGCCCTGAACCTGTGCACTTTTCCTGGAACCAGTCATCTCCGCTGTACGTGAAGTGGAAACGTGGCGGATTCATCCCTATCTCCGCTGGGAAGGGTGGCGCATCAACAAAATCCGCGGGTGGTCGTTGCACTTTAAGCGGGTGAGTTACGGCAAGCCTGTTGCCGTTGGTGATGTTATGACCGCCAGCTATCGCGTGGTCGCCAAAAAGAACGGCCTCTGCGCGGAGTATCAGATCACAGATACGATGTCATTTCCGCCCAACAACGTACAGATCAGGCCGATGCTGGTCGTGGAGCCAAACGGCGTCGCAGCTTGCCGCTAGCCTCGCGAGGCGTGCAGCTTCTTCGCCTCCGCCAGGATGCCGCGCATGTATTCGGCAGCCAGTTGGGCGTTCTTATCGACGAAGTCCAGGCCGACCGTTTCACCGTTCACGACCGGCAGCGGATGGCACAGTTCAAAGCCGGCATAACCTTTGTACCCGATATCGAATAGGCCGAGCATTTCGGCCAGGGCTTTTTCGTCGCCCTTCACCGTGATTCCATCGGGGCCGCGATCGAATTCGCCGCCGTAATGCCACAACGTCTGGAGCGCGCCTACCTCGTTCACGGCTTTGCGCACACCCGCGTCATCCAGACTGTGCTCCAACCGGGCGTCGAAGCAGATCTTCAGATGCGGCGATCCGACTTCGTTCACCATCCGCAGACAGTCGATATAGCCCTTGTCGATCACCGGCGGGTGGTTCTGTAAAGCCAGGTTGACGCCGAAATCGCCGGCGAGTCTGGCCGCCTCGGTCAGGCTCTCGCGGCACCAGCCCCATGTCTCGACCGCGGAGAACTCGTAATGCTCGGCTTTCCACACGGCTTGCGCGAAATCGTAGCGGCCGCCGCCCTCGGGCCGCAGGGTGACGCCCGGCCAGCCCAGAAACACGCGCAGCACCTTGGCGCCCAGGTCGGCCGTCATGCGCATCAACTCCCGCGTATACACCAACTGGGATTCGCGATGCTCCGGAATGGGACTGCTGAAATCGTTGTTCGCGGCGACGGCGTAGATTTCGAGTCCCTGGTCGGCGGCCATGCGGCGAAGTTCCCGGCAGCGGCCCGCGGGCATATCGAGGGGGTTGCCGTGGGGGCGTTTGCCGTCGATCTCCACGCCCTGATATCCGAACTTGTGTGCGCGGGCGATGACTTGCTCGACGGTCAGCGCATCCCCGCGATACCAGACACCACCGTATGTGATGCTGTACAGGCCGATTTTCACATCGGCGGCCGGCGCGGCTGCGCGCGTCAGGTCCGTCGCGGCCAGCGTACCGGCTGCCAGCGCCGCGGTTTGGACAAACCCGCGCCGGCTGATTGGATTTCGATCGTTATTCATGATGCGAACACCTCAGTACAAGCCTTAAGTATGGCACCGGCTATCTCCCGCGTGGTCTCCTCATCGCCCAGCAGCGCGCGATGCGGCAGCCAGAAGGCGTCGCCGATGCAGGCTTCGGCGACTGGACAAGGCTCCACGCGGCAGCCGCCCTCCCGATAGAGCGGATTGCCGTAGAGCGGATGCGGATAGAACGGCGTACAGGGCACGCCTTGCGCGGTCAGCGCGCGATGAAACTCGTCGCGCGTCCGGCCCATACGCTGGGCGTCGATGCGGCCCAGCAGCAGATACCACGAGTTGGCGTTCTGCTGCTTCGGCACAGCCTGAAACGCCAGCCCCGGCACGCCGGCCAGCTCCGCGCGCAGCAGCGCCGCGTTGCGCGTGCGGCGGCAGATCTGCTCCGGCAGCCGCTCGAGCTGCGCCAGCAGCA
>OCTA010003120.1_pt1 | contig 14753 bp, 14 predicted proteins | sample 1538991 | NCBI WGS metagenome assembly OCTA01 (sample SAMEA3539302, study PRJEB22396) | soil metagenome | biome: tundra; feature: field; material: soil | place: USA | collected 2010-05 | depth 0.15 m | reverse complement strand
CCGTTCAAGATGTGGAAGCGGTATGAGTTCAACGGGGGGACCGCCGACCCGTGCATCATCTCCTGGCCCCCGGCCACGGCGGGCAAAGACGAGATACGCCACCAGTACCACCACGCGATCGACATCGTGCCCACCATCCTGGACTTCCTCGGCGTCGAGGCCCCGGCCACCATCAAGGGTCACGTGCAGAGCCGCTTCGACGGGGTGAGCATGCGCTCAAGCATCGAGAACGCGTCGGCAGCGTCAGCCCGTAAGACGCAGTTCTACTCCATGCTCGGCTCGCGGGGGATCTGGCATGAGGGCTGGAAGGCCGTCACCACCCATCCGACACTCAGCGGCTGGAGCAACTTCAACGACGACACCTGGGAGCTCTACCACATCGACATCGACCGCGCCGAGGTGCACAACCTGGCCGCCGAGCACCCCGAGAAGGTGCGCGAGCTGGTCAACCTGTGGTTCGCCGAGGCCGGTCAGAACGACGCCTTCCCCCTAGATGACCGGTCCGCGCTGGAGATCATCACGACACCGAGGCCGCAGCTGGCCTCCCCCCGTGACCGGTACGCCTACTTCCCCGGTACCGCCGAGGTGCCCGAGATGCAGGCGGTGAACGTCCGCAACCGCTCCTTCACGATCGGGGCGCTGGTGGACATCCCCGACTCCCGCGCGCAGGGCGTGCTGTTCGCGCACGGGTCACGGTTCGGCGGGCACGCCCTGTACATCAAGGACAACCGGCTGCACTACGTCAACAACTTCGTTGGCATGATGGAGCAGGCGATCGTCGCCACCCAGGACGTCCCGGCCGGGGAGAACCAGATCCTTTCCGCGTCGTTCGACAAGGATGGGGAGGACCCGCCACACGTGTCCACCGGCATCTTGTCCCTGTACCACGGGGACAAGAAGGTCGGCGAGGGACGGATCAAGACCCAGCCCGGGATGTTCTCACTCGCGGGTGAGGGCCTATGCGTCGGCCGTGACAGCGGCGAGGCGGTGACGGACGACTACCCGGGCGAGTACCCGCACGCATTCACCGGCGGCACCATCAAGCGGGTCGCCGTCGACGTCAGCGGCGATCCCTACGTCGACCTTGAGCGCGAAGCACAGGCCATGCTGGCGCGGGAGTAAAGAAGAAGGCTGCGATCACCGGGCGGCTTCGCTCCTGGCGCCCGGGTACGCATACCAGACGGGCGCGCATCAGGCGTTCGCCAAAGCGGGCGAGCCAGGCTGGACCGTCGTCAGCGTGTAGGACGACTTCCACGGAGGTGTCCCGACCGGATGCCCGGTCCAGCCTGGCCAGGGCTGCGCTGTCGCGTTAGAGCGCCTGCTCGTCTCATGCCCGGAGCGCGGAGAGACGCCTCGAAAGAGGCCAGACGCGGCCCGCTGCCTGCCTCGGAGCCTCCGTTTTGTAACGGCCTGCTTGGCAGCCACATCGCCCTAATGATCCCGCTGACAGGACCACCCAGACCACACCTGGCAGGCGAGCTAGGCCGCGTCATGGGAGGCCTTTGAGAGGGTCTTCGTCGGCTTCATCGGTAAAGGACGCAGCGACTCTTTCTTCTGGCCGGCGAACTTCCATCTCCGCAAGCCGCACGAAGACGAGCCGGTCGGCCCGTGTCAAGGGAGGCTGGGTCACCGAACGCGGCCACAGATGGTAGCGGAGCACTACGTTGATTTCTGCCGCCCACAGCGTCAGCTGCGAGCCCAGGTACAGCCAGGACAGCAGGGTGATGACGACGGCGAAGACGCCGTAGGTGGGACTGGCAGTCCGCAGCCCGCGGGTCACATACCAGGTCCCGATCAGCTGCAGGGTTTCCCAGAACACCGTGGCGATGATCGCGCCGGCTACTACCTCGCGGGGCCGGAGCGGCTCGGCGGTGAGCACCATGAAGGCGAGCAGGAAGAGCCCCAGGTTGACCACGAAAGAGGCCGCGACGGCGAGCACCGAGGCGCCCGCACCGTGGGCGACGGCGGTGGCGAACGCGGTGAGCGCGGTGGAGGAGGCAACCGCCAGCCCGAGCAGGCCGATCACCCCGAAGGTGCGCAGGTATCGTTTCCAGAAGCTGGGCCACTGGACGTACGGGATGTTCCAGACGGTGTTCATCGCGTTCTGTGCCGCGAAGCCGACGCCGAGGCTGCCGTACACGGTCCCCGCGATGCCGATGACCAGCGCCGTCGTGTTCCCCTCCAGCGGGTGCACCTCCGAGCGCAGCTGATCCCCGATGACGGGGAAATTCCCGAGCGCCGAGTCGATCAACTGCTCGTGCAGCGCCGGGTTGCCCGCCAGCGCGAAACCGAGAATGGTTGTCAGCAGCAACAGCAGGGGGAAGAGCGCGAACAGGCCGTAGTATGCCATCAGCGCCGCCTTGCCGCCCGCCTGGTCGTTGCCGAACTTCTGCAGCACCGCCCACGGAAAGGCCATCACGACATGGCGCTGCTGGAACCGGTCGGCCCGGCAAACCTGCCGCTCGAGCCAGCCAACGCGCCGCATGGTTGCCCCTCTCCCATCGCCCGGAAGGCGTCAGATGCACGCCGCCGGGTGGTGCCGCCACCTCGTGGCCCAAGGACAACCGCGCAGCCGCTCCGCCGTCCGCGGGCCGACGATCGCCGCCTCCAGCCGGGGAGCGGCACTGGCCACGCTCCGCCTGGCTGGGGTGGCCACCGTCACCTCCTCACCCATCACTTGCCCCCGCAAGGGCACAAGACCGGCCCACGCCGGGTTGCCCCAGCGGTCGGTGCCCTACCCGGTGGCTGGCGGGCTACCACGACTGATACACCGGAAGCCGAGGTGGCAGGTGGCGCTGTCGACGGTCTCGCCCTGGCGAGCGGGCGGCCGGTAGCGAAGGCAGTAGCTGGGCGCGCACAGGTGCGAGCCGCCCTTGATGACCTTACGCGGCAGGTGCGCGCCCGGCTCGCCGGCTATCCTGCTGCGATCCGGCGAGCTCACCCGCGGGTTGCGCGGCAGGCAGCAGGCGTGGGCAGCCTCAGCCGGATGACGTGGCGTGAAGTAGTCGCAGGTCCATTCCCAGACGTTGCCGGTCATGTCATCGAGCCCGTAGCCATTGGCGGGGAACGATCCCACCGGGGAGGTCCCCTCGAAACCGTCGGTGAGCAGGTTCTGCCAGGGAAACTCGCCCTGCCAGGTGTTGGCCATCAGCTGGCCGCCCGGCGCGAATTCATCACCCCATGCGTACACGGCGCCGTCGAGGCCGCCGCGGGCCGCGTACTCCCATTCGGCCTCCGTCGGTATCTCGTTACCCGCCCATGCGGCGTAGGCTTCAGCATCTTCGGCGGCGACATGGGTCACCGGATGCCGTCCGCGGCCGCTGCAGTCGCTGCCCGGGCCCTCGGGGCGCCGCCAGCAGGCGCCCGGGACGTAGGCCCACCAGTTGCGGTAATCGCGCAGGTCGACCGGGCCAGGGGTGCGCTGGAACACTAGTGATCCTGGCACCAGCAGGTCCGGGTCGGCGTCGGGGTAGTCGGCGGCCGCCAGCGGCCGCTCAGCGACGGTCACGTACCCGGTCGCCGTCACGAAGCGCCGGAATTCGGTCACCGTCACCGGATGGCGGTCCATCCAGAATCCGTCCACGGTGACGCGGTGTACCGGGCGCTCTTCCGGATAGAAGTCTGCCGAGCCCATCAGGAACGTGCCGCCCGGAATCCACGTCATGGTCGTGAGCGGATCGTGCCCCCTCTTCCCCGTAGCCCTCCTAGCCTGCGCTGGCCGGGGTCCATGGCTAATCGCGGCGGCCGGTGATGACGAACTCCTCGTGGACATGCGGTACATGCTCCGATTCTCGCGCCCTGCAGCGAGATTAAAGGCGCCAGGCACGGATCGGCACCACCCGTCACGGATGAGGCAGGGACGGCCCGCGATCGCAGATCCTTTGAGATGCATCGGCCGACGTCTCCCCAGGAGTCCGGCGTGGTGCCGGAGGAGCACACGGATGATGCACGCCATTCGCCCCGCCGCAGCCGCAGCTGGCCGCTGGCTTCGTTCGGTCCGGCCCGAGCGGTCCCACCTGCGCGCGGACATCGTGGCCGGGTTGCCGGGCGCGATCAGCAGCGTGCCCGACGGGATGGCGGCCGCGGTCCTCGCCGGCGTCAACCCGGTACAGGGCTTGTACGCGAGCTTCTCCGGGCGCGTCGCGGGCGGGCTCAGCTCGAATACCCGGATGATGGTGATCACGACGACATCCGCCGCCGCCCTAGCGACTGGCTCGGCGCTGCAGACCGTGCCCTCGGCCCAGCGGCCGCAAGCAGTTCCCCTGCTGGTGATCCTGGTCGGTATTGTGCTGGCAGCGGCGGGGATCATCCGCCTCGGCCGGTATACGCGGTTCGTCTCCTTCTCGGTGATGATCGGATTCCTCAGCGGAATCGCGGTCAATATCGCGTGCGGCCAGATTGCCGACCTGACCGGCGCTCCGGCGCATGGCGCCTTCCCCCTGGCCAAGGCCGTCGACGTGCTCGTCCATCCCGGTCGTATCGATCTGGCGTCCCTGCTCACCGGGCTGAGCGCACTGGCGATCCTGGTGGTACTGGCACGGAGTCGCCTGGCGGTGGTTAGCGCCCTGATCGCCTTGGTGATCCCCACCGTGGTAGTTGTGCTTGCGGGCGCTGATGGCGTCACTAGGGTCGGCGATAAGGGCGACATCCCGGCCGGCATCCCGCTCCCGCATCTGCCCGATGTCAGGCTCCTGTCGTTCAGCCTGGTCACGGGCGCGCTCGCGGTCGCGGTGATCGTCCTCGTCCAGGGCGCCGGTGTCGCCGAAGCCGCCCCGAACCCCGGTGATGGCCGACCGAATCCTAACCAGGACATCATCGCGCAAGGGGTGGGCAACCTGGCCTCGGGCTTGTTCAGGGGCATGGCGGTGGGGGGCTCGGTTGGCCAGACCGCGCTCAATGTGAGCGTCGGCGGCCGGACCCGGTGGGCGGCGATCTGGTCCGGTATCTGGATGCTGGTGATCCTGGCCATCTTCTCCGGGCTGGTCAGAAAGATCGCGGTTCCGACACTCGGAGCCATCCTCATCTTCGCGGCCATCAGCTCCCTGCGGCCGAGGGAGGTCGCTACCATTATGCGCACCGGGCGTACTTCGCAGGTCGCTGTCATCACGACCTTCGCCGCGACGTTGTTCTTGCCGGTCGCCGTGGCGGTCGGCATAGGGGTGGCCTTGTCATTGCTGTTGCAGCTCAACCAGGAAGCCATGGACCTCACCGTGGTCGAGCTCATTCCGCGTGACGACGGACGTTTCGAGGAGCGGCCGCCCCCAGCCGGTCTGACCAGCCATCACGTGACCATCCTGGATGTATACGGCAGCCTGCTCTACGCCGGTACCCGGACCCTGGAGGCGCACCTGCCCAGCCCAGGCGGGACGCAGTCGCCCGCCGTCGTGCTGCGGCTGCGCGGCCGCACCTCCCTAGGGGCGACATTCGTGAAAGTAGTCGCCGAGTACGCGGACCGGCTCGCCGCCTCCGACGGCAGGCTCTACCTCAGCGGCCTTGATCCCAGCCTCACCGAACAACTACGCCGCACCGGGCACGTCGACGGGCCGGTACACTCGTTCGAAGCGACGCCGGTGGTCGGCGAGTCGACCCAGGCGGCCTATCTGGACGCCGAGGCATGGCTGGTCAAGACGCGCGGCGGATAAGCCTGCGCTCGGGCAGCGGCGGTATCCCCGCATCCTCGGCGCTGCCTTCTGCCGGAGCGAGCCGTCGCTCGTACCAGCGGGCCAGCGGATCAGCGGTCGCGCCATCCCGTCGTTGAGCCCGCTCTCGACGTTGATGAGCCGCCGGATCCGCACCGGGACCGCCGGGTTGACCATCATCCCCGCGCCAAGGGCAGCGTCCGTAGGCGCGAGGGCGCCACCCACCAGCAGGGCCAGCCAGATACGAGCGTTAGCTCTGCCAGTGACTTAACCGGCTCATGACACGGCGCAAACCCAGCGGCGCCAGCGGCCCGTGAGTCAGCAGCACGCCAGCAAGGACGAACATGAGCGGCGCGGTCACGTCGAACCGTTCCAGCCGCGCGGACAGCGTCCCCACGCGAATATCAATACCGCCACGTCGCCAGATCGGAGGCGCTCATCTTCTCACCGGCTGACGGTGCTCCATACTGGCAGGCGCCTGCCGGGCCCTTACCTGCGGCGGGAAACGCGCCTGGCGGTGCGCCGTCCCGTGCGCCGGGCTACTCTGCGTGCTCCGAACATTTCAAGCCTCCAGATAGTGGCAGGGGCAGGTCGGTACTCTCAGCTTGCCGCCGCGGCCGTTTCCAGCTCGTGCAGTTCCTTGGCTTCCTCGGCCGAGACCAGCCCGATCTCCACGAGGTCGAGCGGGCTGATAAACCCATCACTGATCCGGAAGCCCCCGGCTCGCACGATCGCGTCGCGCAGCGGCACCGCCCAGTGGTGTTCGATGAGGACGAGCGCTGCCGCAGAGTCGTTCGGGATGTCGTCCAGCACATCCCAGCCCTCCTGCTCGGTAAACACCTTCACGCCGCCCTCGGCGGACACCTCCTCGGCGCCCGCAGCCGCGCCTGCCTCGATGCCCTTCTCACCCTCGATGCCCAGGCCGATCAGCGCACCGATCTTGGTACCGTACTCGATCGCCTCTTGCTCAGAGAGATTGCTGAGGTGCTCCACCTCCAGCCCGCCGTCGGCGTCTTTGTAGACGGCCATCGCATCGATCACACGTACCGTATCGCTTTCGCGGAGCCGCTCAAGCTCGGCGATGATCTCACCGTGGAAGTCGGGGTGACTGAACCCCAATACGATCAGCTGCACTGGCCCGATTGCCATGTTCTTGCCTCTTTCGCGCGATCCGCCGACCTGCTTCGGCCGACCCCCACCAACGGGCGGCCGGAGAGCGAGCCGCCAAAATGATCCGATCTAGACCTCTAATCCGAAAGCATCTGGCTGGATCGGGCGGTGGCGCATCACCCGGTAAGGGTGATGCGCCACCCACCGCCAGCTTGCGGCCGACGATGCTCCAGACGGATCAGGTGGATTACTCAGATGTGCTCAGCGAGGACGTAACCTGGGCCATCGGGGCCCTAGGGTTGCTCCGGGCGAGCCGCCTCCTCAGGACGCGAGTTTATCGCCTGCGGGCGGCCGGCTGCCGGAGACGAGCTTGGCGCTCATCTTGATCGCCTTCACCGCGCCGGTGGCGCCTGCCTGCAACGTCAGCCCGATGGCGAGCACGACACAGCCGAGGATGAAAAGCGTGTGCGACCCCAGCATGAGCAGCCCGACGCGGCCGAGGACGTAGGGAGGTGTGCAGACGATCGCTCCGACTGCCCCGCCCACCGCGCTCGCGGTCAGTTTGTCGCGTTTCGAATGGGTGGTCTTCATGCCGATGAGCCGGGCCGGTACGGCGACATAGCAGACCATCATCACGGCGACGACGATGCCCAGAGACAGGCCGAACCACGGTCGCCCCCAGCGGGTGACGACCACGGTCGCCAGGCCCAGGCCAATACCCACCGCGGCGCCCCATCCCAGTACGACCGCCAGATGTGACCGGGCCTGTGTAAACGCGGGCCGGATCACGGGCGGACCGTCGCTCGCGATCGCAAAGGCGAACACGGCGTTCAGGAAGAAACTCGCCGCGGTAATAGCGGAGACGGCTAGGACGATCGGGATCACGACTGGACCGGTCAGCACATGGAACGACTTCCCGTGCAGCGCATGAGCCTTCAGGTCGAACATGGCGGCCCAGATCCACATCGCAGGCAGCACCTGGATCAGGGTCAGCCGCCAGTTGGTGAACAGGAGCTTAACTCCGTCAAACAGCATCACAAACGCGCCGACCACGAGAGCGAGCGGAGCAAGCCACCGCCGAGAATGGCTTAGCCGTAGAACCCACTCTTCTACGGCCGCACTGTCACCGTCGCGGACCGCGGTGATCAGCCGCTTCAGTCGCCCAGCCCGAGCGCGCCGAGCGGCCCGCCGCGACCCGGGGGCCTCGCCGCCGGTGCCGGGCGTTCCGGACTCGCCGGAAACATGCCCATCACTCGGCCGTGCTGCCGGAAGCTCCGCCGCATTCCCTTCGATTGCCAATTCGGGATGCCCGTCTGCGCGCGTCGTGCGCTCAATAGATCCATGTCCGCCGGACAGCGACAAGCCGCCTGCAACTGCCGGCAGCCCACCTATCCAGCGCCTACAAGGGTAACCCCGGCCAAACGGCTGTCCACTCACCCGACCAGGGTGAGGCAGCCAGCCGGCCGACGCGGAATCGTGGTTGGCCAGAGCGTACCGAGAGGAGCCGATCATGAGTGTACAGATGGCTGAGGCTCCACCCGGGGGTACGCAGCGGTACCAGCTCGAGTCCGGGGTGGGACGGCTAACCCCAGCGGAGCGCGCGGCCCGCGGTAAGGCCGCGCGGGCTGAGGTGCCGCGTGACAGCCATGCGGTGTTCGACCCGCCGCCGGACCGGCCTGACCCGATCGCACTGCTGGAGGAGCAGGGGAAGTCGCGGGTTCCTGAGCTGGTGCCGGTCAGGTATGGCCGGATGATGGTGTCCCCGTTCACGTTTTTCCGGGGCGCGGCCCTGCCGATGGCCAGCGATCTGGCTGCCACGCCCGTCTCCGGGCTGGCCGTGCAGGCGTGCGGCGACGCGCACCTGTCCAACTTCGGCCTCTTCGGCTCGGCTGAACGCCGCCTGGTGTTCGACGTCAACGACTTCGACGAGACCTTGCCCGGCCCGTGGGAATGGGATGTCAAGCGGCTGGCGGCCAGCCTGGAGGTTGCCGCGCGCGGCAACGAGTTCCCAGGTAAGCAGCGCCGCGAGATTGTCACGGCCGCGGTCGCCCGTTACCGGCAGGCGATGCGCAGCTTCGCCGGGATGACCAACCTGGAGGTCTGGTATGCGCACATGGACATGGACCAGATGCGGGCCCAGTTCGACGCGCAGCTTCGACCACGGCAGCGCAAAGTGGTGGATAAAGGCCTGGCCAAAGCGCGGACCAGGGACAGCATGGAGGAAGTGGCCAAGCTGACCCGGGTCGTGGACGGCCAGCCGCGGATCATCGCTGACCCGCCGCTGCTCGTCCCGATCGACGACCTGATACCCGAGCAGACGGACCGGGCCGCCTTCGAGGAGCAGGTCAGCGGCCTGATCGCCAAGTACCAGCGCACGCTGGAAACCGACCGCAAGTTCCTGCTCGAGCAGTTCCGGGCCGTCGACCTGGCCCGCAAGGTCGTCGGCGTCGGCAGCGTCGGGACGCGCTGCTGGATCGTGCTGATGCTCGGCCGCGATAATGCCGATCCGCTGTTCCTGCAGGTGAAAGAGGCCGAGGCGTCCGTGCTCAGCCGCTTCGTCGGTGCCAGCAAGTACACCAATCAGGGTCAGCGGGTGGTCGCGGGCCAGCGGCTGATGCAGGCATCCAGTGACATCTTTCTGGGCTGGCAGCGGATCGAGGCGGGCCTGGACGGGCGGCAACGCGACTTCTACGTCCGCCAGCTGCGGGACTGGAAATACTCCGTTGACATCGAGACCATGGTCCCGCGCGGCATGCGCATGTACGGCGAACTGTGCGGGTGGACGCTGGCGCGGGCGCACGCCCGCTCCGGGGACCGGATCGCCATCGCCGCCTACCTGGGCGGCTCGGACGTGTTCGACCGGGCCATCACCCAATTCGCCGCCGCCTACGCCGACCAGAACGAGCGTGACCACAAGTCACTCGTCGCCGCTGTCAAATCGGGACGGATCACCGCCGAGCCCGACCTGTGACGTCCGGCTGACGCGGGCGGGGGCGACGGAGGCGGAATGGTACTTGACCTGATGCTCATCGGGCTCGCGATCACCCTCGAGCCGTTTCCTCTCACGGCCTTCATCCTGATCCTGAGCGCCGAGAAAGGCACTTGGAAGGGCCTGGCGTTCGTCCTCGGCTGGCTGGCCTGCCTGGTCGCCGTGATCGCCGCCGTCGTCCTGACGACCGGGGCCAATCCGCCCAAGCCGAACACCGCCCCGTCAACCGCCGCCCTGGCCGTCAAGCTGGCCCTGGGCATCGTGCTGATCCTGTTCGCCGAGCGGCAGCGGCGTCGGATGGGCCACCCTCGCAAGCCGCCGGGCTGGATGGCCAGGCTGGACCGGCTCTCGCTGTGGGCCGCCGTCGGGCTGGCCGTCTTCCTCCAGCCCTGGGCGCTGGTAGCAGCAGGCGCGGCGACAGTAACCGAGGCCAAGCTGTCCACCGGGGAAGACTACTTGACGCTGGTGCTCTTCTGCCTGCTGGCCACCTCCAGCTTCCTGTACCTGGAGCTGTACGCGGCTTTCTCGCCTGCCAAGGCCACCGTCCGGCTCGACCGGATGCGAACCTGGCTAGATACACACCAAGATCAGGTCATCATTCTGGTTTTTCTGCTGCTGGGCTTCTGGCTGGCAGGCAAGAGTATTTACTTGCTGGTCAGCTGACAAGTGACGAGCGCCAGTCCGCCCGCGCCAGCCAGACTGGACGCATCGCCCCGAACAGGCGAGAGCCGCTGGCCGATGGCGCTGGCGGTGCTGGCCGCCGGAGGGCTGCGCGCGGTCCTGCCGCCTGAGCTCAGATTCGGCGACGCCCGGTGGGCCTTCGTCGTAGTCGTCTTCGCCCTGCTCGCGATACTCATCGTCGGCGACCCCGGACGCATTGACCGCGACTCCAGATGGCTGCGAGCAGGGACCGGGACGCTGATCGGGCTGATCTCCATCGTGAACGCCTCGGCCGCAGTGCGCCTGGTCGCAGGCATCATCGACGGTGCGAAGTTCAGCAACGATGCCAACATCCTGCTCGCCAGCGGCGGCGCGATCTGGCTCGCAAACGTACTCGCCTTCGGTTTGTGGTACTGGGATCTCGACCGAGGCGGAGCCGCCGCCCGCGCACGCGGAACGGGCCATCAGCCCGCCTTCGTTTTCCCGGAAATGACCCACCCTCAGTACGTAGGGGCTGACTGGTATCCGAAATTCCTGGACTACCTGCATCTCTCGTTCGCGGCGGCCACGGCCTTCAGCCCGACGGACGTCTCGGCCATCAGGCCCTGGGCCAAGCTCATGATGATGTCCGAAGAGGCGATTTCGCTGGTGGTCGCGGTGCTCGTGGTCTCCCGCGCGGTGAACATCTTGAAGTAACCGGCCAACCGGACCGCGCCGGGGACCCAGAGATTATTTCTGCGGGGTGGCAGAGTCCGCTCCCGTCGAAGCGCCGCGGCCATCAACGTGGAGATCACGCGATGTCCGCGCTGGATGTTCACGGGTGCGAGACGAAGTCCTTCTGCCGTCGCCGGCCGGCTTCCTGCGGTATGACCTTACGGGGCCGCGCCGAGCGTTGCTTGGCGGCCAGCGTCGGGCGCTGACCGGCGGGGCTGGCTCGGGTGACGCGCGGAAGGCGGCGACGAGGCGCGCCACCAAGGTGGCCAGGAACACCTGGCCGGTCAGCGCTTCCATGACGGCGACGGCCCGGCCGCCGTTGCCTGCGGCGGTGAAGTCCCCGTATCCGAGTGTGGTGAGCGTGCTGAAGCTGAAGTACTGGAAGGTCTGGGTGCTGGCGGGCTGTCCGTTAGCGAAGAAGTGCCCCGCGCCGAGGTGGTCGATCGCTGTGTAAAAGGCCGCGAACATCAGCCCGATGACGATGTAGGCGCTCAGGGCGCCGTAGATGCTCTGCACCGTGACGGTAGGCCGGGCCAAGATGCGGCGCACGATGAGCACCGCAGTGACCAGGAGTATCAGTCCCTTCCATAGCTCCGACGCGCCCTCGCCGACGCCTGTGCCGGTGACCGACGCCCCGAAGGCCGCGGCGGAGCCGACCAGCGCGACGGCAGCGACCAGCCACGTCCACCGGCGAGGCAATGGCGACGTGCGGAGCGCGAGCAGCAGTACCGCCAAGAAGAGCAGGACCTGGAGGTCACCAAGCAGCTTGCCGGTGCTGAACGCCGAGAGCAGATAGGTCGAGATCAGCACGAGCAGCAACAGGCCGAACCTGCCGCTGAGTTGCGGCGGACCGGCACGGAGCCCGCTGCTGGCTGCCCGCCGGGCAAGCAATGCCTGCATCATGACCCCCAAGGTCACGCCCGGGCGGGCGGTTAAGCCGCGCCCGGGCGGGCGGCCGGTCTGTGCTAGCTGGAAGCGCTATGCGGCACTTTCGCCGTGCAGGGCGTCCTGGAGTTCCTTCTCGCCTTCCTTGGACAGAGAGGTCTTCAGCACGGTACCGCCGTACTTGCTCATGGCCTCGACGGCCTTGTCCGGGGTGACCTTCTCCACCATGAGGAACAGCGCGGAGGTGCCCGGCTGCAGCATGCCGCGGACCTGATCCTGGAACTGCGCGTCGATGCCGGACTTGGTGACCTTGCCCATCAGGGCGCCAAGCCCCGCGCCGATGGCCATCCCGAAGACCGGGATAAAGAACAGCACCCCGAACAGCAGTCCCCACCACATGCCCCAGCTCGCCCCGCGGCCGACCATGTGGTGGTGGGTGTGCACGTGGTAGTCGCCCTTGGCGTCCCGCACGATCACGGCGATCGCGTCAGGCTCGATGATGAGGTCCTTAGCGAGCTGCCGGGCCTCATCGGCGGCGGCCTCGGCGGTGGTCTCGTCGGGATATCCGATCGCGATCAGATCAGCCATTGCATCCTCTTTCCCTCTTATGCCGGTTAAGCCGGAATCCAGTTCATCAAGTCCGATACCCGCCGCGCCCCACCCGCGGCGGGTGATCCGCCCTGCTCCGGACCAGCCGCGCAGCCGGTCAGGCAGAATCGCGGCCTGGGCGGGACACAGCCAGCCGGACCTGCGCGGCGGCCAGCCGGGCCGGGACTTCGTGGGCAGCGGGAAGGCGCTCCAGGACGCCTTCCGCGGCCTCGAGCGCGGCAAGCCGGATTCGGGAACGCTGAATGGCTTTGCCTACATGCCCGAAATCTCGCCAGGGTGACGAATTCACCCGTGGTGCATGGGGCGGTGCCGGCCGCGACGCAGGAACGTGGAGCTTTAGCCCGTGTTCATCGCGACCTGCTGGGAGCTACGTTGCCATCGTCCTACTACGAGATCCGCGTAGTCGGGATCCTCCCGCCCGAAGTCCTGCTCGACTTCGAGCGGCTGAACGCCTCCGTCGAGCCGGTCGAAACGATCCTGCACGGCCCCCTGCGGGACCAGGCCGCCCTGCACGGGCTCCTGGCCAGGCTCCAGACCTTCGGCGTCCAGGTCGTGGAAGTACGCCGTCTTCATGACCCCGATCCGCATGGCCCGGATCCGCCCGCAAGCAAGGATCAGCCGGGCGATTGATGGTCTGCCGTGGTGTCCTACAGCACCAGCTGTCCCCGGCAACGCGGACGGCGCGGCTGCTGTCGGGCTCGACCATCACCAGGTGCCGGCAATTGAAGTCGCCCTGGCCAGCATCGTCCGCCATCACCCGACGAAGATCGTACGTTCATGCGTTGTCCGCGCATCATTCCCGAGGGGTGATGCGCCGGACGCTCTTTGCCCCAATGGTGGGCTTGTGGCCGAGCACTACAAAAAAGGATATTGATCCTCGAACGCGGCAACTTCCGGCCGCGAAACGGACAACTGGAGCCCCGAGCCGGTATTCCTCGACTACGGCGTCGGCTCGGTCAGGAAAGCACTACTGGATCCATAGAGGAGAACCTGTCTCTCGACGTATTCCGCGAGGTATAGATAGGGAAAGTGAGATAAGTGATGACCAACTTCATAGTGCGGCGCATCCTCGTGTCGTTTGGATCACTGTGATTTCCTCCGGCCCGACCGGGTCGGCGCATCAGTCACCGGCCGTGAACCGACCGCCGAAGGTGGTCATGGCGGTGATCGGCCTGACTGCGGCGGCGCGTATGGCACGCGACCGCCGCACCCACGAACGTGTGATCCTCTTGGCGATAGTGCTGGCTGCGGCGGTAGATGTCGCCCGTGAAGGCAAGGTTCGTTCGGTAACGCGTCTGATCGCCTGGGATAGGCAGCGGACTCTGGCCCAAAAACGCCAGGTCAAGGCTCCACGATCGTAGTAGTCCTGTGCAAGCAGTCCGGGCCGGGCCGGGACCGCGAGTATCGCGGCGCTCTCGGACGACCATGAGACGGAGACGGCCGCAATCATACCAACTCGGGGCGCTCTCGTTAGGTGCATACAAACCAAGCCCGATTCTCGTTATCGTCATTGACGACGCTACCGTCGCTGTCGATAATACTTACATTGGAGAACCTTTCACCAAGTGCTTTCCGAATCTTGTCGCGCGGAAATGATGCCGTCCTGATGACTTCCGTGAGCAGCACGTATCTGCCGCTTGGCTGGAGCTCAAATACCTTGATATCCCAGTCGAAAAGCATCTTGCCGCTCGCCTGCACCCTTATAAGCAGATAGTTGCCACCGAATTGCTGCACTGGCTGCGGGATTCTAGTCATCATCTTGAGGTTGTGAACAGTAATTATGTCAAAGATTAGCACGCCACCATAGTTCAGGTGCCTATAAGCACAGTCAAAGAAGCTTTCCCAATCCGAGAAGTCGAGCAAGTGGTTGATGCCATGATAGACACAAACGATAGCGTCGAACTTCATCTTGAGCTTAAAGCTGCTCATATCAGCGATGTAGAGGGGCGTTCCCTCGGGAAGTTTCTCACGGGCAACGGCCAGCATGCCCGGCGATATGTCCAGGCCGCTCACCTGATATCTGGCCGCAAGCGGAGCAATAATGCCGCCAGTTCCGCAGGCAACCTCGAGCAGCGTCACAGGCCGACTGCATGGGGTGCGTCTTTCTGACAGGTGCTCCATTTTGGGGTGTTCCGGTCATGCGGCGA
>OCTA010003119.1_pt1 | contig 14753 bp, 12 predicted proteins | sample 1538991 | NCBI WGS metagenome assembly OCTA01 (sample SAMEA3539302, study PRJEB22396) | soil metagenome | biome: tundra; feature: field; material: soil | place: USA | collected 2010-05 | depth 0.15 m | reverse complement strand
CAACACTTTGGGTTGAGCAGGAGCCCGTTTTCGATGACCCCGGACCCGGCATTCCTGTTCATGACGACGCAACATCGTGAAGCGCTCGCCGGCCTGACGTATTCGATTTTGGGGCGTAAGGGTTTTGTCGCATTGATCGGCGATGCGGGCAGCGGAAAGACGACCTTGCTCGCCCGGGTGTTGGAACGATTGCCGGCCGCTCAGGTGTGTTCGAGCGTGATCCTCACGCCCACGCTCACGCCCGCGGAATTCCTGGAGCTGATGCTGCTGGATTTCGGCCTTTCGGCGATCCCCGCGAGCAAGGCCCAACGCCTGTTGATGCTGCAGCGGTTCCTGGTGGATGCGCAATCCCTCGGAAAGGTGGCGGTTTTGGTGGTTGACGAAGCTCATAAGTTGACTCCGGACGTGCTGGAAGAAATTCGGCTTTTGGGGAATTTTGAGCGGCCGGATCAGAAGCTTCTGCAAATCGTTCTCGCCGGCCAGAATGAACTGGACGCAACCCTCGACCGGGGCGACCTTCGTCAACTCAAGCAGCGCATATCGATGCGCCTTTGCGTCGGACCTTTGCAGCCGGCAGAAGTCGAGCAGTACATCGGATTCCGCTGGGCAAAGGCGGGGGGCCTGCAACCGGCGCCTTTTTCGGCGGAGGCCATTCAGGCGCTGGCGCGATATTCGCACGGGGTTCCGAGGCTGATCAATTCGCTTTGCGACAACGCGTTGATCTTCGCGTTTAGTGACGGATGCACGTGCATCACGGCAGAACATATAACCGGTGCGGCCAAGGATTTGGCCATAAGGAACGGGAACGGCTATTTCCTGGGCGACGGGAAGGGCGTGGCGCAGTGGACCAGTGCGCCCAGTCCGGTGGCGGCGCTGCCGCCAACCGATCGCATTATGGTCCACACGTTAGAACGGTATGGCCCGCCGGCAGGCAAGACATGGCGGCTGGCCACATGGGCGGGAAAGCTCGGTCTTACCCGCAAGGCAGGTGTCCTGTGAGCAGACTATTCGAAGCCCTGAACCGCGGCCAGGGAGAAGTATCGGAACTCGCCCTTGCCACAATCGGCACGGATTCGCAACCGGTGCCGCCGGCGGCCCGGACCGTGGAACATCGGGCCGAGGCCGTTGCCGAGCCTCCGGCTGGCGCACAAGTTCGGCGGTTGGACCCACCCGAGCCGCTCCTGCAACACGTCCGGACGCTGCCCGCGCGCATAGCATTGTCCACTCCACTGCTTCCGTTCGACAACACAGACGCGCTAGCCAGTGAGCAATATCGCATCGTGCGGACGAGAATCATTCAACACCCCAGGCAGCCGCGTTTGATCGTGATCACCAGCGGGGGACCGGGCGATGGGAAGAGCGTTACGGCGATCAACCTGGCCGGGGCGCTCTCACTGAACCTGGAAGGGAGCGTTCTGCTCGTGGATGCGGACTTCCGCCGCTCGAGTATTCACACTCAATTGGGGTTGCCGGACACTCCCGGATTAGCCGAGGTCCTCAAGGGGGAATGCGCTCTGGAAAACGCCCTCATTCAGGTGAAGCAGTTTCGGAATCTATTCGTATTGGCGGCCGGCGAAGCGAAGTGCAATCCGGCCGAGCTGCTGGCCGACTCGCGCTGGCCTTCGATCTGCACGGCGCTGCGCGACCTGTTCCGGTACGTGATCATTGACTCGCCGCCGGTCGCCATGGTCACGGACTATGACCTGATTCAAGCTCCTTGCGACGGGACGATTCTGGTGGCGCGTCCAGACCATACAAGGCGGGACGCCTGTTTGGCAGCGGTGAACATCGTCCCGAAGGGAAGACTTCTTGGGGTCCTGCTGAACTGCGTGAGCGAGTGGTTCTTGAACCAGCGTTCGGGCTATGGCTATTACTACGCCGGCTCGGCCGCCGGCCGCCGGGAAGAAGGAATAGAGAGCCTCCGAAGCGCTCAGTAGCCTGTCGGAGGCACGTGTGTGTTGGCTGTAAGGGCGGCCCAGACTTACCGTCCACGAAGGATTTTGCTGTATCTGAAATTCAACGCTTACGCTTACGTGTAAGCGAAGGGGCGAAGCTTTGTCCGACTTCTACTCACAGGTAACGGTCAATACGGAATCCATGGTGGCAGCCACGCACTCTCCACTCTGCTGGTACGCGGTCTACACAAGATCCAATTTCGAAAAACGAGTGGCGGATACGCTGTCTGAGAAGGGCATGACTGTCTACCTGCCGGCGATTCGCGAAGTTCATCGTTGGAAGGACCGCAATAAGGCCGTCGACCTTCCGCTGTTTCCGGGCTACCTGTTTATTCGTATGGTAGACACCGATGCCAGCCGGCTGCGGGTCCTTCGAACCAGTGGAACGGTGCGGATACTCGGGCAAGGTGACACCTTGGAGCCGGTCCCTGACCTGGAACTTGAATCTGTACAGCGCCTTTTAACCTCAGGTGCGTGTTTCGCCCTGCATCCGTTCTTGCGCGAAGGCACATGGGTACGTGTGAACCGGGGGCCGCTGCAGGGAGTCGAAGGGCAACTGATGCGCTTTAAGACTGGGACACGCCTGATAGTGTCCATTCAGTTGCTTCGCCAATCAATCGCGGCCGAAGTGGATGCTCGCGACGTAGAGCCCATTCGTCAGGCCGACCGCTGAAGTTTTAGAGAAGGAATGGAAATGTATCCGAACCTTAAGCTTCAAATCTGGAGACTCGGCATCCACCAGAACAGGCTGGCCCAGATGTTGGGAATCGACGAAACCGCGTTGAGTCGAATCGTAAACGGATTCCGGGAACCCGGTAAAGAGGTGCGAGCCCGAATCGCCGACCTCTTGCAGACCGACGAGGGATGGCTCTTCCAGCCAGACGGTGACTCATGCCAGCGTCCACTGAGCAACCGGCGCGACGAACAGGCCAGGTGACGTCGAAAATGCAGCGCATCATGCCTCCAGGGTCGGCCTGCGTCCCGTCGCGGCTTCCAGGCGTGCTGCAGCATCCTCGAGGAGCGTGCCTCTGATGTGCGGAATCGCGGGCTATTTGACGAATGGCAGCGCCGTTCCGGACACCGTGCTTGTGAAGCGCATGTGCGACCGCATTCGCCATCGCGGCCCGGATGGCGAAGGCTACTACTGCGCCTCCGGAGTGGCGCTGGGGCACCGCCGCCTGAGCATTATCGACGTGAACGGAGGCAGCCAGCCGATGGGCAACGAGGATGGCTCAATCCAGGTAGTCTTCAATGGGGAGATCTACAATTTCCTCGAATTGCGCCGCGATCTGGTGGAGAAGGGCCACTGCTTCGTCACGCGCAGCGACACCGAGGTACTCGTCCACCTGTACGAAGAGGTCGGGGAGCGTCTCCCAGAATACCTGAATGGCATGTTTGCATTTGCCATTTGGGACGGCCGCCGGAAAGAACTGTTCCTGGCGCGCGATCGCTTCGGCAAGAAGCCGCTGTATTACTCAAATACCGTGGCCGGTACACGCTTCTGTTTTGCCTCGGAGCTCAAGGCCCTGACCATGATCCCGGGTTTCCGTGCGGTCGTGAACCCGCGGAGCGTGGCCAACTTTCTGGCGCTCTCCTACGTGCCGGACCCGGACACGATTTATCAGGACGTCTTCAAACTGCCCCCGGCACACAGTTTGACCGTAACCGAATCGGGCCTGCGCCTCCATCGCTACTGGCAGCCTTCCTTCGAGGTCGATCCGAACCTGAAACTCGATGACGCGGTGGAGGAGATCCGCGCGCTGGCGGCAGACGCCGTCGAGCGCCGCATGATCAGCGATGTGCCCTTGGGCGGCTTCCTCAGCGGCGGCGTCGATTCCAGCGCCGTTGTGGCCTTCATGGCCCGGCGCGCGCCCGACCGCGTCAAGACGTTCTCCATCGGTTTCACCAGCAAGCAGTTCGACGAGCTGCACTACGCCCGGCTGGTGGCGGACCGTTATCAAACCGACCACCGCGAGAAGGTCGTCTCGCTCTCTATCCACGAGATGCTGGATACGCTCGTCGAGCAGTTTGACGAGCCCTTCGGCGATTCCTCTGCAATCCCTACCCTGTACCTGGCGCGAATGACGCGCCAATACGTAACTGTCGCCCTGAGCGGTGATGGCGCAGATGAGTTGTTTGCCGGGTACCGGCGCTATTTCTATGGGTTGTTGGAAGCTCGCATACGGCAACGATTCCCTGCCTGGTGCCGGTCCGTGTTCCAGTTTGGCGGCCGCTACTATCCGAAGTTCGACTACCTGCCCCGGGCGTTCCGCGCCAAAACTCTCCTCGGCAACCTCGCGCGTGAGACGGGCGATGCTTACTTTACCTCGATGACTGCGTTTCGCGATGAAAACCTGACGGCCGTGCTGGGGCCGGATCTCGCGCGCGAGTTGGCCTCCTACTCGCCTCGCGCCAGCTACCGCGAGCGCTTTGAGGCGGTGCGACACCTGCCCCCCCTGCAGCAGATGCAGGCAGTGGACCTCCAAACCTACCTGCCGGGGGACATCTTGGTCAAAGCCGATCGCGCCACTATGGCCTACTCACTGGAGAGCCGATCCCCTTGGCTGGATTATCGGCTGGGAGAACTGGCGGGACGGTTGCCCACTGCACTTAAGCTGCGCGGCCGCATCGGCAAGTACCTCTTTAAACAGGCGATGGGGCCGTACGTACCGCGTTCGGTGATCACCCGCAGCAAAATGGGTTTTTCAGTGCCGCTGGCGGAGTGGTTCCGGACGAGTCTGAAACCGGTGTTCCAACAACAGGTCTTGCACCCGGAAATGGAGCGCTACTTGTCTTTCGGCGAGGTGCGCCGGGTGTGGAACGAGCACCAATCAGGCCTCGGAGACCACAGCCGGAAGCTGTGGAATCTGCTGATGCTAGCGGAGTGGCACAGCCACCACACGGGATCGTCTGGCGCTCGTGTGCTGGGTGTCCCGGATATATTCAATCAAGCGGCGCCTGCCCTTGCGACATGCAACGGCGTGCCCGCAGATATAACACCTATCCCTTGATCGCAGGCCAATCATGTCTCAATCGCCGATCAACGACGCAGCGACACGGAAAGAATTCGAGCGGCAGTTCCACAACCACATAGTCGCCGCCGGGGGGCGGCGTTCGGCGTCGAAGTTCTACGCCATCGCCGAGGCCAGCAGAAACCGGTTTCTCACGCAGGCCCGTGGACTCCCCGGTACTGTGCTCGATTACGGCTGCGGCGATAGCGGGTTCCAGGCGACGCTTGCGCCTTCCCTTGAACGCGTCATCGCCGTCGACATATCGGAGGCGTCCATTCAAAAGGCTTCGGCGCGAGCCAGACGGCTGGGGCTTTCGAATATCGAGTTCCGAATCGGGGATTGCGACGCGTTGCCGATCGAGGACAACTCCGTTGATGCCGCGTACGGAGTGGCGATCTTACACCACTTGGATCTCGCGCGCGCCTTCGCGGAACTGGCGCGGGTGATCAAGCCGTGGGGCCGGGCGGTGTTTGCGGAGCCGTTGGGATACAATCCCCTGTCAATCTATACCGACGCCTCACGCCGGAATATCGAACTCCTGACTAGCACCCCCTGAAGGCACCGGAAATCGCTCTGGCGAACCGGTACTTCTAAACGGTTCAAGTTGAGCCCTTCTGTCTGTGTTCGCTCCTAGCGGTGCCGCTTGTCCAAACGCCTCTGCTGCTCCGCCCAATCTTGAAGGGCCTTGAAGTAATCGACACCCATATCTTCCGGTTGCTGCCTTCGGCGGGGAAGTATGCCTGGACATGCGTCATCACGCTGCAAATAGCAAACGTATAACCAGGCCAGTACTTGCCCAGGGCCTGTTTGTGGACTACTCTGGCGGCGCGGGGCATTCCGCGGCGCGCCGAGATTCGTTACCAATTTGCCGATTTGGTTCTTGTATGCCAAAAGAAATTCACTCGCTCACGCAGGGTCCTTTTAACTTGCTCTGCCCCTGTGGCGCTCCGGTTCCTTTAGATGATCGGGAGCGCATCTCGTGCTCCTGCGGCCGGGAACTTGGACGCATGAGGAACGGCGTAGCCGTTGTGTCCCCCTTGAAATCGTACTGGGGCGAGATACCAAAGAGCCAGATGGCCGAACTGCTTGCGCGAAGCGCACAGATCGGCTGGCGTAGCGCGCTCCTTGAGGTCGCGCCCGCCCTCGACACCTATGTGGCGTCTCCAAACCGCGCCGCTTTCCAGGACCTACTCCCCATTCCTGAGACGGGCCGGATTCTGGACGTCGGGGCGGGCCTTGGGGGCATCTCCGCCGCCCTTGCCGTCCGGCATCATGTTGTCGCCCTGGAAGGCGTTCCAGAGCGCTGCCAATTCATGGCGGTCCGTAAGAAGGAGGACGGACTGAACCGCCTCACGATCCTGAACGCCGGTATCGATTCTATGCATCTTGCTCCGGGGCAGTTCGACGCTATCATTGTGAACGGAGTCCTGGAGTGGGTGGCCGTTTTTGATCTCAGCGGTCCCACCGAGAAGATTCAGGAAGCGTTTCTGAAGCGACTTCGAGAGTTGCTCGCCCCTGGCGGTGTTCTGTACGTTGGAATTGAAAACCGCTTCGGCTGGGCGCAGTTCCGCGGCTCGCCCGACCACAGCGGACTTCCGTATACTAGCCTGATGCCCCGCTGGTTGGCGCGGTTCGTGTGCAATCGCAGCAGGCACCGGTCGGACGACAATCGGGGCTACCGTACGTTTACATATAGCTTTTCTGGATACCGGAGATTGTTTGCTCGCTCCGGGCTGAAGATCGGCTCAATGTGGATCGCCACTAACGGATACAACCTCCCAACCGAGCTGGTACCGCTGAATGGTCAGGCGATCGCATTCTACTCGAAGTTACCCTTAGTCCATGCGGTGCCAGGGTGGCGCGCCTTACTGAAGAACCGCTTGAAACTTCTTGTCGCAAAAGAGTGGTTCTGGCGCCGGTTTGGGAGCGATTACGTGTTCGTGCTGGAGCGCTACGATGCATAGAACAGTTCTCTCCCTTTTGCAGTGCACCGCTCCCGGGGTGTTCCCGGCGCGGCTTCGCTCCGGCCGCCATATCAGCATCGTGTGCGCCTTCACCAGCGACCAAACAGCGCCGATCTGGGTAGCGAAAACCGCAATCGACGGCCTCGGGAGGGCGGGCCTGCGGCGGGAGTATGAGGCCCTCCGGTACTTAGCGCCCTGGTCCGACGAACTATGCATACCAACGGTGATCGCGTGGGATGACGGCGATCGCGAATCGTGCCTGGTCCAGAGCGGTGTCCGAGGCACCGTCGATCTGCCGATGATACCAACGGATCGCAGCACCCCGGTCGTGCCGGATATCTTTGAAAAGGCCGCAGTCTGGCTCAAGCGTTTCAGGGGCTTGGTCCCCGTGCCCATTGCCCTTTCAATAAGCGGACTGGTCGAGCGCCTGTCGGAAGCATTCGAGCCGGACGAGGCGGCGGATGGCGAGTTTGCCGCGCTGCTAGAATTCTTGCAGCGCAGCATACCAAACGAGAGCTCTCCCGGCGTCCCTGCCCACGGTGACTTCTGGGCACCAAATATCATGTCGTCTCGCACAGCTATCAGCGTGATCGATTGGGGCGGCTTTGCCACGAGCTTTCCCCTTCTAGATCTCTTTTGGTTTGTGGGCGGCCACCTCTACACACGACTCGGACGGCTCTGTACGACCGCAGAAGCACACTGCTACGCATTCTTTTCCCGATCAAGCGTCCGCGACTTTGTTCAGCGAGAACTCACGGACAGCGCGTTCACTCCGAGTGAGACTCGGTTCTACTTTTATTGTTATCTCGCGGAGCGCATTCGATGCCAGACGCCGGCTCGACCCGTGGAATGGTGTGGCCTTCTTCAGCGGCTACGGACGAATGGGTATCCGGGCCCTTACACTTCGGGTATCGCCTGTTCGGATTGCTAGGCTTGCGGCCAGCTCGCCGCTTTCGTTGTCGTGCAGCCGAAGAATAGATAGGTGAAGACAGGAGCGCGACCACGGTTCGGCATAGCCAAAGATGAGTACTTACGGTAAAGCGGTTCGCAGCACGGCGATATATGGCTTCGGGGTCCTACTCTCGCGCGCGGCCAGCGTCCTATTGCTTCCTTTGTATACGCACTATCTCACTCCGAGAGACTATGGGGTTCTGGAGCTGTTGGACGTTACTGGTTATACAGTCGCGGTTCTGCTAGGTGTGCGTATCGCCGAGAGCCTGTTCTATTTCTACGAACATGCCTCCACGGCTCGTGAGCGAGGGCGCGTCGCGAGTACGTGTCTGCTGGGCGGTTTGGGGATAGGCGCGGTGACGGCGCTCACCGGCAACATCGCAGCCCCGCTGGTGAGCCGGCTCTTGTTCGGGACGGCTTCGTTTGCCCCGGCTGTGAGATTATCCCTCGCAACAGTCGCACTGAACATACCACTGGAAATTGCGCTGTACTATGTGCGAGCCATTGATCGGCCGCGCGTCTATGTGGGTCTATCCCTGGCGCGTCTCATCGTGGGAATCGGTCTCAATATCGCGCTGATTGTCGGGTTGCACATGGGGCTCTACGGAATCTTGAACAGCGGCCTGGTCGCAGCTGCGTGCGTGGCGTCTGTAGGCGCCGTCTACGTGTTTCTCCGCTGCGGCATCGGTTTCGCCCCCGGGCTTCTATGGAAGCAGCTTCGGTATTCGGCGCCATTGGCGTTAGGAGGCGTGGGGTTTCTGATTATCAATTTCGGCGATCGCTATTTTCTCAAGTATTATATTTCGCTGCGAGAAATAGGGCTGTATGCGCTCGCGTATAAGATTGGAATGCTGGTTTCCTATGCCCAATTGCCGCTCGACGCGTACTGGCAGGCGCAGATGTTCGCGCTAGTGAAGGGCCCGGGCGGTGATCGACGGTACGTCCGCATGTGCACCTACGAGTTCATGGTGGTCACATATGTTGCTCTCGCGTTGGTGTGTTTCATGGGGCCGCTTCTTCATATTATGGCGCCGCCCTCATTTTCGGCTGCTGCGCCGCTGGCGAAGGGCTTGGTGCTGGTGTATCTAATCCGGTCTACTGGCGCGTATTTTCGGAACGTATTCGCGTTGAACAACGTCACCCGAAAAGACGCGCGCGTCACGTGGATCGGCACCGTCGTCTGCGTTCTGGGTTATGCCGCTTTGATTCCACGGTTCGCCGCATGGGGCGCTGTGTGGGCGACTGGGGCGGCGGTGTCTGTTATGTTCGGGGTCGGCTTATGGGAGGCACAGAGGGTTCGGCGATTCGAATTCGAATACGGGCGCCTCGCCGCCGTCGTTGGGTTGGCCGGCGGCCTTGTGGTCATATATCATGTGGCGGCGCCGCCGTCCAGTCTGCTTGGCCAAATGGCTGTCGGTGCGGCCTGTGCGTGCTCGTACCCCGCATTGCTGTATTTCTTGCGCGTGGTTCCCGAAGAGGAACGGCAGCTGGTGCGCGCGCTGCTCCGCCGGGGTGGAACACACTGGCGCGCAGCCTCCTTTAAGTGCTTCAGCCAGCGCGGCTACTCGGACCGGCAGGGCTTGGGCGCAAAGCGGTAACCTCTTGCAGCAGGGGGGGTGCTAACGATGGTTATGCGTATAGTGGACTGTTGGTCATGGTAGACTCGCTCTAGAAAAATGAGATTTTCTAAGGTGCTTTCGCTCACGCTGTGTTTGCCGGCCGCAATGTGGTGCGCCGATACGCATCTGGGCAAGGGCTGCACGACAGCCTTCGTGATCGACGACGACTGCGACGGCTATGGCGTCGGCCCTGGACTTCTCGGTCCTGATGTAGACGACGGGGATGCGACGTAAACACCACAGCGTCTGCCCTCGCCTCCGGGCCGTGCACCATTGTGGATGTCCAAAGAGCCATACAAGGGGTTCTCACTGGTTCCTGCCAGTGAGGGCGCCCGGTATTCCACACACGCACAACGGGCTGCCGAAAGTCCGTCCCTTCGTTGCGGCCTGGCCGTGCTAAACGGCACCGTCCGCAAGCCGCGTTTGTGAGCGCCGGGCCGACAGGACGCAGACCTTACTACTTGAGCGTATGGTTAGTGTGGGGCTTCAGATCCGATGAGGGACTACGCGCTGTTTGGAATCGCGGCCATCGGCCTGGCTCTAACGTTGTGGCGGCCATGGGTCGGCGTGTTGCTCTACTTATGGTTTGCGTACATGAACCCGCACCGCCTTTGTTACGGCGCTGCTTCGACATTCCCGTTTAGCGCTGTGGTTGTATGCGTCCTTTTGGCGGGTCTCGTCTTCAGCCGCGACAAGAAGAGGCTGCCGCTAGTTCCCGAAACGTTTCTGTTGATTCTCTTTGCCCTCTGGCTCACTGTAAACACGTTTCTTGCTCTGAACCCGGACGGGGCGTGGCCTCAGTGGAATCGCGCGTTGAAGATACTGTTCATGACGGGCATCCTCCTCATGATGCTTGTATCCAAAGAACGGATCAACAGCGCCGTTTGGACGATTGTACTTTCTCTGGGCTATTACGCCGTTCGGGGCGCTATTGGCAGCGTTCTAACAGGCGGGCGGTCCCGCGTCTACGGCCCTCCGGACACGTTCATCGCGGACAATAACGATATTGCCGTCGCACTAGTCACCGTCATCCCCCTCGTCGTTTATCTCCTGTTCCTGGTCAAGAGACGCTTCGTTCGCCTTGCGCTGATCGCCGTGCTCGCCGGAGCCGTTATTTCGGTGATTGGAACGTATTCGCGCGCCGGGTTACTCGCACTCGCGGCCGTAGCGATCGCGTTGTTGTGGAAATCCCCCCACCGCATCGTAGCCCTGTTGGCGGTATGCCTCGCGGGAGGATTGGTCTACCAACTCGCGCCTTCGCAGTGGTTCTCCCGCATGGAGACCATTGCGGATTACGACGCGGACGCATCCGCGCAAGGCCGCATCAACGCCTGGCGATTTGCCATGAACGTGGTGGCCGACCGGCCGCTGACGGGCGGCGGCTTTGAGGTCTTCACACCGGCTCTGTTTCAGGTCTACGCGCCGGTTCCGGACAATTACCATGCCGCTCACAGTATTTATTTCAAAGTGCTTGGAGAACAGGGAATCCCCGGGCTGGCGTTGTACCTCGCTCTGTGGCTCTCCACGTGGCGGACTGCGCATAAGATCATCCGCCAGGCAAGGGACCGCCCCGATGCCGCCTGGGCCGGGTGGCTGGCATCAATGGTCCAAGTTGCGTTGATTGGTTATGCGGTAGGGGGGGCCTTTGGCAACCTTTGCTATTTTGATCTCCCCTATCACCTCATGGCATTGGTTGTGGGATGCAAAGTAGCGCTGTCTCGGTCTGAGGATCGGGATATCGAAACGGACGCCGGGCCCAATTCGGTGGCCGTAGCTTCGTCGGAGGCATTTTAGATGCGACGTGAAGAGTCCCTGTCGTGCTGCACCCCACGGGAGTTTTATGATGGACCGGCACGCGCGCGGCTGGAAGGATTATTGAACGGAAGATAAGCTGGATCGGGTGATCGCGAAGGTCGAGGAAGCGTTGCCGTCCGGAACGTGTACCGTGCTGGAGTATGGTTGCGGCACGGGAGATTTCACGAAAGCGGCGTCCGGGCTGCCGGCAGTATGCACGGTCGTGGGCGATATCGCGAAAATCCTTGGCCCAACGTCAGCGCCGGTGCTTGTCGCATCGGGAGATGCGAGCGCCTATGCGGCCGCTTTCGGCCTTCTGCCTCGAAGGGCGACCTTCGCGCCGCCCTTGGTGAGGCCAACCGGAACCGGGCCGTGGCCAATCACCCGCTAGCCCGAATGGTGCAGGAGTAACGCAGCGGCTATCTCTCGGCTATCCCGAAATGCAATATCCGGCGCATTAAGGAGCTGTTTTGCTACCTTGCGGAGAACCCTGCCCGCTTCCGGGTTGAGACGATAGGAAGTTTTCCGGGCTTGCAGACTACTTCGCCAGCCCGCGCTATCGCCGACCTCGGTTTGGTGGCCTCTGCGATACACAAGACCGTTCAACTGGTGAACAACGTCTATTGGGTCTAATTTTGCACGCATTATACGATGCCCACCGGCCCGCGGCTGAAATGGGTTCGTAATTAGGCTTGGCTCGCTACCTTTGGGCAGTCACGCCATTACATCGCTCGACTGTCAAGGCTGGGCCGGCATGTTCGGCACATCTGCAAGGCGGAAGTCGAATTGATCGAGGAGCCGGCGCGGGCGCGCCCAACCGAGGAGAAGCACGTGATACCGTTACTCTTTTCGGTACGGAGACCCTATCGTTCGAGAGTATTAGCCCGGCGATGTTGGCCTGCTATAATCGATCCCGTATCGGGTGCGCTACGATGTTCGCTTGGTCCTGATGAACATAATGAAGTTGTTTTCCTTGATTCGTGCTATTGTCCCGTGTCTGGGACTGAACCGGGACAGCTTTGTCCCGTCTTTTGGTTCTCTCACACAGGGCCGGATCGTCGCCCATGGTCTCTGCCTTGGTGCCTTCATTACGGTCATATCGTGCGGCGCCTTCGCGAGTCCACCGGGTAACGCTGTTGTGGTTGTCGATCAAAGCAATCACAGCCAGCTCAATCGGCCCTTCAGTATTTCGCGCTTCTTTGGTCGGAGCGAAATTGCGGCATACGCGCAACCGCGCATCAACGGCGTGCCGGCGGCGGCGTGGCAATGTGACCGCAAGACCACGTGGCCGGATGGCTCATTGCAGCACGCGATTGTCTCCTTCTCGGCCACAGTGCCAGCCAATGGAACCATTACGGTAGATTTCGTCAACAGCGCTTCAGGTTCTTCTGCTGGTTCGGCGCTCACCCAGACGCAGATGGGGAACTTCGATGCCGGCGGCGGGGCGGGATCATGGGGTGCGGATATCGAGGTGACAGGATCGATGGCCTGCGCCGCCAATCAACTGAGTGGGAACACTTGTGCTGTTAACGCAAAGACCATGCTGGCGGCAGGGAAATGGTTATATTGGCTCCAGGGGCCGGTAGTGACCCAGGTGATTGTCGAGGACCGCACTGGCGCCCGATCTGCCGACATGGGATGGGATTCTAATAGGTCTCTCCACCCGATCTTTGTTGTCACCTTTTATCCAGGATTCGCGGGTGTGAAGATCGAATATATTCTTGAGAACATGTGGACGACTGCGCTTCAGGATCAGGTATATACTCTAGCATTGAAGCGCGGCCCTACTCTCGGCACGACAGCATACTCGAAGTCGAACTTCACGCACATCGCCAAAAGCCGCTGGCGTAAGGTCTACTGGGACGGAACGACGCCCGGATCGGTCAATATCGACTATAACTTTCCGTACATGATCTCCAGCAAGGTCCTGCCGAACTACGATCTCACAAAGACGGTTTCCACGACGGCAATTGCTTCGGAGATCGCGACATTCAACGGCGGCGATCAAGGCGATCTGGGCGGCCATGCAGAGTGGATCACGGCGATTAACACTACTGGTGCGCGGCCAGACATCGGGCCGAATGCCGGATGGTTCACGCGGTATCTCTATACCTTTGACCCTGGCATGTATCCGGTCATGTTGGGCGACGGTGAGGCCGGTGCTCATCTCCCTGCGCACTTGCGAGAGTCCGCTACGGGCAAATTCTACGACGGCGCGTCAGCGGTAGGCGCCTTTGGGCGCTCGATATCGAGACATGCTCGCCCGACATTCTTTTTCCCATTGTTTACCTACGGATCTACGCTAACGGCGGATAAAGTGACTCCGGTTGGAACGGTCACCGAGATACCTTGGGATACGGGTGGGCAGGGCGGAATAGTCAGCCACCAGCCTGAACCGGCGTTCATTCCTTATCTCATCACCGGCGATTGGTACTGGCTGGAGGAGTTGTATTTCTACGCAGCATACAGTGCAACGAACGACTACAGTCCAGCAGCAATGCAGTGGTCTAACCTCAGCGACAGCATTCAAGAGAGGGCCTTTGCATGGGGAATGCGAGCATTCGGCCACGCGGCTCTAATGGCCCCGGACGGATCCCCAGAGAAGAACTATTTCAACGAGCGCATAAACTATAATGCCGCGATTCGTGAAGGCGTGTTGAATCTGACCACCGGATCGTTCTATGACCCATCCACAGCCTCGCCGTGGTATTACGGCAGGTACACCGAAGCTGGAGGCTCCCCGAATCCGCTGTATTTCATAGCCAGCATGGGAACTACCGACGCAGCCGGTCTTATAGACACTATGCAGGTCGGCTTGACATCGTCTCCCTGGATGGCTATGTACAGGTATACTGTGCTCGGTCATTTGTCGGAGCTTGGATTCCCGGTGACGAACCTCCTCAATACGGCCTCCAAGAATTTCATCCACAGCGTTTTGGATCCGGCCTATAATTCGTATCTATCCTGTCAATACAGGGCGCCCCTCAAACTGACTTCGGGAGCCTACGTAACGTCTTGGGCCGCAATGCATAGGTATTTTCTCTCTGCTGCAATCACGGATTCGACTGGCAAGTTCCCGCAGTCGGCTTGGCCGACTTTGCCCGATGGCTATGTGCATCTCGCACAGGCGGCGGCCAGTTTTATGTCGGGGTCCAGTGACGGCAGTCTGACAGGATCTGGCGCCTACTCCTGGCTCGCTGCCAATGTGCCAAACCAAAATGTGCTGAACGATACGCCCACCTGGGCGATTGTGCCGCGGTCATCGCCCTGTGATACGAACGGCGATGGAGCGATCAATATCGCTGATGTGGAGGTTGCGATCAACCAGGCCCTTGGGACCGCAGCCTGTCCCAATACCTGTGGTATTGTTCGGGTTCAAGCCGTGATCACGGCCGTTCTTTCGGGCGCTTGCTCGCTGGTGAATTAGGGCGATTGTCACAGCCGTCAGGTCAACAGATT
>OCTA010003118.1_pt1 | contig 14761 bp, 14 predicted proteins | sample 1538991 | NCBI WGS metagenome assembly OCTA01 (sample SAMEA3539302, study PRJEB22396) | soil metagenome | biome: tundra; feature: field; material: soil | place: USA | collected 2010-05 | depth 0.15 m | reverse complement strand
ATCGGACCGTTTCGCCAAGATGTTGGACACCATCTCGTCGACCTTCGACTGGGTGTTGCTGGATGCCACACCCATGTTGCCCATGGCCGACGCTACTTCGCTTTCACGCCTGTGCGATGGTGTACTGGTTGTGGTGCGCGAAGGGTTTACCCGGCGCAGGGTCCTGGATAAGGCGCTGGAATCGATCGAGAAGTCCAAACTCCTGGGCGTGGTCTTCAACGAAGCCTCCATGTTGAACATCGATTACGACCGCTACTACGGCGGCGGCAACAACTCATCCGGAAAGTCGAAGAAGGAAGCCAAAAAACAACCCGATAAGGAAGCGGACAAGGTAACAGCGGCGACGGCATGATTCGTTTGTTCAATGCCTATTTCCCCACCCGCACACTGTTGCTCACGGTGACCGAGGTCATACTCGTTACTTTGGGTTTTGTGCTGGCGGTGGAATTTTGGGCAGGGACGGCCTCCGACGCCAGCATTTATCTGCTGTACGAAAACGGCTTGGGGCGGATCGGCCTGGTGGTCGCCGTCTTCCTCATCCTGATGTACTACTTCGATCTCTACGATTCCTTTGTGCTCGCCAACCGGCGAGAAGTGATCACCCGCCTGGTGGGCGTCCTGGGCTGTGCCTTCGTCGCGTTGGCGGTGCTCTACTACGTGTTTCCCGAGGTTAGCCTGGGTGGCAGCACCTTGTGGATCGGGGTGGGTATTGTCGGCGTCGCGGTTCCCACCTGGCGCCGGCTGTTTTTTTTGCTCAACCGCTCCGCCCGTTTTTCGGAGAGGGCCATCGTTTACGGAGACGGGCCTCTGGCGGGACCGCTGATGGCGGAGATCGCCCATCGTGCCGAACTAGGCATTCGGGTCGTGGGTTTCGTCGGTCAGAACGCGCCCACGGTCCCCGGCATTCCCCTGTGTGATGGCAACATTGAGGAACTGGCTCTTGAGCAGAACGTGCAGCGCGTCCTGGTGACCATGGGGGACCGCCGCGGCAAACTGCAAGTGGAAGAGTTGCTCAAGCTGAAGGCCCGGGGTGTGCACATCCAGGATGGACCCGAGTACTACGAGAGCGTTACCGGCAAGATTCCGTTAGAGTCGCTGCGTCTCAGTTGGCTGCTGTTTTCGCCCGGCTTTCACGTGCGCACCGCGCTTCTGATCTACAAACGTTTGTTCTCGATCCTTCTCGGCTCGCTGGCCATCCTGTTGACCTCCCCGCTGATGCTGCTGGCGGCCATCGCTATTCGTCTCGACTCGCCGGGTCCGGCGATTTTCCGTCAGCAGCGGGTGGGCGAACACGGACGTCTGTTCACCGTGTACAAGTTCCGGTCCATGTACGACGGGTCGGACAAGAAGAAGTTGAAGCCGGCCGAGCGTGGGGATGCGCGCGTCACCGCGGTGGGCAAGTGGCTGCGCCGCACCCGCATCGACGAATTGCCGCAATTGTTCAACATCGTCAAAGGCGATATGGCATTCGTCGGACCGCGGCCTTTCGTTCCCGAGCAGGAAGATGAGTGCGTGCAAAACATCCCGTTCTATAAAGAGCGTTGGCTGGTGAAGCCTGGGGCAACGGGATGGGCGCAAATCAACCGTGGCTATAACGCGACCCTGGAAGACAACCGCGAGAAACTGGCCTACGACCTGTTCTACATCAAGAACGTCTCCTTTGGACTCGACCTCTATATCATGTTTGCGACCGTCAAGATACTGGTCTTAGGCAGAGGTGGACAATGAACTCGGCCAAACATCACGCGCTGCAGGAAGTCCGGTGAACACGGTTGGAGACCACCATGCCACTAGTAGGACAACTGACCGGAGTGCCGGTGTTGGGGTACCACAGGATTGTGGACGCCAGTTCCTCGCCTGACGAAGCCAGACGGTGGGGTGTTCACGAGTCCGCATTCCGGGAGCAACTGCAACTGGTGCGCCATCTGGCGATGACAGTAGTTGCGCCTGAGGAGATTGCCGCCGGCCAGCTGCCCGCCAGACCTGTCGCATTCACCTTCGATGACGGTTACTCCTCCGACTATCAGATTGCTTTCCGGCTGCTTTCCGAGTTTGCCGTAAGCGCCACATTCTTCGTCAATACCTCCAGCCTTGACGCCGATGGATTCCTCACCTGGCAAATGACGGCTGAGATGAGTCGTGCGGGAATGCGTTTTGGGTCGCACGCGCACAATCACGTCGCGCTAACTACGCTGAATCCGGAGCGTTTGAGAGAGGAACTCCGCATATCGCGGGAAATGCTTGAACAACGACTCTCCACTCGTGCCGAGGCACTGGCAGCCCCATACGGTTTTTGCAATCAGCATGTGCTCGATGCCGCGTGGGAGTCCGGTTATCGTGTCGTTTGCACCTCGAAGCCTTGGCCGGCGCAACGTGGGCAACGGGTTCTTTCACGCGCGGCAGTCCTTGAGCACACCTCGCTTGATGAATTCCGCAAGCTGCTAAACAACGATCCGTCCGTGTATTTGCGGCGCTGGAGCCGCGACCGCGCCCTGGCCATTCCGAAGTTTGTGTTCCTGCGCCTTCGCCCTGAGCTGTTAGGTGTTCGCACTGGGGAGGACACCTTGTGAGCAGCCGTCTGCAGGTTATCGCCTTGGTTGACGCGCTGGGATGGGAATACATCCGCGAGCGTCAATTTCTCGACGACGTATTGCCATACCGTACTTCGCTGCAGACCGTGCTGGGCTTCAGTTCGGGTGCGATTCCCACCATCCTGACCGGGCTGATGCCGGAGCGGCACGGCCACTGGAACCTGTTCTACTACGATCCCCAACGCTCGCCGTTCTGGTGGTTGAAGGCCTTCAACTGGCTGCCGAATCGAGTGCTCGACAATCGCTACGGCCGGAAGATCCTGAAAGAACTCGGACGCCGGATACTGAGTCTGGGTCCTACCTTCGAATGCTGCGTATCTCCTCACCTCTTGCCTTACTTCAACTTTTCCGAGCGCCGCGACATTTATGCGCCCAAAGGCATTGCGAATGCTCCCTCGCTGTTCGACGAACTGGAGCGCGAAGGCCGCAGCTATCGCGTGTATACCTATCATCAGTGTTCCGACGCCGAGATTCTGCGGCGTGCCCGGCGCGATATCGCCGAATCGGAAGCCACCCTGTTCTTCCTCTACCTCTGCGAGGTCGACGGCTTCCTGCACATGCATTGCAAGGAGCCGGAAGCCATCGACCAGAAACTCCAATGGTACGACGAGCAGTTGCGCGAAGTCTTTGATGTCGCTCGCAAACGCGATTCGGAGGCTTCGCTGATGGTGTGCTCCGATCATGGCATGACGCCCGTCACACGGCATGCCGATTTGGCCGGCGAGGTAACGAAACTCGGGTTGCGTATGCCGCAGGACTACCTGGCGGTGTATGACTCCACCATGGCGCGCTTCTGGTTTTTCAACGACGTGGCGCGCGAGCGGGTGACCGCAAGGATGCAGTCCCTTCCATGCGGATCTGTGCTGTCGAGGCAGGAATTGGACAAGTTTGGTTTGCATTTTCCCGACGATCGGTACGGCGAACTCATTTTCCTTTTAAACCCCGGCTGGATAGTGGCGGAGAGCGATTTCAATGGAAAAGGATGGTTCCCAGAAGGGATGCACGGTTACCACCCAGACGATTCCTATTCAGACGCGATATTCTTGAGTAGCGAAAAACCATCGCAGCCTATGCGAACCATCGCGGACGTGTACTACTCAGTCCGCGCCGCGGGGCGCGAAACCAAGGAGAGAGTTGCTCTATGAAGAAGGCTTTAATCACCGGCATTTCCGGCCAGGACGGCAGCTATCTTGCCGAATACCTGCTTGAGCTCGGATACAGCGTTTATGGCATGGTGCGCCGCGAAACGGGAACGATGCGCTGGCTCATCCCCATCCAGGACAAGGTCGAAGTCCTGTATGGCGACATGCGCGACACCGCCTCGCTGGAAGTCGCTTTTGCCAAGGCGTCGCCAGATGAAGTTTATAACCTTGCAGGACAGGTTTTCGTCCCCACCAGTTGGCAAATTCCAGCCGAGACGTTCGACATCAATGTTGGCGGGCTGGCGCGGTTGCTGAACATCATCGAGCGCCAAAAGCCGGACACCCACATCTATCAGGCCTCCAGTTCGGAGATGTACGGCAATCTGAACGGTTTGCGCAATGAACAAACCGCGCTGGCTCCCACCTCTCCGTATGGAGCGTCCAAGACGGCCGCTCACCGCTTATGCGGCATCTATCGCGAGCGCGGAATTTTCGCCGTCGGCGGCATTCTGTTTAATCATGAATCCCCGCGCCGCGGGCCGGAGATGGTAACCCGCAAAATCACGCTGGCTGCGACCGATTGGGCACAGGGCAAGAAGAACAAGGTCAAGCTGGGCAACATGCAGGCCCGTCGCGACTGGGGATTTGCCGGCGATTACATTCGCGCCATGCACACCATGCTGCAGGAGGAGAAGCCCAACGATTACGTTATCGCCACCGGCGAATCGCACAGCGTTTACGAATTCGTGGTCGAGGTCCTGCATTGCCTGGACCTGGTACCCCCGGGCCGCAACGTTGCCGAGGTGGTAAATGAGTACGTTGAAGTGGATCCCAAACTCTTCCGTACCGGCGAGATTCATGACCTGCGCGGAGACTCTAGCCTGGCTCGTCGCTCGTTGAACTGGAATCCCGACGTGGATTTCAAAGGTTTGGTGCGCATGATGGTCGAGTCTGACGCCTTAGGACGGGAGGAAGGTCGCTACCCAAAAGCCCGGTTGGTTAAGAGCGGCGCATGAGCGAGGGTCTAATCCCGGTGATGCACTTCTCCAACACCCGCGTGCGTGGTGGGGCGGAGGAGCACATCCTGACTTTGATCCGAGGTTTGGACCGCAAGCAATTCCGCCTGTACCTGGTATGCAGCCCGGAGGTTGCCGAAGCGGTCCGTGCTGACGTGCCGCCCGATGTCGAACTGTTGCCATTATTGTACCCGGTTCCGACCCATGGGGCAGGAGCCACCCAGCTTGGGCGATGGATTCGTGCGCGGCGGATACAGGTCCTGCACTCCCATTTATTCACCAGCAGCTTGTGTGCTTCGCCGGTGGGCTGGATGTGTCGCGTGCCCCTGATCGTTGAAACGCCTCATGTGCGGGAATCATGGCGAAGAGGTTGGAAGGCCAATAACTTCACGATTGACCGCATGGCGGGCCGCTTCGTGGATCGCTATATCGCCGTGTCGTACGCGAATGCGCGCTACCTGATCGAGGCGAAAGGTTTGCCCGAAAAGAAAGTGCGCGTTATACAGAACGGCACCGATTTGAGCCGTTTCAATCCGGCGCACGTTGCCCCGTCGGGGATGCGCGAAGAGTTGGGTTTTGCGCCCGGCGATCCAGTGATGCTGGTGGCGGCCCGACTGGAGCCGCAGAAGGGCCACACCGTCCTGCTGAGCGCCATGCCTAAGGTGCTGCGTGAGTTCCCTAATGCGCGCGTGGTGTGCCTTGGGGACGGAGGCCTGCGTCAGGAACTGGAGCAGCAATCGCAACAGCTCGGGTTGCAGTCGAATGTCCGTTTTATTGGGTTCCAGAACAACGTAGCCGACTGGCTAGCGTTGAGCGATTTCACGGTGTTGCCATCGTTTTATGAGGGGCTACCCTTGGTCGCGGTTGAGTCGCTGGCCGCCGGACGGGCCATGGTAGCTACTGCCGTAGATGGCACGCCCGAGGTGGTTCTCAACGGTCGCACCGGCATTACGGTACCTGCGGGAGATTCCGGCGCGTTGAGCGCGGCCCTCTGCAGCATGTTGCGATCCCCGGCTTTGCAGCGGCGCATGGCGGAGCAAGGAAGGGCGTACGTGCTGGAGCGCTTCAGCCAGGAGCGGCAGGTGCGCGAGACGGGCGAGTTCTATCTGGAAGTTTTGGGCCGGAGAACGGTTCTCGCGAACAACGGCGGCGCGCGGCAGGCGGTGGCAGGTTGAACGATGTAGCCAAGGCGAATGGTAGAGAGCCGGTCGCGCAATCGGCAGCGGCAGGAGCTGCCATGTCCACTTTGCGCGAGGCAGAAGCAAAGTTCTACATCGGTGACACGATGCGCCGCTGGTGCTTCCAGAGCCTCGGGCCCGGACTGAAAGCGGTCATCCTAACCGGAAGCTTGGCACGCAACGAGGCCACTTGGCGGCAAGCCGAGAGCGGCATGGAATTCCTTAGCGATGCCGAATTCATTGTCATCTTCAAAGAGAACCAGGAGCTGCCCTCGCCGGAGTTGGTCACGCTGATTTGCAGTGCGGCGGAAGAGGAGCTGCGAAATCAGGGCGTGTTGTGCAAGGTGTCCTTCAGCGCTGCCTACGAGTCGTACCTTCTGGAGCTGGGTGAAACGGTTTTCGGTTACGAACTGTTGAACTGTGGCGAAGTTCTTGACGGAGACCCCGACATTCTGCGCAGCAAGACTCGCGATACTGGCGTCCAGATAAGCGAAGAAGACGGCTGGCGGCTGCTGGCCAATCGTACGCTCGAGTTGCTGGAGATCGTCCCCGAGCTTCTGACCGCGGAGGTGCGGTTGTCGGAAGCGGCCCAGTACAGGCTGACCAAGCTGTATTGTGACATGGCCACCTCAATCCTGGTGTTCAAGCACCAGTTCGTCAGCGGATATCGAAATCGTGCCGACGCCTTGCGCGGCTTGCACGAAGGTGGATTGCTGTTGGATTTACCATTTGACGTCGAAAAGTTCGTGCGCATTGTCGGGCGATGCACCAAATACAAGATTCATCAGTTATGGGAGGGCCCTTCGCCATTCCTGATGCGTGATTCCGTGCAGGAGGCTGTGGTCGTGCTGCGCTCGCTATGGTCGTGGGAGTTGGCACAGATGAATGGCGTCGCGAGATCGTCCCCCGAGACCATGCTGCGCTTGCACATGCGCAATCAAGATCTAAGAACTCGCCTGCGCGGCTGGGCTTTCGCGGTGCGGCGTCGAGGAGCGCTCAATTCTCTTCGCTATTGCTGGCGGTGGCTGTGCCTGATGGTGATTGCCTCTCCCCGATATTGTGTCTATGCCGCAACTCTTGGTTTCTGGAGCAATCTGGAATCAGTGGTTTCGAGTGTAAAGTTTCAAGTTCCAAACGGGCCGAGTTCGCAGATAACGCCCGATTCGGCAGCCTCCCGTGAACTCGAAACTCGAAACTCGAAACGTGGAACTCTTGATTCTGCTCGCAACTGGCTTCCGGTTGGACATCCCTTTGGCGGCTCGTCAGCGGACGCGAAAGATTTCGCAACAGCTGTTCTTTGGAATTACCAGGAATTTCTGGTGGAGACGACCGCATGAACGCGACTGCGCCGTCGTACCAGGTCGAGCAACAGGGTGGCGCGAAAGGAGGCGCGGCGCCTTCGATTCGCAGGCCGCGCACGTCCTGGGCGTTGCTGACGCAGGCCCCCTTGCATGATTTTCCGGTGCGCGACGAGATACTGCTTCAGTACCTGCCGCTCCAGCCCGAGATGGACGTTGCCGAAGTTGGAGTAGGTACGGGATTTACCAGTTGCTGGCTGGCCGGGCAAGCGCGCTCCTACACCGGCATTGATGTGTCTGCGGCCACCGTGGAGCGCCTGCGGACGAAATTGCAACACTTGGGCAATGCGGAATTTTTCTGCGCCGATTTGGCCAAACCCGATGTGCCCAACCTGATCGCCAAAAGGTTCGACATCGTTTATGGGCTTGACGTTTTCGAGTATGTGCCCAATCCCGAGATCTGCCTTCAGAACTTGGCGCGCATCTTGCAGCCCAGCGGAATGATGTTGTTGAGCTATCCCAACGTGCCTCCACCTCGCGGCGACGGAGTGACATGGTTCGAGCAAAAGGGTGCGTTAGAAGCGCTGATCGCAGCCGCCGGGTTCCACCGCTGGGAGATCACTGAACTCCGCTTGCGGCCATGGGCTAAAGCGGTTTACACACTCTTGCACGAATGGCCGATCGGGCTGTACCGCAGCCGACACCGAGCGAAACGGACGAGCGAGGAACGCCCCCAGATTTACGAAGATACCTGGGCATTTCAAAATGGGCAAAGACTCAATCGCTATCGCACACTGTTGCACCTGTCATGGGCGGTGCTGGGTGTACTGATGCGATTGTGCGGCCCCGTCTATGGAAGCCACGAGCTGTCTGGTGATCAGAACTTGCTGGGCCGCCAATTACTGATTCGAGCGTGGAAGTGAGGGATTGAAGAAGGAATGCGATACGAATTAGAGCCATTGAACAAAGAAGAACTGGCGACGTGGGACGAGCGCATTGCGGGCTATGAGAGCACGCAGCTCTTCCATCGCCACGCCTGGCTCGATCACATCGGCGAAAGCCGCGGGGTGAAGATTCATCAGTGGGCGATTCGCGAATCGGGGCGAACAGTTGGCTATTTCTGCGCCGGAATCTTTACCAAGGGGCCTTTCCGCATTCTCGGCAGTCCTATGAAGGGATGGGCAAGCAACTGCATGGGACCGGTTGTGAACTCCGATTACGACCAGGATGCCTTTCTGCGAGCCATCGATGAACTTGCCACAAGCCAAGGAATAGCTACTCTCGAGATTGAGAACCCCTTGCTACGGGATGAGCAGATGTCTGCCCACGGCTATGACTCCGTCGCCGAGCCCACGTATGTCGTCAAACTCACGCCGTATGACGAAGCTCCGGTATGGGAACTGGTTGATCCTAAAGCGCGGCAGAACGTAAGGAAAGCCCGGCGCGCTGGGTGCACCGTGGTGGAGGCCAGCGATCCCGGCATGGTGGAAGAGTTCTATGATGAGTTCGTCGAAGTTCTGGCGCGTAAGGGACTGTTTCCTCCGTACGGCCGCGGAGTGCCACGTTCTTTGTTTAAATGCCTTTATCCTAAGGGCCTGCTCCTTCCGTTGCAGGTAAAAGACCCGGTCGGACAAGTCATCGCCACCTGCTTGTTTCCGCATGACAACAAGACAATTTACTACTGGTGTGGCGGAAGCCGCTTGTCGGGATGGAAGTATTCGCCCAACGACCTGATTCACTGGTCAGCCATGGAGTGGGGCATCAAGCACGGGTTGACCGTGTACAACATGTGCGGCTATGGGAACTTCAAAAGCAAGTTCGGCGGTCCGCTGGAGGAGCCGCGACGCTGGCAAAAATACTATTCGACCATGGCGCGCTGGGGACGCGCAGCGTATGCCCGTTACCACAGCACTCGAATCAAGGTCAGAGGAAACTGGGAACGGCTGAAACATCCTCCGAGGGAGACGGCTTAGTGCGTATCCTCTATGTATCCATAGCCTATCCGCTTCCGGCGAACAACGGCTCCAAGATGCGCCTTTGGGCCGTGCTGCGCGCCATGGCGAGCGTCGGACACCAAGTCACCCTGGCTGCGTTCGCTGAGCCGGAGGAAGTAGATGGGACCGAACAGGAGTTGCAGATGGTGTGCAAAGACAGCGACATCGTTCCGCTGCACTATGCCCGATTGTCCGGAGGCGGCAGTTACTTGAGTCGTTTGCGCGCTATCTTTTCGTCCTTACCCTTCACGATCGACCGTTTTCGCTCAGATGACATGCGCCTCCGCCTGGAACGCCGAGTGCGCGACCGCTCTTTTGACGTGGTAATATGCGACAACGCTTATTCGGCGATTAACCTGCCTGCCAGCGCGTCTCCGATCGTGATGAATAGCCAGAATGTGGAGTACCTGATTCTGCAGCGATATGCGGAGCAGGAGAAAAATCCGTTGAAGGCGCTGTATGCGCGCCTGGAAGCGACTAAGCTGCGCCGCTTCGAGGCTGTCATGTACCGGCGCGCGGCGTGTGGCATGGCCTGCTCCACGGTCGATGCCGCCCTGGTTCGGCAGCTCTGTCCCGGACTTAAGGTCTTCGTGGCGCCCAATGTGGTGGACGTGCGTGAGTACGAGATTGAGGCTAAAGAAGACCCGCTGGCCATCGTCCACCAGGGCGGCATGGACTGGTTCCCCAACCGCGATGCACTGGAGTACTTTGTTCGGCAAATTTTTCCGTTGGTGCAGAAGGAAGTTCCCGGCGTGCGGCTGATTGCCGCGGGACGCAACCCTACACCGGAGTTTCGCGCCCGGTTTGGCGATGTCACGGCGCTGGAGTTCACCGGCACGCTCCCCGACCTTCGGCCCGTGATCGCCAAGGCAGCAGTGACGGTAGTTCCGTTGAGGATCGGCAGTGGCACACGCTTGAAGATCCTGGAGAGCGGCGCCATGAGAAAGGCCATCGTCTCTACCTCCATCGGAGCCGAAGGACTTGATTTTGAACCGGGGAAGGAAATTTTGATAGCCGATACTCCAGCGATATTTGCTCGCGACGTGATTGAACTGTTGCGCGATCCTGCGCGCCGGAAAATGCTGGGCGAGGCTGCACGGAACAGGGTGCTTCAGGACTATGATCGCACCGCCCTGGAACGCTCCATCATGAACGCATTGGAAAGCCTGGAGCAATCAATCGGTACCGGAGCCGGCAAGAGCCACTTGGCGTCGGTGAGCTAAGGAGAACTCTCGTGGTTGCTGGGCGTCTCTTGGGGCGAGTATCTAATCAAGTCGTTCCTACGCCCTGCGGTGGTCACTGCGGCTGCGATCGCGCTGGCTTCGGTTGCGGGCTTGATCCGTCACCCGGCAAGCAAGTTGAGCTTCGCAGGAATCCTGGTGGCGCTCGGATTAATGTTCTTTGTTCTGTCGTACTGGATCGTCTTCGATAGTCGCGAGCGTGAGAGCCTGCGTCATCACGGCGCCCGTCTGGTACAGCGCATCGGCTGCACGAGTTACGAGCTTTCAACGAGTTCCGAGCTGCCACGGGCATGAAGTTCAAATTATTGGGAACAACCCGAACTCTCCGAGAGGCTATGTTTCGGCGGGTTGCTTGAAACATCTCTTTGTTGGCGCAATCAGTAGGCCCAAGGTAGCCCGTCCCCATCGCCGCGCGTCAAGTGCATGCGAGATTTCTGCTGACGAAAGGGCTGCAACAACTCTCCCAATTTCTTGGAAGCGGCGAACACAAAGTTGGAATTACCCTTCAGGAATCCTGAATTTTCCAGAGCGCGACACCAGACGTCATGGCTCTGGTTGGAGGCGATCACATCAAGGCCACGCTGCTCAAGGGCCTCGGTGGCCGCTCGGGTCACTGGCAACTCATCGCCGGGCACGGCCCAGCAGTCAATGATGGTGCCTACTCGCAGCTCGCCCCACCTTGCATTCTTTCGCCGTTCTCCCACAACAGCCCAGCCGATGGTCGTGCCGTTTCGGCTTACTCTCAGCTTCGTCAGATGACTAAAACTAGTAGGGTACAGAAGGCAGAGGGTTTCGGCATCACGGACCGCGACCAATCCGTAATTCTCCTTAGCTCGCTCCCATAAAGGATCAACCCAGTCGGAAAACTCCTCGAATTCTTCCACCGAAAATGGCGCCACACGCGGAGCGCGCAAATGCTCGACGGCGCGAAGCGCGTTGAGCCCCGCCCAGCCGGCGCCCGAGATTGCGCCGACATCCATCAGCATGCGGCGAACAGACGAAGTGCGAAGTCCCTCCATCCCTCGCAAGAAGCGATAAGGGCGCAGCACCCGCAAATAGAAGGGAATCAGGCAATGGCTCCAGCCGAGGCTTACCAGCATGTTTGGCAAGGGCCGCCCGTAGCCGCCCATTCCTAAGCAGTAGAGCAACTGGTTCTGCCGTAAAGCATGCATCAGCAAAACACTTCCCACCCTGGCGTACGCCTGATTGATGATTCCCTCGGAAAGGCAATGATGGTAACAACCGATCGAGCGCACCATTCCGTCGGGAAAAGAAAAGCTCTGGCGCTTAAGAGCGTATCCGCCGCGCACCGTCCCACCCTCGAGCGCCACGAACTGCTCCTGATAGAGATTCCCGCCTTCGATCTTAGCCAAATATTCCTGCTCCGCTTGGCGAAATAAGATAATCTCTTCTCCGGCAGCCTGCAGGCGCTGGTTGAAGGCTTCTACAGCGGGCTCGTGTTTCTTGCGGTACGGCTCGATGACAATTGGCATGGAAGGCGACGAATCCGGGCTACTTCGGGCTGGTTTGAAGCTTGCTTTGTAGCAGGCGGGTGATGGCCCCGACGCTGGTCATCTGTTCAATCTCTTCTGGCGAGAGTTGGATGTGGAATTGCTCTTCAAGCGCCAGTACAAAACTGAGATGCTGGGTGGAGTCCCAGGCGTTGATCGTTTCCGGGGACGACTCGGCGGTAATTTCCTCCGTCGGCATAGCAAATAGATCCGATGCGATGCTGCGCACCTGTTCAAAAGCGGTCGATGTCAATTATTAACTCCAGTTAGTACGTTCAGTTTGATCCATTCAGGACAGGTGACAGTTTGCTGTTGCAAATCGAGCGTCCAACACGAACCCTCGCTGGCCTGTTTTTCGAGCTGAAAACCATGCAACGCGTAAAAGTCCTTCGCGGGCACGTTTTTCTTTGTGGGAAGAAACCATCCCGACAAACGGCGTCGCCCGCGTGCTGCCGCACATTCAGCCAAGTATGAAAGGAAAGCCGTTTCGACCGTTCTGCCGATGACGCGGCAACTTAACAGCAAAGTATCGATTTCGCACACATCGCCTTCGTCATGTGTAATCGCCACGCCAACTAGGCCATGGTCGCCGAAGCGATCACGCACGCGAATCGAGGTTACTTGCCAGTCCGCACGAGCAGCCATAACGGAGACTTGCTGCTCCGTGTAACGCCGGGTGGTCAGGTTGAACTGGTTGGTCTTCTGCGTGAGTTGCGAGATTCGCGCCAGCGTTGCCGGCAATACCGTGCCAATCTCAGCTTCTTGTTCGAGAAAGCGGTAGAAATCTTTCTTCGATCGGAAACTTTGCTCAGCTTCCGAACGCTCTCGCTGCTCGGCGTAGAATGCAGTGCGCTGCTGGTCTTCCGCCGATAACGTCAGGCGTTCGAATACCGGACATTCGCGCAGGGTCACCGCATATTCCAGAGGATCATCGGGGAGTTCGATAACCGTTACTTCCGGAAGCACCGCTCGTACCTGCTCGCGCTCCACCGGGTTGTCATCCATAAAGGCCAAGGAGTCAATGCCGATGTTCAGCTCGGAAGCGATCTCACGAAGGTTTTGGGCCTTATCGCTCCAGTTGATTCGCATGGCAGCAAAATGTCTAGGCCGCAGCAGCATACCCGGATGGCTATTCAGGGCTTCCATGGCGTCATCAGGATTATTCTTGCTGCAAATCGCCAGGAGGATCCCGCGCTTCGAGATGTCCAGCATGGCACGTTGCAATGCCTGAAAAGCTGCGCTGGGGTATTCGGCGTCGCACTTGATGCCGGTCATTCCATCTTCGCCGATCACGCCTCCCCACAACGTGTTGTCCAAATCCACCACAAGAACCTTCGCGACTTTGCCAGAAAGAGGCGCAAGGAAGCGCATCCATTCCCGCGACAGATTCAGGAGCTGGTCTGCCGCGATGGGCATGCGCGCGGTAAGCCATTTGCGTTCATCTTTCCAGCGCAGGCGACCGTGACGAGCAATGAGCGCATCGTAGTCCAGCACGTATACGCCGCGGTGTTCCATGGCGGCCCGACGAATCCCTTCATTTACGTTTCGGATCGCAGCCGCTTGGCCGGTTTCGCTTTGCGTATCCAGCACTCCGCAAGCCAGGCGGGAGGGCTGCTCCAAGTTATGTACGATCAGTGCCGCCTGGCTGCGCTCTCGAAATGCGCTTATCCACTGCGCAAAGCTGTTGCTGACGCGACGTGCAGCCTTCCCCGCCTCATCTGATGACAGATCGGCAAACTCTTGCCATAAGTCAGGAGCTACATCGGCTGCCCGTACGGCGAGGATGACCCCGTCAGGCGCGAAGCGGTGAAGGGAACTGCCTTCGTCCAGAATTTCCTGGGCGTAAGCGTTGAAATCGCCCACGTGGACCGTGAGGTCGATTCCAGTCAGAAAGGCCGAAGCCCGCAGCAGCGGTATCACCGGTTCGACAGTGAACGACCGCAAGAGTGCCAGTCGGTACGGCCGCAGAGCGAGCTTATCGCATAGCTGCTCGAAGCGAGATGTGAGGAAGGCGGCCGAAGCCGGTCCGCTCTCCTTGCGCCACAGCTCGGCCAACCGCGCGCTGGCGGCGTCCGCTGAGCCAGATGAAATTAGGGAATCAACCTCCTTGCGCAAGTCCGACATGGAAACCTTCTTAAGAAGTGCTAGGACTCCAGATACTCAATTAATAGCTTGTTCTTAGTGTAAGTGCGACGGCCTCCGAAGGCAACTGCAGGCAACGGCGGTCGGGTGATGATGCCCCCCGCTGCAAGAAGCCGAGTACCGGCGATTTTTCTGCAGCCGGCTCGGCCAACTCCACCGGTGGATCGGCAGAGTGCTTGCCGTGAAGAAATGTCACTTGGACCAGTTGATTCGGGTCATGGATAATTTCGCCGTCCCAAGTGGCGTCTACCGAGGCGGCAAAGCTCTGTACGGAATCCTGGATGGACGCAACCACAAAGCCGACATGAAGGAATGTGCCTTGTGGCACCCAGAAGAGAGAGATCGGATCCATGGTTTGAGCTGCTACTTTGACCCCCAATCTTGTATGGAGGAGTCTGCATTCTGAATCTAGCACAGGCAAGTTGTCCAGAGCTACGTTCTGCGTCGGCGTGAAGGCGAGAGCAGCTACCGATGTCCTGGAGGATTTGCACTTAATTGGACTTTCCCGGCGAGGGACCGCCGAGAACGTGAGCAATAGAAAAGGCTGTGACCTTGGTTATGCTCTAACCGCCGACTCCTTGCGAAAGAGCCGCCCCCCGTGGATGCATGTACCGTCACAGCCCTTTGGTGCGATCACCGCTTTCGCAG